>Ga0209611_10001469_pt1 | contig 40318 bp, 17 predicted proteins | sample S1TSphgellanicum_3_FD_187693 | JGI IMG/M metagenome (GOLD analysis project Ga0209611, IMG submission 187693) | Host-associated microbial communities from peat moss isolated from Minnesota, USA - S1T2_Fc - Sphagnum magellanicum MG (SPAdes) (version 2) | ecosystem: Host-associated > Plants > Peat... | reverse complement strand
TTTGAAAGTTTATCCCACATGTTTTGTCCTTCATTTCAACTTTGTAAATTATATAATGAGGTACATTCCAAGAATTGAAAAAGCACAAAAAAACTAAAAGGCAAATGTCATTTGGGATGAGCCAATCAAAATTGCTTCACCCTAAAAGTTAAACCTACAATAATATAAAAATATCTACCTACCTACCTTCATGCCTATTCAACCTACCTATTTACTTACTTATTTTGGCCTACTTACCTACCTAGCCTTACTTACTTACCTAGTTACATATTCATTTCTAAACATATTTGGTCAAAATTCAATTAGTATGGCATGTGGAGAATTTTATTTTGCCACATGTTATGATTAAAACCATTTGAAATGGACAATGCGGATTTAATCATGTATCAATTATCACATGTGACAAAATTGTGCTCCATTTAAATGGACAACCGAAATCAAACTTGTATTTTTTTTAATTATGTTTTGGAAATTCAATTATCTTAGTGCCATGTGATAGGTAGTAACTAGCCTACAATTTCGTCACAATTAATGGGAAATTTCACAAGGGTAGAAAATTGGTCAACAAATGATAACATATCCATGAACTATAAACTTCATCCTTTGGATGTATTGACATCACAATGAGATCAACATTGGCACCTATAAATTGCATGTGACTTCACTTATGCAACTAATGAAATTTTAAGTATAATGTATGAGCACTATAAATTGTCAAGGTACCATAAAGCAATACCTAGGATGGGTCCCATACTAATCTATGTACTAATTTTGATAAATTTGAATTTTACCTTAGAAACATTTTTAAAGCAATTTAAATGTGGACCTATAGGCTAGGACCCAACATGTGATTTTAAAACATTATCATTTTGATTTGGAGCACACATTAAAAAGTGAAATTGAATGTTATTATTAGTGTAGCAACCAATGATTTATGTTGAAATTTAAAATTATGATATTCAAGTTTAACCATGGCCTCCAATTATTGTATGGTTTATCTCTTGAATGGTTATTAATTGTTCTAAAGATATTTTGCACATGAATGTAGTAAATTTCAATGTTTATGAGTGTTATGTTTTGAAATTATATTTTTCTTTGAGTTAAATGTATGATGCTACTACCCTTCATCATTTTTGTGTTTTTGTTCACTATATATGTATGTATATATAGTTTTAAGGAATTTTCAAGAGCATAATGGGTGGTGATCCTTTTTTTCCTACACAATTTTTCATTTGAGAATCTCCACCTCCAAATAGAACATCTTCCACTAAAGGGGAATGTAAAAAGAATGTGAAGATAATGAAAAATTAATAAGTCTAAAAAGAATTATTGTGAGTGATGGAAAATGAAAGATGAAGAAGATAATAGATAATGAAGGATGATATAAATAGCATGACATCATTGATAAAAGATGCATAAGGAGAGAGAATCAATTTCACTAATGCAGAAAAAGATAAATGGAAACTTATGAAGCAAAAGACAATAATGAAACAATACTTCATTAATGCAAGATGCATAAGACCAAGAAGAGCCTACAAGCTAGGAAGAATTTGAAAAGCAATCGCACTCAACAATTCATTCCATATTATGTGATGTGATTAATCAGCTTGACCACACATCATTGTTTTGCAACAACTCATAGTCCTATTATAGTTCAAAAGGTACTAAATCTCAAAAACCTCACAATATACTTGAACCTTGTAAAAGAAGAGTGAATGAAAATTGGAATGATGAAAGCTACTTGAGGAAAGCAATAAAGGCAATAGAAAATGGTGCAAAAATAACTATTGCAACTCATGTGTTTGGAATCCCAACAACCTCCTTTAGAGACCACCTTGATGCAAATATCAAATCTTGCACTTACATGAGAAAGAAAGTACCTTATCTATGCTAGAAAGAAAAGCAACTTGTGAATTGGGTGTTGGACATGTAGAACATGGGCCTATCAATATCACTTTAACAATTGAAATTCAAGGTTATTGAAATAACACAAGAAAAGGTAAACCATTTGCACATGGCATTCCTAAAAGGAGTTGGTGGAACTATTTCAAAATGAAACATCATAAATTAAGCTTAAGTGTGGTTCAAGGGTTGGAGGTGACAATGGCGAAAACACTATCCAACAAAAAATCTCATTAGTTTTTACAATGTAATTTGGAGAACTTCCAAATTATGACTTGGCACACATATAGAGTGATGACAAATCAAGGACTCAAGCTAGAAGAGGTGGATATATAAGGAGGAATACTAACCAAGAAGGGATCTAATAATGTTCATACCATTATACCAAAATAACGAAAATGGTTTACTATTTTTACATGCATCAATGTTAGGGGAGAAAATATTCCCAATTTTTATATTTTCAAGGGCAAAAGAATGATGAAAAACTACATTGTGCATTATGAAAATAATGGCACAATGGCCATGAAGCCTAAAGCTTGGTTGGACAATCAATTATTCTTAAGTTGGATTGCACATTTTGTGAAATTGAGGATTTCTATAGTGGACAGGATTTTTTTTATAAACTAACATTTTTGAATCCTCAATGGTCATGGCTCCCATATGACCATTAAAACTATGAAACAAACTATAAAAATCAAGTTTGACTTTTTTACCTTACTAATTCATACATTTCATGTGCTTTAGCCACTAAATGTATGAATATTCAAGCCATTTGGGTGAAAACATGCTAATAGGAGCCAACAACACCCTCTTGAATTGCTATGACTAATCCTAATAAATTAATGTGGTAGCACTAAATTTTCAAAAAGTTCTAAAACAATGTTGAACAATAGTGCTCAAACAATGTTTTAACATTGTTTCATTGTGTTAAAGAACATTGTTTACAAACTTTAAAACATGTTGAAAGGTATTTCATATCCATTGGCTTATTTTCAAACTTATTCAGATGCTAGATTGATAATTAAAAATGGAGTTATACAAATAAAACACAATTGAAATTTTTGTACACATTTAAAATAAGGATTGGTTATGTTTGAATTGGTTCCCATTAATGTGATTTTACCCATTTAAGATAATTTTGAAGCACAAGTAACAAGCGGGGCAAACCAACAAACATAAATATGCATAGAAAGAGGATTTAGCCCAATGGTTTCCAAGTGGTATTAAAAAGGGTTCTAACATTAATGAGCATTCAAAAGGGATTCTTCACCATAAGAATTTAGCCTTTGAACAAGAAGGAAATGGAGGCAAAATGGGACCCAATACAACATTTCCTCCAACATGCATTTTAGAAATTCAAAAAATGTAACATTTAATGAAAATGTTGGTTCAAGAAAATTTAAGACAAAGGTCCTTTGAACTTTAAAAAGTAGCCAGTGATTTCATGTCGCCATTACTTCCTAGAAGAAGTTGATGACATTCTTAGATTTGATGAGGTTGGGATACATAACTTGACAATTTGTAGTCTTGTCACAAATTTGGAAATAGGCCATTAGCAACAACAAAAAAGGAAGAAGCAAACAAAAAAATGTGAACATAGAACACAAAAGATGATTAAAATCAAGGAAAGAAAAGCACAAGAAAAGATAGTTAAAAAAGCAACAAGGCATGAATAAGCCGAACAAAAAGCTATATCATTGAAAGCATGGAATGAACATTGGTCTTCAAAAAATGGCAAGGCTATTGGTGGGAAGTTACATGAAGGTCCATGATGTCAAATGCAATATTTCCACCTAGATGATACGTGGCACCACATTGTGGAATAACACCACCATATGGCAAGTACAACATGGCCATAATTATCAAAAAATGCAAGATAAAACAACAAGGAAAAGATCTAGCAAGATTGTTGCCAAATTTGATTAAGCCCTCATTTCAATTCTACCCAACAACATTCTAAACAAGGTGTGAGCCAATGTGGAAAACAAAAATGTCTTCAAGAAATTGGATTATTATGCTCACATAACGTTAAAAGTGGGTCATGACATGTTTTCTTTCAATGCTACAAGCTTATTGATTTGCAATTTTATTGTTTTTTCAACATATCAAAACATCACAAGTGAAACTAGGTGGCAATATGTGGTTCTAGAATGTGTGAAAACATCATGGTTCTACATACATCATATTTTGGGATTACACCCAAAAGCTTATGCACTTACTATTTAGGACTTAAATTTTAGGTACAATTAGTCAACCATATTTACTATGTTTTTTGTGCTTCTTTATCATCCTTGTTTAACAAAATTCCAAGAAAAGTTAAATCTATCAAAAGATTTGGTCTTTGTCTTCATGAGTAGATCATGATTAAAAGTGATAATAAAAAATTGGGAGTAAATTAACATTTGGACTTTTGGAAGGGGATAATACCTTGAGTGAAGTGTCTCAATTCAATTTTCGAGATTTGAAATTAACCCACTATGTTGTGGTTTTGTTCCACTTGTTTTGCAAGTTATGTAAATTTATGTTTTAACAATAAAATTAGTTGTACTTGGATTTTTGCAAAACTTTGCAAGTGTGTAGGCTTGTGTTGTTGGTGAATAGCATTTTGGATCCAAAAAACTTGGATTTTGAATTTTTTGCAATTTTAGAAACTTGGTTGTTATTTGCATGGGGTATTAATTTTGTTAAATTGAGAGTTTTTCTTGGATGTCATGTGGCATGTGCTTTTCAGGTTACACATATGAACTATGACAAAATAAGTGTCAATTGAATAGCACACAAGTAACAAGTTTTTTTATTCAAGTTTTTTGTGTTTCAAACATCAAAATGATGCACTTTTAAATACACTTGATATTCCAATTTGAGTCTAAATTTTACTTCAACACTTTTACAAACTATCAACTTGTTCAAAATAAATGTTCCAGTTCTATCATCTGAAAGAAGAAAAAATAATCTACACCTTATCTTATAAATATATCTTTTGTTCAAAAATGCATTGGGCACCAATAAGTCCATGTTGACTAATTTGACATAATTTGGAATTGCAACCACCAAAGGAGCTCCGTTTGAAAACTCAACATTTCTTGTGCATAAATTTCATGTGCACATTTGATAAATCCTTTTCCCACACCTTGTAATAATAACAAGTTTTGAAACATGTTTAGTGTTTATGGCTACAATTACAAAACATAGCAAAATTGGATGCATTAAAAAGGGAACATAATAAATAAAGACATGTAAACATTGCCCAAGAACATTTACAGGTTCCAAAAAAAATTACAATTTTGGTTTTTCAATATCCAACACCTCCAAAATATAACATCTCTATTGGTGCAATAATATTTTTTTCACATTTTCATTTTTCATTTGTTGCATATGAGCATATTTATAACAATCATGTTGTTGTATTTGACATGTTGTAGTTTTCAGATCACAATGTAATTTCCTACTTACAGTTCAAAACATGTTAATAGGAACCAATTACTTTATAAAAAGATTATGAGTCCTTTTTTAATCCTTTTCATTTTTTAATACAAAATATTTTTGAATGAAATATTTTGCAACTTGTTATTAAAAATACATATAGTTGCCCTAATATATCACATGTTTTGTGTTAGTCATTGTTGAATATTTATTTTTATATTTTTTATTCAAAGTGTGTATACCAAATCTTTTGTTTCATTTTGAAAAATGGTCATATTTTTAATGATACCAAAATATATTAACTTCTTTAGGTTTTAGTTTTTTATATCATAAGCTACAACTTTGTTTTATATGTCATGTACAACATTACCATTTATAGGTGGTAAAGGACTCTTGAAATGTTGACATTATGAAACACACTTTGAAATTCTAAAAATTTCAAATTCCATAATTTTTTAATTATAAATGTTTTTTGAATGTGAATAGTAGGTTACTATAATTTAAATTTTTTTATCATGAAATTTTTTTTATCAAACAAGTCATTTATCTTAATCCTTTGCAAAATCAATTACTTTTAACACAACTATTTTTCAAGTTCAAAAATCTTTTACTAAAATCGAAACCCAAAATTAAATTTAATAAATTTTTTTATTTCAATTCCTCAAAATTCACTTGAGTCATTTAACACAACTTGAAATGATTAACGTAACTTTAAAATGTCAAAACAAAAACATATTTATTATACTTTAAAATTTTCCAAGACTCGCAACACCTTTTTGCCTCCTATTAATTTGTTTTGACCATGACATTAAACGCTTACATTTTTTTTGCCTACCTATGTGACTTGCAATCTAAAAGAAGGGTTCCAAAAAAAATTCTTGCCCACACTTGGAAGAACATTAATATTATTATGTTTGTTAATTTGAAAATTTATTGAGATAAAATTGCTACCACACCATAAAATAGAAGAGTTCACCCAAGAGAATTGGCTTCCATGGAATTTTTGTCAATTTCCTCCTTTGTAAAAATCCACTAGGTTGATTTTGAAGTGTTGCAATCCAACCTCCCATGCATCTAGAAAAACTTGTTTTAGTCTTCCCATCCTTATCCTTGAAGACATAATGCTTCAAACAACTTGACCACTTTTCATAACCAAACATTATTGAACTTTTGCTTATTCTTCCAATATGCCTTTTCGATGTTCATCTTTTCATCTCCAACAAATCAAGAATCCCGTCAAATCTCATTGCCAACCAAGCTTCAACTTGTGTCTCAAAGCTTCCAAAAAAAATTACACAAAAAAGGTATTAAGTTTGTTTAACATAAGGGAAGAGTTAACAATAGTTGTAGTGAACTAGCACCTAACAATGCACAAACTGATTGTTTTGCTGATTGGATGGGGTGAGATTTTTCATTTAGTTCTTGAACCTATGTTAATCACCATGGTACCATAATTAAACTTTTTAATGCTGACCTTTTACTTTTATTTTTCCCTTGGTTTTTTTTGCTCTAGTTTTTTTCCAAACTGTGATCTCAACTACATACTACCTTCCATTTTAGTCCTACCTACCAATTATCAATTACCAACCCCCTTACCTACCTACTTAGCCACCCATATTTGTATCTACCTAGAATTGCACATTATTCACATTAATCAATGAAGTTGTAGTGTAGAATGTAGGTATTACAAATGACTATACCAACAGTTATTTTAGTCATATTTTAGCCTTTGATGAAAGTAAACTACTAGCTCCAAATGCAAGTATTGCAATAGTATGCAATTATATGATGTCAATTTCAAACTTTTATCTCCACTTTGAACCATTTAATGCATGGTGTACTTAGTTTAATCAAACAATAGACAATAGATTTAAAAGTAGTAGATAACAAACATTTATGACATTTTACACTTTCTTTACACTAATTAAAATCAAAACCTAAGTTAGATTTTGGGGGAAATTTTTCATATATACATTTGTGGGGGAGTGATTTGCATACATAAGCATTAACCTACCCTAATATTATGATTTCTTCAATGATAAGATGTGGATATTGCATATTTTGACAATTATTGTTTGAAGCATATTTTGAAATAGCTAAAGATCTAATCTCAAAATATATTATTCGCATATGAAAACAATGTTATTTCAAATGCACTAGACCACATCAACCAAGGAATATTTTGTGACCCAAATCTATATATTGCAAGTTTGGTAAACAAACCAACCCCTGTATTTCCACCCATATGCATGTATCAAACATATGTTGGCAATTGTTGTTTGAAGATGATCAATATTTTCACAAAATGCAATACCCACATATCAAAAATACCATTTGAAATTCAAGATATCACAACAACCAATGCATATTTGCCCACCCAAATATGAGTATTGCATGTTTGGCTTAAAAAACCAATCCCTATTTTCTCACTCAAATGCAACTATTGCAAATCCACTCCAAAAATCCACTACATATTTTATGACCCATATGTGAGTTATTGTAATTTTGGCCACATTTCATAGTCTAGTTTCTTTAGTGTACTTGCATCCTTTCAAACATATTATGTAAAATTATGATTACTACAAAACCAACTACAAATTGAGTCCATGCAAAACATTGTACGTAACAAAAATATGATTAAAGTCCACATGCATGTAAGAAGGAACATGGGTCAATTGCAATCCCAAGTGGTAGTTGGGAAAAACAAATAATTACTAAGGACTATTAAAAAGACAAAAGAAAATTATATTGGTCCCAAAAACATGATGTTTAATGACATCATTGTTTTAATTGACATTTCAACTATATGTCAATTGAAATGTTTGTTGATGCCAAGAATATTTTGAAGATGGCCCTTCAATTAAGACTTTCTTTCAATTGTCCACCAAATTAGTAGATAGATCAATTTACATGACAATCACCTTTAATTTATTTAAATATCAAAAAATTACAATTGGAACATAGTTGGAAACAACATGTAGGTAGAAACTCTTTGGCTGAAAAAGGGTCATTTTCCACTAGTGAACAACTATAACAACCACTAAAGTGATTTAATGGTCATGTTACAACATAATAATGGCATTAGTAAGTTTTACTTTCTATAGAATGAACGTACGAACAATACTAGTCTTTAAAAAAAAGAGTGAAGGTTCTAAATATCTCATGATTTACCTTGTAGGATCTATTTCTTAGTAGTTTTGACCTAAATTTTAGATCTTTACCATTATTTCTATTAATGCAACCATAGCACTAAAACTTGAGACTAAAACTACAATTAACTACACTACCACATTAATGTCCAAAATTTTCATGTATTCATATGCTTTAATATATCAATTGGTGTTGTGTGTTGAAAGTTTGATGTTTTTACAATTTTATTAAATTGATTGGAATATTTAAGTGCAAAGAAATTCGAACTTATTTAACATGAACATAACAATGGTTACAATAAGGATCTATTACTTCAATTTAATACTTTGTCCTTTACTCAAAAGTTCTTTAGATGTAACAAAATCATATAGATAAGGATCTTTACTATCATCATGTTGTTTTTGTTAGAATTGAACCAAAATCCTTGCATTGTTTTGAGGTTCATATTTAGGAATTGCATAATTCTCCTTGGGCCCAAAAATGTTGATGAATTGTCAACAACTTGTTATACATGAATGCATCCATGTATGTAGTGATGTTGATAATGAACAAAACTTGAAGAGAATTGCTAAAACATTTTGTGATGAATGAGGCTTTTGGTCACATCTTTTAATTACCAAGAAAGAAATTAGGATTGTAATTTCCCTACTAATGAACAACATAGTGAATTAAACAACATTGCTTATTTGTTTCCACAAATTAATGAAATTTTTTATTATTGGTCAAATTATAGTAAAATAAAACATTTTAATTGCATGGGGGCTAAGTTGTAAATGACAAGATTTCTTGTTGTATCAATTTATTTTGTATTCTTTTGGGTAACAACTATTCAATATGCATAAAGATTATTTTTCAAATTCCAATCTTGATCATAAAAGCTACATTTTATATTGTCTATGTAGCTACCTTTAAAAAAAATTTGTGTGATTCCCATGGATATTGACATGGCATGGAATCCCACAACATGCTTCTATGTGGAACCCTACAAAATTGCAATCCCTTAAGAATTAACAAAAATCTAACTTGTAATCTATAATCAATGAAAGTTTGGACATTTATAAATGAGAGAAAGATGAAGATGAGTTGTAACAAGGCATTATGTTCATCTTTTGTGTTTTGGGTTTTTGGTCATTGTTATGGTTTCATTGCAATTTGTTTATGGGCTCCAACTTTCAAATGGGGCACTTCGATTACCAATGTTGTTGATTTCTTCAAGCCATTTGAAAAGATCTCATACCCTTAACAATTAGGTATGAAAAGATTTCACCTCAAATATGTTTTTTTTTTTCTTTGACTCAAATGGATCTATTAGGTGGCAATTACTTAGTTGTTAGTTCTTGCACTTATGATTGATCCTTGTCAAAAAAACACATGATAACTTATACTTTGAAATGCTTGGGGATGGGTATTTTTGTTGTTTATAATACAATGCCCCTACTCACAAGGTTGTGTTTAACCATGGGGCTAACTTAAATTTTTAATTGTTATAGTTACAACTTGGATCCAATTTTTATTTTTCACCATGGAATGCATAGCTAGGATATTGTCAAAATGGCTTATGATAGTTTTGGGGGAAGGATGATAAAGGCATCATAAAATGGTATAGTGTTTTAATACAACACACTAATAGGAAAACCCCCTTTTTCCAACTACATTTACAACTTAAGTTCAACTACAAATATAGTTGATAATGACCTTTCCAACTACAAATTATATTTTTCAACTACAAATTGTTTTTTCCAACTGCTAATTAAAAGAATTCACAAGTACAAGTTGAAAATGACATTGTAGTTGAAAGTGACAACCACATGTTAACACCATAGTAATAGCGACTTCTGACCCTTTCAATTGAAATCGACATCCACCATTTTAGTTAAAGGTTGTTTTCAACTTCAACTCCCCATTGGATGAATTTCATTTGTTGACAAATCATGATGTCATCAAATAACAAGTTATAATTTTGATTATGTTACAATTAGGCCAAGCAAAAAATCTTGCAAATAATTCATTGACACATGGCCATAGCTAGAGGTAGGTGGCTACGCCTAGGTAGGTAGGTAGGAAAGAAGGCCTACCTATTTATATAAACTTACTTAATTTAAGCATAGGTAGGGTACATATATAAGTATATAGGTCTAGGTAAATAGGTAGGTAATAGGCTTAAACTAAGTAAGTAAGTATAGGATAATCTATTTTCTTGCCATGTGGCCTTTAAGGTCAAACCTTTTTTATTGGCTTGTCTTAAGTGCCATTTATTATTTGGAAATGTCTAATTTGCGTTAACCTTGTTACATAGTTTACAAACTTGGAAGTTATGACAATTAATATAAAATAAAATTTGTATTTGCACCTTAGTTGTACATTTAATTGCAATTAGGTTGCAATTTATATTCAACTAAGGTAAACATGCCTTTGACCATAAACTTCAAATTTCAAAGGAGGTCAAATCCTCACAAATTACTCCTTTGCTTCTACCACTCAAAGAATATTTGTAGCCTTCAATGTTTTGAACATTACAACAAATGTTCAATTTGGTCAAGGAAGAAGATATGCATGGGTCGTTTTGTGTAATGGTGTTCAAGTTTGGTGATAGACATGTTAGAACAATTTTGGATTTTGAAATTAAATTATTTGGTCATTATTTTTCTTCTTTTTGAGTACAAACCTTAAAAACAAACTAGATTTTTCTAACCAATCAATTTGTGACTACTTGCGACTATTTGTCAATTGCAACTGTCATTGGTTATTTTTTAAACTATTTTTTGCATTTGGTTGTGCTCGCAACTACATTGTAATTACCTTGCAACTAATGTTTTTTTCATTATTCCTTGGACAACTTATAACATGGTATTCATCCAAGAAGACCCATCTAAGTCCCATTAGTTGCAAATGTGGTAAATGAGTTACAACATTATGTTTATTCAAATGTATTTTGCGTACTATAAGGTGTATGGGTTTAAAATAGTGTATTATATGTATGTATTTCTACTCATTAATATATGGGTGGATATTAAGATGTACATGTGTATATGATGGGTTATGCATAATGGTAATATTCTTATAAAAATTATTATGATTTACTAATCATAAAGAATTCCAATAATTATGGTAAAATTAATTATTACAATTAATGTAACATTATTTTAAAATCACTATAATTATAATAGTTATACATTAATTGTAATAACTATATATTTTATAATTGAAAGTAAATATTCATAGTAGTTTCAAAGCAAAAAGATTATTTGATGTAATTATTGTCTTTATTCCTTATAATCACTTATTTTGAATAAAATCATTACTATAACATAAATTTTTACACTAACTATTAACATTTTTCAGTCATCAAATTTTATTACATTAAAATCATTGTAATTACTCTATTAATAGATTAATTATAGAAGTGGCATAATTTATAATCAAACTTAATTATTCATAAATTTTAACTTTTAATTTCTATTTTATAAACTTATTAAAAAATATTATAGTAATTTCAGTGGAAATTGAATATTTAATGTAATTATTGTAATTCCATGATTATATTACAATAAATTAACATATACATTTATGTTTTAAAACATTATATATTAAAAATATTCACAATAGTTTTACTGTAATTAGAATAATCAACTTAATTATCATAACCATAATAATTGAATTTAAAATAGGTTATTTTATTTGTAACCAATACAAATTTATTTGAAATAATAAAAATTAATTTAACATAAAATTTTACATTAATATTTAATATTTTGAGTAATAGTAGAATTATTATTTAATGAAAGATTATTGTGTAATAATTAAAATTTTAAATGAATTGAATCTTCATTTTTATAGATCAAATCATATTTTAATTAATTAGTTGATTCTATAATTATGTAAATGAAGTTTAGTTATGAATTATTACTATATGTAATTATTCTTCCTTTTTTTGTTAATGATTTAGTTAGGTAGTTTATTAGGTAATTAATTAACTACTTAGTTAGTCTTTTACCCATTAAAATGTTTAATTTACAAACATTAAATTTTTAAAAAATAAAGGATTTGGAATAAACTATATAGTTGGAACTAGTTTGCAAGTACACTTTCTAATTGCAAAACAATTTGCAAATAAGCTCCAAGTTCGAAATTTATTCCATAAGGCTTGTCTTAAATTCTCATCTTGAAAAGTATATATAGAAGGTTTTTGCCTCACATTTTCGAATTCAAAAAATGGGGCATATGGAATGAGCCAATTAAAAAGTTTAACCCAAATTTTAAAATAATAATTTATGTACCTACCCCTTAATGACCCTACCTCCCTAATCAACTTATCAACATCTAACTATTTACCTATCTACCTACCTAAGTAGATATCTAGCTGAAGTAGGTAGGTAGGTAGATCCTACCTACTTACCTAGTTTGACCTATTTACATACCTACCTACCTAGCTAATTTGACCTACTTACACACCTACTTAAATTGATTTGAATAAATTGAATTAATATGCCACATGACACATTTTGATTATGCCACATGCCACAATCTAAAACCATCTAAACATATAAATTGGATGTTTTAGATTATTTCATAATTTCATAAATAAAATAATAATATTGAAAATATATTAAATCAGTGACACATGGTAGCATACCATAAGAGCACAATGTAGACCAAATTAATTGCAAACTAGTTGCAAATGAAAATACATATGTAGTGGATCAATGGATGAACATGTATTTTGTTGTCTTTTATTTCCATCCATGAATGGTTGTCATTTATGAGTAATGTTATTTGCAACTTATCCAATGCAACTAAAGGAAATATAGTTGCAAATGTTGTCTATAATTAAATATTAGTTGTTGAAACCAATTGAAAAAACCTTGATTTCTTCTAGTGAAAGATCTCTTATAGATCCTTAGTTGACACACCCTTAGGTTTTTAGATCACTAAAAATAGATTAAATATGAGGAAGATTTGGGGCTGGAAACTAAAGAGGCTCTAAAGATATTTCTTAAAAAATTTAAGATAAAATATCACTTTGTGCACCTCCTTTTCTTGTGTTTTCTCCATGTGCTTACAAAACATTTGTAATCCTCCAATTTACACTTTTAATGACATAAAAATTGTTCAATTTGTTTAAAGAATGAAAAAAATATTGAAAAATGTTAAGTGACTTAAGCTTATGTTCAATGTTGGGTGGTTCTAGGCATCTATTTCCCAATTACTAATTATTAGAACAACTACTACTTATAATAACTAACTAGTTTAATCTATCTATTGATTATTGTAGGTAATAATAGCCAATAGGTGATGATAATAATAATAAAATTAATATTATCATTATTGTAATTAGTTATAGGTCAGGACAATTACACTTATATACTTATAATAATTAATAAATTTAATAGTATTTTAATATGAAATTAGCTTAGGCTAGTAATTATTAACTAACTACATGGCATTTAAGCTTGGTTAAACTAGGTATAACCACTTTAGGTTAATTAGGTGTCTTATGTGGCACCTAGGGTAGGCTTAAAATTAAGCTATGAAGCACCTAAGTTAGACCTAAACTTAAGCCATGCATCCGCCACCTAATTAGCCATGCCTAAACTTATGCCATGCCATGCTTGACACATAAATAGCTTTAAACATAGGCCAAGTGACACCTAATTAATTAAGGCAAGATTTAAATGGCATGGTGTTTAGGCTAGGTGTAGACATAGGCCACATGGCACCAAGGCCTAGAGGCTAAACCTAGACCTATGCAAGCTTTCTATTAGTGAGTTTGCATAGGTCTAGTTCGATATTGAACTTTCTATAGCCATAGGTTGACTACAAGCCTTTTATTTAAATTTCAAATCTTTAATAAACTATATTTATAAGACCATATTATTATCTAGGTATGTTATTAATCCTAAAACACTAAACATTTTTACAATAAAAAAAATTAAAAAAAATAAAATCAAAGGAATTAGGGTGCATATTTGATAATGTTATAACTATGTCAACAATTATAATTCAATGAAATTTATTTCATAAGTTTTGCACTTAAGATAAAGGAGTTATTGAATGTGGGCACTATGCAAAATATTCCTTTCATCATATTAATATATTAATTTTGAAACTAGGACATTTCATTTATGAGCAAGATAGATGGATCCATTGACAATATTGCTATTGTCAAATTGGTTTTGTGTCCCTTAATGTGTTCAAAACAATGATTATAAATGTTGCATAAAAAAATTGGCATGAGTTTTTTTGAGACAAAATGTCTACATGGATGTGATTATTGTTTTTACTTGAATATAAAGCTACATTTGTTAAATTTGGTGGCCACCAAGTGGAATTCATACCATCCACCAAATTGGGTAAAGTTCTAAATCAACAATTTAGTCCTAAATTAATTAAATATGTGTTTAAGATCTTCATCATTCTTGTGACAATACCTATACACGTTTTTGCTAATGTTAGGTCCAAATAAGGCCTCCACTTTTGCCTCTTCTAGGTCCCTCCCAATCCTTAATTGTTTTGGAGATAATCCCTGGTAACAAAACCCATATTTCTCAAACATCAATGTCCTAGAGACGACATTTTTCTTGTCAAAAATGATCTTTGGTTTTTCTCCATATAAAGGTTCTACCCAAGTAGATACTGCACCTTCTCTTTTAACTTTTTTACCTAAACTACCGTCTATGTTATTTGACATTTTAATGCAAGAACTATTCAAGTATTTGCAAGTGTAGATTTGTTGTAACATTACAACATTTTACAATTATATTCAAGTGTGAGTTTTGCACAAGTGACAAAATTCTCACACACATTATTGCAAGGAGGTGTATGATTGCCAAGAGGAAAGAAGATGACCACGTGGTGGTAGTCAATCTTGGTCACTAGATTCACATCTCATGTTAATCAATGGCCAATGATTCAAATAGGAAATATCATCGCAAAAGTTCTTGCGTAAGACCAACTACTATTCCCCCCTACTTACCTAAGTATTGGTACTTTTTTAATTAACCAATGTTAGTAGTAAAAATATTGTCCCCCCCTACTAGAATAGCTACCACCCAATTTTAATTAAACCAATGGTGGGATAGTAAAATGCCAACTCATCCATATTTAATGACTATTATTTGACTCCTATCAAGTACTAGATCTACCATTTTTGAGCCACTAGAATGTGCATACACCCATAACATCATATGATCCATTTGAAATGAAAATGCAACAAAGCTGCACGTAGAGGGGGCAAGCACATTAAGGCCAATTCAATATTCTACGGAGGCAAATCTAAGGGCTAAGATTGGAAAACTTGTTCTTGAGGTGTTGCATGAAGGGACACGGATTTAATGCATGTCCAATTTAATGAGGTAATAATGGAGCATAATGTGTTATGCGAACAATTGTTTGAGACGCAAAAAAAGGTTGAGATTTTAGAACTAGAGGTTGCCTTTAGATAATACAGATTACTAAATGTAAAAATAAGGGCAAAAGAGGCAAAAAAGGAACACCTAAATTCCATGGAGGATGTCAAACATTACAATCAAACTTTGATTGATATGAATGAGCAATATTGAAAAGATCTTGAAGCTTTTGCCAAGGTGACCCAACTAGCTTCAAATAACATGCAACTTGCATGTGTTCTGGGTGCATCTTAAACTACACAAATGGAAGGGAAGTTAGTATGCATCCAAGCAAAATACCATGATGGTTAGAGATTTTGATCACATGATTTAATGTCATGGCCAAGGATATTCAAAATGTTCCCTAACAACTTACCAAAATTGCAAGATATAAAAAACATGGGTTGGCCAACACATCCCAATCTAAACTGGAAATATTTCATCTAAGTTTATGAAAGAATAGGGAAATTCTTACGGTGGGTAGGTGCACAAATGGGTGGACCAATTTGCCATAGATCCATGAAACACCTCTTCCTCCTATATGATATGGATTTATAAAAAAATGCTTTTAATTAGCCCATACAAAAGTCCATAAGTATAATCCTAGAATTCAATAATTTTTTTTTTAAACCCTTAACTTCCTTATTATGATATCTTACTAATTTCAAATCCCTAACACACACCCCATCAATCAATGAACCGTATCATAGTGAACAAATAAATGGTAGTGAAAGATATTGTCCATGAGTTTTGAGTTCAAAAGTCCATGGCTTTTAGAATTTTTTAAAATTTGTAAAATGATTTTGTGCATCATGTAGATACTCAAGTTAAGATCTTTAAACCAAGTTCATTTTAATGAATTTCAAGATCTATAAAACATGGGCGTTGCAATTGTAACCACAAGGCAAAATTGGCTTATGTAACATTCAAATTGGTCCACCCATTTGTGCATGCGCCATGGCCACATGTTTAACCTTTTGTTAAAAATGGGGACCAATGTATTATTGTTATAACCCATTTGGACTAGAAAGAACATGGTAATTGGGCACTTTCCAACATATGTACAATTCATAATGTTTAATAATGTTAATGGTCGCAAGGAGGACATGTCCACAATGTAAAGCCCCATTCCATCAGTGCCTATATGAATAATTTAACCTTCAAACTACCTTCTTGAACATTGTGAATATAATTAATACAACATACCCAATTGACCACAAGCTTGGGGTGCATACATAAAATGGATTTGGTAGGTGGGCATGACATTTATTAAATGGGGGAATCAATATGATGAATCCATGATTCAAAAGGCGTATGAGGCCTTATACCCTAGGGCAATTGATGCGAGATGCAATCAATTTTACCAAATATTTCAAAGGTGGTTTAATTAACCTAGGGACAAATAAGTTGGAATTTATTTGTAACCCATGCAACATTTGGTATAATTCCATGGGTGATGTAATCAAGCAAATTTCAATCTAGTGGAACTCAATGGAGAAATTCAACAAAACTTAATGATAGAAAAAATCAACGATGGACAATGTTTGAAGGATGATAAAACATTTGCACTCTTAGCTGAAGTATTGTCACATATAATTGTTAGGTTGAATGTGATTTTGCAAGGGGCACTAATTGGGTTACATGATCAATCAAGGTCATGTTCGGAACTAATTCACTAAACAAATTCTAAGGAAGGTAATAATATAAAACCCAATAATCTTTAGGATTAAAAATTTAAGGTGAGGGTTCAAGAGGATGCAATAGAAGTATTAGCCAAGATTTTGTACATTTAATATTTACAAGCATCTAATGGCACACAATGTGCAAAAAAATGTTTCCCCAATCTTGGATGGCCAAATGCTATTTGTTTTGCAAATTGTGATCATTTGTAAAATTTTACATAATTTTTAAATGATTATTTTTCATGTGCCTTAAACTTTTGAATGACAAATTGCAATTTACAATGTGATTAGATAATTCATAATTACACACATGTAAATTAAAATACATATATTACATCTTAACAGTAGTTCAAACAAATGATGAAATTATGATGAACACCAAAATCCAAAATCAAATGGGTGTAAATTTATTTACACAAAAACATACAATTTAGACAAGATATATATGTATAAACCTTTTTATGGATATGCATGTTAGTTAATTTGTGTGTATCTTTTAATGCCAAATGGTTAACCTCTTTAAATAATGCAAAATTGTGATGCCCTAGAATGATTCTAGACATGGAAGGATGACCAATTGTGAGGTCAATATTTTGGGTTGTGGTTCATGGTAATCATTTTCATTTGGGGCCTTTCCACCATCAACATTTATGTCAATGCCATTGTCATCATCTCCATTGTGTCATTCCTTTGGTTCTAAAGTGTCTGTCCCATGCAAGGTTGTGATGATATTCCACTTTGAATGTTTTATCATAATATGTTTGGTGGGACATCATCCTTTGGTATTCACAATGACATCATCAGTATGCAATTGATCATAATCTTGTTCGCTTATAAAAACCATTCTTGTTTGAACTATTGGTCTTTTCTTTCAAGTGACTTGTTGTGTGGACAAATTACAATTCATAAAAGGATGAGGATGGCTCATGGAGGTTGCCATTACAACTAACTTGGGGTTGTGGACATGTTTGGCATTAGAGGTATTGGCTAATTAGTGTGTACTTAGTTCTAAATCATGTTGGGTCAATTGTGTCATAGTTTTAGTAGTGAGAACGCATTGATAATCGGGTTCACCCATGTTAGTGTTTGTATTTGGGTTCACCTATGAGTCCAATGTCATTGCCATCGTGGTTTTGATGAAAAGATTTGTAGGATGGACTAAAGGGCCAACCTATGAAATTGATGTGCTTATTAATTTGTTTTGGATGCTTGGCTCTAAAATGGTGATTCATTGGCCAATTGTTTGTTACATTGTCATTATTTGTGTGTTCATGATTCAAGGGAGTTAAAATCAATGGAGCTTATCAATTGCATATCTAGTTGTTGATCATTGACTATTGGGTCACATACATCCATGGGGGATGAAGGGGTTCAACTTCATGCTCGATGGGTGAATCTAACATCAAGAGGACCAAGAAGTCCATTTATTGTGGTGCATTGTTGGGTGGCATGATGGTGTTTGTATCCCCCTTATTAGATCTTGCTAGTTGTTCCCAAATGTTAACCTCAAACAACTATTTGAAAACAAAAGGTCTTTTAATGGGTCATTAGTTGGGAATTCAAAGGGGCCAAGCTAATCCTTCTCCTCCTTTGACACTAAGGGGTCATTGATGTGTTGCCTTCATGTAATCTTAAGTTGACATTGGATATGTAAAGTATTTAAACATATTTTTTTCATACCACACCATGGGGTTGGCACCAAGTCATTTTTGGAAGAGCTTATTGTTAGTATAAATGTACATTAGGTCTTAAGCCCAATGTTCTACTATCAATTGAATTTGCACTTTGCTATGGACAAATGAGGGTGAAAGCACACTACAAGGGGGCCAAAAATGTTGTCACATTGTATTGTTTCTAGGGGTGTCCATGTTTGAACTTCAACCATGGTAATATTGGAGCATATTTTTCCAAACTTTTTGCATAATATGGTAGATTATAACACAAAGAATTCAATTGCAAAGAAAATTCCTTTCTCCAACTTACATTGTGAGGTTCCAAAGTATATTTGTGGAAAAAAATGTATTTCACTATGTATTAAAAAATGCAAATATACTCAAAAAATGATTGAAATGATTTTTAGTCTTTATGAAATTTGTAATATTTATTAAACATTGTGATTCCATATGATTGGAATAAGTTTGTGAGCCATGTGAAAAGTTTGATAATTATCATATCACTATCGAATGTTTTTGGGGGTTATGACCATAAGTATGTGCATTACTAAAAATTTTCGATTTTGCAATTGTCATTTGCAACTAAAATTTAGTTACATGTGACACATGCAATTGCAAATTTGTGTAGTTGCCTAAAACAAGTTACATATGACATGCAGTTGCATGCGACATTATGTATGCAACATGTATATACGGTGTTAGTATACATGTTCATACATACATATTAATCCAATGTAATTGCACTTTATGTGTAACTTTCCTTACAATTGCATGCAACTAATCAAAATATGACACACGTTTAAAAATTAGACAACTAGCTTGTGGACACGTGTCATTATTTATTTTTTTGTAATTTCAAAATTAAAAATTCATTGGATTAATTTGAATCATTAAAGTTTTTGCCACTAGGATGATGACATGTGGCACACCATGGAATGTTCATTGACCATTTGACACGTGTTCAATATTTTAACACCAATTATATGGTGACATGTGGCAATCAAGGCCCATTTTTAAAAAAATTTAAATATTAATTAATGAAATCTAAATCATCCAATTTATGGTTAATAAGATGTTGACATGTGGTGCCTAAGTAAGTAGATCATAATTAAACCCTATTAAGTAAGTAGGTTTATTTAAGTATGTAAGTAGGTTGAAAAATAACTAGGCTTAGGTTATATAAGTAGGCTTAGAATAATCCGATTTTATTTTTAGGTTTGACCATTTCATAAAAGTTAAGCTTTTTTCATTCACTCATCCCTAATGGCACTTGGTATTTGGTTTCAACATAACTATTGCTCCAACTTATATACTGAGCCAAATAGAATTGGAAGCCAAAGGATATGGGTTAAAACATTCCATTGCAAACCTCATGAACCAACCTAGTTGCACATTAGATGCAACTACTGTATTAAAGTATGATAGCCAGGGAAGGGCTCTGTTGTTTTTGGTGTCCAAACAAAACTTGAAGCCTTCCTCTTGGCGCATCTAACACACTAAGAATTGTTGAAAACAGATTAAAAATTTAAAAAGTTATGACCCCCCAAAGTAAAGGGGGTAAAAAACTCAAAAAAGAAACTATTGAGGCCGATTCTTAAACACCCAGAAAGTTCAGTTTATCTTCTTTTTTGCTATTAGAGTTCCAATTTGATTTGTAGGACTTCAAATAACGCTCCTACAACACTTTAAATCGTTTAAAATGAATAAGAAATAAGAAAGTTATGAGCTTTGAAAGTAAGAAGGGTCCTAAGAAAAAAAAACAAAAAACAAATCGTCTTATAATTTGGAAAGTTTATTTTTCTTATTTTTCTTCTTGTTAATTTTTCATTACTTCTTTTCTTTTGCATTTCAAAGGTGATTATAGGATATTTAGTAATTATGATTACTTAATGAAAATATGATTTTAATATTATTATCTAATTTAAATTAATAATTGCTTAGGACATTTGTATACTTGTAGGTTAATTAGTGTAGGCTATTTATGTTAATATTTTAACATAAATAATAAAATTTAAATATATAATACCTATTGATTATATATATATATAATTGATTATCACTATAACTACAATAAACATTTAATTAATAATTATGATTATTTATAATATTTATAAAATATTATCATAATAATTGATTTTGAATAATTTTTTGTTTAATCAAATGTACATTTTCTGAAAAAATATTCCAAAATAAAATAAAATCAAACAGATTTAAACCATGGTTATTCTAATTTAGTTTAGCCATAAATATTATAAGCTAACTTAATTTAGCCATCTTTATTTTAGCCTAGTTTAATTTATTTTAATTTAGTTTATCCATAATTAATATAGTTTAATTTAATTTAGCCTAACTTGATTTAGCCATAATTAGTTTGGCCTAACTTAATTTAGCCATAGTTAATTTAATTTAATTTAATTTAGCCCTGGTTAATTTTAGCCTAATTTAATTTAGCCATAATTATTTTAGCCTAATTTAATTGAACTATGGTTAGTTTAGCTTTTTTATTTTATTTTATTTTAGTCATAATGAGTTTAGTTTAGCTTAATTTAACCATGGTTAATTTAAGTTGATTTAATTTAGCTTAATTTAAATTAGCCATAATTAGTTTAACCTAACTTAATTTAGCCATGGTTAGTTTAACTTTTTGATTTATTTAACCTAGGGTAGTTTAGGCTAACCTAAGTTAGCAATGGGTTAACTTTAGTATTAGAGGTACATAATACTATTATATATAACCTATGTAGATATATTAAGTATAGTATTGAAGTATGTATAAATTTAGGCCATTATTTTTATGACACGTGTCCATGTTGTACACATTCAGTTGCATGTTAGTTGCACACACAACCATATGGCCCAAAAATTATACAATACCAAATTTGTAGTTGCAAACATGACCGAAATAGTTATAAACGACAACCAATTGCATGCTAGTTGCATAGGGACTAGTTGCAAATGACAAAATTTCTAGTAATGGTGGTAAATTAACATTTTGACAAACTATCACTTTCAAATGGAAAATGACAAGATATGTGAGGTGGGTAATTTTTTAAATTTTCATTTTAGACATTTTTTGTTTGACTAATTCAAACCCAAACCTAGTGTAGTCCAAAAACATAAACAAGCTCTATTATATTGTACATACCATAAATATATTCAATATTCCTTGAATTTAAGCTTTTACAATTTATTTATTTATTCAAATAATATTAAATATCATTAATTTTGTGAAAATCAAAATAGCAAGCCTAAGCACCAAAAGTGAAACCCAAAATTAAATGCAATAGATTTTGTATAAATATACTTTACATACTTGTCGTGAAAGTGCCCAAAATGGCCCCCTCATAGTGTACTTTTCACCCATGAGTATGAACTTTAATTCCGTTCACTCAATGATGCAAAACACATGAATTTGCACCAAGATGTTAAAGGCAATGGGTGTAAGTGTGTATCCATTAGTTCCAATCAAATCTTGATGCAAAATGGGTCTGTCATAATGTCCATTTTGATAACCTTGCCTATGGAAACATGGGGAATTAATAAATAAAATGCCACATCAGAAAAATCAAAGAGTTATATTATAATTGCAAGTTAGTTGCAAGATGGACACCTATACAATAAAATGTATGCACCAAAGATCCAATTATAGTCAACCATGTTTGATTTTGTTGGCAAGTTGCATGTCACAATTATATTACAACTAGGGTAAATGTAACACACAATTAGCAATTACTTCGTAACTAGTGTATCACTTTGACACATATAATCATGCCATGTGTATGTATTGCCATCATCCATTGGATCTAGTAGTTTTAATTCTTTTGTAACTAATTATCAACTATGATTCCTAGTGATACAACTGATTATGCCACTAAATTTTAACTATACAAAAACTATTTGTCCACTATTTTGGGATTGTTGTTAATTGTAATTTGATTAGCTAGGTCAATTATGTTGCAACCTATAATATCACATCACATGCAAACAATATAATTAGTTGAAAATGTAGTTTTAAAATGAGATTGAAACAATGCACACATTCTATTATGAATTTCATTAGGATGCAAATTACATTACCAATGTTATTAAAATTGTTCACATATACACATGGTCATTATGAACAACTAATATGCAATTCAATTTCAATTTCAATTTGACATGTGAAAATATGAAACTTGGGCTTGATATATAAAAGTAAATGACATGTGATAACAAGTTAATAGATTTCCCCTTTTACATCAACAACCTTCATGTGCCTATGCCCACTCTTAAGAAATTCAATATGAACTAATAAGGAAAGTTTTTTTTTAAAAACACCCAACATTAGTAGACATGTGAACCAAGATCTCCCCTTTTTGACCCTCATGTGCTTATCGTTATTGTTAAGAGATTCAAGATGAATTAGAAGGGAGTTTAGCTCTTTCTCTCTAAACATTTTGTGCATCTCTTAGTTTTGGGTGATAAAACTATCATGTGTTACATAACTTAATTAAGTTATGTTAATTTTGTTGGCTTTCAATTTAGAACTAGAGATTAAAGGTTGTGCAAGTTGTATTGTTCATTTAGAAAACTTGAAGGTCCACCATTTATGTTTTTTTAATGTATTTGCATTAAAAAAATGGTGTTAAAAAAACATACATTTTGTTTAGAAGTTGATTTGTAAGGTGTTACTTATAATGGTGAGGGATTTGGGAGGGGTGAAAATCATATTGTGAATTTGTTTGTGTTTGAGCATTTGGATTTTGGAGTGAATGGTGGAATTGAAACAAAACTAGTTTGTTCAAACACACATGTTCAATCGAAAGGAACATCTTTTAAAATGATCTTGTAATGTATTTTCCAACCTTGAATGTTAATGCATACAATTTCAAATTAGTTTCATGTTTTTATATAATGATGGAATGATAAGTTGCAAATGAATGTTACATAGTATGCACATAGTTGTAATTGAAGGAAACATTGGTTGGTGTTTAGTTACTTTTAAATGGTCACCATCATTGTTTCTAAGTTACAAGTAATTGTCACTTAGTGGCAATCAATAATTTAAATAATTATTGGACAATTGTCCATTACCCAATAATGTAACATGTAGTTGTAAATCGTTGTCCATTGTTGGGGAATACAAATATAGAGTAATGTTCAATATGAACACAATAGTTGTTTATTAATTATAATATCCCTACTAGTTAGTTATTATATAGTAGTTCAATAGGTGTTTTTTTTAATCTTTCAACTTTGTGCACATGGCATTTACAATGAACCCAATGTTATTTCATTTGTAAAAATGTTATTCCATGTCAAAAATGTTGTTATTAAATGGTATTATAGTAGTTGCAGTGACATTATAGTTGTTTTGAAAAAGTTACATGGTTGTACATTTGTTTAGTTCTTTGACAATTTAGTTTTCAAGTTGCTTATTGTTTTAGGTGCCAACTACGAGACAATTATGAGACAACAATGAAACAATTACTATGCAACAACAATGGAAGGAAAAAATTACCTAATAATCACTTAGTAACAAACATCCATAGTTTGAGTTTCAAGGTAGTTGCCACATTGTGAGCTAATATATAGTCTCACATGCTTGTTCAAGCTTGACAAGATGCAAGGTGGGTCAAGCCGGTTACAAATTATCTTAAGTTGAGATATGGATTTTGCATTGGTCCTTGCCACATCACATCATGTGGCATTTTCAGGTTCTTATAAATATGGGTACTTGCGACCAAGGTTCCTCCAAAAGTTGGAGGCTCCACCATCACAAAAAATTATGTAGGGTCAAGGCAACCGCACTATCTAGGTGAATTTTTCAAAGATAATCTACCACCCAATGATTTTTTGTGTGTGGTGAAATTAAAAACAAAAAAATGTAAAAAAGTGTTTTGGGGATTATAGTCACCAAATTTTGAGAAAAGAAATATAAATTGACAGGTTTGTATATTAGGGTTCCAGCTGGTAGCCAAAATCATAAATGGATGCTCTTTTTTTTTTCCAGTACTGTCATATATAGTTTTAGGCAAATTTAGTTAATCTTCTTATGGATGATCATCCCTTTAGCTCAATTTCAAAACTTAAAATATATTTTTTTAATTTAAAAAAATGATTGTCACCCCAAGTTTTTTTTTTTTTTCAATTTTGTGACACTGGCGATCATCACAAGAGTATTTAGCCAAATTCAGCTACAGGTCAGAATTCTAAGAATCCCACTATATTTTGGCAACCTGTTGGAACCTATGGATCTAAATGTGATGATTTCCATAAAGGATCCTCAGAATCTGGTGACTTTGCTGCAAAGGATTTTTTTCACAAAAATCCTTTGTATGGATTTTATTTCTTTTATTTTGTTGCCAAGTGACAAAAATTTGCCAAATAAAAAATAGTGTCCCAGTGGGCACAGTTGAAATCACTGAACCCAGACCTCAAAGCTGGAGACCAAATGGTGGTCGAAGTTTGATCTGCAAGAGGAACACTTGCGTACTTCTAAAGCCACTCGACTCCAACTACAATACAACGCATCATGTTGTAGCCTCGTAACTGTGCAATGGTGCTCAGACCAAAATGGTAGTTGGTGCTTGAGATGTCCCAGTACTGTCCATGTTTTCCTTTGAAGTTGTTACACGAACGTGAAATCAATATTAAATGTGCAAGACATCAAATGTGCACACTAGCAAACACTTGTAGAAGCATGAACTGGGAAAAACATGAAGTTTTTATTAGGCTAAGTTTACAGAGTAGAATTATCCTCCTTGGTTTTAGAAGCATAGGCTGTTCAAAACTGAACATGAAAAAAGTCACCAACAATTATAACTTACTAGTCCTTTTATATGCATTTTATGTGGGGTTTAGAAAGTGAGGAACCAAACATGATCCTCATTAATTTGTCACTCTAATTTCATTGGGGAAAACAAAATGGGTGGGTGGTTTGCAGTTGGAGTTTTTTTCTTTATTTGTTTCTAAAGTTTGAAAAAAAATTCAAAAAAATTAACAATTATTTTTTTCGAATTTACAATTTTTTCAAATTCCAAATTTTTTCAAATTTTTTTTTGTCACTACAACAAAAAAAAATCCCCAAATCTTTTTTCAAATTACATTGGTTGCAGTTTGTGATTGAAGGTAATTGAAAAGGCCCTTTGAACCCACCAAAAGAAAGACAAATTGTAGAACTAAATCAATACCACAAAATTGGAGAAAGTGGTAGCAAGGTTGTTTCGGGCACATGTATGTCCATCATAAGCACAAGGCAAACCTTATAACCTCATCCTAGGGCTCTTATTTTTGGGAATTTAGCCCACCCATGGGCTTTACCCGACACAAAATGGATCGGCAATTAAATGGAAGTTTCTTTTGAAAATTTTGCCCCTTACAAAAGAGGTAATCATGAGAATGCACCCATCATGAAGAAAGGCAAAATTACATGGTGCCCATCTAAGAAAACAATCATACATCTGGACCACATGAGAAGGTGATTTCACTTCCTTGGGATTTAGGACAATTCTCAGCCTTGTGTAGAGTAGGGTGGTTTTGTTGTAGGGTTTGATTTATTTTGTTTTATTTTTAAGTGAAATAAAAAATAGCATTGATGTTATTCAAATTTGAAATGTATGCTAAGGATAAGTATCTTTATTCTCTCTTAAAAGGCGATGGGTTTGGAATTGACATGAGACAACAAAATATGCAAAACATTTGAAACAAGCATAACCATGATGTGCAAAAGCATGCAAGTCACATAATGACACGCATGTAAATGCACTGAATAAAGCTCTTTAAGGGAGGAGGGGGATATTTAACATCTCACTTGGATTTAAGGCTCCTTCAAGTTCAACGAGCGTGCTAACTGATGTTCTGTGAGTATATTGTTTTGATAGTCTAAGATAATGGTATATACAAATATTTAGTTTATTAACCCAATGAATAAGGGTCTATTATGATTTTTTTTCTCATTAGGGTAGGTTTCGAATACCCTTATCATATACCCCTGGTTAAGGTTTTTAAAAGGGTTAATTGTTCTATTTTATTTAATAAAAATGAGAATTGTTTTTCAAATTTTGAAGTTTATTTAGACAACTTTCAAAGGCTTAAATCTAGTGGGACAAGGCATACATGTGATGTCAAATTATAATAATAAAATTACATAAAAATATTTCAGTTTTAAAATTCCTGAACATACATAAAATGAAATGTCATTGAAATCAAATTGAACAACATGCCACTTGCCCTACTAGACATAAATGCAAACCTTAAAATCAAAATATGCCATATCAAAAAGCTCAACATATGATCTAATTGGTTTTCAAACTCCTCATCAATTTGATATAAAAATTTGATCAACATCTCCAAAGTCAAGCAGAAACATGTACCGCCTACAAATGCTTTGCATCTGGTGAAGCATGGATCATTTGGCTAGTTTGTGAAATTGTTGTTAGAAGTGGCATATTGGCAAGCTTAAAAAAAAGCATGGCCGAAACAAACACCTTCAAATAGTGTTAATATTCCTAATTTTTCATAAGTAACAATTTGTTCAACAACATTTGTCATTGTAGAAAGATTTTTGCTTTCATATTTTACATAACAAATAATTTTGTTAATCAACTTGTACTCTCAAACAAGGCTTACAATTATTTGGCAAGATTGATTATAGTAATGTCTTTTGCTTCAAATAAACCAAGTGTGACATGTTTTGGTTCCCAATCCAATGTTAAAAAATTAAACACAAGGGCAAAAGTATCAAATGCACCTTTATTCATGTAAAGGTCAAATGTTGATGTGATTAAAACTATACATTGATTATTATTATTTTTTTTTTCAAGTGTGTGCTTCATCATACAAGGTAACGCCTCTTTAGTTAAGGTTTTGTGTGATGGAAACACCAATTGTGGTTTATAAGCCAAATTGTTTCATCCATATTTTTCCAATTGTGCTTAAAAATAGTAACCCCTTCACAACAACTAAAATAAGATCATCAATGAAAGTTTTTGGTTTTTCACCTAATTTTTTATATGTTGCAGTAATACTATAAAATGTAGAAATGGACCCTAGGGTTATTATTTCTCAAATCTTAGAACTTTGTTTCTTAAAAACAATTATTGCAACAAAATGTCATTGTATAATCTCACTATCATACATTTTTAAAATGTCAAATGTTTAGCTTATTAATGTTCTTTCATGGTTAAAGTTTCATTTTTAGTTTTATAAAAAATTAATCATTTTTTTACTTTGAGTTATTAATCCCAAAACATGAACACCCAAAGCAATTGAATGACATAAAATACAACAAAAGACATGTTGTGTTTCAAATGACACATGCTCATCATCATTTGGTTTGAAAAAAACCAAGGATCAAAATTTTGATCCCAAGGATCCCAAAATTTTGCTTCTCATTATAATGTAATTAATTGTTAACTAAATTGAAAAGTAGATTTAGTTGTATTAGATCTATTAGTTGATGAAGAACCAATAATTACAATTATGGATGGGGGTGCATTGCCATTTGGAAGGACAAACTCTTTTGGGTTGTTGGGGTATTATTTGCCATTGTAAACTATAGGGGAAAAAATGTATTAAAAATTTTTCTTTACATTTTTTTTAAAAAAAAAACAAATTTTCACACACACATGCACCTTAATTGGAAACCTTAACTATTTGCCAACCTACATGTGCAGAAAAACCCAATGTTACTATTACACACACACACACACACACCATAATTAAAAACCTTAGTTGTTCACCGACCTATAGTTGTTAAAAACCCAATGTTGTTCGTAGAAACATCATTTTAGTTGTTTGCCCAATTACAATTATTGGAAACCCAATGATGTTATTAAAAACAACTTAGCTAATAATAGTTTTCCACACACACACCTATTACATGTCATACTCAAATTATTGTTGCCCTTTGACTTGTTGCTGTAATTCAATGTTATTAATTTGTTATTTGTCCAACAACCTATTACACACCCACACACAAATAACACACACACACACACACCCAAAGCATGGACTTGGAAACTTGAACACAAATTGTTGAAAATATATTTGTTCAACAACTTACTAATCACAAACTTAACATCTCACAATTTAATAATGAAAATCATGAAAAAAAAATTCATTCATAATTCATACATTTCATGCATTGATATCATGCATTGAAGACACATTTAACACACGAATTTATTGAAACATGTGAAATTTGTGTGACATTCATTTATTCATAGGTTTGTACTTCATTTGTTAATACATTTATTCATGTGTCAAACATGTTTTCAACACATGATATTTGTGTGTAAAATGTACAAACTTATGAATGAACAAACTTTGCATGATTTTCATTATTAATTTGTTGCATACTAAATTTGTGATTAGTATTGCACAAATTGAAAATTTGAGCATTAGAAATGCTGGAAATTGGACCACAAATTACGTGGAGCACTAAAAACTTCAGTATGAACTTGGAACACCCTGAAAACATGAACATTTGCACTCATAGCTTAAAGACTTGAACATGAACTTAGAGCACACTAGAAACCTAAAAACTTGAACAAGAAGTTAGAACACGTTAGAAACTTGGAAACATGAGCACAAAACACATTAAAAACCTAGAAACCTGAGCATAAATTACTTGGAGCACATTTGAAACTTGAGCATGAACCTAAGCATAAACTACTTGGAGCACATTTGAAACTTGAGCATGACCCTGGAAACCCAAGGATGAACTACTTAGAGCACATTAGAAACTTGAGGACAAACTTGGAACACATTGCAAACCTAGAAACTTGAGCAAGAGCCTAGAAACCTAAACATGAATTATTTGGAACTCATTGAAAACTTGAGCACGAACTTGGAGCATATTGAAAATCTGAGCATGAATTGGAAACTTGAGAACAATTCTGAAAAGTAAAAACCTTGCATAATGATCCTCGGAAAACAATGATAATGATTTTAGGGTTGAAGTTGTCATTTTAGGGTTTAGGTAAAACTTACCCTAACAAATTTACCTAGGTTTGAGAACATACTAGCTTCAAGTATGGATATTTTAAAGATATATCTAGGGCTATGAAATGGGTATATTTTTTCAAATTTACATACCTTTGGGTGCACATTTGATTAAGGTATATTAATTTTTTTTTAAAGTAGGATAAATAATACACCTGACCCATACCCAAAGGGTAAATTTGAGTAAATGATATACCTGGACAACACTGGTGGTAACCAACATGTCTGATTCTGAATTTTTTTCAGAGAACTGGAACTGGCAGTTCTCTGATTCTGAAATATTTAAAAAACCAGAACTGACAGTTCTCTATACATTCAGATAAACACACAACACTGGGTGAAACTTGAAACCTAATGATGGGGAAGCTAAGAGCATCCTAAATTCTTTGGGACACAGAGTGCCCTTTACATGAATTCGTCACGTGGTACTTCAGACAGTAACTCAGTAGCATGATGCTGGCCAAGAGTATCCCAGGGGTGACGGCTCAGTGGTATAACCTCTATACGGAACCCTGGAACCTCAAAACAGATTTTGGGTTCAAACTCTTTGGTGTGCAGTGAAAGCCATGCCGGCCAGATCAGGTCTGCTGTTGTGTTCCCAAAAGAAAGAAAGAAGATGATGGCTAAGAACCATGCAGAAGAGGAACTTTAGGGGCCTGAACTAGAGAAGATACCCAAGATCTATTACTGAACTCGTTCAAGTGTTCAGGAAATGAATCAGTTGCATGGACAGAAAGTGTATCAAGCTGAGAATGAATATTGAGTATCCATCCATAAATCTTGTGCAAAAACTGCTTGACACCCAAGATGTTCATTGTAAAATGAAGTATTTGAATGTTCAAATACATGCAATATAATATATTAGGGCCAGGTACGTGAATCATATGATATATTATATGTGTTGAAGCCACATTTTTCAATGTACTCAATTATGATAGCTTTGTTTGAATTAATACAACTAGTGAAATATTTTTGACTTACACGGTTCTTCTTTATTCCGTATTTAATTGCCCACACCCACTTACCAATGTCTCTTATTTGTACAATTTACACATGTTGCAATTTATCTCAACCTTCACCTTGCATTTCCCCCACATCTCTCCAAAAAGGAAAATGTAGCATCTACATTTGAAAATATCAAACACTCGTATACATTAACCCAACTAACATATATTCTGAAGTTTTTTTACTCAGCTAACATGTAAAAATTGGTACAGGTGCCCACTGCCAAAATAATGGTTCCATCTATACAGATGGATGAATCATACATAGACGAGGGAGATGGAATCTAGGGTTTATCTGCTATCATCGTACCTACTCAAAATGAAAACAACCCTTTTGTGGTTAGATTTCCATGGATGATGGAACAAATGTCTTATCCCATAATTTACTTTTTCAGTTTTTGACTTCTTTTTTCCAATGGACTTCTTGCTGGGTTCAGAAAGGCTCATTAAGCTTAGATGGTCCATCCTGTTAAAAAAGAATATGTGCATTTTGATATGGAAAAACATTTTCCAACTACCCTAATTAGGTTCTCAAACAAGGGAACTCTACATAGTATTGTCATTTTAGTGTTCTCAAATGACATAAAGGCTTAGAGAAAAGGCCTCCCACTAAACGTGTCATCCCCCTACCCCTAAAAGTATTGATTTTTCACCTTTGATATATTGTTATTTTGCCCACCTACATAACCTGCAATAACCTCAATTGCAATTTGCATAAACTTATTACAGGCCACCAAATAATTGTTATGATTTAGTGATGTACAACAAAGGGACATCTCCTTGTGAACTGGATGTATATGGAAGTAGATTAATCCTTGTGGTTGGTGATCATGATCACATTTGCCATTACCAAAACCACATCCCCTAGAAAACAATGACGTTGTGGCAGAACATGTGCAAATCAAGGGTGTGGGCTTCCATGTGAAAAAAATGAGAAATATCATCTCTTTAGTCTCAACTCAAGTTTCTTAATGAATTTTTTAAAAATAATGGAAATACTACGTGTCCTTCATTAAGGAACAATGGTTAGCCTTGCCAAGATCTATGCTTGGGGCCAAGATTGACAACAAAAAAAGAATCACATATTAGAAGCATTTTAGGATTAATAAAAAGCATCATCATTTACCTTAAAATAAGGTGAAATACCTATTGATAAAAGACATGATCAAATTTAGTGTCCCCTTTGTGTGGAATTAAAGGGACCAATTTTCATAAGTTGATCCCCACCCCTCCACCCTGGGTGCTGGACATTGCAACTTGCCCTGTTTTGTTCATGTGAAAAGACATAATATTGGGATAATATTCCTGGTCCTCAACAGTGCCCACATGTCACATGGATGACAACTCCTAATGTTTAAGACTAAAAAACCATGTCACAAAATCTTCCAAGGTAGAAGATTATGCCGTAATAGAAGATTATCAAAAGATTATAAAGTTATCCATAAAATCACTACTACCATGGTAACTACTAACTACTTCTGTAAATAGGTGAGTATCATAGATAAAATAAGTGGGGAATGTAAGTGGGCACATTGGAGTAAGTGGGCACATTGGAGGTTCTTAAATAGGTAAGATACTTGTGACAAATAGGTAAGTAATGCATGTGCATGGTTAGCGGCTAGTACATAGTTAATAACCATGGTTAGATATGGTGATATGAATACAACAAGTGGTTCCCTCACAAGAGGCCGTATCTTAAAATAATGTTTTACATGAAATCAAGTTAATGGGATCACATGCGTTGTAAGCAAATCACAACTCACAAGCAGCTCTGAGGCTTCATCTTGGACATTAAGTAGAGAAAGTGGTCATGTCATGTTTTTCAGTTTGTTAAAGCAAACGGGCATTTTAGACATGTAGACAGAAATTAAGTATTTAATTCATTGTCGAAGTGAACCCTAAACCCTAAGATAGCTTTAGTAATTTAATCATTCATGGGCAAAGTGAGTGTGGAGTCAACACCTGGTTGGTGATCATCAATATGGCCCACTGTATTTCTATGGCCCAATGCTGAAAGCTTGTATACAGTGCTAGATAAAATAATTTTGCATACAGTACAAAAACTACAATGGAATCCTAGTAAGGGTGTGTGTTGATAGATTCCAAATGTTGATAGATTTGCTAGTCTTTGATATTTCAGATAGTTTCAGGTTTCTGGTGTGTTCTCACTTTTGAGTTCTAAGGTTTTTCTCGTGGACAATCTCCCTAATAGTTATAACTAGGCCAATATTTTGTCTCTAATCTATCTATGAAGGAAGGTAGTTTGTTTGTTTTGTTTTGTAGTTATGAGCTCCACCAAACCAGGATGTTCAAATCAAGTTCTTGGTCTCTTTGGAAAGCTCTTGAGGAGGAGGGGCGCATCGGCTTGGTTTCATGGCGTTTGAACTTGCGGTGCAAAAGTTCTTGAATATTGAATAATTTCTTCACTGAAAATTAAATTAAATTGTAGCTGAAAAATTCAGAGGAATTGGAATGTGGCTTTGGCGTTATTGGAAAGATCTTGATGAGCAGGATTTAATGGAATTTACTTGGTAAGATTTGGATTCAGAACGTGGGAGATATTGATTTAAAGTAATTTCTGCTGCTGAAAGTTCAAATAAATTCCAAAAACCCAGGTTTTGGAAGGAAAAAATCAGTTGAGAACGTGGTAACACCTGAAGGCTTACCATTCAATTAAAGCACGATTTCCTTTCATATTTGGCTATTCAAAAAATTGATACATACATTACAAAACAATGTTCACATGTTGAGTTTCCCTATTTTGTAATGGGTTCACACTTGGGCCAATGGCACAGGCCACACTAGTGAAAATTATATATGCTGATTAGATGACTAGTTCTACAATTTACATCATTACATGACCATTTTATCATGGTTTCAGGCAGGGGCTTTTTTTCTGTTGTGGTGAATTAACCTGAAAAAAATCTGGTTTTCACCTATACAAAGGGGTTTTTAACGTGGAAAATGGCCCAATTTCGCCAGATTTAAATAATTCTATTACATATCCCTGGATTTCTACAATAGATTGCAGCAGATAGGTGAAATTGTAGAAGGGTGATTCTTTTTTAAAACTTTAATATCTGGTTTATAGTCTCAAATTTGGCAAAATCTTCTTGTAGATGATCGTCATGTTGGGTACATCTCTACCCTAAATTCTAAGGTGCCAAACATATGTTAGTGTTTTGGCATGGTCTTTGATGGATCGGTTTGGATTTAGTTTAGAAGCGGAAGTATCTGAAGACATTTTATTAGAGCTGTATAATTCCCTAGAATAAAATCTTTGGTCTTTTTGTTGTGATTAGGTGGAGAGATGAATTGGATGCAACAATTCAATAAGTGTGACCATGTTTAAGTCTACAACTTTCCAGAAAAAACCTCTTAAAGTTAGGAAAGTACAAATCTCCAAAAAAACCCTATTGTGAAAAAAGCTATATTTATGATTTTTAATTAATTTCCAATTACATAAATCACTCTACATTCAATAACTTTTTCCTCATTAGTCCGAAAATTGTGAAATGACAAATGTTACTGCCTCTTCAAGGTCTTTCCTATGGTACCAAAAGCGCATCAAGGGGCCCCATGGTTTGGATCCAATAAAGACCTATATATATATATATATATATATATATATGAATGATGATATCCCTCCCTCCTGAACTCCAATCTTCCTTGTAAGTAATAGTCCTAACTTTTAAGTCTTTTGCCAGTGTCCAGAGTACTTGGCCCAATCCCCAATTATGACTTGTTGGAATCATCATTGGATTTTTCAAATTTTGGGAAATGAGTATTAGACGCCAGTCCCAAAAACAAGCTTCAGGTTTGGTTTGACGGTACCTAAGTAATATGAAAACATTCCAGTATGTATATAGGACAGATTTTGCAAAAAGCAGAGAAAGCCAAAGTTCCTCCCATCAGAGGATCTGGATTCTGAACCTGCTTTCCTGGCTGTTATTTTTCCATTTTAGAGTTTAGGGTTTTATCAAAGAATCAATCTCTAAAAGATAACTTCTTTGTGGGTTGTTTCATGAAAGCCCACCACTTCTTTCCACTTTTTTCAAAAACCCAAAACCAGAGGTTAACAAAATCAAAGGATTTCACAACACCAATACTAATCATCTATTTATCTAGTGATTTCACCTACTATCCTATCCTACCTACCTTTAAGACAGTTGTTTTACATGATGGGTTGTTAAGGTGAGACCCAACATGGACTCAATAGTTGGAGTTCATCCACAACAGCCGCAGTGAACCAGCACCTAATAATGCACTAACTGATTGTTTTGTCGACTGGATGGGGTGAGATTTTTCGTCTAGTTCTTGAACCTGTGTTAATCTCCATGGTACCATAGTCAAACATTTTTGTGCTGACCTACTTTTAATTTTCCCTTGGTTTCTTTTTCCTCTGGTTTTTTTCCCAACTATGATCTCAACTACATACTACCTTCCATTTTGGTCCTACCTACCAATTATCAATTACCAACCCCCTTACCTACCTACTTAGCCATCCATACTAGTATCTAGCTAGCACTTGCACATTATTGACATTAATCAATGAAGTTGTAGTGTAGAATGTAGGTATTGCAAATGACTATACCAATAGCTATTTTAGTCATATTTGAGCCCTTGATGAAAATAAATTACTAGCTTCAAATGCAAGTATTGCAATAGTATGTAATTCTATGATGTCAAATTCAAACTTTTATCTCCACTTTGAACCGTTTAATGCATGGTGTACTTAGTTTAATCAGATGATAAACAATAGATTTAAAGTTAAGTAGATAACAAACATTTATGACATTTGCACTTTCTTTACACTAATTAAAATCAAACCTAAGTTAGATTTTGGGGGAAATTTTTCATATATACATTTATGGGAGCAGTGATTTGCATACATAAGCATTAACCTACCCTAATATTATGATTTCTTCAATGATAAGATGTGGGTATTGCATATCTTGACAATTATTGTTCAAAGAATATTTTGAAATAGTTAAAGATCTAATTTCAAAATATAATGCTCACATACAAAAACAATGCTATTTCAAATGCAATAGACCACATCAACCAATGAATATTTTGTGACCCAAATCTAAATATTGCAAGTTTGGTAAACAAACCAACCCCTATATTTCCACCCATATGCATGTATCAAACATATTTTGGCAATTGTTGTTTGAAGATGATCAATATTTTCACAAAATGCAATACCCACATATCAAAAATACCATTTGAAATTCAAGAGATCACAACAACTAATGCCCACCCAAATATGAATATTGCATGTTTGGCCTAAAAAGCCAATCCCTATTCTCTCACTCAACTATTACAAATCCATTCCAAAAATCCACTACATATTTCATGACCCATATGTGGGTTATTGTAATTTTGGCCACATTTCATAGTCTAGTTTCTTTAGTGTACTTGCATCCTTTCAAACATATAATGTAAAATTATGACTATTATAAAACCAACCACAAATTGAGTCCATGCAAAACATTGTAAGTAACAAAAATATGATTAAAGTCCACATGCACATAAGAAGGAACATGGGTCGATTGTAATGCCAAGTGGTAGTTGGGAAAAACAAATAATTACTAAGGACTATTAAAAAGATAAAAAGAAAATTGTATTTGTCCCAAAAACATGGTGTTTAGCGACATCATTGTTTTAATCGACATCTCAACTATATGTCAATTGAAATGTTTGTTGATGCCAAGAATATTTTGAAGATGACCCTTTAGTTAAGACTTGTTTTCAATTGTCCACCAAATTAGTAGACATATCAATTTAAATGACAATCACCATTAATTTATTTAAATATAAAAAAAGTGCAATTGGAACATAGTTGGAAACAACATGTAGGTAGAAACTCTTTGGTTGAAAAGGGTCATTTTCCACTAATGAACAACTATAACAACCACTAAAGTGATTTAAAGGTCATGTTACAACATAGTAATCACATCAGTAAGTTTTACTTTCTATAGAATGAATGTATGGACAATGCTAGTTTTTAAAACAAAGAGTGAAGGTTCTAAATATCTTATGATTTTACCTTACAACATTCATTTTTTGGCACTTTTGACCTAAATTTTAGATCTTTACTATTACTTCTATTAATGCAACCATAGCATTAGAACTTGAGCCTAACACTATAATTAACTACACTACCACATTAATGTCCAAAATTTTCATGTATTCATGTGCTTTAATATATCAATTGGTGTTGTGTGATGAAAGTTTGATTGCTTTTAGAATTTTATTAAATTGATTAGGATATTTAAGTGCAAAGAAATTGGAACTTATTTCATGTGAGCGTAACAATCGTTACAATAGGGATCTAATATTTCAATTTAATACTTTGTCCTTTACTCAAAGGTTTTTTAGATGCAACAAAATCATATAGATAAAGATCTTTACTATCATCATGTTGTTTTTGTTAGAATTTAGCCAAAATCCTTGCATTGTTTTGAGGTTCATATTTAGGAATTGCATAATTCTCCTTGGGCCAAAAAATGTTGATGAATTGTCAACAACTTGTTACACATGAATGCATCCATGTATGTAGTGATGTTGATAATGAACAAAACTTAAAGAGAATCGCTAAAACATTTTGTGATGAATGAGGCTTTTGGTCACATCTTTTAATTACCAAGAAAGAAATTAGGATTGTAATTTCCCTACTAATGAACAACATAGTGAATTAAACAACGTTGCTTATTTGTTTCCACAAATTAATGCAAACTTTTATTATTGGTCAAATTATAGTAAAATAAAACATTTTAATTGCATGGGGGCTAAGTTGTAAAGGACAAGATTTCTTGTTGTATCAAATTTTATTTTTATTTTTGGGTAACAACTATTCAATATGCATAATGGTTAGTTTTCAAAATCCTATCTTGATCATGAAAGCTACATGTTACATTCCCTATGTAGCTACCTTCAAGATTTTTGTGTGTGATCCCCATGGATATTGATCTGGCATGGAGTCCCACAACATGCTTTTATGTGGCACCCTACAAATTGCAATCCACTAAGAATTAACAAAAATCTAACTTGTATTCTATAATCGAACTTCAAAAGTTTGAATGCCCATTATTAAATGACGCCATTTTCCACATCTTGGCCATACTTCACATTCAATAACCTACTTGGATTGATAACCTTCATGCATATTTAAAAATATAAGTCCTAAGATTCATAATTTACCTAGGTGAAAATTCCAAACATTTAGGTAGGATTATCAAATTTTAAAAATTCAATAACCAACCCATAAACATTTAAATTATTCTCCATGTTTTTCCTACCAAGTAGGTAGGTTCATTATTTTTTAATTAGTTTTTTAAAATCAATAATTGTTAGGTACGTTATTAATAGTCATGTCACTTCACATTTGGTAAACTACCTCGGTTGATAACCTACACATATGAAAAAATTAAACAAGTTATTATAATTTTAAGTCTTCATGATTTATAACCTACTTAGATGAAAATTCCAAACATCCAAGTAGGTTATCAAATTTAAAAAATTCAATAAATGACCCATAATTGCCTATGTTGGTTTTTTATGTGTTTCATGTTAGGTGAGTAGGTTTTTTACCCAATTTTTTAAAATCGATCATCATCAAATAGGTTATTGATAACTAAATGTTTTTTTAATAACTAGCCAACATTGGGATACATTTCCCAACCCAATAACAATTAAGTTGTGGATGGTTAGTTTGACCCAACACTCACCAATGCACTAATTGGAGAAAACCCATTTTGGGTTCAATCTAGATGAAATTCAATCCAACCCCCATTGGGGTATTGGTGTGTTTTTTTGAAAATTTATATATTGAAACCCACCAATGTGAAAGAAAGGTATGTTTGATGAACTCAATGTATAATGTATCATTGAAGGTTTGAAACACATATTATTTAAAAAATATTGACATGTCTACTTTTGTTGAAATCTACACATTTGATTTACTTGAAAATCTATCATTAAGAAAATAGATTTAATTATATATTGTTCAAAAATTCATGTGAATTAAAATTTTAAAATTGGCACTATCATCCAATAATGGGCCCTATTCAAAACATGGAGGCCATGTTTCAGACTTGAAAAAACATAGTACTTACAAAGGACCTACACTTGGGGCCCATTGGGTCTTTTTATTGTGAATGCACCCATATGTGTGGGCTACTTGCAATCAATGCCAACTCTCAAATTCTCATTTCTGAGACTAGTTTTTAGCGTGCAAAAAAACATGGTGCTAACCTTTTAAAAAATGACAGCTTCATGCTGAAATAAGTTCTATTCCACTTTAGTGCTTTTTTAAGGAATTCTTCTTTGTAGCCAAAGCGGTGATCATTGATAGGAAAATCTTAGCTATAAACCAGAAATAAATTACAAATATTTAATCATCTTTCTATATTTTGGCTACACAATGAAAACCAAGTATACAATTCTAGCAATTTTTATTTTTTTCCCCCTCACTTCTAGTGACTAAAGACTTACAAAAACACTTCTTTTTCGAATTTCGAATTTTGACTTTCACCTTTTGATGAAATTTTACCAATAAAAAAAACTATTCCATTGCCATTGCATGCAGGTGCCATCAGCATGTCTAGAAGCATAAGGTAGACAATCTTTTTGTAAACCCTGGGGCACTCATCTAATCATATATATTGTAGTACCCTTTTCAGGTTCGGTGGGAATTAAATTATTTTTTAAAATATCAAATTTTCTTGAAATTGCTTGTTTCAAATGCCAAAATTTAAGGAAATTACAAGAGAGGGCAAAATACAGAATTTGGTGGAAGCCCAAGACCCAATCCACCAGCATTGCATGTATCGTGTATCCAATAATTGACAACATATTTTTATGCTATAATTTGTTAGAACATTATATCTCTCCATTTTTGCAAAAAGAAGCAATAAAATGTTTAGAGGTTTAGAGTCAAGAGAACCTGCCAAAGAAGCTACCTATATTACCAGTGTAAAATGAGTTGTTTTCACAGACATTTGCCACTGTTGTGAAATCTAAAAATTGAGAAAAACAGCACCCTAACATAACCACCATGTTTTCGGCAAGAGCTGTTGAGAGGACCCCATAGAAATAGAGAAACATGA
>Ga0209611_10001468_pt1 | contig 40319 bp, 30 predicted proteins | sample S1TSphgellanicum_3_FD_187693 | JGI IMG/M metagenome (GOLD analysis project Ga0209611, IMG submission 187693) | Host-associated microbial communities from peat moss isolated from Minnesota, USA - S1T2_Fc - Sphagnum magellanicum MG (SPAdes) (version 2) | ecosystem: Host-associated > Plants > Peat... | reverse complement strand
AGTAGTTAGTTAACTACAACTTGAAGCAAACTCACTAATCAGCCGTGATTAGTGAAAAAACCCTTTGCCATGCACTTCGTCCTTCTCCATTCATCTGCTTCTTCGTGTGCGTCGTCGTCGTCGTCGACGTCGTCGTCTTCTTCTCCTTGCGAATTTCTCGCAACTCTCGTACTTAGATCGCCTCAAGCTTGAGATTCCTTTCTTTCTCTTGTTGTTCATTGAAGTTTTGTGTGCGCTGTATGTATGTCGTGGAGCTTTCTTTCCCCCTCTTTTTTTAGTGTTTTTTTTTCTGTTTTTGATTCTGCATGTATGGATGTATGTATGTATGTTTCACAACTTTTGCAATTTGGGGAAACCTTGTGAAGCTCCGGAGTTGCTTTCCTTTGCGAAGTTTGCATAACAGTTGCGATTCTTTAGTATACGTGATCACAAGCGCGAAAAAAACATCTGCCACACAGGACAGACAGAAAGACAAATAGACCAGAGAGACCAGAGAGACCAGAGAGAGAGGTGTTTTGGGTTGCTGGTTCTCATGTCCTGGTTGTGAGTGGAGTTTGGAGCTGCTGCACAGAAAGAAGCAGAATCGATCATAGCTAACGGGGAACTGTACTGCATTAGTGTTCTTGGCGATTGATGATACTTGTTGTAGGCCGAGTTATCTAAGCTCAGAAGAGGAAGAAGAGGAATGAAGCTGTTAAGCAAACACTTGTTCTTCTTCTTCTCAGTATTGCAGTGCGATTGCAGCAGATCAACAGCCGCGGGGGAATCTTTATGATCATAAGAAGAAGCAAAAAAATCCCAGCTTGAGAGAGAGCTGGCACAACAGCAGCAGCAGCAGCAGCTTCTTATATGATCAAGTCTCCAGGGATTCTGCTGAACCATGATCGAGTTTTTTTTTGTGCGAATTAGTTGTTGTTCTGTCCCGCGACAGTCGAAGAAGTTTGACATGAGAGAGCAGGACAACATGTTGCAGCTTTAATTCCATTCTGGAACTGCTTTGAGGACTACGGAAGTCGTAAGAAGCTGGAAAATTGTTTGCAACAAAAGCTAACTGAACTGCAGTAATGCAGTCAATGGGGGTGGCAGCAGCAGCCGCAGCACTGGCAGTAGCAGCAGCTGATGTTACGGAAGACGTTGGTTGTCTAGATGAAACAGGATTTGCAACGCTTAAGGGGTTCCGCAAACTGTTGAGGAAGGAGAAAGCCGACTTGTTGCAGCAGAGGTTATCGGTGCGCGAAATGGCTTCGCAGTTCGAGAGAGAACAAGCTGCAGCTCACGCTGCCGCCGCCACTCTTGCCAATGTCCAGGTAACACACATGACCAACTTATTCTTCGCTCACGAATTTTGTTCTCAAGAATCACCAACAGCTTCTTTCATCGCGGGAGTCGTGGATTGTGGGGCCCGGTGTAAGCTGATCGTGGACTGAATGAATGCATGCTCATGGGCAGTAGTAATTTGGCTTGATTGCAGCAAAAGGTGAAGCTGGATATGGCACGGCATCAGCAGCATGATCAGGACATGATGAAGCCTGCAGCACTAGCAGTGGCACTCAAGAATTTGCGCTCTTTGCTCTGGGAGCTAACGTCGTCGTCGGGGCGCGGCGTCAAGAACAACAACTACCACGACCACGACATCGTGGCGGATCAAGCTCTCATTGCTGTAACTGTCCACTAGCTCTTTGTCAAGTCCTATCTATTCCGTAGCGGCTGAGCTCCACAGTCCCCATTGCAAGAGCTCCGGCCTTATCCAAATGCAAAGTCTAGCCCTTGGCCATAGCTAGACAACAAGCTCCAGCAGCTAGCTGTACAGTTCCTGCTTCAAGATTGTTGAGGTTTTCTAGTTCTCTCTAGCTAGTAGTAGTTCCTAGTGTTTTCAACAACATTGTCTGATGCAGCAGCATCTTGTTCATGCATGGGATTGCTGCTGCAGCTTGAGGTAGTGGAATCGCAGTGGGTGCAAAGAGAAAGTGAACTGGAACAGGAGAGGATGGAGATCAGACAAATGGCTATCACTTTCAAACAGGTGCAGATCATCATCCAGACTTTGCCTGCAGCAACTGCTACGAGTGTCTATTATCCCTGCATTTCTCATGTCTCTGCAATGGAAGTATTTCCTTCTCTTGTTGTTGTTGTTGTTGTTTCCTTTTTGGAAAGGGGGCCCACAGACAGGTCTTGCAGCCAAGCTGCTCCTCATTAGAAGACTGAAGTCTCATGTTTTGGAGGTTGCATGATGATGATGATCAAAGAATGCTGTGCATACATGTATGTATATATATATGTTTTTCGTCTTCTTGTGGAGGGCTAGCTAGGCATCAGAAGATGCAAGGAGGATGATTGATGAGGAACGGGCGAAAGCACAATCTGAAATTGAAGCTGCACGAGCTGCTACACTACGTGTGGAAGCTGCATTAGAGCAGCAAGCTGAAGCCTTATGTTTTGCTAAGCAACAGGTATAAAAGTGGAACCTGCAGCCAGTAAGAAGATTATTTTTCACCTGCATTCCTCAAGATCAACTCCTTCCCAGTACATACATACAGCAGCCAAGAAGAAGATTGTTCACCATAGACACATATGTCCAACTCCTTGGGCTTCAACAATCAGCTACCAAATTTGTGTATATCTGATCCATCATGTTGCAGGAGCTTGAAGAGTTGAGAATGCAAGTGAAAGAAGCCCAGAGAATCATGATGCTTCATGGACCAAGTAAGGTGAGATCAGATTCTTCAATCATGAGTCAGCTGCCACTCCACTAGTTGACTGATATTCAGCAGTAGCGAGCCTCAAAATTGTTTTGTTTTGTACACATGATGAGATGTCAAACACATGCAGTTGGTTACATGGATGTTTTGTGTACAAAATATTCCAATCTAATACTGGAGCTGCTGCCCGAGGCTTAATCTAAGATGAATGACATGATGGTAGGTGATGGATATGGAATATCAAATTGCTGGATTGCATCAGCAACTCACTGACAAAGCTTTGGAGAATCTACAACTTCGCAAAAAGGTATGTATGTATTATTAAAAGGGTGTGTTTTTCTTGATCCATAGACTTCCCATGAGTCCTCATCTGTCGGTCTCATGATAATTTGAAGTCAGAAACATAATAGTACACCAGCTTCAGCAGGAGTCTGGAATATGCAAAACAAAACACGACTATTTAGTCTAGCTACCTATAATGGTGGTATTTGTTGTATGATCAGTTGGAAGCAGCAAAGAGACAAGTCAATGGACCAACACAATTTGAGATTCAAGGAGAAGAGCGATTGGGTGCATGCCTAACTATTGCACCAACTTGTGCTGAGAACGCTCCTGAGCTTCACAAATGCATCATCCAGTGGTTCAGTGTCTCTGCAGTCGATGGAAGCAAGGTGGAGCCCATAAAAGGTGCAGTGCCATGCTAATAATTCTAAGGTGTTGTCCGTCATGAGTTGCAATTAGGATATCAGCTTAGTTAGGAGTATTGCATTTTAGAACTGCATCTAATTCACATTGTGCTTGCAAAAGAGTGTGTGGGTTCTCTCTAAAACCCTAATTTAACTTCATATCAGTGGGTTGGCTTCTCATGAGTTGCCATTCTTTTTGCAGGTGCAACCAGACCTCAGTATGCTCCAGATCCAGTTGATGTAGGGAAGCTTTTACGAGTAGATGTTGGTCTCCCAGATGGCCGATTAGACACTCTTTTCACCTCAGGACCTCTAGATCCAGGTATGATGTACATATTTCATGGGACAACACCCAATAAAAACAAAAGGCCACCTAAAGAGGATTTCACTGAACTGTATGGCTCATGTAGTCTGGAAAACTTTACGTTTTGCAAGATGCAGTGCAGCTGCCTCATGGGACTGGGCACAATCCTTCTTTTTTGTTTCTAATTTCAAGCGACCAAATTTGATCATGACCATGATCCAAGAGGGTCATATCTATGATTGGAATTGCTCTGATTTGTGGTCAGGGGTTATGTTGTTTATTCTCAAATCGTTGGATGCACTACCAGAGTTTGTGTCTGACTTTTGTTGTATCATTGGTACCAAGTGAAGATGTCCTGTATTTTGAACATTTTTTTCTTTTGTGGATCATCTCATTCATTGCAGCACCAGGATTAGGCAATCAAGTGGAAGCTCTTGCCAGAAAAGGCAGTGCTGAATTCAATGTAAGTGTTCCCATATAAATCACATTTCTGGAACTTAATCATCCCTTCATGTACACCTTCTTCACTATACTGCATGTTTAGGGTTGAACTTACTTTTGTAATATCTTTCTTATGGAACACCTATGTCTCCTTCCATTGTAAAGTTGATATGGCTTTGGAGTTTTAATTTTATCTGCATTAATTTTATTTAACTCCGACATCACAATACATGTTGTCAGTTGTTCATGAAGAAATCTTTAAAACAATAGGGGTAGCCTGGTGTTCTTTCTTTTTGGGAGTGAAGGTTCGAGTATACCAGGAAAATGGAGAAGTTGTCAGGAAGCCACCACATCAGGTGCTTCTTGTGGATAAGATGAGAATCAAACTTCTCAAAGGCCGTTGTACTAAGGTCAAGGAAGAATATTCCTCGGCAATGCAGGTTGGGAAGAATTTCTTTTCATTAATGTGTTCCCAACTTCACTTCTCACCCTCTATCATGCATTATAGTTATTTGTTGATTTGATAACTTGCAAAACATATGTGCTACAAAGCAAGGGTGGAGGTAGTAATTCTTTAGGGAGCTGCTGCTCTTAAATACTACCTGAAAAACTTTCACTCTAAAATCTGATTTGACGTGAGCAGCTATGTGGTGGAAGAGGAGGAGGTGATGCAGCTGCAAGGAGCTTGTACTGGTCGCCACGCAAAGGTGTGCAATTTATGTTGGTATTGGAGAGCGAAAGAGACCGGAATGCTGCCATCATGTTGGCTAGGCAGTTTGCATTCAGTTGCAATGTATGTGAATACAACACTCCTTTCGCTAGCTTTCCAGCTTTCCATGTTGCAAGTAGAGATCAGACACAATGTGGGAACAGCAACCAAGGATACCATATTGGTTATTGTGCAATGCTTTTGTTTTATATGCATGCACATTGGAGTGCAATTTCACCACAACTGTGGATATGATTGATGTTGCTGCAGATAATTCTCGGAGGGCCTGATGATTGTTGACATCACAACACCCCTTTCACCATTTCAACCCCATCTTTGTAATATTAGTAGTGCCAAACACCCCCCTCCTTGGTTTCAGAACCTTCAATTGCAGCCAGCATAAGGTGGATATCCATCCCAGTGGACCAAGTGAAGACAAATTCATCCGCTTCAATTTTTCTCACATCTGGATTTCTTTTGTGAGTATGAGCTAACATAGACTATCAAGTTTCTGAAAACATTAAACACTAAACCCACCCTCCTCCTCCCCTTCAAGACATTGTAAAAAAACCCTGAAAATATCTGTCATACATGATGCCATAGATTTTTCACAAGTTGCCCCAGTTTAGGCAGAGCTATTATGCAGATGTTTTTCTTACATAATGTTTTCTTCGTTTTTTAGATGACATGGGTAATATACATAATTTATGAAAAAATATGCCTATGATGATGCCACACAAATACATGAGGAGTACCCTTATTAAAAAAGTAGTTTCAGCATTGTATTTATAAGTCACAACTCAAGGGGTCCCCATTTTTCATGTCAGATATTTGTGCACCCAGACTAAGGTTTAGATATGGCAAAGTTTCTAACCATTTTGTAGTTGCCATAAGAGTGTTTGGGAAGCACAAGATTCAGTTGTTGCAGTTTTACCAAAGAGCATGTATCCTATGATGATGTTTCTTGTCAAGAAAAATCTGGAAATTTGGAAAGGTTGTGTTGAATTTGGAAGTGCCTATTTCCCATCCTAGAATTCATATCACATTGCTATAACTTTTCTTCTTTAGACAAAGAGTTGGCTTCAGAGTTGATGGTTTTCACTACTTCATTTTGTTATCTTTTTGAAATTGGTAGTGCTATAATGGGTTTTCTTGGGGAGGTCTTGCAATAGTGTCAAAGCATACTTGTATTTTATTTAGTTTTAAATTTTTGGCACAAATGAAAGATTTCATTGCAAAGAGGGAAGGGAAGTACATGGGCAGCACACCACCCAGGCAAGCAGGGAGTGCAACCACAAACTCAACCTGAACTTAAACTAATAAAACCTCTCGTGCGGCCATCTAACAATTCTACCATATCTATTACACAATTCTCTATGTATGCCCAAGCTTTTGTCAAAGCCCAGGAGATGTTTCATTTTCACTTCCAGGACCTGCTTGCAGAGCCATAAGCATCTCAGCCAGGCAGCTCTCACATAATCCACTAGGTTGTCCCAAATGAGCCTTTGTCTCTTTATGGTTGTGCCAGCTCTTGCTATTAAAAACCTTGTTGTTTCTCTCAATCCAGATGATCCCCAGAGTGATACTGCGCAGTGAGGACCACAACCAAGAAATAACTTGAAAGCATCTGGGCTCTCTTGCAGTGAGGATGCAGTGTCTCCACTGCATAGGAGCAAGTTGTTGAGTGGCAGCGGGTCCATTACAAACACAATTAAAAATCTCATTGACAAACTTCTTGTTAGAAAATATTAATACCTAGGGTTTAAGTGACCAATAGTTGATAAGTACACAAAATGAAAGGGCGTATTTCCAACCATTACAACCTTTTTGAGATTTCTCTCAGAATTGTTAATGATGTACCTTTTGACACTGCTGAATTAAGAGTCTACATCTTTTCTCTCCTTTGTGTTTTGTATCATGGTGTCAAAGCTGGTTATTCACAAGATTTAAGATAAATATTATGCACTTTGATAATGAACATATCATAGATTAAAATCTTTGTGAATACAAGAAATTCATCAATTGTGTTGCATCATAGAGTGATAGACAATAAAGACATCCTCAAATTTGATGGTTCATACTTCAATGTATGGAAACATCAATTCACTTACTATGATGGCAAAAAGATTCATGACTATTGTGGATGGCTCAAAAAAGAAACATGTAGCATCCATCATAGCGGGTAACTCAACCATTGCCTCTTACTGGAAAAGGGAGCGCTGCTGAGTGGGAAAATAGAGATGCATTGGCATGATCTATCTACCTCGACAATATAATGATATCTCATATTCAATCATTCCAAAACTCTCATGAAGCATGGGTGGAATTATGCAAGTTGTATGGGGTAAAAGATGTTGTCATTACAATGCACTTGAAAGATAAATTACAAAGCCTAAAAATGAGAGAATCAAATAGTGTAACAAAACATATTCATTTATCTCAAGTGATACTTAAACAATTGGTTTCACTTGGAAGCCTAGTTGATGATGATGATGATGATGCAATTTTATCATTGATGCGTAATATGCCAAATAGTTACAAACATTTTCTATCAACCTTGAAAAGACAAATGGGATTGAACCTACAATTTTTAGTTACATACCTTATTCAAGAAGAAACCTTTGATGAAGGATTTTGGATTTGGAAATGACAACTCAAAGGTTCTCTTCATAGGAAAGAACCTTATGTCATTTCAAAAGAAAAATGTCCCTCGTAGGACCTTACAAAAAGATGGAGGAAATCTAAATGCATTTTTAAATACACCTTATGTTCTTAATAAGAAAAAGGTAATATGTTTCTATTTCAAGAAACCAAGCCATCTCAATAAAGATTGTTAAAAAATGATTACTAATGAAAAGAATAAGACAAGGAAATATAATTGTTGAAGATAATAGATTGTATGTTGCAACAACATTAATTACCAAGGGAAAAGATCCCAATTGATATATTGACACATGAATAAGTTAGCATATGGCACAAGAAGTCACCTTTTTTTTTCTTCATATAAACCTTGGCAAATATTAGGTCAAGTTATTTATTTAGAAGATGATACTTCACATCCCATTTAGGGACAAATAAATGTGTCCATTTTGTTGTCAAATGGTAAAGAGAAGACCATACCAAATGTCCTCCATGTTCCTAGTCTCATGAAAAAAAAAATTCTATAAAAAAATTAGATGGGGCTAAAGGTGAGATGATAATTAAGTCTTGAAGGTGTATTTTTAAATCACCAAATGGTGTTATAATAGCAAATTGCATGCTTGAAAATAAACTTCATAAACTCAGTACCACATCACAAAATCATGTTGATGCCATTGTCATATTGGCAACATTTCAATTGGATAAAATAAAAAGTTATGCCACAAGTGCCAAGGCACATTAATCACGCATGAATGCACCAATTGTTGGCAAACTCTATGGTTGTTGACTTTTGTAATACATGTTTAAAAGAAAAACAATACCATAAAAAGTTTCCAAAAGAAGGTGGAACAAGAATCACTAATATTTTAGCTTTATATATTATGATATATGTCAACACAAGAAACATCAACACATTTTGGTTGTACTTATTTCATTACATTCATTGATGATTACACAAGATACATAACAATTTATCTTTTACATCATAAGTTCAAGGCTCTTGCCAAATTCAAACAATTTGTTGAAATTCAAATTAATGATCAAATCGAAGTATTAAGAGCTAACAATGGATGTGAATACAAGTCAAATGAATTCACACAATTTTGCAAAGAGAATTGAACACAAAAACAATTCAAAATTTCTAATACTCCACAATAGAATGAGGTGCTAGAGAGAAAAAATCAAACATTGATGGAAATAATTTTAATTTTGTTGACCGACTCAAAACTTCCAAAAGTATTTTTGGGCAAAACATTCATGACAACATCACACTTACAAATCAAAGTCCTTGACTTATCATCATAAAGCCTTAATGACTTAAACATCCATGTCATCGAAACCCATTTCATTTAAAGAAACATTGACTAGAGAGGATGCACCAGGTATTGATTTCCTTTGAAAAAAATATAACATGGGAGTTGTGCCATTGCCTTTTAAACAAATAGTAAGAAGTTTGTGGAGTTTTCAAATCAAAACCAATTCTGATGGATCAAATAGTTAATACAAAGTTCATTTAGTTGCCAAAGGTCATTCACAAATTGAAAGGGTTGACTATGGAGAGATCTTCTCTCCAATGGTCAAGTTTAATTCCATTCAAGTAATACTTGATTGGCAAGTCAACATGCTTTAAATCTACATCAATTTGATGTTAAAACAACACTTTTGAATGGCACCATTGATGAAAATGTTTACATGACAAATTTTAAAAGATTGGAAGAACCCATTGATTTTAAATTTGTTTGTAAACTTTTGAAAGATCTTTACAACTTAAAACAATCACCTAGGATATATGGTATCAAAGGTTAAACAATTTTGTAGTTGAACAAGGTTTTAAAAGATGTGATGCCGATGTTTTCATTAAGTATTTTAAAGAAGGTTTGGTAAACCTTATTATATATGTTGGTGATGCTCTTGTTGTCAACAACCAACTACATTTAATATTTGAGCTTTAAAAAATTTTGAATGATTTTTTTGAAATGTCATATCAAAGTGAATTACAATATTTTCTTAGACTCAATGTGTTTTGAAATAAACTAGAATGTTTCAATCAAAATACTTCCAACAAATGCTTCAAAAATACAACATGCAAGATTTTTTTAAAAATCTACCCCTTTCAATATTGGGCTTGTTTTATCAATGGATTTTGACCCAAAGATTCGTGAAGAAATTATTGCCATGAAACATATTTGTTATTCCAAAGTAGTAGGTTCTTTCATACATGTTATCATCAGCTCAAGATTATATGGATGTTTTTTGATTGGGATTGTGGTTTAATTCCTTTCCAATCTAGGTTTTTACATTCGCAAATTTTAAAACATGACATGAAATATTTTTAAAGCTCCCTTGACATCAACATACAATGTCAATATTATAATTGAAGATATATATTACATGGCTAGTTGGTACATTAATGCAAATTACGCAATAGATTAAGATACCTATCATTCCACATTAAACAATTGTTTTATTCTTGTTGGTGGTGTGATTTCTTAGTCCAATAAAAAATAGACATCTATTGTTTTATTAAGTACCAAATCTAAATATACGGCACTTACAAAAGTTGTTATAAATGATACTTGGCTATGCCATTTACTTAATGAAATTGGATATCTTCAAAAGGAACCCATTCTAATTTATGTTAAAAATAAAAATATCACTCCCTCTTTAAAGATTCTAAATTTCGTGCTAGGAAATAAACATATTGATATTCAATATCATTATATACATGAACAAATTGAATTAAAATTCATTCAACTTTAGTATATTCCAATGTTGAGTGGGTATGTTTGTTTCAACATAACAGTTGGGTATGTGTATGTAAATTCATTCAACGTGTACATTGGGTATGAATATGAATGTTAAATTTTTTGGGAGTTTATATATTAGGTGTGTGTGAATAATGATTGGAATGTTATAATGCACTACACCATAACATGAGTTTTATGATTGTCTTTATGAACTATGTAGTCCAAATGGCCCCATCATTTATGCCATTTCTAGTTGTTTATGCTATGTGTAGTCATATATGTCTAGTCATGGATGCCATGTTTTGGCATAATGATGGGATTTTGAGTATGAATATGAATGCTTAAAAACATGATACCAAATGGTATCATATATGCACTTGTATCAAATATTATTATTGTAAAATGAATTTAAGCCTATTTGAAATGAAAAATATATATCTTTCAACCAAGCCATAGGGGTGCATAATGCATTTATTACGTTGCACATGAGCATTATGTTGGAAAAACATATTTTGAATAAAAAATAACAAATTAATCCACCTTAATGCGTTCGACAAATATTCAATTTATGGGCATCTTAGTTTCAAAAAAATCTAAGGCCCTTATAAAAAATATTCACAAGGGGCAAGAAATGTAAATACTTTGTTCACAAGGGCAAGAATGACTCCCATGTCAAACTACTCAAATTCATTCCATTCTAACAACATTAACCATGATAATAGTGCATCTAGATTGAAAACTACTAAAAGCCAATTCTTCTTTAGACTTTAATGCTACAACTTGAAAGAAAGTTCAAAACATCTAAAAGAAGGCAAAGCACATGTTTGAAGTTCACTACATAAATCCTTCAAACTTGTTAAAATAAATCAAATAAATTAAAAAACCATGTCATGGAAACTCACTGTGCATCCTCATAATACCTTACATCAACCAATAGTTGTTCATTATCATCTAAGAGAACATCTTCAATTGCAAAAACATATGAGGGGTAGATGTAAGCTAAAGTGGCCCACTTTGGATTCAAAAATAACATCCAAAAAGTCCATTGATCTTTTTTTTCGAATTCCAATGATTGATGGCCAAATTTGATATTATTTTGATGTTATTTTTCTTTAAAAAATCCATGCCTTTCTAAAAGCCCTTGATCTATGCTTCTCCAAAAAATTCAATCAAATAAACTTTAAAGTTGAGTTAGAAATGGACTTTATGATTTTCAAGCATTTTCACATTGATTAAAAATTCATAACTAATATTCAAAAATAATATCGTGTTAATTCTGTTCAAACATGTGTTTGTTAAAGAAAAAATCAGCATATTCTAAGTCACTATAGAGAATATAAAAAATATTTAGGTCGTTTCAAGGTCCATATATAAAACAATTTGCCAATTGGCAAGTCTAAAAGTTTAAGTTATAAAGTCCATAACTTTTTTACCTTAATGAGCTATGCAAAATAATTTGCATATTCATTTAGATAATTAGGTTGAGATTAAAAAATCCAAGTCCCTAAGATCAAATTAGTATATTTGTGCATAGTTATGAAGCTTATAATCACAACAACTAATATAATTTAGCCTTCATGTCACAAAAGTGAGTCAATTTAACTTGCATCTACCTTGAAGCAATCCTTCCACCATTTTGCAATACAATCTTGCATCATTGGGCCAACCCTTGTAAATGAGAACCAATTTTTCTAGATTTTTAACCTTTAATCAAAATATTTTCAAATTAATAAAGATACTTGCCACATTGAATATCCTTTTAGTTTCTATTTGGAAACCTAGAATACCAAAAATTTGCAATGTGAAATACCCAACATGTGGGTATATTGGTTCTTGAACTGTCCATCATGAAACTAAACTTGTAGTTCAACACTATTGAAAAATGTATGACAAAAAAATGAAAATTCAAATGCCAACAAACTTTCATTTGCTTCTTCAATGGTGGTAATAGCACCAAACAACGAGTCTTTTAATGAGGTTGGTTCTTGTGGAAAGGTATGGGGCTTCTCAAGATGCAACTATTTGTAGGCTTTAATCAAGAGAGGAAGCAAGACCTTATGATCATACTCATCCACCATCTTCAGACCCATGTTTAAGCTATTGAGGTACTTGGTCACAATTTGCAAGCTTTGAACCTTGGATCAAACATTAAAGCAAGCATGTTGTGTGTTTTCTCTTGTGAAAAAATGGTCACAAATGAAAGGAAGGCTTGCAATACTTTCAGTACTTGAGTAGCCATGCGTCAATATCACAATATGGTTAAATGTACCACACTACAGTGTTGGTTGAATGACATTTCTTGCAACACATTTCTTTTACATGCGCATAACATTGTCATTGTAGCTTCCAATGCATCTAGTAGAAGCCAACACCCCATTGTTTAATTCATGATGCATTGATGAACAATAGGAGTAAGATGCTCACAAGTAGTCCCTACCATAGCCCAAGTCTATTGAACAAAAAATACCCAAAAAGAGTTTTTTAAAAATTATAATGATTGTTTTTACAATGTAAAAGGACTCATACCTATCTATTTTTGGAAAATTTTAATACTTGTCTACTTAATTTTTGTGGAAAAATAATACATATTTTACAAGATTATTTTTTTTTCTTCTAAAAGATGCCAAGAATATTCATGAAAATGTAGTAGCCAAGGGGAGGGGATTGTGGCTCATGATTTAATGCTTGCACCCTTGTTAAAGTGTTTCTTATATTTTAAAAAAAATCAATGAGTTCAATCAAATGAAGTGTGATAATTTTAATGGTACCACCCAACAATGTTTTTGCCTAGTATTCAAGAACTACAACATGATAAATGGATGTAACTATGAAGATGGACAATGGGCAATTTATAATGTCAAGTGCAAAATTGTTAAAAATTGGTGGTTGGTTTTTATTGTTTATTTTGATAAATCAATAATTTCAAATTATTGGTAGTAAGTGGGAGTGACTAGAAAGCTAATACATCCATTGTTTTAAGTAGGTGCTATATCTAATGTAGGTAGTATTTAAGTGTTGGGGGAACTATAGTAGTGTTGATTTTTTTCTTTATGTAGTGAGTTCTAACTTGAGTTATTTAAAAAGAAATTCAAGAATGGTGTTTATTTCATACTATTATAATGCCTTTTACATAGGTGTATGTGCTTTACTTATCAAGTCCATATCAAATCTAATAGTGCTTAAATCAAAAGGTGTTTGCATTAGGTAGTAGAATACTATCAAATCCATTTACATAAATATTTGCCTACATAGAATAATTTAACTTTAAGTTTTGTTTTGGAGAATTTGGATCTTCTTTATTTAATTGTTCCTAGATTTTGTGTTCTTGTTGCCCTCATAATTTTAATATTAAATCTTTGTGTATGTAATTTTTATTACTCAATCCTTTATCTATGCAAACACTACAAGGAATTTGCAAATATACGACTAGATTAATGACTCATTTTTAGTCGTAATTACCACATGTGACTTGTTACGGTGCCTAGTCGCTTTGGACAAGTCACATAAAATTATAGTCGCAAAAGACAATACGTGGCACCAAGTTGTAAAGGCAATTGCATAAAGATGCGACTTACATGAATTTTTCATCCATCCAAACCAACTTACGTGCCATCATCATTTTGTGACTAATTTTATGACTAAAAAATGTAGTTGCATTATTTATATTTGTTTAAATATTTATTATTTAAATAATAAAATAATAATAATATATATATAATTTGGAATGTTGGCCACAACCCATGGCATTTGTGAAGATTGATCCTTGAACCCTAAGGATGGAGATCAATTCCTTTACCACAGAACTACACCAATTGTTATGGAAAAGAAGTAACATGAATTTTATTTAACCTATTTGATTTCAAACATTACACAAAACATCATCTTTGAACTTTAATATTCTTATTATGATTTTGTCCAAATGACAAGATTAAAGTTTAAAATTAATTTTTTTCCAATAATGTACACAAACATATTGTTTTCCTTTTAAAAATATAAATGAATTTGAAAAGAAAAAAAATTGAATTTCGTTATTAATATAATTTCAAAGACCATTCCATGGAAAAAATTAATTCAATCACATGATTTTTAAATGAATAATATAATAACAAATACTTAAATAAATTTCATATTTGAAACCTTCATTCGATTCTAAAAATTATATTATATAATATCTTTTGATTATATCATAATTTTATCAATATAATTTAACTAAAATGTGTGATATATAATTTATTCACATATAATATTTATAAATGAATCATAAATAAATTATAATAAAAATATAATAAAATTTATTTTATTATATGTATTTCTGATTAAAAGATTAATCTAAATAATCAATTTTACTTTCTAAATATTTATTAATGCCATATAATTAATTAATTTTATGGAACTATAAATTTACTATGTTTACACATATAATATCTTAAGTTTTATTTAAAATTATGATAAAAATTTTATGTAAAAGTAAATTATATTTTTTCACATCTTAAACATCTATTTGATTAAGAAATTATATTATACAAATTTGCTTATAATAGATCATAATTGTACCAACAAAATGTAATTTAAATGTATGATATGAAATGGGTCATAAATTATTGTTACCACCTAGCACATTCAATAAATATATTATCTTGCCTACCTAATATAGTAATTAACCCAAAAAAATCACATATATCAACATAATAAAATACTTATTACTTAACACACATACATATGACCTACTTGCTACTTACTACATATCCTACTTATTGCCTATTTAATACATTAATTCAATAGACTACCTAATTATTTAATTAGACTTACTATTTAAACCTTAACCTATTTAATAAATAAATTACATAGCCTAATTAATTAAATAACTAATACAAGAACATTATCACATATTAACAATATGATAAAATACCTACTACTTATTAACCCTATTGCTACCATCAATTGCCATGGGTCCTTTGAAATTTTCATGAATCTACCAAACCTTACTACACATTTAATGGTTAATTCATTGACAAAAATTAAGGGAAAATAATTAGACCACTAAATCCAGCAAATTTCATTGGCCAACTTTTTTTTTTTTTTCACATTTGATTACATGTGCATTTGTGACAAAACTCTATAATCAGAAATCAAGTTGAAAAGATACCACGTGGTATCCAATGGCCTTTGAACCACCTTCCAAGTCGCAAAACAATTACATTTTCATCTATTTTGGGATGACACTAAAAATGGATGATATAAATGTATTTTTCATTTTCATTTTCATCCAAATCGACATTAGTCATAAGTATAAGTTGCATATGCAATTTGCAAACCATTTTGTAGTTGTTTATGCAATTACCAATCACTTTTGCCAAGTGCCATGGAGGATAGTCGTATCTAAAGTCACAAAAATGGTATATTTGGATAGAAGTTGCAAACACATGGGTTGGAATGGATAGGATTCCTTGTAATGAAAAATCAATGGAATAATTATGATTTCAGTGTTTTAACATTTCAATTAAGCAATTTACCTATTACGAATAATCTTTTCTTTATTTGGTTGGTCCAATAATTTAAATTATTGTATCTTGGTCTAGGAAAATTATATTACCAAATCCATTTTTTTGGGCAAATTTTTGCAATATAGTGACAAACAAAACTAATGTGAATTGTTCAAGGGTTTATTTTGGAATGAAAATAAAAAAATAACCATGTAAAAGAAATAGTCACATGTTGCCATATTTAGATTTGAGTTTTTTTTTATCATTAGAACTATGTAGGAATATTTTAAAAATTACTTTACTATTTGACCTTTAATGAAATTTGGTTCATTTTTCTTGTGGATGATTTATTTACATGAAATTCTGATCATTTTTTTCGTGGATCACTGAAATTAATGAGGTTTTATCTAGATGAACCAATCCACCTACTTAACAAAATTGAAATAAAAAAACTTGATTAGGTCTTTAAAAATTAACAACTTTTCATGCATAGTCTTTTTAGTCTCACAACAAATAAATTTAAAGATGCACATTATTTGTTAGAATATAATACATATTTTTTGTTTATTAAACAATTGGGGTTAAAACATAGTTAGGGGGACTATTTGGACTATCACAATTGTAATTTTTAAAGATTGTAAATGAATTTCAAATGTAATCATATTCAACATCAACATTGTCAAAATTTTAATTATCCATGTTGCAATAAACTTTAATGGGAATTATACTAAAGAATATAGAAAAAATTTAAGAAAAAATAAATTGATAATGAACTTTTGAAATGATGACATTAATTTGTCATGTAGATATAATGAAAAATGTGGATTCAAAAAATTTCATAGTAATGTCAAAATTAAAAAATTAAAAAATCGACTAGAACCAAACGAGGAATTTAAGAGTAAGTTACATTGAAAATTTCTCAATACAAGAAATTCTAATTAAAAAAAAATCTCTTTTTTTTCATTTTAACATAACTTAAGATTTTTGAAATGAAATGACCTTGTATGTGATTTATATGTTTGTACCTTGAAAAATATTATTTCCTTTAAATAGAAATCCACTAAATTGGATGTATATTTGGTATGGGATTAAGTTGTTGGAATAAAAAAATTCAATCATTAATCTTTCGTCAAATGATTAAGAATCAATAATATAGTTGATTAGAAAAAAAATGCAAAACTAACCAAGTTATTAAATGATCATGGTGTCAACAATTCTAGTGATAATGATAATTAGAACTAGTTTAGGTGATACATGTATAAGGTCCATTAGTGGTCATCACCATGACAATTTTGGATGTTATCCACTTGAGAATTACGTTCAAACATTTCATAACTACTTAATTAATTTTCTCCTTTCATCAACTCCATGTGACAATTATGAAAACATTCCATAACTATTTAACTATCTCACTCTTTTCACCAACCCACCTACATGGGATATGAAAAAGAAAATTAGCATGTGCTTCTCATAATTGAATTTTCATAATTTGATTGAATTTAACTCAAACAATTATGAAAAGAATTTGATATCAATTCAATAAAATTTAATTCAATTGAAATTCAATAATAACACTAACCATGTTGAATCCAAAGGAGAATATTGTGTTCAATTCAATTCATTTCAATTTAAACATTGAAATTTTTAAAAAATCAACTCGTCTTTTTCATCAATTCATTGTCATTGGAAGTGTGTAGCACAAATGTTATATACTATGACAAAATTGAAGGTGGCATATTGCTTTAGTTATGAATTGAGCACATACCTCATAATTATAATAACACTTTGCATAATGATAAGTGGCTGAAGTGGCTCAGTGGAACCAAAATACATATTAGATTTGTGCATGTATGCATGCCCATCTTGACTAATAGCATTCCTTAGATTGTGTACTTAATTTGAAATGCATAATCTAAATCAATTAATTTGTGAATGCTTAAATGGTAAGTATATAGTTGTCCATGCTTTCTTACAAAGTGTTTTTAAAACACACCACGAGAAATTAGGAATAATAATGCTATAAATTTTCCCTAATATTGTTTAAATTAGGATGATTCCAATTATTTGAATTAGGAGATTTAAAAGAAAGAAAATTCCAAATCATGTAGTAGAAAACAGACTTCTTGTGTAACTAAGGTGGAGAAAGATGATAAACTATGCACAAAAAGATACATCGATCATCTGCTCATGTTAAGCTCACTAGACACTTGATCCTTCTACCAAGCATCTCTACTTAGAAATCAGTTACCTACCCATTGAAGATGTACTCAAAACTCTGTTAAATTAAAGCTTCCAGGTCCCTTATCCCAAGGTCTTCAAGCCTGAAAGGCATACCTCGCCAATTAGGCTTAATTTTACCCTATATGTAGATATATGTTTGAATTCTACATTTTTTTTTTCCCCCCTCTAAAGAAACACAGAAGCTTTTAAAGCAAATATGAAAAGTTATCTACTCTTGTAAGGATGGAGGTAATTGCATACAAGACTTCATAAAATGCCTTGAGAATTCTGAACAAAAATAATCTTATACTGACTATAGGCTTGGAAAAGTTGAAAGTAAGCCTTCAGTTATTCTGCATTCCTGACACATGCACCCATGATAATGTTTTGTTATGATCTGAATCCAGCTTTGACAACTTCATTAAGCTAATTAAAAAATTCCATATGTATACCTAATAACACAGCATCTGAACATAAGTTTTTAATTAAAATTTTTGTTTGTTTGTTAAAGAGTTCAATTCAGCTAAGCCTGTTGCAAAAGCATTTAGCAACCGAGTTGTAACCAGTGTCATGTGTGTACATACTTGATTGGTTGATTGGTTGATTGGCTGTTGCTGTCATGGTCAAGATAAACCCCGACTTCTTTGTTTTGTAATGTCCACATCCTTCTTCACTTCCTGTTTGATGATGACACATTTGGGTACTGACAAAATTCAATAATATTAGAAAACAAAATTCTATGGCAACTTGAAATGCAACGAATGGAAAGACTTAGAAATGTTGTCAGTGTCATGAGACAAAACGGGGCCCCAAAATGTATATACCCCCCCAAAAAAAAAGAAAACAACAAATGCAGAATCAAATTTCTTGCCAAGAATTTTTAATTCAAACATATATATTATTATCTCTCATGTGTCATTTGGGAAAGAGAGAAAGATGTGAATGGAAATGTGCACCCCACACCTCAAACATATCTGGAGGAGTGTCCAGTACAATGTTGTGCAATGCAGGATCCACCTCATGTATAATTTCATCAATTTCTTGATCATCCAAAATGTGGCCGACATGATCAAAGGCATCATGACAATGCCTTTGCCAGTTATGATCACCGAACGACAGCGCCTTCTGGAAGGTGGAATTTTTTTTGCAGCAATGAACATAATTTTGAGTTAGAAATTTGGACAAACAAACAAATTTCAAAGACATCAACAACTTGGGTACTCTAGGTCAATGTGAGCTAAGTTCTGTGGTTCAAATGCTGTGAAGACAATTGGGAGTCTAGATTGTGTGAAGCAATTCAGGTATTTCTGGTACCTGCAGCAGGGGGTGGTTGGCAGCATTGATCCTCTCATTGCAATGAACCTGGAATGCAAGTCTCTCATGATCACAATCATTCAGGTCACCATCTTCCACTGAGACTGCCTGCCCTTCAGGATTGATTGCCTCCCAGCGGGGCAGTTGATCCTCCTCATCAAGGTTAATTATGGTCTGAAAGGATTCAACCTCTCCTGGCAGCTCACAATATGTGAGGAGGAGGTTTCCAGCCACTATTGAATCATGGGTATCAACCATAATGTGCTCAGTAGCTGGAAGCAAGATGGATGTGGGTAGCTGGACCTCCACCAGATTCGTGATCTTGTTTGGAGCTAGAGTCCCAGCAGCTGGTACTTCCTTGAATGCCTTGGCATTTCCACGATGACCTCCAAAGCTGTTGTCAGGTGTATTAGTCACATCACTTTTCATGACCTCCTGCAAATGGAATACCCTGTCAGAACTGATGGAACTTTAAGCCTCTGAAATGCTCTCAATTTTAGCTGTTTTGAAAGCAGGTTGAACAGTAGTACTCCATTGCCAATCCCAATCATTCCCAAGATTGACCAGCAAATGTTGAAATGCATGATGATGGGTCTGCACTAATCTCACCACAAATGATTCTGGTTTGTGTTGAATGGCAAGCCTGGCATCATGTTGCTCAAAAGATTGTGCCACTGATATGATCCCAGAGATGGTCGATTCAGTTGGCTCTGCTTTTGAGTGGTTTCCTTGCAGCCTAGCTGATCGAGCATACAATTTAGGTGTCGTAGGAAGTATCTCTCTTGTCACTCCAGAGACTGAGATGGGGGAGTCAACATTAACACCCTTGAACCCTGGTGATGGAAGAAGCAACTGTTCCTGAAACCCACTGTCACTCTCTGAAGCAGCTTCTGAACCAAGATCATCATCTTGATCATCTATCGGACTTAGAAGGACCATTTTCTGCCCATGAGCTGGAGCAGGCAACCCAGTGGACTTTCGTGGTTGTTTTTGTAGGAAAACTTTGCAAACAACAATCTCACCATCCCTCTCCTCTTCATGTTTTCCCAGGTGATACTGATGCATAACCCAGTTGGTCTTCACATTCTTGCTTTTCTTTCCCAGTGAGGTTCTGTACAGAACCATGATCTTCTTGAAGCCCTGGATCCTCCCATCCTACACATAATTACAGAAGAGGCTTGAATTATGATTTCACATCCCTGTGGACAGAGTGCAAACTCTTTTGCAGGATTCATTCTTTTCCTCTGATGAATATCTTTGCTTTAAAAGCATTGACAGATGGAAACATATAAGATACATATATCTGCAGCAGCAATCCCTAATTGACACCTGTCAATCCTAGAGGCTAGCTAGCCCGTTCAACCTTATCATAAACATAAACTGCACATGTATCTCATCTCTTTAGATACAGATCTTTGTTATTGTAATAGAATTAGTGTCTATACACAAACTATCTAGACCTCTAGTGCAGGAAGACAAGCTGGGTGCTGTTGTAAGAGTCTAACCACCTGCATTATGGGCTAGTAAATAAAACCCACAGCTGAAAGCAACATCCTCATAAGAAACACCAGTCACTCAAGCATCAGATTCCACAATCCCCAAGAAAGATTCTGATGATATTGTTCATTCACGAAATCTTGACACTAATAAAAAAACCCAACCTGTAAAATAGGACGGGTCTTGCCAGTCTTGTGCCAGCGAACTTCTTCACCCCGACAGGGCAAGTCTCCTTGGATGCCATATTCAGTTTGAATTTTGCGGCGCTTTCTCGTTCCTGTAGTGTAAGCCATTGAAGGCCTATAGAAGTAATGACAAGCACTCCCATCCTTTTTCACCCCTGTTCAAAACCCCAGGAAGAAAACAAGGATGAACTGGCTGTTAATGCACATTGACATACCAGGCTAGATCTGGAGTCAGATTTTACAAGAAATAAGAGATTTAAACTGGTCAAGAAAAAAAGCACAAATAATGCTAGTAAATTGGCACCAAATTTAGCACTGGATTGGTCCAGATTGAGGGGTCTGGGATGGATCAGCTGAAGATGGAGGAACATCCTGATATTCTTACCTGGTAGATTCTCAGGGTGAGTGCGACAAATGCCATCTTCCTCGTCTAGTGTCATAATGAAGTCATCTATGAGTGGGTGCTCCTTTGCAGAACCACATCCTCCCACTTTTGCAAGCAGATGCTCTAGCAACTCTTCATCACTGGGGTTGAACCGCACACCTGGTGGCAAAACTGTCCAATCTACGCCAACCTGACATGACAAACACAAACCGATCATATATGTCTTAAATTCTTCAGATGTTTCACAACCCAATTTCATGAGCTCCCAACAATATGATTCCCAAGTCAGCGGGGATGATTTCCCCAGGTTGTTGATGATTCAGTTGCCAGGAATGCAATCTGAGAAACAATAATAATTTGTGAAGAACTTTCATAGACAACGAGAATAAATATAGGTCTACCTTCAGTTGGCCAACAGTTTGACCGCATGTGGGGCATAAATAATCATGGTCACATGAAGAAGCATAGTGCATCTGCTGTTTGATCCTGCTGCACTCTCTTCGGGAGGCCATCTTTTTTCAGACTGAATTGTTGCAACAACCAAGAACTGATCCCCTAAAGCTGAGGCTCTTTCAGCAATGTTGTGAACTCCTGATCTCTCTATTGTCAACCTAGATTCCACTGCAACAAAAAGACCAGGTCATGGATGATGGCAAGTCAGTCATGATTCACACATGGGAATTCATACATGTTACAACTACAACAACAAATTTAAGGATACTGAAACACCATGAAATACTAAAACCCAATATCCACATCTTTGAAACTTGCTGAGCTCCACCAAAGAAAAATGTGACCTTTTGTATATAAATTCCTTCCTACACATCATCTGAATCTGCAAAAACCTGATCACGAGATCTACAATCTTGATGCAATATAGATTTAAATGCTGATCATTAGACTGCTCAAAATTCAAAGTTTGTAACACCCATTGAGGTAGGCATCAAGCATACAATTGCTACACATCCAGGCAGAAACAATTTAATTAGTGAAGTCGACAATTCACCAGAGCTCAAGTATCAATATAATCAGTGAGCTATGAATTAATATATTCCATGTGACCCACCTCCAAAGGAATTAGCTGCCCAAGAATATCAAATGCAGATACCAACACGAAGCTGGGAAGCTGAGAATGCACTGGTTAGGGAGTTCATGATCAATTGTTTCTTCCAGCTCAGGAAAATTAACAATGCTGGGAAGCAATTTTCTGCAGTAACTGGTGGAAAAGTAGCACCTTGCGTACTTAAAACCTTAAACAGGACCTTGGCAATTGGATGATGCATATAATGCAGTTCTTAAAAATATGTAGGCTGAATTTCCACGCTCATGAAACATAAGTTGCTTCATTAGATCTCAGATGAATATGACCACCACAAATGACCCAATCTGAGGACATGATGCATCATTGATCAAAGAGTTCGAGATGCGCTGCTGCGCTGCTTGTTTCTGTGTTCTTAAATCCTTTTTTTGTTCATAATTTCCAGATCAAAATTCCAGAGAGAATTCAACGCATAATAACAGTTGTATCGAATTTGTAACAACAACAGATCTCATCAACTTTGTATCTGAACTTCACAGTGCGAACCAACCAGTACTAATAACTTCACTCTACTTTTAAAAGCATTCGCAATTAGAATATCTAATGCGCATTGTTATTTCAATATATATTCCGCGGCCTCATCAATGAAAACACGAAAGTCAAGCAACAATCTCGAACCGAAAGAAAAGAAAGACTTGTAAGTACCATCGACTTCAAGGTGGTGTGCTGCTGCAGCATGAGATCCATTTCTCGCACAAAGCAAGCAAACAAAAAGCTTGCTTGCTTGCTTGCCACCTAGCTTGCTTACAGACAGACAGCATGAGGAGCATGTTGGGGATCACAGCAACAGCAGCAAGCAGCTCTGTTTCCCACCCCTCTTGAATTTATCACTAATTCCCAGCAGCTCACATTCAAAAGCATCACCCAAACACCAAAAAAAGAAAAAAGAAAAAACCAAAACAGAAAAGACTTGGTAGATACGCAACAAGTTTTGGCTCAAAAGTAAAAGTACCTAGTCTAGCAGAAGAAGAAATTAGCATTAATTAAAACCTACTCATCAATAGGTAGGGTGTTCTTAGGAAGGGCTATTAGTCCAGGCCAAAAATAGTGGTTTTCATTCATTCATTCATTCATTCATTCATCCATCCATTCATTCATTCAGTCGTTCATCCATTCATTTATTTATCCATTCATTCGTTCATTCATTCAGTCATTCATCCATCCATTCATTCATTTATCCATCCATTCATTCATCTATCCATTCATCCATTCATTCATTTATTCATCCATAACACAAGAATCGGGAATCTTTTTGGGGGTAAGTTAGAAGAAATCTGTGAGCTACAAAATCCAGATTAGATTGAGAGAAACTCATCCATCTGCCCTCTCATTAGTAACCTTTTTCTTTTTTTCTTTTTTTTTTTTGGTTTTTTGAGGAATTTTTGGTTTGTAGCCAAAGTGGCAATCACCCATAGAAAGAAAAAGTGGCTATCAGCCAGCTCCATGAAGATTTAGCCAAATCTGGCTATAAACCAGACATAAAGTAGAAATCTTTAATCATCGTTTTAATATTTTGGTGACACACTGAGAACCAAATATAAAAATTGTTAACTTTTGTTGATCACTTTTGGCAATTGAAAAGCTCAAAAATCACTTCATTTTTAAGTTTTTAATTTTTTTAATTTCGCTTTTTGGCGAAATTTCCCCAGTCAAAAAAAAGAAAAAAACAGACTGCAAATATTATGACAGTAAATAAGGGGTGTGAGCTTTTCTTAACAGTGTGAATTCGACTAATATTTCTATTTAACGGAAAACAAAAAAAACTCGCAAAATTGTTGATAATGTAAAATCGAAATCAGAACCCTGGAACTTTGTGAACCTTGCAAAAAAAAAAAAAAAAAAAAAAAAAAACAAAAAAAAATTAAAAAAAAAAAAAAAAAAAAAAAAAAAAAAAAAAACAAAGGGAGATAAAAACTTGAGGAGCAAGCCAGGAGGATTAAAGACTAGTGATGAACAATTATGGAATGTGGATTCTGTGGCAGATGGGGAAGAATTAATAGGTAAATTGTGGGATGAAGAAGCAAGGATTAAAAAGTTCATGAAGTGCAAATGGCAGAAAACACGGATTTACAGACCATGAGAAGTCGTGTGATGGAGTGAAGGGTCCTCCCTTTTTTTCTAGTATAAAACGTTCATGAAACATTCGTTATATAGATACTAGGATGCAGGGCCGACATATTTCCACTCATGGCTCTCAAGGGACGGAGGGGGGAGGGCTCCAGCCAATCACGAATTACCGAATCAAGCATGTGCGGACACCAATTATTTTATATAAGTAGATATTTTTGACAGCAGTTTGTGTAGGGCACAAGTTCTGAAGCATAGTACAAAATTGTGGAGGTGTCAACCAACTACTTTCTTTTGCTTTCTTTTCCCCTCATGTGGCAGCAAACCAGATATGGAGGAGTTACTGTACCCTAGGGTCAGCTTCTACATTGACAAAATAATAATAACCATAATAATAATAATAATAATAAATCCATAATTAAATTCGTTTCTGAAAATCTTAAAATTATTATTTTCTCTTGACTTACCATGGATATTGTCATATGAATGGTTGAAATTATTATTCAAAATAATTTACAACTTGCAATAATTATGATGATTTTTCCAACACCCTTCGTTTCATATTTTTCAATAATTAAAAGCATTAGTTAATGATAAAACTTACCAAATAAGGTATTTGGTTTCCTCACATGCATTCAAGGGTCTGCTAGGCTTAATGGATTCCAGGCTTTTCCAGCTTGAACATTTGTCGGTATCTTACATTTGCAGTTCTGGTGTAGGAGGTACTTTTACGTTGTCGGCAAGAAAAGGATTAGAACTAATTAGGATTAGGACCGCCCTCTTCAGAGGATTCTTGGTTTGCCAGGACTTGGGTCCTTCCATCTTATGTTTTTCTCTCTCCTCCTTTGTTGGGTGCTTTGTTTGATCGATGATTGGCAGGTTTTCATCAATTAGGGTTACAGATACTGCTTATTACAACCTAGTTAACCTTGAGAAGGTGTGTCGCAACTCCAAGGTTGGTTTGTTTGTTTCTTTGTAGGGCTTTTGAAAGGGCCACAGAGAAGCAGCACCCCCACCAGTGCACCATCCACTGGATGCCCCATTATTACTCAGTTGTGGATGAATCTCAACTGAGTTAATATTTGATTTCACCTTGGTAACCAATTCTGTATGAAATAGGTCTCACATATAGGTAGATAGGTAAAGAAAATATTTAAATACTAGGTAAGTAGATGGTTTATATATAGGCAAGGGCTGTTTTTACTACTTACCTAGTAACAATCTCCTTCTGGGTTGTTAGTAGGTAGGTTTTTAAAAAAAAAAGCAACTGAGCTAACCATCATGGTTAGCTTGGGAACTGGAACCCAACAGAAAACTGTTTTCTGACCACTTACCATTCATCTTTCATTGGTGCACTGGTGGGTGCTGGTTCACTATTGCCCTTTGAAAGTACCTTCCTGCACACAGAGGATACTTTTCCCAATTGAAGGGACCTTGAGCCATTCACATGCAAACCTTCCCACCATTCAAATCAAATAGGTAGATATATTTTTGTTCTTTCACCATGGGCAAGGCTACTCCTCCTATGGATGAACCTCCCTTAATTTCTTGCAACCTCCCAAATTAAAAAAATTGTACCTAAAAGCACTCAGAGAAATTTCCTAATGTATTTGTTCTCCTCCTCGTCAGCAAAGGGTGGGGCATTTTGAAAAGTGAAACGCTCACTCTAGCAAAGCATTTCAACATGGGAAAAAAAAAATTTAATTGATTTTTTTTGGGGATGATGCTGATGAAAAATAAAATAGTCCTGATTATTCTCAAAGATTCTCTAATTTCCTTCACAGAATTATGTTCTTTGAAGAACATATTTTTTGAAAATTTCAACATTTCTGAAAATAATAGTGAAGCTGCCAAGGTACTCTTGTACAGTCTTGTTTCGTTATGATCATGCATCCAAATTGGTGCTGGAGTTCTCCAAAAACTAACCCTTAGTTGGGTAATTTAACTGAAGAGGAGAACCTCAGTTGGATACCTTTTTTATACAGGGAAGCCCCAGGGTGCCCACATTCCCAATAAAAGAGGCCTAGGATGAGGTGGTAACAACAAATTTGCATGGTGAGCAACTGTTCTTTATGAGTAAAGTAAGGTCCGAGGATTAGGGCTTTCCCAAAATATGCACCTCTCCTATCTCTGAGGGGCACTTTATTGACCTTGCCTACCAAGGCAAGAAGGATATTGTGTTTAGATTCATTATAGAGTATAGTAGCTTAAGGGATTTTGGCCCCTAGGAAATAGGTTTTTATTTTTGGGGGGGGGTGGGGATTCCTTGCTCCAAGGCCATTACTAGATGTAAAGCTACAGTCTAAAGAGTTCCTTGAAACAATGTGGCCAAGTAAGTGGAGATCTGCCTAGGGATGCTTACCATCCTGGCTCCATCGAGCTAGAATATTCTGCCAGTGGAGTTTTACATTGGCATGTAAAATCCCTTCCATTCGTAAGGAGGAGAGTAGGTATAACATTCCTTTCCTTTCCTCCAATGGATATTTTCGGATGTAAGGTGCCCTCCAATTACACTTCGGAAATATCTTGGCATGCTTTGTTAGAGGACTTTCACAAAAGGTCCCCAGTTGCTGGAGTCGACCGGCTGAAACCATTTCAGGACCTTATTTGGGAACCTCCAATTAGGGTTTGGTGCTCAACGGACTTTCACAAAAGGTCCTAAGTTCCTGAAGTTGACCGGCTGAAACCATTTCAGGACGTCATTTGGGATCCTAAAATTACGGTTTGGTCCTCAACGGACTTTCGCAAAAGGTCCTAAGTTGCTAGAGTTGACAGGCTGAAACCCATTTCAGGACCTCATTTGGGATCCTCCAGTTAGGGTTTGGAGCTCATAGCCTCCGTAGTTTCAGTTGTCGTGAGAAGAGAGCGCGCGCGAGAGAGGGAGAGAGAAATTGCGATCGTTTTCTAGCCGCGGTCGATCAATCCTCGCTTATCTTTAGGCTTTGTGTGTCAGGTATTGAAGTCGGGAAAGCGGCGGTAGGAGTTTTGTTTTACGGAGAAAGAGAAAAGAGCGAACGTAGCAGGATGGAGAGAGGCAAAGGATCGGGCCGGAAATGGGCTGTGGACCTTTGTGATGCTGTGCCTTCTTCTGCCTCCGCTCGAGATCCTATCGGATTTTCCCGTTCTACCTTGGATCTGGTATGCTATTTGTTTGTTTCTCCACGGATTCTCTCTAGCCTACGGCGTACTCTAAAACATGTTATGTGCAGAAATTTTTCTAGGTCTTTAGCAACACTTGCTTCAGAATTTTAAACCTAATATAATCGTTACGTCTTTTTTACTTCCCGGAAGTGCCAATTCTATGCATTAGATGGGACTTTATTGGTGGTAGACGATGTTAGTATCCTTGTCTGGACGGTGGGGGTAAGTATGAGAACTGTGTTGCATTTCAGGTTGGAGGTTCCAATAGTGTAATCAGATTTCTTGGCAGACAAGGTCATATATTCATAAGCCTAGCTTGAAGCAGTTGTGTAATTTCTGGTAGTGTGCAAAGTTGACTGTGGGCTTCAAGATGTTCTGGTTGGGGTTTGTGTGTCGCAGGAAGAGAGCACTTCTGGGAAGCAGAAGAAGGACAATGAGGCCACATGGAAACAGCAGGTTTGTTCTTATTTTTTCCGGTTGACTTTCATTCTGATGGATTTTGTGATGTGCTAGCAGTTCATTGTGTAGATGAATCTCGACAACAGCGTTCGAGATAGGTACTGCAAAATTAGGAGCTTCTTGAAGCCGTTGTGAAACAAAGATTTTAAGCTTTTCATGTCAACATTTTGATTTGGTGTGTCCAGAAAGCATGGGAGGCAGCACAAGCACCATTCCGCAATTTGTTCATGATGGGCTTCATGATGTGGATGGCAGGCAACACTGTCCATTTATTCAGCATTGGCATTACTTTTTCAGCTCTTTGGCAACCTATAAGTGCCCTTCAGGGCATCAGCAAAGGTAAAATGGTGAAGCTTGATGCATGTTCTTATTTATCCAGAGCACTCTAGGAAGGTTGGACAATATGGTTAGTTCAACAAGTAAGATCTTTGTGTCTGTGTTATATGCTTTCTACCCTAAACTGTCCTGCAGAAATGTCAGATTGCAACATATATCTGGATCTGCACAGAGGATGTGAAGATTCAGAGACACATGGGGGCTTTATTACATAAGTCTTTTTTTCTCCCTTAGGAAACCAGCATAGTGGCCTCAACACTGTGTTGTGCCTACTATTCAGTAGATCTAGGTGCTTTGCAGCTGTCCCCATAGGAAGTCGAATTTCAGGTGGTCCTTCTCAACTTTTATTTTTGTCTGATGTCATCAGTGTATTACATCAGTGTATCTTATATGTTTAGTTGAGTATTTCAAATTCTGAAAATTTCTGGGCACATGATCCATAACATGTACATATGGCTTTTTTCTGTGTGGATCTTGATTGTGGCATTCTCCTGGAAATGTTTGTAGTGTTTGAGCCATTCAAGGATGCACGAACTGATATTCTGCTGCCAAAGCTGCTCTTCATCGCGATGAATTTTGCGGCATTGGGACTGGGACTTTACAAGGTTGGTGGCCATACTAATGCTGAAGTTACAAAGCATGGCTTTCATCATCAGCATCATCTTTAGTTCCAAAAGCTGTACTCATAAGCTGTGCATGCTTTAGCCTCAGGGCCATAGAGCCACACCCAATTCGGACACAAAAGAGTCATTGTTAAATTTCCTGAGAGTGAAGGAAAGTTTCATTTAGGCTGTCATTGTACCCATGTACTTGGCCTCTGATGAAGAGAGGAGAGAATTATGCTCAAGAAGCCTGTAGAATACACACTATCAAGCTGTTGCTTTGCACTTGCACATGCTAGAGCATTTTAAAACTTCAATGGCTACTAAAACAAAACTGATGGTTGTGGGGAGGATGTATTGCAGCTCAATTCTCTTGGGCTTCTTCCTACTCATGCCTCTGATTGGGTGTCTTCTCTCCCACCACCTCAGGTACTTATTGGGTGCATTTTTGATAAGTTTACCTGCTAGAAATGCTGAGTTGAATCTTTGTTTATTGAAAGATCACCAGTTTAAGCAGCAAAGTCAACATTGAAGCTCATAGTATGCTGGAGTTGCCTGTAAGCACAAGGGGTGAAATCTCAGCATGCAGGGACTAGTTTTAATCATATTGCATTTTACTCTTCTATTTACTTGTTTTGTATGGTGAAGGTGACAGTTTGACACTCTCTGGGTAACACTCATGAGGTTATGGCTGCACTCGTTCTTATTGTTTTAGTTTTGGTTTTGCTAGAATGGAGAGAATGGTTACCTTCAAAGTGTTAAGTGGAGATCCCTCAGCAATTTCATGGATGCTTAAGTTTGGTTTCATGTCACAGAAAACCATCATTGCACCTTGATAATTAAGTGCAGGTTTGCTATTTGTGCTCCTAACTTGTAGTTTTGATTTCATATGTGTCAGGCAGTGGAGTTCTCTGGAGGTGGGCTACCTTTGTTATAAGCAAGGATCATATGAAGGAATTTGGAGAAATTTCTTGGATGGTGCTCAGCTCCTGGTTTATTTAGTTTTCATTCTGTGGTATGCAAGAACAAGATTGGATGTGCAAATTCTCTTGCTGTATCTTTCAAGGTTATTTCTTGTTTCAAGAGACATTATATAAGGGATTGGGAGCAATGTGGGATGGTTGGATGGGCAGAGGCTAAACGGTTGATTTCTCATGTTTCAATTGATCTGCTTTGATGGATTGTTCTTTCCTGCCAGTTTCCTCAAAATCAGGCTGGTGAATTCATGCATTTATATACTGAGAGAATGTTGCATCTGAACATATTGATTCAGTCTTCAAGTGGTGCTTGATGATTTTTTACGTCTTAAGGGATGAACATAGCTGCACTTAATGTTAATGTGGTACCATCTCTACCTCTAGGGTTGTCAAGAAATGATACTAGGATGACAACAGTGATGGTTCTCATTGTTCTATTTACATACCTGTCCACTGTGACTGGTGGTAAGTCTCATGATGATAGGTACCAACGATGCCACCACCTATTTTGATATCAGTGTGCAAAGTGTAAACCTCCTTGTCACTACCCATGAGTTCAGTTATACTGTGTACTGTGGAGGGGAGCAGTGTGATGCACTGTGTAGACATGCAGATAGACGCACAGGGGTAGTGGTGACTTAAATGGTCATTTTCTAGCCTCTTCTGTAACATCGTAATGAACCTCTTGATTTCAGATCCCTAGCACTGCTGATGTGACCTTAGAATGCCATGCTTACATTTGCAATTTACTGACTACCTCTTTGTTGACTGCCCTAGATTTCAATTGGTCATGCTGTCTCCATCATGTGTACTTACAATCACTTGTCATCAAAACATGAATGCAAATTCATGCCTAAAATCTGATCTCTTGATTGGTGATGAAATAATGGTGATATCTTAGTTTTGGTTTTGATTGCATTGATTGCAGAACATGGTATGGTACATATTGTGGTGCTGGAGACAAATAAATCTATTGTGTATGAGATGATGATGGGTTTGACTATTCTTATGGAGTTCAGTTTCAAAGGTTGAGATAAATGGGGAGTCAGGAGAAGGCCATGGCCTGCATTTCTTGAGCATTGTGAGTCCAAATTCTAATGCTTTGGAGAGTGTTTGATAGAATGCTTTCATGGGACAGGGTCTCTTGGAAATCCATGATTCTGAAACATGTGAAATGTGAGCAAAGACAGAAGGCACTTGAATTATAGGAGCATATGAATCACGAAGGGGAACCCCAGTGTTGTGCATTATTTCTGTTTTTGGCAAATTTTCACACTGCAGCTATAAAAAAAAAGCTTGGAAAACTTGGAAGAACCGACAAAGAAGTATGGGTTTCTGGGCATTTCTTTCATTATTTTATTATTAGAATGGTGCTTATAATGGTGCAACCGGTCCTCATGTACTCTGATAACAGCAGTTATGAGATTAAAGAACCAAACTGATAACCATGAGTAGTTGCTGCCATTTTTGGTATCCACACAACACGGCACAACCTGAATTGACAAAAGACAGGGTTGAGAAATAGAGAACTACAAACTTTCAATGCAAAAGAGGCAATAAATACATCCCAGCCAGTGTAAAGCATTCCGAATTTATTTTTCTTTGTATTGGAAAGCACCTCCTGTGGGGAAAGATCATTTTGTCAATTGAAGGAGTTGAAGGGACCCTCCACCATTTGGATGCAAACCTTCAGCAATTCAAATAAAAAACCTTTCATGCCTCACACTTGGGAATGCATGCTCCCGGAGCCCTCCCCCTAGTTTTTGAGAGCTCCCACCCTCAAATTAGGGAAGGCAGTTGGAAACTGCCATTTGAGTCTTCCAGAGCCTTTCTGAGTTGCAATTCAAGATTCAAGGTTGAGTGATTCAGGTCTATTTTGGAACTTAGATAATATTTGCCAGACCCCCTTCACTACCTAGATCTCTCCATTATCTTCTACTTAGTTCCACAAAGATTTGCCAGTTGAATAACTAGGGTGCACTCTAGAGATGCACAGTCACTACAATCGTAGTGCTAGGAATATACAGATACACATAACAACTATGTCTACCCTTTTGAATTAACTAATTCTGATGCTGAATTAACTGTTGACCACATACAGATTCTGTAGATTTGTTACAATTGTTTTATATCATATAAGACCCAACTGCTCTTAATGCCAAGGAGTGGCCAAGGTTTGGTCGATTCCAGCTCCCAGTTCACCCCTGACTTCACCCTGCAAGCTTGCTAGGAGCTGGAATGAACCAAACAATTGATTTTTTGCTGTCAAACTTTTCTTAAAATGGAACTTTAAAAAAAAATTATGCGCAAATTTTGCAATTTTAAAAATTGCAATATTCTACATTAAGTTTCATTAGGTATATAGCCAGAAAATAGTGAGGGATGGTTAATTGTAATTTTTTTGTAGCCAGATTTGGCTAAATGGTCGTATAGATGATTGTCACTTCCACTACATCAAAAGTTTGAAAACAAGAAGGGAAAAAAAGGGACCAAACCCTGCACTCTTAGTACAACAAGCATTGACACTCCAAGCCTTACTCAGAAAATCTGAGTGATCTTCTCATTCAGGTAAAGAACTTTACAGTCAGAATTTCTCCACTCACTTTGAGTTGAGGGGGGGGGGGGAGATGAATTTCCTTTCACCCACTAAAGATCCCAATTCGAATACCTTCCACTTTTGTAAGGTTCTTATTTTGAAATTTAAAAAAAATGTAATGAAGAAATACTTTTGTGACTCTTCTTGGGTTTTGGGGCCTAGTGTTGGGCGTATCACTCTCAACTGAGCCCTCAAGTACCCCATGAAAAGCCTCGAAAGTGTTTCTAGAGCATCTCCCCTCACTAAGAGAAAAATGGCCTGTACAATAAATTATGGATGAAGTATAGCACTCAAATATGTGCAGGTTATAGTGCACTCCACTAGAGGAAGGAAAATTAGACGATTGTTTTCTGATTGGCCAGCTATAATTATTGGTCTGGGTTGTGACTTGTGACATTTAAAATAATGTCTCACTATTTAGCTCTTGTCTACCTAGAACCTTCAAAATAAACTGTCGGAGTGAATCAGATTTTAATTTTATTTTTCACATATTTTTCTTTCAAAGAAAAGACAATTTGAAACTCAAACCAAGGTAAAGTGGATTTTTTGGACTTATTTTCAATTAATTATGAAATTTTAAAGACAATTCTTATGGGTTTTTAAAAATATTGACTAAAGTCCCTCTGGAATAGTGGGTGTAATACACCAAAATCTTGAAATGAGGTTTTTAGTGGGATCCAACAAAGATCCTACTACTCTCAAAAGAGAATTTTTAATATGGTCAAACATGGACCTTAGAATCAAGGCCACATGTGCTCAATTTGAGATATTAAATGAGTTGAATTTGAAAAGCATTTGAGGAAGCAAAAAACCCAGCCTTTAACAATTAGGTACCTATTTTTTAAACCACTTACCAAGGCACCTTCAATAGAAAAGCTGTCATCCGAACTTACATTGTAAGTGATCCTAAAGAAGAAGATTCTATTTTTTAAATCACATCTTCAGCCATCTTGTGTGACTTTTAAAATGTGCATAAACCACCCATTACTACAATTTCGAATTTCCAAAAGATTTAAACAGTTATAAAGAGTAAAAGTAGGGTGCAGTTTAGGGTGCATTAACGTTATTAGCTCCTTCTACTTTAGAGTATAAATTAATTATTATGTGAAGGCCCAATAGAATCTGGGTTAGCTTTGTGAGATTACTTCTGTAGATGTACTTGCTTAGTTTAATTACATATGCATGGTGAAGCTATTTAGGAATCCCACCAACTCTTATAAGCTATCCATATCGTTGAAATGATAGTTTGGCCCTATGGGTGCATGATCTTAATTTGCTGTTCAAATATATACAAAATCACCTAGTGGTTTGCCAAGTGGCCAGCTGGTCATGAACATGTATTCATTCTTTAATGGTGATGTGTAAAATGCCACAAACCATGTAGCTACTATGCTTGCAAGCCTAGGGTGAAAATCCTAGTGAGAGGTCGTCAATTCAACCACAACGATTAAAAAATTAAGACATCTTTCCATTAGGTTGCACTGATCAAGGCAACTTTTCACTTAAATTTTTCTTTCTATCAGTGTTCACAGTCACTTCATAACTCCACGTGTGAAGCATTGACCCAATCGATAGTTGGGAAAGTTATGAATTAAACGACAACTCATTGCAAAACGACATTCATTTTTTTATAGAACACTTTACTAATCAAGCATTGACCAAATGTAAGAGTTGGGAGAGTTTATGAGTCAAACTGTGGTGAGCTCAAGAGTTGAGAATGTTACAAATCAAAACTACAACTCATTAGAAAATGACATTTATTTTTTTATGGGAACACTTTACTAGTCAAACATTGACCAAATGTAAGAGTTAGATGAACTTATGAGTCAAATTGTGAATCATCACACGTGACATTCTAAATAGTTATAGCTCTTCAATGGAAAACATCTATCCAGATATATAAAAAAACAAAATCCTAAATCAATGTCTTTCTGGTAGGTTTCTGCAATCACATCACATTATCTATCTATGAAAGAAAGTTATTTGTTTGTTTGTTTTGTTTTGTTTGTCACATTCAAATCTCCCAAATCATGGCACCTCTTGTCACTCTTTTGGTACCATTGGAAAGCTCCTAATGAGTCCAGGTGCACCTATTGGTTTTATAATGTTTCAATGTACAATGGAGAAGTTATTGAACGTTGAACAATTTTTTCACTCCAAATTCATTTGAATCAAACATTAAAATTATAGGGGAATTTGGGCATGCTCTTAGTATTGTTGGAAAGCCCACAATGAGTAGGATTTTATGAAGGTGATTTGAAAACCTAAAATGCAAGAGAAATTGAATTTTGAGTACTTTTAGTGTCATTGAAAATTTAATTAAATTAAGAAAACAGATTTTGAAAATAAAAAAATAGTTGGGTAACCAGTTCACACTTGAGCCAATGACACAGGCTACACTAATGTGTATTTAAGATCATGGTAGCATAATGGAAAGACACCTTAATGAAAAATGGGCCTTAGTGGTCGGTGCAGTAACAATGGAGAAGTATAACTATAGTGAAAAGAATACCAGTTCACGGGTCCCACTACTATCACTACTAAAGCATTGCAGATCCTGTTGTCTACATCTTTGGCACCATGCATAGACAACTATAAAGTTTGCAAGAAAGAAAAGATTGAGCATTAAATTATATCTAGTGTGGGATCTAATGACAAGTTCCAGTACGGACCCACTCACAGCCCCCCATAACAAAATGGAGCAGTTTGTAGGCTCCCACGTGTGTCAAGGATACGCACAAGTCTCGATGAGATGGTAGGGTACGGAGTCCAGACTGCATGGCCAGCATCTCACACGACGTGCATTTGGGTACGAGCTCAACGCTCATCCATAAATTGATTATATTCTTCAAATTTCTCACAGGATCTGCAATGCCAAGTCATCTAGCAACTAGAATCTACCACAGTCCACTCATGGTTTGATTCAACAGCGTCATTACACCTATGTGAATAGCAACATCAACTTAGGATATCTTTCCATTAGGCTGATGCGATCGCAGATTTTGTGATCACAACAGCTCTCCAATATGTTTTCCCGAGTAGCTGCGCTCATAGTTGTACTTGTCAATTGTTGTACAATTGCATGAGCTGTGAGAATTACGAATCAAACTCCTACTAACAATACAATGCAGACATTTGTCCTTTCTTCATGAAAACGCATGTTCTCACAGTTCTTAACATGATTAACTACATGCTTTCATCATAGTTGCAGCTCTCCAAGGGAAGGCTACTCTCCCTACAGCTTTAAAAAACAAAACAATGCTCCATGTCGGTGGTCACAACACACGGTGTGTAACTGTGATCACAGCAGCCTACTGGAAAAAGACCCTTATAAGACGTTTTACTTTTTCTTTCTGCAATTCAGATCAGCGTTCTAGGTTCGAAGTCAAAGAAAAGAGATAAAAGTCTGACAGAATTTCTGCTACTGATCATCTACAGCTGGTTACATGTTTCAACGCTGAAAGTTAGGACCCACAAAAGTACCGCAAACTGGCTGTCCAAAGCACACATGCACTAGAATTAGTTTCCTAATGCCTACGCTAGAAACTTGATCTCTGGGTGCCGTCAGAACCCATAACTTCTACGGCTCACCGCCATGTTCTGGAGGGAGACAGACAAATTTATGCCTGTTACAGTACTCAAGGCTACAGTTAGCCACCTGTGATCAAACTTTGGTATAACAAAACTGGGAGTTTTAGTTTGTTTCTTGAATTGATGAGCACTTGCTTAATTTCTTACAGTTCAAGCTTAATATGCAATACATACATACATACATACATATATATATATATACGGATCCAACATTATCCAAATCCACTGACTAAAGTTCTATACAAAGGCAATGTTACTGGTTCAGATTTGAGCCTCTTTCTGCAGTTATATGGTTTCCTCCATCACGCATTTATTGCCTATTTCATAACAATCTGCACTAGAACAAGAAGAGCGTGTTTAGAGTTGAGATACTAGGATCCAAGATCTGGTTGATAGATCTTGTATATCCATGTGTAGATTGTGTGTACTAAACTTAGGAGCCGTAAATTTGAAAGGCCTGAAAATTAGCAGATTCCTTGCCCTTCTTCTAGCGGACGCTTCAAGGTCTACACATCGGATTAATGAGCAAATCATCATCACTTTGGCAATCTACAGCATCTTGATATGACAGATAGAGGAGTTCTCATTCATTTGGCGCCTTGAAATTTAATTGCTTAAGCAATTCTTGGTATTGTGTGTTCCTAAATGTTAAATTTATAATTTGTCTGGTCCCATGTTGGTAAACTTTTGTTTTTCTTTTCTCGAACTCACAAGTTAAAGTAATTTGTACAAGAGCATGAATGAACTGGAACTAAATTTGTAACAAAGTTGTGTTATTATGTCAGCTTCTACTAACATTCCTATGCAGTGAGTTAAATTGGCTCTCATTTGTTTTATACCATACTTGACATTAATTTTTAAACATGCTCACATGTGAAACCCTTCGTATTTCAAAGTGATTTAGTGTAGCTTGCATCATGATCATTTGTTCTTAGACTTTTGACTTGTATAACTTGGAGAACATGTTGAAACTATGTACTTACTATCATATAACAAACCTCACATGTTGTTGAACCTTGTAACAAATTTAACAATGGTTCAGTGTGGCTTCCATAACCACATGTAAAAATTTTGGTACCTTTTTTCAAATGGTAGGTCATAACTTGCAGTGAGTAAATTGGGATATGTCACCAAAAGCATATTGCCAGCATATCAAATTAACTTCAACCACATCAAGATGAGTTAAATACTTAAAACTATATAAACTTGGGATTCTGAAGCAAGGATTGAACTTTACTGTGTAATTGAAACTTCAAAACTCTCCACAAATTTAGCCTTGGGAGGAAAGTTTACATATTGATGCAACTAGCTAGAATTCACATTTGTAAAGTCTACTTCTACATAATCAACAACATTCTATGATGACATAGATATATCCACTCCTTCACAAGACAATACAATTTATCACTTTTTTACATGAAAATAACTTTATATAACAAAAGAAAAAATATGAACTTATAACACACAAAAAAAAGTCAAATTCAAATATTGAAAAAGCTGAACAATAAAAGATTTTTTTTATAAAAATCACAAGACCAAAAATGGTAACATATTGCAGGATCAATATGGACACACACACCTTTGTGATCATTGCAGAATGTAAATGACCAAAAAACGAATTATTAGGGTTAGAGACAGGCTAGAGAACCAGGGTAGAGACTACAATAATTCATGACCTAGCTCCTGACTTGGTTCCAGGGAATGACATGGGATGATGAGAAGTTCAGCCTGTAGGGTAAACCGGCCCATCACTGATAATCTGCCTATGAGCGAACACTTTGGCAGATCTTTCTCAATTCTTCTTCATTTTGAGTGATTTGAAATGTTATAGGAGCGCCTTCTCAAGCTCTACAAATCATCTTTGAAATGAAAAGTGAAAGGACTACCAAAAAAGAGCAATAAAGAAAATATGTCTTTTCAAATTGCAAAATGCTTTTTTTTTCATTTTTTTTCATTTTGACTCCTCCTCCTTTCAAACCTCATAACTTTCTTATTTCTTATTCATTTAAAACGATTTAAAGTGCTATAGGATCATCACTTGAAGTTCTATAAATCATCTTGGAACTCTAATAGGAACAGAGCAACATACAAAGAATTTTTGGGTGTTTGAGAATCCGCCTTTGTAATGTTTGGTGGTTTTTTTTTTTGAGTTCTAGAGCCCTGTTTATTTTGAGGGGTTATAACTTTCTCAATTCTATTCCATTTTTGACGATTTTTAATGTGCCAGATGTGTCAATAAGAAGGGTTCAAGTTTTGCTGAGACATCATAAACAAAAAAAACTCTCCTCTTGGATCCGACCTGCCCTGAGCGCTTAAGTGTTTGGTCACTAGCCAGTTTACCCTAGTAGAACCAAAACTCAGAAACAAACCTTGCAACCAGCCTTTCATCGGAACTGGAATTGAAACCCAAATATCAGTGTCATACTTCTTTACACTTGTTGCAGATTTTGAAGCATGTAAGTAATATTTTGTTTGAAAAAGTATATGGTCCAAAGATTTCCCAGGCCCCCAATTCATGAGGGGGCCTGGGAAACAGACCTTCTTTTCCTACAGAGCCACATGGGCTGCCAAAAGCAAGCAATCCATCGTAATGCGCAGACCATCTGCAGTGCCCTGTTGCAGCCATGAACCTAAACCACATAAGAAAAAATAACCTCAATAACCCACCACAAAATAAAAGTGTGGTGGTGGGGATCACCCTATCCTTAATCTTTTCACAGTTCATGAGCCAGGGGTGTGAAGAGGTTCTGAGGGAAGGCATCTTCCCTCGGGACTTCCAACATGAGACCCAATACAAAGGCCAAGCCCCAGCTAGAGACTTGAGGCCAGTTTTGGGTCTCATGCTCTGTGAGTCCCCAGGAAAGATGCCTTTACCAGTACAAGTCTGGTGGAGAAATTGCTTCCCTACACCATCTCCCTAAAGGGGTAGCCTTTTGTGCAATTTGGTGGTCCTCAGGAATAAACCATTGTTTTGACATGATAGCTTGCCAATTTTAGATCAACTTATCCTCCTGGTCACCAGACATACCCACACTATAGGGCCTTTGGTTGCTTAAAGAGGAAAGCAGGCCCCAGCTGCCTGAAGTGGTGTTATGTGGTCCTGTCCTTTCCCCTGAAGCCAAACACTGGCTTCCTTTTCAGGTAGTGTAAAACAAAGTGCACAAGTAATGTGAATGAACCCTGTCCGTATAAGTCATTGCAAATTGTTCTATTCCTTCACTCAAGATAACTTGAAAACACAAATTCAAACCACCAAATCTAGCAATCCCATTGGACTGACAAATATCTCTTTAAGCCTGCACACAACCCTATTATGCTGACTATTTAAAATATTGATCCCTTCCTACCATTTCCATTGGTCCTATAACATTCTCACAAACCTAACAAACCCTATTACACATTTAACTGTTAGTTTATTGGAGATGAACTATAAAAAAAATTCATATCACCAAACATAGCAATTTCATTGGCCATAACATTTTTTCTCGCACTTACACACAAGCCTATTCAACATCATTTACTTATATAATATCCTTGGTTTTGTCCGCTTGCGGTGGTGTTCGGTCGTCCTTTCCATCCATTCGTCTCATCATCCGTTGTCATCCGTCGTCATCCGTCCCCTCATAAAAAAGAAAAAAGTTTCTAAAAAAAATTAAAACATGAACCAAGTTTAAAGAAACAAGGGACTTCACCGTGTCCGAAGGTCACGGGTACCCACTAGAAACAAAATAAATAAATATAGAAAAAAATGAAGATAGACAAAATAAGAATAGAAAAAATAAAAACATGAAACAAACATAAACAAAATAAAAGTAAAAACGCAAAAACTATAAAAAAGGAATGGAAACAAATGAAACAAGGAAAGGGAAATACAGTAAAATAATTTTAAAATTAAAAAAATTTACAAAAATGAAGAAACCAAATAAAGAGTAAATTTTTTTAAAAAATAAAACTTATAATAATGAAAAAAAACCCTACTTGAAAAAGAATGAGGTGTATCTTCTTTTTCCAAACTTCAAACTTGCATCCAAATAAACAAAAATATAAAAGTGAAAAAGAAACACTTTATTTTTATTATACAAAATAATAATAAAAACAGAAAACACATTAAAAATAAAATAAAATAAAATTTTTAAAAAAA
>Ga0209611_10001466_pt1 | contig 40363 bp, 26 predicted proteins | sample S1TSphgellanicum_3_FD_187693 | JGI IMG/M metagenome (GOLD analysis project Ga0209611, IMG submission 187693) | Host-associated microbial communities from peat moss isolated from Minnesota, USA - S1T2_Fc - Sphagnum magellanicum MG (SPAdes) (version 2) | ecosystem: Host-associated > Plants > Peat... | reverse complement strand
CCAAAATTTACCCATACAAAAGTGAACTAATTGAGGGTACTCAAACTCTAAATCGACTTAATGAATTTGCCATCCACAATATACCTAGATCTAGCCCCAATGTAATTTTGGGCTAATGAGATACCCTAAGCCAATGGGTAAATTATTTGAAATTTTTATTTGTACCTAACCATAAGGGCATAAAAGAAATGAGATACCCGCACAACATTGCCTTTTAAACAAGGAGTCCATAATATTCACCTTAAACTTAAATGCACAAATAATAAGACAATGGATTTCCATTTCTCTCAATAAGTTACAATATACCTTATAGAGCATTGGCAAAAGTTTTGCAATGTGTTTGGAATGGCTCCTCATTTGTGCTTTGGAATGCTTTAATGGTTTGTATGGATATCTGTAAAATGCCAAGTATCCTTAAGTCCGGCTTGTTTTTTTCAGTAGTGTACTTTTAGATATGGTTGCAAAATGTAAGGAAACTGTGGGCATTTTGAAAAACAAAGTGCTTGTCTCTCTATTTAGGCATTCCATCTTTTGAAACATCCACAATCAATTTTTTCCTTGTGATACCCGACAGGTACCAGTTGAGTACCCATGGAGTATCACAAGATTTTTTTTAAAAAATTTAAATTAATTTTAAATTAAAAATTAAAATTATTAAAATAAAATAATAAATTTATAAAAAAAACAAGTGGTGGGCATTACATTAAGCAATGCCCTTGGGCCATGGCATTCCCAAAATAATGGGCCCTTGTTAGCCTGGAAGGCCTGCTAATTTGGGAACGACCCCCTTGGGTGTTACCCTTCACTTAGCACATAATTTTGTCTTTAGACTGCATGTTGGAAGAGGGCATTTTACAATTTGAGGCAAGATTTTTTCTTTCCTGGAGAATTTTTCTCCAATAACCAAAAATTAAATTGAACATTTGAAAAAGAAATGACTTTGGAGGTTTTCAGTCCCCAAAAGTGAGTGAGGAAAAAGAAAAGGAGGGGGAAAAATCGCGAGATTCATATATTTGGTTTTCATTATGTAGCCAAAGATAAAAAGATGATTAAAGATTTTTACTTTATTTCTCATTTATAGCCAGATTTGGCTAAATCTTCCTAGGGATGATGGCCACTATTTTTTACATCTTCATATATGGATGATCAGACACTTTGGCTACGAACAAAAATTCCCCAAAGAAAAACACTAGCTCTCACCTTGAAGCCATTGCGAAAGTTCCTTGTCTATTAAATTTGACCACCTCTCAAAGTAAACAAGGGGTGTCTCACACTGTGGCCTTGCCATTTACATGAAAAAGTATCTTAAGGCAAAAGAAAAATTATAAATATATCACCATGCAAAAATATAATCTTCAAAAAATCCTCTAAAAGAAACCAAAATCCTTCAAGATATTATTATAACTCTGTAACTAATCTCAAGTTTCAACACAAGCCAAAATATAATTTTTCCAAAATCCTTACATAAAAATAGACCTATTACCCAGGGGCCAAAATCCTTAAGCTACTACTATACTCTATAATGAATCTTAACACAATATCCTTGCCGTGGTCGCCAAGGCCAACAAGGCATCACAAACACAGTGGCCCTGCCAATAGATACGATGTTGTACATCTACCTACTGTGTCCACACTCTGAACATCAAAATAATCCGTTCCAATCTAAACAGTCTAAACACTTTCACCAAAGAAACCGGTTCATCTAATGCGAAACTGGTTCTAATAAGGTAAAACTTCCAAAAGTTGGATCCAATGCAATAGTCCCTGTCCCTGTGGAGCCACGGCCCAACAACAAAGCACTTGAAACAAAATGTAAAGAACTACTTCTTCTTTTTTCTTTGCCCTCACCTGCCCTAAGAAAACCTATTTCACCCTGGAGTCGAAGTTACTCTCCAACCTGGTAAGGGAATTTTTCAACTTGAAACTTACTCACCAGGCAGTAATTTACAAAAAAAGTTAATTTTAAAAACATTTAAAAAAAATTTGCTGTGCTTTACATAGAGGAAGGGTCTAGGTTTAGACCCTTCCGGATTTTTGGCCTCAAGGGATCTCAAATCCAGAAGGGTCTAAACCTAGACCCTTCTGGATTTTCGGCCTCATGGGACCTCAAATCCAGAAGGGTAAAAACCTAGATCCTTCCAAATTTTCGGCCTCAAGGGATCTCAAATCCAAAAGGGTCTAAGCCTAGACTCTTCGAGATTTTTGGCCTCAAGGTATCTCAAATCTGGAAGGGTCTAAACCTAGAGCCTTATTCGAAGAACGCTAATAAGGTGAAGAGCAAAGTCCACCAATTGCAGTGGACTCAGGTCAGCATGCTACGTCACAAAACGATTTACTACCCAATGGAAGTCTGCCACATGTTAATCATTTCCATTACCATCCCCCCCCATTGAGAGGCAAAATAAAACGTCTGTACCTTGCAAACATTTGGGTCACATAATTACAGCGACGAGAAAGCGTCTCATAGATGAATGCGGTACTATTTCATCCATAAGGCGACGTCTTGTAGATGAACGATGTATTTTTCATCCGTGACGCGTTTCCAAAATAAAACGTCGGTGCCATAAAACGTTGTAACCATTGGGTCAAAATAATCAGCTACGAGAAAGCTTCTCACGGATGAATGCGGCATTGTTTCATCCACTACTCGACGTCGTGTAGATGAACGAAGTTTTTTCATCCATGACAGGGTTTGCAAAATAAAACGTCGGCACCATAAAACGTTGTAACCGTCGGGTCACAATAATCAGCTACAAGAAAGCTTCTCACGGATGAATGCGGTACTGTTTCATCCACCACGCCATGTCTTGTAGATGAACGAAGTACTGTTTTCATACATGTCGCGTTTTCTCATTGCTGCAATTTATCGGGGCATTCACATTTTGCAAAGCGTTTGTTGTTTGTGTGCGGAGCTATCAGGGTTTCGGTGCGCAACGCGCGCGAGAGAAGCAAGGGTTTCGAGAACAGCGAGAATGGCGTACATTCAATCAGGTATGTTGTTACATGGTCTCACATCGCCTTTGTTGCGGCTCTGCAGTGATATCTTTTTTTTCCCTCTCTTGGTACTTCTCCTGTCGAAATCTTTTGTTGCTCAAAAGATAGTTCTGTCTCATCCGAGAACGGCAATGGCGTGCATTCAATCAGGTGTTCTGTCGCCTCGTCCCACATGTCCTTGAGTCAAAGTCCACCTTCTGGTGCCTAGGAATTCTCAGAACAAAGCATCCAGAAAATTCCTACGCGTCAGAAGACTAAAGCAACCAGAAAATGCGAAAATTTCCAAAATTCCGACTTCCAGAAATGATCGCGCAAATCCATCTTGATCCGGATCTGGGATTGCCTCAGAAAGGCTGTATCTCTTCGAATGTGCAATCGGCAGTCAGTTCATCGTATTTTCATGTATGGAGCGTCTGAAAGCATGAAGCCAAAGTCTTTATGTTCAGATAATGGTTGTCAGGTTTTGGCGTTAATGTTTTGTCTAGAGGATTTCGGAAGATTTGATTTCAAGGCATTCACCACAAGTTGTGGTCGATTCCAGTATGAGGTATCCCCTGCAAAAGGTCCTATATGCATATTCTTGTGTGTGGGTTTCCTGTAAGCATGAAGCCAATAGTCTAGTCTGCTGCTTGTAGTGATGGAGCCCTCTAGTCACAGTGTCGATAAAGTGTGGGAACCTAATGTGGTTTCAGTTATGATTTGTGCTACTTTGTTTTCTTCCTTCACAGCACTTAGAGATTGTCCAGCTTTGTAAACAATGGAATAGGCATGTTAATGTTGAAGGGACAATCAGTTTCTTGTTTTGAATCCTTCCCACCAATGTGCAAGACAGTTCTGCTTGATAGTGCTAATCATTTTGACGATTTGTGCAGATGCTTTTGCAAGCATTTTGATAATCAGGCCAGATCTGGGATAGGGAACACATAGCTTTTTAGATGTGTAATCTGCAAACAGGTTGCAAGACAGTTATTGATAGATCACAAAATCTGGAACATATACTTTCTTTATGCTCATAGGCATCCCTTAGATGGAATTTTGTTATGTGCTTTGATAGCCAGGTTGATTAGGGCCCTGTGGCTATGCTAGATGTTGCTCTTTATGCCTAGGGTTTCTATTGTCAGCCCATTGTGGATTTAATCAGATTTGGCAAGAGGTTAAATTCTGTTTTTTTTCATATCAACTACCAGCTTATGGCATGTCATGTGTTGAGAAATGGTGTACTGAGTTTTTATATGAAAAGTATTTGTGATCTAGTATTGATAGCCATGTCAATTCCTTGATCTATGTATCATGTACTGTTCCAGGAAGCATAAAAGGTAGGCGCTCACCATGGAGGCTAAGCATTATTTCTGACACTTTTTGGGCCATCCTCAACTTGATTGGCTCCTTTTTCACGACCTTGTTCTCAGTAAGCTGTATTCTGGTCTTTGTATGCTCTTGAAAATGTGTAATTCACTTGTAGGTTGGCCATGTAACTATTTGCTTTGATTGCATTGATACGGTGCAAATTCTGTCATGCAAAGACCTGGAAACCAAGTGCTGAGAAACTTGCATGTGCTTCAATGCAGTTGGAGGCAAGCAAATCATACGGGAAGAAATCTGGGGCTAGAAGGCCCAGTGGCTTTGGTCGTGGGCCTGGTGGACCAGGTGGACCAGGTGGTCCTTCAGGTGGCTCAGGAAAAGGTCCTTATGGTGGTGGCGGTGGTGCACCTCGTGGCCTGGACAATGTGCGGGGCATTGATCACTGTAAGTTTCATTCTCCATCCCATCATCAGTAGTTTTGTCCTATTTACCCTACTAGATAGAGTGGGATAAGGGAATTCCAGGAGTGAATTTCCTTGTATATATTTCATCTTTCCTTCTTGGGTCTGATCCTCATTGATTGCGAATGGTTGAATTGCAGCTGCTGTGCCCCCTTGTGGTTCTTGCTGCGCGGGCTGATGTAGGTGTTTGGTGCTGATTGATAAAAGGCAAGAACAACATTTCAGAGATGGGATCAACTCAAGCAGTGTTGATAAGCAGGCATCCAATGTGCCAGTCCTTTTTAAGATAGTTCAGCGTCTCAGTGTTCTGGTATTTTGATAAATTTCCTCTTTGATGGTCAATGAAGCACTCGAAGAAACTAAGTTGACAGGCTGTAAGGTACATCCGTCGTTGCATGTCATGAAACTAGGGTGGAAACTCTCTGAATATTGCCTAGTATTCACATGACAGTAATTATACCCAATGTCCACAAGCAGAAAAGTCTTGCAATGCCTTGTTTAACGTCAAATAGTTCTTGTCTTCTTCCAGACAGTTTAATCCTGAATGCATAGAACAAGTGTCTTTGATTGAAGGCCAGTGAATAAGTGGTAGTGGAACTATGCAGGAAAACCTGATATATCCAAAATTTGGAGCCTGCTTTTCTTTGTTTGCACAATTAATGGACAAGGACCATTGGAAACCATGTTATTAAGTTATGATTAGTACTTCTTGCTCTAGAATTAGCGTTCATGAAGTCATTCTCTATGTAGTGATCAGTGCTTCTTGCTGTAGAATTCACCTTCTTGAAGTCATTCTCTAACTTATATAAGAAAGCCATGTGATGAGCAGTTCCCTTGTTCAGTTGGCGAAATCATCAGGATGGCAGACATGAAATTGAAGTCTCTTTGATTTTGAATAACAGAACGAATTGATGCAAGATCGATGCATCCTTGTAGGTAGAAAATATTTTCAGTTTTTCTGACACATGCAACAGTCTCTGACTTGAGTGGCAATGGTGACAGTAACCATTCTGTTTGGCATTTTGGTAGAAAGGAATCCCAATGCCACTTTGCTATCATGAAGTCTTTGCTTTTGCAGTCCAATCTTTATAAATGTTACCTTTCAAACTTGTCAGAATACTCATTTTGAGTACTCATGAAAATTGACTTCCAAGACTTGTACAAACAAAAACGTTAATGCATGTAAATGGAACTTTTATAGTGATTATATTAATTAGAATTTATATTGGTTTCAAAATTCAGATCAGGATTCTCTGTGTCCAGAAGAATTGTTGTTTCTTTTTAAAATTTTAAAATTTGCTTAAACCATTTTTTTTCAGAAGTACTATTCAAGAATCATTTACTAAAATTCATTACCTACTGTTGTATTAATTGCTGTTGAATGTAGCTAAGGTCTTACCAGGTCTACTAAACATGTAGAGGTTGTTGAAATGCATCCTTGAGAAAGTTGATGCCAAAAGAATGACCAAAATTACTCCATCCTTGTCTCTTTTGCTATTATAATTGCTCTTGGTCCAGCACAAGGGCAAACAGTGCTTCTAATTTAGTTTGGCAAGTTCCTAACCCTAATGTTTCATCATCTGCTTCTTCTTCTTTCATTTCCAATACCAGGAATTCCAAATAAAGCAAACAATGTGAGAAATATCAGAGAGTTCATGATGCACCTTGCCAAAATCCAAAATGTTCTCTCCCAAACTACCACCCTGCAGAACAAAGCTATCAAAGGGTCCACCATGCACGATCAGTGTGCACAATGGCAGCTGGTATAAGAGAGAACTCGGTGACTGTCAACAATCATTCTTTGCAATGAAAGGGATGCACAAAGCTTTCCACTCCTGACGATGGACTGCAAAAGCTTCATACACCTAAACACAGAGTTGTGGCACTCCACATGGAGAGCACTAGAACAGCACAGTGTGGATGTTTTTTGATTTGCTTATGTGGTGTGGGTAATTCTCATCCTACGTCAAAGAATAGAAGACCTTCAATTGGGATGAAGCTGATGACAATGGTCCCCCTGGTGGCTTCTTCATCCTGTGGCCAATTCCCTGTGGAAACTTCAATGCTTGTTGGGCCAGAGTGAACCAGCACCCACCAGTGCACCTTGAAGGTTGGATGATAAGTGATCAGGAAACAGTTCAGTTCTCTGTTGGGTTACAGTACCCTAGCTAGACATGGTGGTTTATCTCAGTTACTTTTTTAATACCTACCTACCAACAATCTGCAAGCGGGTTGTTATCAGGTAGGTAGTAAACACAGCCCTCCTCGGCCTATGTATAAACCGTCTACTTAGGTACGTACCTAGTAGACACCTATTTTCACACCTATCTACCTATACTTCTTATGGAATGAGTTACCAAGGTGAAACCAAATACTAATTCAATCTGAGTTTCATCCATGACCGAGTCATAAGAGGGATCTAGTGGATGGGTGTGCTGGTGGGTGCTCGTTTACTCTGGCCCACTTTTTGTACTTTGGAATGGGCAGGACCAAGCCCATTCCAGTGTGTTAACCCAGCTGGTGTAAATTGGAGACATCGATGGACATGGATTTTCTCAAAATGGACCATCACAAGATAGTAATCTGTCAATTCTGATTACCGTACTCCCTGATCGGATTTGGCAACAAACTGTCGAATAATTAATTAAATTTGAAATCTTAACTTCAGCTCTTGGTTTTTTAATTCTGAAATTTTGGGCACTTAATGATTATAAATAATATAATAAACAAAGCCATATTGTGTTTCTCATTACAGGGGGCAGTTTAATGTTGTCCAGACTATCTGAGTCTTTGAACTTCTAAGGTCTGCAGTTCAAACTGGACAATCAAAAACTTGCAGATTCTTAAATTTTTACAATAATTATAATTTTTCTGGCACAAAGTAATAAATGATTTTTCAAAAATTTGGCAAAGCAAAAAATGATTTAATTTATGCTGAAACCATTTATGTACTAGGAACCATATCATGTACTACGGTATCCTGCTAGGGAATTGGAAGAAACTTCCATGACAGCTGCTTCCATGACATGCCTGTAAGAGCCAAACAACTTCCAATTCTAGTCAACAGGCACCTTTTCATCCCTCATTTCAAAATGTCATTTGGTATATGGAACCCAATTGTAATTTGCTCACTTTGATTTGTAGTTTTGCCCAAAATTGCAAAATCAAAAATGTCTCTGGTTTGGGAAAGGGAACTGCGACCCCTTCCAAAACTTATAAACCAGGGATTGGGTCGTTGGTTACTTATATCTTTTACCTCGAATACCGCAGTACCTTGGCCATTTCAACACATGTCCATTGAGTAATTAATTAATTTTGAAATTTTCATTTCAACAAATGAAATAATCCTAAATATTCACTATTATTCTTCAGAAATAATTTTTGAAAATTTCCACATTTTTGAAAATAATATAATTAGTGTCGAATTGGCCAAGGTATTAGGGTACCTTCAGATACATAAACTGCAAACACTTATATGGGACCTGGATTGGACATGAAAATAGCCAGCTGATCCAAAAAAAGTCCAGCCCTTTACTTTACATGTATGTATAAATTTTGTTATTACCTTACCCTAAGGTTAGTTTCGATCATTAAATAATCCTCAAAATAGTGAAATGAAAATTTGTGAAAATATGAAGTTAAATCATCATAATTATCAGAGGTTACACTCTGAATAATTTCACTACTCATGAGTGGCAATATCATAATAATAGATCATGGAAAATTCAATCATTTTTAAATTTAAAAAATTAATTAATTAATCTTCTGAAAAATATATATATTATTGTTCGTTTTGTCAATGTGGAAACTGACACTAGGCGACGGTATAAAAGAGCATCCATAGCCTAGTGGCAGCAGCAGCAACATGGCCTGCATGTCAAAAAAGTTGGAGGAAGTCAGCAGGCTCACAATGATGAGGAAACGGGCTCAGCTTTTTGTTAATTTGCACAGGACATCATGCTGGTCCCAAAAAAAAAAAAAAAAAAAAAACCCCAACAAAAGAAAATGACTATTCTTTTGTTAGCCTGGTCCTTTCACAATGATCGGCTCATTTGTGATATTTAAATGCTTCATTAGTGTGTAGTGTTTAATACTTATTTGTTTGTTGATTGGGGGGGGGTGAGGGACAAACATTTAACATTAAACTTGGATGTAATAAATAGTGATATTGCCTCAAATGCAGTACAACATTGAAATTGATCTTACGCCCCCCATCACCCCAGGTGTGCTAAAGAAATAGGTAGGTATGCTAAAGAAATGTGTGACAAGGTAACAAGTATGGGGGTTACCTATTAACGTCTCCTATTAATTAGATGAGGTGCCTCCCAATTTTTATTTTTATTTTTTGCAACGAGCCAATTTGATTGGCCCATCACTCAAAAGAAAATTCAAACTATGGAGGCTCACCAAAATAGAAGGTTCTCTTTTGAACTATAGAGTTCCTCCCCTTTTGCCCACCTATGTAGGTGAAAGGAGGACAACATCTTCCCAAGCACATGGGATAAAAGTGATGTGCTATGGAGAACATGTTGGGGAACATATTGGAAACCTGATGTGAGCCCATTGGGAACTTAAAGGGAACATAGTGGGAACACATTGGAACCAGGGGAAATTTTTTTAAATCCTCCCCTCCCCAAAACTTAAAAGGAAAAAAAGCAAGGCACCTTGAGTGCTTGCTTGGGCCTTCCCATTGGCTGCATGAAATTTCTCTTCCCAAAAGAGTTTGTCACTATTTTTGGCATGGCCTAATAATTACCCCTTGCTAAGAACACCCCACCTATCGAGTGTCAACCCACATTGGGGACATAGTGTGATTCATATTATTTAGTTCATGGGTGTGCTCATAACTTTTTCTGTTTTTTTGGAAAGAGTCATATGCATTGGCCCATCAGCAATTGTTCTTTGGAACATTGGGCACTCGCCAATGGAAGCACCTCTTTGGACCTCCAGTTGCAAAAAGGAACCAAATGCATTTCCCAACAGCCTACCTTTTCAGTTTATATACATGAGAGTTGAACTTAGGGCAAACCCTATGGGTATAAAATTGAGGTGCTATTGGGAACCTCTTAGGGAACAACTTCGGAACATCAAGGGAACACGATGAGAACATGTTGAGAACACATTGGGAACAAGGAAGAAAAACAAAAAATAACTCCCTCCGACCCATTCAGACAAGTTATTTTTGGGGTGCTTCAGTCTGGATGGGGAGGGATAAATTTGTGCAGGCAAGGTATAAGAGAAGCGCGCAGTGGGACCACAGTAACCACTTGTTATCTTTTAACCTAATTGTTCCCTACTGGTTAAGAAATGGGTGGAAGTACCTGTCATCTACAGCACCAGTGGCAAACCATCAATCGATCAAGGACCGTTGGCTTCAGAGGTAACGAGCCTTTGGATCAGTGTTTTTGTTTTTTTAGGAATTTTTGTTTGTAGCCAAAAGTGGCTATCATCCATAGGAAGGTGTAGAAAAATTGGCAAGCATCCCTAGGAAGATTTAGCCAAATCTGGCTATAAATCAAATATGAACTACAAAACTTTAATTATCCTTCTATATTTTGGCTACCCACTGAAAATCCCAAGTATAGAAACCTGACAATTTTTACTAATTTTTTTCTTTCTCTTTTGGCGATTGAAAACCTCCCAAATCACTTAATTCTTCATTTCTCTTTTTGGCGAATTTTCACCATTAGGAAAAAAAAAAGGCTGCTACAGATCTCCTAGCAGGACTGCAATTGGTCTTCGAAGGGTTCTGATCACTCACATACCCATATGCTCTTTAACCATGAATTGAAGTATATATGTGAATTCATTAACCAAAATCACACCTCCAATGCAAATCAAAATCTAGTTTTAGCCAAAACCAGAGGTTATATAAAAATACATATAACCGCACATCTCTAGTATCAAATATCAAACCCACCCATTGTGACCAATTGGGTGGTGTCCAATTTGGAAAGGTGATTAACAAGTGAACCTATTTTGGCATAAAATCTGCACCTTAACCTTTCTAGTTGGGTTTTGAAAAGAAAGGCTTATTTAGTGTAAGGTGCATTTTTCAACTAAAGAAGGTTTATTTAATACAAGTTGTGACAAATGCAATATGGTTATACTTTTCAGCACATCTTTTGGGACTCTTAAAACAAAACTTCATGTTCAATTATGTTTTCATGTTACCTTTACAAACTTAGATTAGATATGCGACAGCAACAAGATTATATCCCTATCTTGCTGCTGAATATAACATAAAGGCCTCTTTACCACTGTGCGGTGGAGATGCTCTAAGAACGATAAGAAGCTAAAGATTTCAATCTTCATCTGGCTACATTGACAAGCAAATTTATCACACATACTCCTAAAGATTTTACCTTACAGTTTCACTCCCCATGTTCACACAAGTCTCTTTTTTGCACATTTGGAGTTTTTGAACACACTTGGGTTAAGTGCATTACAAGTTTCACCATACAAGTCCTAATGGGATCTAACGATCGGTGTATCCTTTCACAACACTTTTGAGTATTTGAAAAGAGTGGATGATCACTAATCTCGTTTCCAATTCATCAAGGCTAAATCAACATTTGTCATTCATCACCAAGACATCACTTTGAAACCTATGGGGTTATGCCACCTACTAGTCTTTTAAAATATCTATGATTTTCATGGATGAAAGTCTAGCTATAATAAGATAGATATCACGTGCAACTATATTGATGCCCAACAAAACCATCAAGGTCCTAGTAATGTGAGGTCCATGAAATAATGCACAAATCACTCCCAAAATCTATAATGAAGCAAAGAAAAAGATGCACAAAATTCCTTTTGCATGTATTATCCACACATTGTTTTAAATGTTCAACAAAATAGGAGAGCAGCCCTCTAAAACATCATGAACAAGTTAACCCATATGATGATCCAAACCATGTCGGGCAGTTACCCAGTTTGGCCAGGTAGAACCATCAATTCTGGCTGGTGAAAACCAAACCAGAATTGGAACCAGAACTGGGTTTAATACCGGATTCAGTTCTAGAACCAGAACCAGAAGCTGGACCTGGTTTTGGAATTAAAACCAGAACTTTTGAAAATAAATTATTTTGGGAAAAAAGAGTTTGGAATCAGCTGTTAACCACCGGTTTCAAATCAGGTTACCCAAACTGGAACTGGAGTTGGTTTTGATTTCCAGAACCGGAACCTGAATTTTTGTTTTCAAGAACAAGACCAACAATTGACACAAACTACCTCAAAAAAAAACATAAAATGTTTTGTTCGTGGCATATCGGAATTCATCGATGTGCAAAGCTTTGCATCTGAAACCCAATGATGCTTTGCATCCTGCTGGTGTCTGGGCAGTAGTCTGACTCTCACCAACTCCTCCAGGGAGACGATGCTGTGGAGTCAAGAAAGTGGCTTGCTTAAGTTATATTGTCACACTTAAATCTTGAAGGCATTCATTAACATGGCAAGGTTAGAAGTAACTTTGATACTAAGCAAAGTTCAAATGGCATACTTGGAAGTCTTATTGGACACATGATGAACAAAATTGCTTTACTTTGTAATAGGTTTCAGAATTTTAGTAGTAAGTTAAACTTCATCATAGTTACAATGCCACGATTTCTTTGGGATCACATTTGAAATGTAGTGTCTCAACTCGTTACGGTTGGAATCCAATATTGGCAAATACCCCTCGAGTGAAGAAGAAAGTATGATTGCAAAGGTCGTGTTATCATGGATTTCAGACTCAAAAACATAGTATGGACTTGGTCTCATGCCAAAAGGCTCAAAATGCATTGTCAACTGCAATCTTCAACATCATCAAACATTCCATCTGCTAACATATCATGACTTTTGTTCCTTCTCTTGTTTCGTGAATTCCAAGCACTTTGGAACAACATCCCTAGTCACCACACATCTTTAGTTCTTTTCCAAAACAAGTTCTTTTGTTAATGCATTTTTGGAAACTTATTCAATAGAATTTCAAATGTTCTCAACTTAAAAGAAAGAGGATCTTGATTCCTAAAGCATCCAGGGATCACTAATTATGATAAGGTGGTTCCAAAAATCAATTGCCAAATTACACAAAGAGATGACCAAAAAAGGGTCCCTTCATTAAGTCATCTTGCAAACACCCCATAGCTTGTTTCAACATGTTCAGAAATTTGACTTCATTTCATGAACCATAAAAGCTTGACCTAATTTCTTGTTTTTAGTTGCAAGTACTTTACAAAACATGATATTGCTACCAGTATTGGAGGCACCCTTCAAAGGAAATTTGTAAGATGCCTTGAACTTGGTAGATTCAAATTTTATCAACACATGTGAGGTTATGTTGTTCTTGAGCACCATAAGTTGGGCAAGCACCTTAGTTCCCATGTCCTCAAACATCATAGGGTGATTGGACCCAGCCTTCCCTCACACTAAATTGTCACTCAAGACAGATTCTGCCCTTCATCCTAAGCCTTTAAAAATCATTAGCCTAAGGTCTTTTGGTGTAAAATTTATTGCTCTACTAGAGGGTTTAGGTGTAAGCCAATGTTACACTCAATTGTGTTGGTTTTTCACGATGGGTCTTTTTGATTGATGCAAAAAAATTGTTAGAAATGATGGCTTCAACTTTTATGTTAGGTAAGGTATGAGAGCGATATTTTGGAACCTTGGCTCAGTTCTCACCTCACATCCGGGGCCCCTCTTTTTGACAATACTCCACACTCATAGGGCCTTTACCCCTGTACATAACTTGAACCTAAAGAAACTGTGTGAAAAATGCCTTGACAAAGGTTGGGAGCCTCCCTATCCATAAAGCACAAGTGTGCGACATGACTTGTGCATGTGGGGGGGGGGGACACCATTCCTGTCCTATAAACCAAGTCTGTTGTCATTCAACAATATAACAAAAATACTCACATCATGGAGGTTGAACACAAAGGCACATTTTGAGGTGGGGGAGTGTGTTGTGGGGGGAAAGAACCTCGAGAATAATGAATGACCCTTAAACATTTGTTATAATCTTTGCTATATTTGTAGTGATGCCACAAATCATTCAGCATCCATAGTTAGCTCCACTCGGGGTCTTTGCTTCTTATCAGCCCCGTCTAGGTCACCAGCTTGTTATCATGCAACAAAAGCTTCCAATCCAAGCAGTTCTAAAGTTGGGTTCCCAATCATTGAAGAAGACAATTGATTTTTGGCCCAGCTGGTAAGGTAGTAGGTATCCCCCCCCCTCTTTCCTTTACCAAGTGTCAAATATGGTATTCCCTCATCGGATTCAGCAACAAATTGTCGAATAATATTAATTAAATTTTAAATCTTAACTTTGGAACTTGGTTTTTTAACTCTGAAATTTTGGACAAGTAATGATTATAAAAACTAAAAAATAAATCATTTGCAAGTTTATGGGACAGACTAATGTGTATAGGGCCATTTTTACTCTTCAGTTCTTGAACTTTAAGGTCTGCAGTTGAAACCTGACAATCAAAAATCTTTATATAAAAATTTCAACACAAGTAACAAATAAATTTTTCAAAAATTCAGAAAAAAAAATTTAATTAATTAATTTATGCTGAAATTGTTCAGGTATGTAGTAGGTATGCAAATTTTGGACTTGGAACTGAGTTGAGAATTGGTTTTTTTGGGTGTGTGGCTACGAATGTATCCCTTGTGGCATCCCCCTCCCAAACAAAGGAGGTTAGTAGACTAGCAGGGTTTTTCTTTTTTTTTTAATTCCTCTAGTAGGTCCATTGGCAAGGTTCCCCAGCATTAATTAGCACTTAATGGCATCTATCCCAGGTGGGTTGTAGTATTTTTGCAAAAGTGCTGTTACAAGTGTGACCTAGGTCTAGATGTGGCTAATTTAATTTATTTTATTTTGAAAAATGGCGAAAAAAAATCACAATTGTTTTTCATTTTCTGAAAAAAGAATCACCAATTTGTGAAGATTCGCTCCCAAAAATAAATAAATTTGATACATACATGGGGGACATTTTTGAGCAAGCTTTCATTTTTTTTTCCATATTATTATTATTATCCATATATGTAATCCACCTTATAGTTAGTTAAATTTCTATATTTACATTAAATTTTTGTATCATACATTTGTTTGAATTTTTAGAGACCTAATTAAAATTGTGAGCGATGAGAGATTCACAATCTATTGACATGTTCATATATAATAGGCAAACAATCATTAAGCATAAAGACAATCACAAGTATGACCTAATATTACAATCGAATAGGAATCCAAGGCAACATTCACTAATGCATCTACAAAACTTCCACCACCCCTTTGTGACATTTCATAACATTACTTTCAATAATTTTCCACAAAATTAAAATAAACATAAAAAGCTTAAAGGAACGTTAAAATTTTTTAAATTTTGAGTTGCAAAAGATTAATTGAACCTATTAACAATTAATATTTAAATCTCTTGTATATATGTTATATTGTTCCTCTTTTTTTTTGTGATACTTAAGATTAATGCATACCACATATTAATTATATTTGGATTCAAAGAACAAACATGATCAAGTTGTAGAACCAATTGAATTATTATTTTTATCCAATAACCAATATATAAGACCTTATATTTTTATTTACGTAATGTTTCAATTTGAAAAATAATTCCCACCCCCCCCCCCCTAATGAGGTGATTTGCTTTTATCAACATAATTTGTGATGAACAAATTAGTCATTTTTACTTTTAGCTTGTCAAGTGTTAAAAAAAACATTGTTTGTTTTGCGTGTGTGTGTGTGAAGTTTTTGTTGTTTGTGTCACATGTTAATATTGTGATATGTTTTTTAAACATCAATGATCAACTATTTCAAACTTGTTCCAAACCTTGATATCAAGGATTCATCAACTTGTGGATGACTTATGAACAAAAAAATTTAAATTATTCTAAAAGTTTGAATTTTTTTGGATTTAAGTAGTTTAACTACATGTGTATGAAGAAAGTGTTGAATTTTGAAAATTTTAGGGTAAATATAATGGATGTCTATGTCTTGTTCAACTATTTTTTGAAACATTCCTATGAAAAGAACTTAAAGTTTCTTTACAATGTGCACACAATGCAAATCTTTAATTATAATAAACATATATGCATATACATACTTTTATGTTTTCATTGTTGTTCATCTTTAGGCAATTATTAAAAATAAGGACAAACCTTTGGTCCATCATTGGTTTTATACATGAACATGTGCCCCCATTTAATTGTTGGGGCCCAAAAAGTTTAAAAATTGGGGTTCCTTGGGTGTAAGGAACTTCCAAAGGTCAAGGTCCCAGAGAACCTTATTGATGAAGAATTGGCATATTTAAAACCCCAATTTGTCATTTTCTACTTGAATTACATGCTACTATTTGAAAACACTAATCCTTTCATGTTTTGAGTTTTGTGTAGATGATGATGTTTTGCAACAAAGTGCATGTATTGTAAAGATCAACAATAAGTACAAGTGAATATTGTATTTTTATCTTTCACTTTCACAAAACATATTGAAAGTGTGATATTTTACAAAGCTTGAACATCCTAAATGTGAAGAGGGTTTTAAAAGATCACACAAAACAATGAAATATTATTGCAAATGTGCGAATATGGTGAAGACAAAAAGGTTTAGAAAAATCACACAAAAAAATTGAACAAGGTTTTAAATTATTATCATTGTTGTTTCATGAAATTTTGATTCTTATGATTATCATCAAAATTTTGGGACTTGTGTTTTGTTAAACAACTTGATTGTTTTTCACAATCATTAGAAACAAATTTCAAATGGACTTTTATTTTTGTTAAACACCTTTTGTTGTAAGAAACAACATGCGGGTGCATATATGTTTTGTTAATTTCGAATGATTTTTTTTTTAATGTTTTGTTTGCTTGTAACCCAAGTGAGTAGAAAGAATGTGGAAGGTGAGTCAAAGAGTTGCCTTGGCAACAAAATTTTCATAAATGATAGTAACATCATTCCTTTGATTTTTAAACCCCTTTTTCAGAGTTCAATTACTCTAGAAGGTTTGGGAAGCGCCTTGCAATTTGAAAACCATGATATTGTTGTGACATTTCCGGCTTTGGTTCTATAACCTAATAATGCATTGTCTTTGTGTGACAACAAGTTTTGTGAATTATTATATTTAGATGTTGGTTAGTTCATTGACTTGGGTGGCAAACACGTTGGTAATGAAATATGTTTTGTTTTTTCATGTGTTGTGTTTGACCATTCATAACATAGTTGTTTGTTGGTAGTATTTTTTGGGTGACTTTTTTTTGGAAGTTTTTTAAACTTTTTTTTCTAAAGAAAAACAATTACATGGTTCCATTTTATCAATTGTATGTTCAACAAGTTTTAAACAAAACTTTGAATTACAAACATATATTGTTCATAACCCATTTGCTTGGGGTTTTTTTTGTGAAGTATGGGATCATCATGAATATATGCCTAAATTGATTTTAATGAAAAGATTTTTTGGTTTAAAAATTTAAAAAATCAAGGAGACCACAAATTTCCTAGGTTTTAGTAATTTCATGAGGAAGCCAAACTAGTTAACCATGAAAAAATCAGCTTCACCACACTTGCTAAGTTTCATATGGGTGTGAAAGGAAAAAAAAAATGATACATTTGATAATAGAAATGATTGCATCCTTCAAATTTTCAACAAATTTTAATGTGTTTTGGAACCATTTGTAAGAAATTTATTACACTACAACAATGAAGAAAAACATTGCTAACAATTACACTTGTGGCTCAGGACTTGTAATCGCCTTTTTTTCCCTAGGAATGGTCAAACATTTAATACATGTTATAGTCAAAAAATAAAAATAAAAAAATTTATCAACTTTGCATTGAAATGGACCGTAATATATTTACAAAACACATCTTGTAATGGGACAAAAAGGGAAGTTGAATTGCATTGAGGAATGAAAATTGGACTAAATGAATTAATTAAAGTGCTTCAAAAAACTACTTAATTGAAAAACATGTTTTATTTTGTAATTCAAAGAACCAATTATATTTAACACAAATATGCATTACAAAATGTGGATGTAGTTCACTAGTCCTTGTTCACTATACCAATGAATTCATTGCTTCCCCACTAGGGCTCATTCATTGTGACTAGTGAATTCATTCAAAATCTAGTGATTTATCATTTGGTGTACATGAACACCTTTTATTGTAGTGATGTGACATAGCAAAAAACTTATTGTATTTCAATTAAAAATATAATTGGGACTATAAGGAACCTACATGTTGAAAATTGAAAACCCTAAATGTTTTTTTATTTTCAAAATTTCAAAAGCACCGAAACTAAAAAAAAATTAAAAACCAAAAAACCATCCAACATTGGTCCTCACCATGACCATTAAGGAAATAGGGCTTGTTATATATTTACAATTGTTCCCATCAAATACCATGATCTCTCGTTTTTCTAGATTGATAATACAAAAACCCAACTAAATGCAACATCATGAACTTAAATCATTGGCATACAACAATATTGTTATTATTATCTTAAATATTATGTTTGGGAAAATGAGGTTTTGGTGTCACTTTTGGAAATTTTGCATGGTTAACAACACTTCTTTTTTTGGCTATCAAAAACAAAATTGTATTTGTTCTTTTCCTTGGGTGCTAGGCCATGTGTTAATTTTGTGTAAATAAAATTGTTTTGGAATCAAGTTTCGATTACATAATTTATAGCCAGAACCAAATCACACCCAACCTTTCAAATGTAGTTGCCAATGTTTTTCTATCACGTGAGGATTAGGGTCACCAAATAACATTGTTTAGAATTTGTGTTTCACCACAAAACATTTGGATGTTGTTCATGTTGATAGTTGCCATTGCAACATTTTTATGTTAGGTAAGACCTTTTCACTCCAACCATTCATGTGAGGTAGTGTAGAGTTTCTTCATTATTTGAGTTGTTAAGCTTTTCACTTCAAGCAACCATTGATGTGAAGTAGTGGAAGCTACGGTTTTCTTAGTATCTGAATGGTTAGCCTTTTGACTCCAAGCTTTGATGTCAAGTAGTGGAGAAGGTTTAAGGTTTAAAATCTTGCAAAAAAAATGTTCAAATTGTGGAACCTATTTTACTTGTGCATGAGATAAAAAGAAATTTCATGACAAGAATCGAGAAAACCATGTATATGAATCTATGAAAAATAGGAAGTTGCAACATGTACTTGAACATGGAAAAGACTAATGTAATTGAGAGAAAGAGGTGAATAATGGTAGATCAAACATTTTAAAATACTTAATAAGTAGTCAAAACCTCAATTCTTGGGCCCAACTTCTTTCACTTGTTTGTGATTTGATGTTATTGCCTTCAAATGATGGTAGTGTCTCTTCAAATCCAATTTCAAATGAATTGGTGATTAGCACAATGGGGCCTGAAGATATTTAGTTGCCATTGGTTGCAATGGGGCCTTTAGATGTTCCTATGTCATTAGTTAGCCCTTTAAATATGGTTGTGCCAATACTTGGGCCTTCAAATTAGCCTTCTATTAAAGTTTTTTGTAAAATCAAAAGAACACAGCACTAGAACCTTGAATTTAGTCCAAAACCGGGTGAGATTTTTAAAAAACCCTACAAAAAAGTACATTAACCTTCAACAAGGGGTTAAAGTAAAAAATTCAACATTTTTTATGTTAAATTGAGTTTCATCCGGTTTTGACCTTATCTTTTGTTTTTCTTAAACGCTTCCACTATTGCTACATATATTTTCATTGTTCTTACATATACAACTACTATAATTACCTCAAACCTTGTGCATTAAATGCTAACTTTAAACATTTCATACCCATATTTAATAAAATTTCCTTATTTTGCATACTTCACTCAAAGAGGGTATAGGGGGTGAAAAAAGGCCCAAAGACATGGTGAAAACATGATTATTTTAAGGAAATTTCTATTGTCATGCCAATTTCTAGTTTAAATTGTCCAATGCATGTCTAAACTTTCTTGCCAATCCTTTCACCAAGTTCACAACCTTTATCTTGTATCATCCCCATCACAATAAGGTCTAATTTGGGGTTTGATGATGTCTTGATTGAAATTGATGAGGTCAATGTTTCTAAAGAGGGTTTTAACAATGATTTTGACACTAATTTGCTGCCAACAAAGAAGACCAAGGTAAATTACAACCACACTTGCAAATTTCAAATAAAGTGGGTTGCAAAGTTCAATTGGGCAGAGGGAGTGTTGGTTGAAGATGGAATACCTCACAATGTAAAGTGCAAGGTGTGTAGCATAATTAAAAGGTGACCTAAACTTTTGGTGTTCAAGTGGGACACCTTGATCAACCATGAAGGATGATGTAAAGTTGAAAATAACATGTTGCAATACAGTGTGAAGAAGGGACAACGGTACACCACAAAATCATGCAAGCAAGTTCCATTGACTATACATTTTTTATTTATTTTTAAAATGTATTTTTCTTTTGAAATGTGTTTGTTTGTACTCCATTTTTTTAATTGATGTGCTTTTGGTTATATTGTTGGCATAAAAAAAACTTGGTGTTGTATGTTTCTTACAAGCCAACCATTGTTCTAAAACAAGTCAACAACCATGTGTTAGGGACATGTAACGAGAACAATATACAATTTGCTACAATCTTCCAACTTTTGCAAGATAGATGACCAATGACTGAATATGAAAAAAACAAGAAAATTGTATGATTTCATAGGGGTGTTAAACAACTCGAACATGCATTAGTTTAACTCGATTGGTTGAGAAATTGCAAAATTCATGCATGAGCAAATGAAACATAAGAATATATCTACAATCATTTTTTAAACTTATGTAGCTCTTACTTGTGATGAAGTAACCATTATTGATAACGGGAACTAGATTTCCATTCATGTATACATTATGAGCAATTGGGTTTGCATCCCAGTAATGATAAGTCTGCAAGAGGTTGTTAGCAAGGCTGGGGTTGATAACTCGACTACAATAATCATGGAAACATTTGAACAATATGGTGGTCTTAGTCTTGATGCCATTGTTCAATAATTCATTTGCTTTGGGGTAGATAAAATAAATACATTTTAAGTTGTCAAAATTAAAGTCACTAAGCAAATTTCAACTAATTATGCTCCATTTTATATTAGAGCCCACTACATGATTCATAGATGTATCTCGACATTAAAAGCTCTTTCATCCCTTGGGATTGTTGCCAAGATTGGAAGTTTGTTATAAAACATTCATGCTTATTTCACCCATTCATCAAAATGTCATTTGGAGTTCAGTAGATTAATTGAAGTGATGCAAACAAACGGGTGGAAAATTCTTTGTAATGTAAAAACAAAATGGATATAATTGTTGGAACCTTTGAGGAAAATATTTTTTGAGTATAGGACCTTGTTGGCTAAAATGACCCTTGATAGTGTGGACAATACTAAGTACATCAAACTTGCAAAAGTTATGATAGTCCATGTCCTTGGCTCAATGGAAGATGAACAATGCTTTTCATCTTTGTCATTTTTGAAAATAAGCTTCAAAATGCCTTAGATCCTCATTCGTAGTTTATTGTGGGCATGTGTAGCCAAAATTTTTATAGTTTGCAAAATTTTCTTTACGATGTTGCTTACACATAGTGGGTAGCCACTAGAAAATATGGTTGTTTTGGGCTTAATTCATGAGCTTTTCTTGTAGTGATGCATGCGATGATGCACTTAGCATTTGGGGTGAGTTGAACATGGGTTGAGATTTATTTTGGGGTCTTTGCTAGTTTTGTTTCTAGCAATTTTTTTTACAACATGGGAGATTTTATTTTGGGGTCTTGGCACTTGTTAATTTTGCTTCTAGCAATTTTGTTTGTAGCATTCCAACTTGTCAAATGGAGGGACCTATTTATTTTTTTGGACCTACTACTTTTATCAAATGCATGGTGCCTTTGTATGCTCAATTCTATTTTTTTGTTTAACTTTCTTAATGGAATTGATTTTCTATGTTTCCTTTTCGTGTTGTTGTGTGTGTTTTTTGTTTTTTGTTTTGTTGTTTGGAAACTATGGCAATATTTTTCAAAATTTTGACAATTTTTTTGAAATTACACCAAAAACATGAAAATTTGCAATTTTTTTTGTAGTTGCCATTGCTTAGTCCCAAACTTTTAAACAGAGTCAGCATTTAATCCCTAATAAAAAAATCATAGTAACCAAAGCATTCATTGGAAGCAAAAATATAATTGCCACATCTACATTACTACAGAAAACTATTTGAGCCATGTTGGTTGTTTCCCAAAAATTAAAAAAAGAAGCCCTGGGCTAGTAGGTTTGTAACAAATCGTTCCAGAGACTCGAACAGTTATGGTCTAAGTTGTCTAAGTTCATACATACACATAAATTTTTGACTTAAGAAATATTCCATCCCAACAAAATACTTCTTTTTTCACATGATATTAAAAGTCTTGGGCCTTTTGCTAGATTTTAAATTCCTTCAAAGTTCACATATTGAATAAAGTTGCTGCCTATTTTTTTCCCATGACTTTTCATTGCACAGCGATGCCATTAGAATGAATGTCTATCTGGTAATGAAAAACAAAACAATTTGGGGTTTTCTTCAACAAATTAAGGAATGTCACTTGTTTCTCTTTCCATGAGCATTTGTTACAAGGAGAGATTTCTGCTGCATTTTGTACCTTTGTAGATTTCTTATTTATGGGTTACTACTAGCTCCACAAATCTGAAGAATCTTATGTTAAATTATGTGCCAACTTATAACTTCGAGTAAACACACAAGTAACTTTCAAACAAACTTCTTCGTCTTTCGTGTCCAAATTGTAGGTGAAAACAAAAGCCTCTCCCTCCTATTTTTTCCAAATAGCGTAGTCGAGTCTAACTTCTATATTGGATCTTTGCTTTGATTTTGCTTCAATTCCAAAGAAGTACAGTTGGATTGCTTGTTCCTTTCTTAGATTTTCAATCTTGAGATGCAATTCCATCTTTTAAGGAATGGGGGGGGGGAGGGGTGTATCTTCCAGCACCCGAGTGTAAATTATTGTATACTTGACATTGGATCCCATAATGAGTCATGTGGCACCACTAAATTTGAGTGGAGCAAAACGTTCATTAGACGCATATCAATAAATTCAGGTATGTATGTATCTTTTTCCCCAACTTCAAAATCCCCACACATGTTTAAGTGCAAATGAGTGTTTATGTAACAAATAGTCAAACAACATTAGTACCCAATTAAGGGAGAGACTAGACCCACTACTTAAAGTGCCACTCAAAAATTGGCCACCCTCCTTATTATGTACATTCTTATTATTAATGTTGTCAATCAAACAACCCAACCCACATAATAAAGTTCATCCAAAAGATCTTCAAACTCCCCTTTAATTTCATCTCATCACTAGTTCCATGATGGTATATCAAAATCCAACCAACCATCCATCCTTTGTCTATTTATTTATTGTTCTCACATTTAAATCACCACACAAGAGCAACATGTCCCTTTAAATTTTGTTGAACCCAATAATATATAAAAATGATAAATAGTGATTTTTGTTTTTTGGAAAATATGTTTCTATAATAATAATTTGTTTGTAGAATTTGTATGGGATCTGGTGTAAATTGCCATCCATATATTGAAATTTGGCAGCCCATTCATAGCTACACCACCCTTCCTCACTGATTTGAACCTGTCCTGGTTACCAAAGCCCCCTTGAACTCATAAGTTACTGACACAAAACACTTCAAATTAAAGCTTTAAATTGCACTTTAAATTTTTTTGTCAATGGGAACCCCTCCCACGCCACCTATGATGTACCTACACCCTATGAACCTATGGCCAGAAGCAGGTTTTTTTAAAAAAAATAATTTTTAAAAATAAATTTAACTTTTAATAAATATTTTAAAAAATAAATAATATAATTTTTTTATACCCAATTTTGTCAAGTAGGTGCAGTGTTTTTTTATTTATTGGCGAGCTGAAAATAAGGATTTCAACCTCTACAAAGGAATTCTCATGGGAAAAAAAATGGCCCAAATTTGCCACATTTCAACGGAAAAAACTTGAAAGATCATCAAATTTTTATGATAAGTTCCAGAAGGTGGCCAAAGAATACAGAATGATTTTTATTTAAATTTTTTTTTATCGGGTTTGTAGCCAAATTTGGCTAAATTATTTCCTGGATGATTGTCACTTTGTCTCCATCACAAAATCCTTAAAAGAACATTGAGTAGGTGTACTGGTTTTCATCAACACAAGAGGGATGAGTGAATGAGCCACATTTGGCTAGAGATCAGACATAAAGTAGATTTAAAAATAAATCCTGCCTAGTTCTGGCGACCAATAAGAACTACTTGTCTAAATATGGCGAAATGCGACTTTTTTCCTTCAAAATATGGCAAAATTTGCAGGATTTTTCCTGAAAAAAAGTCATTGTATAATTTGCACTGGATTTTTTTTTGGGTCATCACAGTGCGGAAATTCGCCAAAAAATGAAACATTGCCAAGCAGCTCCTTTTTTTTAAACTGGCAAAATGTCACCTAAAGCAAACTCAAATATAAAATTAAAAAAATGAAGCGAATTTTTGGATTTTCAATCTCTAAATTATTTTTTTTTAAAAGGAGAAAATTTTCCAGATTTCCATACTTGGTTCAAATAGGTAGCCAGAAATATAAAAGGATGGCTTAAATTAATTTACTTGCATATCTCATTTATAGTCCAATTTGGCTAAATCTTCTTATAGTTGTCCCATGGTTGATTGCCACTTTGGCTACATGACAAAAATTGACCCAAAAAAACACAGGGCTACTACTACTACTACCCAGGTTACCTATGACTAGCCTTAAATGTGGGAGACCATGGGTTAGGTTCGAACCACCCACACACGTTCGAACCTAACCCTAGTTATTGTTGTTGTAGTCTTCTGCCCCGCGTCGTGTGGCAGCTTTGTGTTGCGCGCATTTCGTACACTCGCGTTGTTGGCTGCTGTTTTGCTGCTGCAGAGTTGCTGGAGGGATTCTTTGGACGGTCAAGGCGTTGGAAGCATATGAATGCTGACAATAATCGGTCTGGTGTGTTGTAAGTTACCGATATTACACCTATGTGCAAACTCTTCTTCTCTGTTTGGATCCTGACTTGCTACTTCTTTCATCGCGGATCATGTAAAGACTAAAGAAACCAAACCCGACGTCTTCTAGACTTTTCTTTGATGTTCATTGTTTGGCGGGTGCATTGTCAGAACTTGTTGGAGTGGAGCATGCTGTGTCGGTTTTGATTCGGGAAGAGATTGCTGGAACAAGCAGAGTCTGTGATTAGAGGCGCGGGGCGGATATCAAGTGTTGTTTTGACTGATCTTAAGTGATGAATGATGACAGTGTGCTTGAAGGCATGACGACTTTACAATAGGGGACTCCTCTTCGCGTAATGTGTTGTACAACGCGCTTTGATTGAGAAGCTTTGGTAATCTCTTTTTTCTTTTCCCTTCGCCATGGAGGAAGCCATAGCGCAGCTCAAGGCGAAGGACACGAAGGAAAGAATGGCCGGGGTGGAGAGGCTTCAACTACTTCTGGAACAGAGCAGGAAAAGCCTGACAGCGAGTGAGGTGGGAAATCTCGTGGATGCGTCCATGTCTTTGTTGAAGGACCACAACTTTAGGGTATGTCAAGGTGTGTTGCAAGCTCTTGCTTCAGCTGCAGCTCTTGCAGGAGAGCATCTCAAGGTGCATTTCAATGCATTACTGCCTGCCATTGTGGAGTGTCTGGGTGATGGCAAGCAGCCTGTGCGTCTTGCAGGCCGCCACCTTCTCTTAGCACTTATGGAGGTATTATGTTTTTCTTGATCCAGTCCTCTCACTCAACTGCACGCTGTCTGAGAATGACATACATTCTGGCAACAAGAGATGAGGCTTTTTGTTGGCATTTGCAAATTATAAATGCCTTGTTTTCCTTGTGCACTAGATCTCATCACCAACTATCATCTTGGAGAGAGCTGGAAGTTATGCCTGGTGCCATAAAAATTGGCGTGTGCGGGAGGAGTTTGCGCGCACAATAGCTTCAGCTACAAATTTGTTTGCTGCAACAGTTCTACCATTCCAGCGCATGCTTCTACCACCAGTACTGTGCCCTTCCTTTAGGAACATCTTAAGAATTTTGTTGGATGTTTTCTGGAGTCAAGGTCTTGAGTGTTGGAGAATCAGAGCAATTGATGAATGCATCAGCATTCTAGAATCTTGTTTGAGGATCTACACATCCCTTTGAACATGGTAGCAGGCTAAATGATGTCAAGCAGAGGTATTTGTACTCATCTGCTATTCTCTCTCTCTTCAGTGAGTTCTAGATGAATTCAGATTTCATTCGCCACTGCACATTTTGTCCCATACTATTCAGATTGAGGACCATCATGAACCATGCTCTTGGATTGAACCATTCCAGTTTTGGTTTGGTGCAAATTCAGGTGCTGCAGCTCTTTGATGATTCCAATAAGATGGTGAGGGAGGCAGCAATGTTCTGTTTAGAGGTGAGACACTCAAATGTGAAGGGGAATTTAATTGAATGTACCTGTAGCTTTCATCTTTCACATTTTATCAATTCTTTCATTGTATGTGATGAGGTAGCACAGTCCAAATGCAGTAGTCCAATTCTTCCCTGTGATACTGCTGCATTTTACTACAGGTTTCCTCAGTCAGAGATAGTTTGCAGTACTTCAAATGACCTAAGTTGAAAAACTGCTCATATTTTGTAGCCTTATTTGTTTTTGGTATCCAGGAAATGTATCGGCAAGGTGGACAGCAGTTTAGGGATGAGCTTGATCATCAACAACTTCGGCCAGGACAGGTAATAAGTAATTGAATTGAGAGATATTTCTCTCTTTTCCTTTCTGAGTATGTTCATGATGCAGGGCATATCAGACACTTAAAAAGAGTCCAAAATGACATTCATTGATATGATGCCATGATACTCTCAGGAGCACTACCATGCATATAAATAGGTATCATGTGTATTTTGTCATATGCTATACTAATCCATAAGCTACATGCAGACATATCTGAGGACTTCACATGAATTTTCTCTTACTTACCTTAACTCCAACTTGATGTGGCAAAGGTACTAACAATAGTGTTGGGCCTCATAGCAGCTGAAGGACATCACCTCTCGATTGGACAAGATGGAGCTGAAGAGACACTCCTTTGACCCCCCACCGAACCAACTAACTTTGTCCAATCAATATCAGGCTGTCTCCAACAACTATGCATCATCAAAGCAACACACACTGCCAAACCATCATCTCCATTCACAGGAGCCAAAAACTTCTCTGTCAGCAGCAAATAGTAGGCGTAGTAGTCCGAGCAGGCGGAGTAGCCCAAAACATAAGCCATCATTGTCTGTGGAATCTCTGGCTGGAGGTCTGTATTATTAATAAGTTTGTTGTGCTTTTGCTGGATGCCAGCCAAAGTACCAGGCTGGATACCATATCAAATCCATATATTTGAAAGTACATTTCGCATCCTTCATAATTAAGGTTTGATCTCAGTTGGTGCACTGTGCCTACCTTGTCTGTGTGAAGGTGATAATGATTCAGTTGAAAAGCCTGTTGATCCTGTAAGAGTTTATTCAGAGAAAGAGTTGACAAAGGAATTTGAAAAAGTAGCAGGCATGCTGACAGCAGAACAGGACTGGTCAGTTCGCATGGTGGCCATGCAAAGGGTTGAGGGACTAGTTTTTGGAGGTTAGTCATTTCTTTCACATTGATACTTGCCATCGCCCCTACTCCAGAATGGGTACACTTGGACTGGTAACTGCTTTGTGCTCATAAATGGGTCTTTGCAACATTCATTCATTGCTCATGGTGCCAAACTTAGCTAGTACCACACAAGAAAGTTAGATTACCAGTCCTAGGATTATTTGTGAGGTAATGCATCAGTTGCCAGGGGTAAGCTGCTCAATTGTTCTCATGTGCTCTATTGATCTTTATGATGCAGGTGCCACAGAGTATGCCTGTTTTCCACTCCTGTTGAAGCAACTTGTTGGTCCACTAAATCTTCAGCTAGCTGATCGGCGCTCGAGCATTGTGAAGCAGGTAACCCGTCACCTGTATTATATGAATTGTCAAAACCTTGCAATTTGAGAACCTGCTTGTGTTGCCTGAATGGAACAAATTCTATACCTCTTTTTCTAGTTTGTGTTTATTCAAAAGTTTAAACAAAACAGTGGATTGCTCATGCATAAAAATACTGTACAGTAGGCCTTAGCATGTTTCCAATACACAGAAGCTTTTTGATATGAGTTGTTGGGCAGGGGTACACATGCATGTCTCTTAACCTGGTGTGGAGGCTTGGGTTGATCAGGCATGCCATCTGTTGAATTTGCTATCCAAGGAGCTCCAGAATGACTTTGACACTTTTGCAGAGTCTTTTATACCAGTTAGTTTTCCTTCTTTCCACTTAGACACTAAACTGCTCTTGCTTTGCCATCCTCTGTTTTGGTTGGTCATAATGTTCTTGTGTTGGAGACATATTGGCTTGGTGTTCATTATTGCTCAATATAAAAGAAACTGCAGATGGAGGTGGCTATCATTCCTTGACTGCATTCTTCTCTTACCGGGTGTTGTTGCTTGGCAGATGCTCTTTAAGCTAGTAGTCATAACTGTGCTCGTCATTGCTGAATCAGCAGACACATGCATCAAAACAGTTGGTTTCTCAGGCCTCTCTCAAAATTTCACTGCCAAAATAGTTCACATTTTCTCATCTAGCCTGGATAATATAAAAGCTATTGACACTGCCTTCATTGTGACTACCACGAACTCACTGCAACTACGTCTTGCAGATACTCAAAAACTGCAAAGTCACCCTTGTTCTTCCTCGAATAATTGAATCTGCTAAACATGACCGCAATGCAGTACTGCGTGCAAGGTAGTGAATGCCTACATTTTATACTCTCTGCTGTCTCAGTTAATCTTATACTGTCCAGAATTCTACAACAATCTGTAGACCTGCTGATGTGGGAAAGGGGGAAAGTTGTGCAGAAGTCTGATGCCTTAATTGTTTGGGAAGGTGCTGTGAGTATGCACTAGTAATGCTGGAGCAGTGGTCAGACTCTTCGGAGATGCAGCGTGCTGTTGAACTCTATCAGGATCTCATCAAGTGCTGTTGTGGTGATGCTGTTGGTGAGGTGGGGTTGCAACTTTGCTAAGTTCTCTTTGTGCATTTTCTGCCAAGCTGATGGATAGGAGCTGCTTTTGTTTTGTTAGTTCAACTTGTCACCCTGCAAATTGCAAATTTGATCTTGAGAATGTTAAAAGAAGATTTATGAAAGACAGAGAGCTTTCAGACTCTGGGATGTCTTTTTGAATTTCCTCACAGGTGTTTCATAGTTCCTCTCTGCAAGCACATTGATATTTCTTTCATTGCAGGTTCGCTCCACTGCAAGGATGTGCTATCGAGCCTTTGCTAGATGCTGGCCTGAGCGTGCCCGTCATCTCTTTCACACACTGGATCCCAACATCCAAAGAGTAAGTGCCATCCATTTCCTGATTCTCTAACAGAGATTGTTCATGGCAGTCAAGCAATGGATTCACTGTCCAATTTTCTTCAGACTTGTGTGTTTTATGAGCTTGTTGCTTGTCTTATTGGGCGTGCTGTGCTTTCCACAGCTCATAACTGAAGAGGACCGAGGATTCCACAAGAGCTTTCCATCCCTGGGTATCCAGGATAGGATTTCTTTTCAACAACAGCAGCTGCAGCATTCCTCAGGAACCCATATTCCAACGCAGCCTATGACAGGTGGTGGGTCCCCAATGACATTCTACGAAAACTCGATCAAGACCACAAATGACAGGAGCATGAGTCTACTTGCTGGGGGAGGCTCAGCCAATGCATCAAGCCTGCTGAGCAAGTCAATGGATGTGACTCCTGATAGGAGTCTAGAAAGTATGCTGCAAGCAAGCCAACAGCAGGTGAACGCTATTGAGACCTTGCTTAGAGGCTCTGACATGAGTGACAAGGGCACTGTCTCCACAGCAATTCACACAGCTGAAAGGGATCCAGGTGGGAATATGCCCTGCACTGATGCCTTTCATTCTTGTTTTGTTACGCCAGAGCATATCAAGGATGCTATGTGGGAGGTCTAGGCTGGATGGATTGACCCTTTCATTGTAACTGATACTTTTGTGCCACTATATAATTGCAGTGGGTGGGAGCTACAGAAAAATGCATGCAAATAATGCAGTCAGGGCTGAATACTTGGCAATTGATCCTCCATCTGCTCGTGATCCTGCTCATCCTGCATCTGCTCCCGTGTCCAACCAAAGCAACTTACAAGGAATTGCGCTGCCTGGAGCAAACTCCTCTGGATTTCCACGATCCAATTCTTCTGGCACCTTGACTGCCCTTTCTGCACTGGGAGCCTTGGATAGAGTTGGACTTTCAAGCAGTATGAATAGAGAAACTAGAGGTGAAGCCACATTTGGTGTGGATTGGGATGTTCCAAGAGTTTCATCAGAACAGACAATGAAGAGGATATCTGTGAATGCAGAGAGGCCTCATCAGAGGACTGCCTATGGAGAACATGGTGATGTCAAGGGAGCAAAGCGCACTACACAGCTGGAAGCATACTCGGAGAAACTAGTAGGTGAAAATTTATCTTTCAATTCAGTCCCTGCATATCAGAGGCCCCTTCTTCGACAGTCTGGATCAGGAAGGTCTTCGTCGACTGGTAGGATTAGCAATGAGGAGACTCAGCTGCTGGCTGGTATAAATCCCTACGGAGAAGCTAATAGCTTGATGACTTTGAATGATGCTCTAAGTGAAGGACTGAGCCCCTCTGCAGACTGGTCTGCCCGAGTTGCTGCATTTACATACCTCAAGAAACTGCTTCAGCAAGGTTCTAAAGGATTACAAGATGTGACACAGAGCTTTGACAAAGTCATGAAGCTTTTCTTTGAGCATTTGGATGACCCACATCACAAAGTAGCTCAGGCTGCACTCTCCACAATGGCTGAGCTTGTGCCTGCTTGCCGCAAACCTTTTGAGGCATATTTGGAAAGGATTCTGCCACATGTCTTTGCCCGTTTAGTGGATGCAAAGGAGATGATTCGGGAACTTGCAAGCTCTGCCCTGGAGACTGTAGGCAATACATACAGTATTGACATATTGCTTCCTTCACTGCTACGCTCACTAGATGAACAGCGTTCTCCAAAAGCAAAGATATCTGTCATAGAATTTGCAATAGCTGCATTTGCTAAGCTTGCCCTCAATAGTGAGGCACCAGGTGGGAGTGGGTTGCTCAAGCTTTGGCTTGCTAAGCTAGCTCCACTGACCAATGAGAAGAATCCCAAGTTGAAACAGATTGCCATCACAGGCCTCATATCTTTGTACTCACACTTTGATTCAACCACCGTTTTGAACTTCATCCTTGGATTGCCTATAGAGGAGCAGAGCACCTTGCGACGTACATTGAAGCAGCATACACCACGGATTGAGGTTGATCTTATGACTTATCTGCAACAGAGAGCTCAGAGAATGAGGGTGAAGTCTGGCTATGACCAGGGTGATGGTCCTTCCACACCTGTGGAAGGAAATGGAGCAGGCACTTTAGGAAGGAACTTCTCAGCATTGGCAGGTAACGATCAACAAGTGACATTGGGCTACTCAACAATGTCACTGAATAGCAGTGATGGTGATCAAAAGTGGGGTGCCACAGGGCAAGCTGACTCCAGTTACCTTGGTCTTCTCGAAGCTGGACAGGCACCTTCAAGCAACTCACATGAAAATTCGTATGGATCTCCAGAACAAGCTAGAACTCCTGGAGAGTTACTTGCTTACACCAAGTCTCAAAGTATAGGAAATATAGCCCAGAGCAGTCCAAGCATGTCTACACAGGGGTCTGACAAAGCTCAAAGTACTCCTGGTGTAGCTGTAAGCCATGAGCACACATATTCTGGTGGTCTTCCCCTGGTTGATGCTCATAGTTTGGTAAGTTTGGAACAAAAGCTTGGAACTGTGACTACGTCTGATCCCAAGCACTTAGATGAAGGCCCCTTGGAGATGCTGAATTCCAAGTCTCCATTTCAGAGTGCCAACTCAAGTGTTCCAAATCTTCTTCATCAGGTGAGTTTGAGAGCAACATCAACATGTTTCTCAGTATCAATTTCTTTGTTACATTTGGACCACCCTGAGAAGTGCAGGAAATTTGCAGCTCATTAACTTTTTCATGAACAGATGTCAAATCGAGGCAATGGTAAACCAGCAGAGGAAAAGCAGGAAGCCTTGAAGCAATTAATACTGCTCTCTGGTGCCAACGACTCTTCCACTTGGCCTCAGGTCTGCCAGTTCTTTCACCCTCAGCACCCTTGAAATTTATCTTTACTTGAGGCGTTTCACTCGCTTCCAACAATGGGGGTTTGCTGATTTTGATTGTAGACCCACAAACACAGAATTACAGCTACAACCCTATAACTACCCTGATATGCTGTTGGTACTGGATTCACATCTATGACTTGATTACTCTCAATGGCACACTTGTCAATGGAATTCTGCAGTCTGTATTCATGCTCTGTTGTTTTGCTTCTGTGTCCAGTTAGGTGGTAAATGTGATGGAAAATTCCTTAAATAGGACAAGGAAATGCATAAATCCACCAGTGTAAAGTGCTTGATTGAACTATTTGGTCCATTCCAAGCAGGGTTCCCTATTGTGTACAACTTTATTTCCTGTTACTCCTCAGTCACTTGGTGGCACATGGTGCAACTCATGTGTCTACATTCCTAAATGAAGAGCAGGAAATGCATTTTCTAGATCATAGTGAGAGTAGGATGTTTCTTCCCCTAGATTCTGAGCAAAGGTGTGTGTTGTGTGCAGTATTTTAATCAGATACTTACAGTTGTACTGGAGTCTCTGGATGATCCTAACTCCAACATTCGGGAGCTCTCTCTCTCACTCATCTTTGAGATGCTTAGCAATCAGGTTTCCTCCCCATAATGTTCCTTGCTGTCTAATTTTTTTGCACTTATCTTGAAGTTCTATTTATTTCATGCTCCTCTCTTCATGCAGCAATGGTAAGGAAAGTTCTGGTCAGGAAGCAATAGAGAGAAAGGTTCCTCTTCGCTGTCTCATCTCACATGCACATCTTTGTTTGTTTAGACCCCAGATGCATCACTCCTGGATGTATTTCTCTAATCAGTAGTGATTGCTACATGTTGCATGGACTATAGCTTGTTCATGAAATATTGCTTCTGTTTGTGATTTTACAGAGAGCTAGTTGTGATGAAGCCACAGAACTGCTGCTAGAGAAGCTTCTCCATTCTGTCAGGGATTCTGACTCCAAGGTGTGAAGTTTGACTTATCTGATATGTAAAACTGAGACACTTTGAGGAGTCTTCATAGATCCCCTCGAAAGTAAAGATTATTGGCAGACAATGCTTATGTGCAGATCATTCCACTTGATGTCAGAGTTTTGGTCATGGTTTTGTTGACTTTGAGACCCAGCTTAACAGTTGACTTTGAGCAGTGTGGCTAGAAATGCAGAACTCAAGATACCAACAGATTTAGTTGTCAAAGTGGTATCACTCTAATAGCATCACTCTTTCGGAAAATAGAGCTAAATCATCAGACACAGTAACCCATTTGAAATTCTAATGCAGGTGGTTGTTGCTGCTGACCGCTGCTTGAATACAGTCTTGACTCAGCTTGACAAATATCGCAGTCTGACTGTATGTTCTCCTTGCACATCATCTTCTTTCAATATGCCATGATCAGACCTTATTCACTACCGTATCACATGCATACTAGTGTATAGGTTTAGTCGAATCACTGGGAAGGTTTGGTCATTTCTTGTTGCTGTAACTGTGGATTGGTCCTTTAGATATCTGGTCCTATGGACCCATTTTCAGAACTATAAAGATTCTAACATACACAGTTGCCCCATGTTCCCTCTGAAAAGATTAGAAAGCCACTAGATCCACATGCTTTCAGTGGGCCTGTCAACCGTTATCAAAGTTTATACCACACCTAGCATTTCCAGTCTGGGATGGTGATATCTTGCATGGTCACTACAGGCTTTACGACTATGCTAACAGTTGAACACTTATGATTACTGATATGGCTGGTTTTTCATTGCAGGTTGTGGTTCCACTGTTGGTCTCTGAAGATGAACAGGCCCTTGTAACTTGTATCAGCTGCTTGACCAAAGTACATCCATTCTTTCCATGTTCCCTCAAATGTGACAAAAAGTTATTTCAGTTCAAGGTTGTTACCAAGAAAAAAAACACTTTGCAGTGGACCTCCATGAGGCATTTTATTATTGTGTATATGTACATATTCTGATAAGCAGTAGTGTCCCTAGGGTATTAGCTTCATGCAAACAAAATTTTCTAACTTTTTAGTGTTTTGTGTTATATAGCTTGTCAGCAGACTTTCTTCAGAGGAGCTCATGGAAAAGCTGCCCTCTTTCTTGCCAGTACTGTTTGATGCATTTGGCAACCAAAATGCAGAAGTTCGAAAGGTACAAAATGGTTCCCTTTTTCACTCCTGACTATGGTCATCATTCACTACTGGAAGTCTGTAAAGTATGTTACATGTGTAACCGGTCTCTAAAATCTTCTCTGCTTTTTCATGATCAAAGCATGATGACCATATCTCCAATGTAGAGAATGTACAAGTTACTAACACTTCAGACGGGAATTGGTGATCAGACAGTTGTCTTCTGTCTGGTTGAGATCTACATTGTGCTGGGAAATGCCTTTGTTCCATACCTTGGGAGCCTAAGTAGCACCCAGCTACGGCTTGTCACCATCTATGCAAACCGGATTTCTCAGGTATACTTTCACCCACTCTATTGTGCCAGGTTAGGAGGTTTAGCAAGATTCTAGTGAAGCAAGACAACTTCATAGGCATGCTCCATTCTCGACCTAACAATCTGTGTGCAGTCTCCAATTGGTTGACTGAACAGCCGTCCTGTGTGTCTCATTGTTTTAAGTCATATCTGTGGCACTGACATTGAAGGGTCATCTTTAAATTGGCAGGCGAGAACAGGCATGCCCCTAGAGGCACCACAAGTTTAACTCAGATCATCAGGTGGCTAAACTATCTTCCTACTTATTTCAATTGGTCAGAGGCACAGTAGTGGGTTATCCACTGGACCACACTGCACAAGTTATCAAACACATTTTTGTCATTTTCAACAAAACTTATAGCTATCGTGCAAAGCTCTGCATTCTATGAGAAGCAGGCAGTCTGATCACAGGTCCCTCCATATCAAAATCTCTGTATGTCTTAGATAGAAAGAGCTGTATTCACAGTCACTACAGTAATGCTTTTGCCTCTGGAACACTAAATTGATTTTGCAGCTCCAAGATAATTGTACTGTTGTATTCCATATACTGTGCACATATCAAGTCTTCATCTGAACTTTCTGTACCTTGATAGTCTTGTGTATATTGACTGCATTGCTTCTGTAGACTGCAGAATTACAAGTGTACACCTCTCAAGAAAGCAAATCTAACAACCTCAAAGTGAAAGGTAACATGTCCACCAGAGCACTGGAACATCTCATGTAAGGGCTCTTAATGAACTGACTATGACCTTTGTCAATAACAGAGTTAAAATGTAAAACTTGTCGATTTCCTTGCAAACATAATCAAAATTATATTCACCAAATGCCTTCACTTTGCAAGCTAGAATTGCTTGATATCACTATTATGTGACTCTCTGGACTTATGGGCAAATGATTAAACCAAATATGGTACTCATTTGCAATATTTGGACAAAATGTTTTGCTGGAGGAAGTATTGTACACTGAATGTATGCAACAATTCAAATAACATGGGTTTTGCTGCAACATTTCCCATCCTCAGCTGCTCCTGTACTTGCACAAATCAACAAGGTTCCCCATACAAGAATCTGTCGTCTCTGTCATTAGTAGTTCTCCAGCTGATGAAAAGCACTACGGAAATGAGGTCCTGTACTTGCACAGATGAACAAAATTGCAAGAGTTCCACATACAAGAATCTGTCTTATCTCTGTCATCAGCAGTCCATAAGCTCATGAAAGCAAATGAAATGACTAGAGTCTGGAGGACACACTGTTAATGATTTTCAAACGGCATCAAATCTGCTGCCCACTGTGCATTGCATTCTTTGTGGGCAACTATTACTTCTGTAGACCTTGAAATCTTCATCACATAATGGATCATAAGAAATTTCAATCTACAAAGACATAATCTGCTTCATGTCTAGTTACATCTGACCTAAAACCACCTGGCTGATTTTGCACTGACATTGCAGAGGTTATGGTTGCTGAGATGAAGAATAGGCAACAGAAATCTGAGTTGCCAGTCTAAACCACATTCTGTTTGAAGATTGTTACATCTGTAGAATCTCTTCTTACTGAATTTTAACTTATAGTTGCCTGGTATACCAGAGAACCAGGAAACTATAAGTTATACTAGAGAACTTATAGTAGGGAATTAGTTCTCTGATATTTGGTTTCTCTGTCAATCAGAATTTTTTCTTCTTCATGTTTTGTCACCCACATACTATAGTGCAGACAGTTCCTTATGGTTCCTGACAGTAGCATCGTACCATGTAGGGCAACTAGTGATCTGGAAGCAAAAAGAAGAGCTTATACCTTTGAATCCACATGTGCCTACTGCACACAGCATAACAAATACAACATAGTAGACATTCAATAGAAACTAACCCTCCTTGGGCCACACCATCAATCAGTCGCCTGCTACATAAAGTGAACAAAAAATACAGACACTTTCAGCACACTCTTATCATGCAAAACATCATAACAACAAAGTAAGTTAAGACTCTTTGAAATTGAGGATCCACAAAATAACAACATAGGCAGAAGCAATAGGCATGCAATGAATATGTCATGCATCAAATCTTTAACTTCCTCCCAATGGTCAAAATGAAAACTAACCCCTGGCAAGTAGTTTGTCCTAGATCTTCAAATGTTTACTGTAAATCACATCTCTGCACAAGGATATCATGTGTGGATAGGGATTGAAAGCATCTGATGTGCTTCAGAACAGTTGAGACATGGTTGTCCTCTTTGGGTCACAACTGAAAAACAGGGTAGCCACTCAAAGAACAGTAGCACTGGATAAGCCAGAATTCAGCTCTCTAGTGGGATTGGCTCACAGTAACTACATAGTGTTGAGCAAACTTTTTATGCTGCCTTGATGACCTCCCTCATACTCCAGAGTCCCAAAAAGTTTACTCATACACTTTCAATTGCTCCTTCCACACTCATTAGCTTGTAAGTGGCTATTTTTCCAGCCACACTCAAAGCCATCTCTATTAAGGCTCAGACACCTTCAGTCCAGGTGTAGTGTCTGCCAGGCAAACTCTCAATCAGCATTCATGTTTTGTGCTCCAGTGTTTAATTGCAAAAAGGAGTAGAACACAGTCTGCAAAGTGCCAGTGTTTCTATCTAAATTGCTGACTTGCCTCATGTTAGGTGCTTAGAGTCCCAGGCAAGCTTCATAAAGCCATGTGAATCCTTCAATACCAACACACATGCTCACAAGGTGCATAATGAGAATGGTGAACATACCTTCCAAAGTCCATCATTGAGGTAGTGCATGTTGTCCACCCCTATCCCTTTGTTTATGCTCTTTCTGCAACATCCAGGAACAAACAATCCTCGGCACCACTGTTTTGAATTTCATGCTACAGCTGTAGCAGAACTTGATTGACAAACAACACAAACCAGACCACAACAGGAAAACCCTTGTGTATGCACATCTTCCAGTTTGGCAAACATGTGTGAAACGAGAAAGTTTGAATTGTGGAAGAAACATACATGTCCTGAGCTGACATCTTGGTGTAGCCTATAGCAAGAGCATGCTGCTTCCCCTCAGCCATAATTGCCTGGGCAGACACAGCAGATTGGAAGCACCTTAATACCCTACAGACATTCAGTATACAAGGACTGAGCAACCAATCTTGCACAGTGAGATGAAACAGGACTCCTCCCACTGGCTCAAACAAGAGTGAAACAGTTGGAGAGAGAGTGCACATACAACAGGGGCATCTGCAGAGACTTCCTCATCAAGTGCACCACCAGCAGATGTGAGACCCGGGCACATGATATTGGCACCCGCCAACACAAATTTTATGGCTCCTCTATCCACCCGGAACATCTTCATGACTCCTGGATCTTTGCACATTTCCACCCTATTTCAATCACAGATCCTCAATCCTAAAGAGGGAATCAAGTCAAACTGGACCATACTGAAGATTATTTCTAATTGATTGCTGCAAGTGCCAAGAGTCTCTGACACCATGGAAAAAAAGGCCCCTCCTACCTTCCATGACAGACAATTTTGCAATGAGTCAACAATGCTGTTGATAAAACCTTAAGCAAATGAGTGAAAGTTACATTGGTGGAGAAGCCGCAGAGTGGGCATGTAAGGACCATCCCTTACATTGAAGAATAGGGGAACATTATTCACAACCACAAGATTGATGTGATTCTGGCTGCCACCACAACCCCAACAATGTTACACAACCATCTACAGTGTGTCAGTTGATTGCATGAAATGCACTACAATTCAGCATGTGCAGAATACATGATTTGACATGTCCAGTGAGTACGCTATTAAACCGCAACATTCTTCAACCTACTGTAAATAGCTCGAACTCAACTGCAAAACCCTAATTGGGATGTAAACGATGTTGAGCTCCCTTCAGACTCAGTAAATTCAGGCTAGAGTTGAAGGAGAGTGCATACCATTTGGCCACAATGAGAGGCGCTTTCTTTGGAAGCATATCCTCGAGCAACGGCTCAAGATCAGGGTACTGCATATCAACACTAGTATCTTAGTCTCCAGGGATTGTAAGGTTGTGTAAAAAACCCACCTCAATAACACCCAAAAAAAACACACATCTGTTTCCGTTCCAACAAAAATAACAGAGATAATCGCCGGGAAAAAGAGAGGTCGATAGAGTGCCAAGTGAAGGCGGAGATGTGCATACCTCATCAGCAATGCTCTGTCGAATTTTGCGCTGTACAGATGCTTTTACTTGATTCTGCCCAGTTACCTCCTCAGGCGTGAATCTGCATTTCCCACCATCCCCATCATTCAATCGAGCCACAAAGTACTTCTGCGAGTAATTGAGCCATCAATCTCCAGCCCGTTACCACGTGCACAAGAATGCCATCATCTTCTGCCTACCAAAACCCATTCTTCAGGGTCTCTTTACCCTAAGGATTGCTGCTTCCTTCTGGGCCAGAAACCAAATGAAACTGAATACAATATTTTGAGGATGGAGAAACTTACTTCTTGAACATGGTTGTTAGAGTGGGTACAAAGAATCAGATCCACAATGGAGAAGAAGCAAAAGAGAAGTGGGAGAGAGATAGAGAGAGAGAGAAAGAGACTCTCCTTTCGTGTGCAAAACAACAAGAGAAAGCGAAGAAGAAACAAGACAGTAGTGAAAACTAGGGCTCAGAGAGTTGGGGCCTTTGTGATTACAGCAATTAGGGTTGTGTCACACTGTGGCCTTGCCATTTACATATAAAAGTATCTTAAGGCAAAAGAAGCATTATGAAAACTCTAATATTTCACCATGCAAAAATATAATCTTCAAAAAATCCTCTAAAAGAAACCAAAATCCTTCAAGATGTTACAAGTCTATAACTAATCTCAAGTTTCAACACAAGCCAAAATATCATCTTTCAAAAATCCTCATGTAAAAATAGACCTATTACCTAGGAGCCAAAATCCTTTAAGCTACTTTACTCTATAATGAATCTGAACACAATATACTTGCCTTGGTGGTAGGACAAGGCCAACAAAATTGGGTTCTCTACAGAATGGACAATGGAAGTCCTTTTTTTTAGCTAATCATGCATTAAATTAATATGATCCTTGTTAAGTTTTATCTATAAATTCAGCTTTGTTTCTCATCTTTTGTAGCTTCACCTTTTTTGAACTTTGTCCATCAAAAATAGTACCAAAATTTTCATTACAGACTCAAGGGACTTCTATGTCACATTCATGAGAGTTTGTGATACAATCTTCAAACATTGCAAATTAGAAACCACAAAATATTTTCAAGCAATGCTTCTATTTAGGTTGGATTGGCACACTCAACTCCTAAACAATGGAATACATTTCTTGAATCCAATTTTATCAAGTTTATTAATGTTTCAAGATTGTTGTCACTGGTATAAAATTGTGGGTTTAGTTCACTAACCCAATTCACTTGAGGTTTTAAAAGTGAACCAAGTCAACAAACCTTTAAACCAGTTAGTTTTCAGTGAAACTTGAGTAATTTACTCCACTTCTAGTGGAAGCAATTCACTAAGATAATTCACTAAGGTCAATTTTTTTACTACTCAAATCATTATTTTAATCTTGAATAAAAGTCTATAATTTAATTCATATATTGAATTGCAATTATGTATAAAAATATTAAATATATGTCTGTTAAATGTATATAATGTTAATAGCATTGAAAAAACTTTTACATAATGTTATTAATGTATATTATACATATACAAATATAATATAATATAATTAACAATTAAATGTTAATAAAATTATATGAAAATAAATAAAAATCTTATATATAAATTCACTATGTCCTCCCGTCTGTCTGTGACGTGACGTTCTGCTGCAAAAGCGTTCTGCTGCAGAACCGGCCATAGTGAAAAGCATCTG
>Ga0209611_10001465_pt1 | contig 40365 bp, 42 predicted proteins | sample S1TSphgellanicum_3_FD_187693 | JGI IMG/M metagenome (GOLD analysis project Ga0209611, IMG submission 187693) | Host-associated microbial communities from peat moss isolated from Minnesota, USA - S1T2_Fc - Sphagnum magellanicum MG (SPAdes) (version 2) | ecosystem: Host-associated > Plants > Peat... | reverse complement strand
CTCCCCTCTGCCTCCCCTCTGCCTCCCCTCTGCCTCCCCCTCTTCAGTCCTCCGTGCGAAACCCTCCCCTCCCCTACGACGACGCACTCCCATACCGCCGCAAACCCGCGCGGAACACCCCCGTGCTCAGCGCCAGCAAAACCGCCGTCGCCCCCACCATCCCGGCCAGGTCGCCCCAATCCAGCCCATGCAGCAACGTCGTCGCCGGCACATTCGCGATCAACAAAAGGGGAATGCCCCACGTGAAAATCAACCGCGTCACCCCGTGAAACGCCTCCCGCGGCAGCCGCGAAATCTGGAAAAAATTATAGTACGCATAAATGAACCCCTGCGCCCGCGTCATCCAAAACGCCAGCGACATCAGCATCAGCATCATCGCGTAATGAATCATCACCCCGCACAGCACCAGGCACGGAAACACCGCCAGCCCCACCGGACTCAGGTTCGTCTGCAGGTGCGCCACCGCAATCCCGCACACAATCACCGCCATGAACGACGTCAGCACCGAACCCAGCTCAAACCGCCGCGTGCTGATGATGAACTGCACCGACGCCGGCTGCGCCAAAAGAAAATCCAGCCCGCCCGACCGGATCAAATCCGGCAGCTTCGTCAGGTTGATCATCAGGAACGTCTGAAAAATCTGCTGCACCAGATAATTCGTGCTCACCAGCAGCACCATCTGCCACCGGTCCCACCCCGCCACCAGGTTCACCTGCAAATAAAGAAATTGGACAAAGCAAAGATTCAACGCAAACCAGCAAAGATCCACCACGATCCACAGGAGAAACGTCACCTTGAACATCATCTCCCGCACCATCGAATACCGGATCTGCGCCAGCCAGATCGCCGCATAACGCCCCACCTCACTCATGCGCGCAGCCTCCGCCTCCCCTCGTTCCCAAACTCCATTTGGGAACGCACTTGTCCCCGCAACTCCATTGCCTTGGTACTCCCCGCCATTACACGCGCGGCTACAAAGAACTGCCTTTTATCCCGAAGGGATAACATAGCCGTAGCCGGTGGTTGAGCGAGTCCGCGAGCGACACCACCGGTTTCCATTCCAAAAAAGCGGCCGACCCCGGAGGGGTCGCACATCTCGGACCTCATGAAAACGCGCGTCAAGACGCCACCGGCTCCGCCCGCCGCGCAAAAAAACGCACGCCCACCACCAGCGCCAGCGTCAGCAACGAAACAAAAACAAAACCCGCCACAATCCATCCAAAATAAACGCACAACCCGCCAATCGCCGCCAGCAGGAACGACACCACCATCTCCAGGCAATTCCAAATGATCCCAAACACCCCCACCGACGCCACATTCGCCGGCGCCGCCGCCACGCGCGCCCCCGTCACGCCCAGGTTCGTCAACGACGCCGCCGTGCCCCCCACCGCCCCCGCCAGCGCCCATTGATACATCGGATTGTGATCCCCCAACGGAATCGCCATCAACAACGTCCCGCCCACAAACGACAGCGGCGTCTGCAACGCCTTGAGATGCGTCCCCACCGCCGGCACAAAATGAATCACCGTCTCCGCCACGAACGCCACGCCCAGCAAAATCAGCGACCCATCCGACCCCAGCCACGCTACATTCTGCGGCAACGTGATCTCATGCTCATGCGCCAGGAGACTCACCGCCAGCAGCGGCAACGTCACCCGCACCCCCGCCGAAAGCGCCAGCAACAAACCAACAATCACCGCCACAATGGGCTCGTTCATAAATCCCATCTTAGACGAAATCCCCCGAACTTCAATTCAAGGTGATTCCAGGTTTTAGCGCCCCCTAGAGGTCTCCGCAAAAGGCCCAGGCCTTTCAAGTTCCGTCATCCTGAGCGGAGGCGAGCGGCACGGCTGTTTTTATCACGGCGGTTGGCCGAGCCGGAGTCGAAGGACCTGCATGGCTCATGAAAGCGGCGGACAACACGAAAGCGTGTCGTCCGGGAAGGCCGGCGTGCCCGGCATCGCGCGAAGCCGCTCCCTTCCGCCGCGGACACGCTCGAAAAAAGGGCTAGGTCCTTCGACTGCGTTCGGGCGGACGCCCTTCTGCAAAACGAAGCTCATCGCCTCACTCCGCTCAGGATGACGACACGTTTTTTTACTTCGCTGAGGCCACTCGCTGCGTTCCGATTACACCTCGTTCCCAAACTCCATTTGGGAACGCACTTGTCCCCGCAACTCCGTTGCCTCCCCGCTGCGGTCGTTGCGTCGCCGCGTGAAACCCCTTTCCCCTTGGCGTCCTTCGCGTCTTTGCGAGAAACCTCACCCATCTCCGTCGTTGCGTGCGCCGCGCCGCTGCGTGAAACTCTCCCGCTTGATCCCAATCCTCGCCGAAACCCCCGATTTCCTCGTCGTCGACAAACCGCCCAACCTGCTCGCGCACCCGACGCGCCCCGACGGCGCGCCCACCCTGCTCGGCTGGCTGCAGGAGCGTTACCCCGGCGAATTCGTCGCGCTGGTCAACCGCCTCGACCGCGAAACCAGCGGCACCGTCCTCGTCGCACGCTCGCCGGAAACCGCGTCCAAGCTCGGCGCCATGACCATGAAGCGCGAGATCGAGAAAACCTACCTCGCGCTCGTCACCGGCCGCGTCGCCACCGACCACGGCCTCATCGACGCCCCCATGGGCCGCCTCGGCATCTCCGAGGAAAACCCCATCTGGCTGCGCCGCGGCATCATCCCCCACGACGACCCGCAAGGCCGCAAAACCCAGGACGCGCAAACCGAGTACTGGACCCTCACCGCCACCGAGACCTGCTCCCTCCTGCGCCTGCGCGCCCACACCGGCCGCCTGCACCAGCTCCGCGTCCACCTCGCGCACCTCGGCCACCCCGTCCTCGGCGACAAAATCTACGGCCCCAATCCCCTCCTCTACCTCAAGTTCATCGCCGAAGGCTGGACCGCCGAGCACCAGCGCATCCTCACCCTCCCTCGCCACGCGCTCCACGCCCACCAAATCCGTTTCCCCTGGAACGGCGAAAATCTCACCTTCACCGCCCCGCTGCGGGAGGATATGAGCGACTTAATGAAGGGGGCACTCAGTCCGTCTCTTTTATCTCCAGAATTTTAACGTGCCGGTCCGCCGGATCCGTCCAGTAATAGACTCGGAATGCTCCATACGTTGAAACGTCGAGAAGGCGTCCTTCGTCATCCCTCACTGTGAACTCTGAGTAATTTCCCGGGTATTTCTGGATCTGTCTTAAGTAGGAATAGAGGCGCCGTCTTTGCTGCGCCGGTAAGCCCTGAAGAAAGTCGAGCGCATCCGCGTCGATCAAAAGGCGGAACTCCATGAAAAAAGGGATTACGAAGGAAACAATTTCTTTTCTGCTTCGTCCAGGGTCATCCAGTTTTCAGGATTTTTGTCGTCGATCTTGCGAGCTAACTTCTTACGAAATTCCGGATCGAGCATATCTTGCCGAACCGCCAGATAAGCCTTGAGCTGCTGGATATCTTCCGGCGACAAGCGGTCGATCTCTGATTTGAGTTCGGCAATGCTCATAAACACGATTCTAACCGCTCGTCAGTCCTCCTTCAAGTCATGGATCAAACAGAAATTGCCTCATTACTTTGTTTGACAAAGTAACTATGCTATTATAGATTATTTTCATGACAAATCATCCTCCATCTACTTGCTCGCTGTGCTTTGTTTCGCAAAGCGCCACCGCTTCCGACTGGCTCCGGCACTACCAGGACAACCGGCTCAATCGCACCGAGCCCGAGTGGGGCGTGCCTTGCCTGCTGGCGCCAAAGGTGCGGCATGAACTGGCCGTCTCGCTCTCGCACTTCCAGCTCGGCGAAACCGGCGGCGGGACGTTCCTGCTCGGCGAGGCCTCGAAGAACGCGAGCACGGACGATCTCGCCGCGCTGACGCTTTTCGTGCGCGAGGAAAACGAGCACGCGCGGCTGCTCGCCTGCATGGTGGACAGGCTTGGCGGCACGCTGGTGACGCGGCACTGGACGCATCGGCTCTTCAAGCTGGTGCGGCGCGCGGGTGGCTTTCACTTCGAGATTCAGATGCTACTGACGGCGGAGATCATCGGCACCGCCTATTACGAGCTGCTGCACGAGGCGGTCGAGGACGGCCCGATCACGCACGCGATCGGCCTCATGCTGCGCGACGAGGCCGGGCATGTTGCTTTCCACACCGATCGCATGCGCGCCTGCTGGCACGGCTGGCTGCCCTTCGAGCGCACGTTGTGGCAGGGGCAGTTCCAAGCGCTCGTGCTTGTCGCGCTGCGCGCGGCGTGGCTGGACCACGGCCGCTGCCTGCGCACGCTCGGCTTCACGTGGGCCGACTTCGACCAGCGCGCCCGCCGCACCGCCATCGCGTTCCTCGACGGCCTGCACCGCGAGCCGGCCAACGCCTTCGCGCCCGCCACGGCCAGCGCCTAAATCAACAGCAGATTCTGAATCACCTATTTTTATAGGCTCCCGAAGCGATTTAGGGGGCCTCGGACTAAAGGGTCCCGTTGAAGAGCCGGGGCGCGGAGTCCTCCCCGATGAGGAGGGACTCGCCGCGGCCCTTACGCCGCTCGAAGACCAGCTTGTCCAGCTCCGGGTTTACCGCGACTGGGTACTTCTGGTTGAAGCAGGCCATGCAGAACTTGTTCTCCGGGCGGCCGGTGGCGCGGACCATGCCGGCCTCGTCGAGATAGCCGAGGGAGTCGGCCTGCAGGTACTTGGTGATCTGGTCGAGCGAGAGCTGGTTGGCGATGAGGTCGGCGGGGTCGGGGAAGTCGATGCCGTAGTGGCAGGGGAAGCGGTGCGGCGGACAACTGATGCGGATGTGGACTTCCTTCGCGCCGGCGTTGCGGAGGTTCATCACGCGCGAGCGCGCCGTGGTGCCGCGGACGATGGAGTCATCGACCACGACCACGCGCTTGCCCGCCACGCGCTCCTTGATGATGTTGAGCTTCACCTTCACGCCGAACTCGCGGCCGATCTGCGAGGGGTTGAGGAAGGTGCGCCCGACGTAGTGGTTGCGGACGAAGGCGGCGTCGTACGGGATGCCCGATTCCTCACTGAAGCCGAGCGCGGCGTAGTTGCCCGAGTCGGGCACGGGGATGACGAGGTCGGCCTCGACCGGGTGAAGGCGCGCGAGCTCTCGGCCCATGTTCGTGCGCACCTTGCTGACGTTGACGCCCTCGAGCGTGCTGTCGGGCCGGGCAAAGTAGACGTACTCAAAGATGCAGAAGCCGAGCCGGTCGCGCTTGAGGAACGGGCTGTGCGACGTCAGGCCGTTCTCGTTGATGACGACGATCTCGCCCGGCTCGACATCGCGGACGAACTTGGCGCCGGGCATCATCTCGAAGGCGCAGCTCTCGCTCGAGAGCATCCACGCGCCATCGACCTTGCCGATGCAGAGCGGCCGGAAGCCGAGCGAATCGCGCACGCCGATGATTTCCCGCTCGCTCATGACCACGAGCGAGAAGGCGCCCGTCACTTTCGCCAGCGCATCGACGAGGCTGCTGACGCCGGGGCTGCTCGACGGCTGCGCCATGAGATGCAGGATGACCTCGCTGTCGACCGTCGTCTTGAAAATCGCGCCGCGAGCCTCGAGGTCGTGCCGGAGCACATGCGCGTTGACCAGGTTGCCATTGTGGCCGATGGCGACCTGCCCGCGCGCGCAATCGACCATGATCGGCTGCGCGTTCTCCAGCGTGCTCGAGCCGGTCGTCGAGTAGCGCACGTGGCCAATGGCGCGAGTGCCGGTGAGCTTGGTGAGGTTCGTGTCGTTGAAAATCTGCGGCACCAGGCCCATGCCGTGATGGCTCTTGAATTTCCGCATCTTGCCGTCGTGCGAGACGATGCCGGCGCTTTCCTGGCCGCGATGCTGCAGGGCATAGAGACCGTAGAAGGTGATTTCCGCCGCCTGCGGATGACCAAAGACGGCGAAGACGCCGCATTCATCCTTCGGGCGGTGTTGAAAAACGGCATCCGCCGCTGACGAAACGTTCATGTCCAGCCTAGTTATACACCAAGTTCGAAGAAGGAAAAGAATTCACGTAATTTTGTCATGCTTGTCATGGGCATTGTCCTCTTGGCCCGCGTACGCATTCTGTTAATAGTACGAGCTCGCCCGCCATGAAACCTGACTCGATCCTGACGCTGCCGGCGCAGCCGGTGCCCTACGCCGTGGTGGGCAGCCCGATCAACCACTCGCTCTCGCCCGGCATGCAGCAGGCGGCGTTCGATCACGAGGCCATCGAGGCGCGGTACTATCGCATTGAGTCGGGCGATGTCGCTCTCGAGCAGGCCGTCGCCCGCATGCGGCAGGTCCCCTTTGGCGGCTGGAATTGCACGATCCCCAACAAGGTCCGCATGTACGAGCTCTGCGACCGCCGCGCCGAGTCGGCCGAGCAGTTCCGCGCGGTCAACACCGTGGTCAACGAGAAGGGCACGCTCGTCGGCCACAATACCGACGGCGTCGGGTGGACGCGCGCGCTCAAGGACGCCTACGGCAAGCACCCGAGCGAGTTGCGCATCCTTCTCCTCGGCACCGGCGGCGCGGGCCGAGCCTTGGCCACGCAGGCCATCCTCGACAAATGCCCCGAGCTCATCATCGCCAATCGCGATCCCGGCCGCGCGCAGGAGGTGCTCGACCACCTCAACGCCCAGTTCGCCTCCGGCCCGCTCGCACGCACGCCGAAGAATCTGCGCTCCGTGCGCTGGTTCGAGAAGGAACTCTCCGCCGCGTTGAAGGAAGTCGACCTCGTCCTCAACGCCACGTCGGCCGGACTCGATCCCAAGGCCCCGCCCATTTTGCCCGCGCGGATCATCCCCGCGCACGTGATGGTCTTCGACACCGTCTACGGCGCCGCGAGCGAGAAGTTCCGCGCCGAAGTCATCGCCGCCGGCGCGAAATGGAGCGACGGCCTCGGCATGCTCCTGCACCAGGGCGCGGCGGCCTTCACCATCTGGACCGGCCGCGAGGCGCCGCTCGACGTCATGCGCCAGGCCCTCGCCGGCGCGCTGGCGTGATCACCATTTTCCACGAATTAGACCGTGCGTCGCGGCAGGCGCTTGAGTAGTGTTTTCGCTTCCCGTCTCATGGACCCCGCCACTGCTCACTCTGTCATTTATGACGTCTGCGCGTTCGTGATTGGCGCCTGCATCGGCTCCTTTCTCAACGTCTGCGTCTATCGCATCCCGCTCAACCGCTCGGTCATCCATCCCGGCTCGCATTGCTCGGCCTGCGGCGCGCCCATTGCCTGGTACAACAACCTGCCCATCCTCAGTTGGTGGGTGCTCCGCGGGCGCGCCGCCTGCTGCGGCACGAAGATCGATGCACGCTACTGGATCGTCGAGGCCGGCATGGGCCTGCTTTTCCTCGCCATCTGGATGCGCTATGGCGCCACCGACATCGTCGCCGCGTTCATTTACGCCATCTTCATCAGCGGCCTTGCGGCGGCCTGCCTCATCGATCTGGACCACTACATTATCCCGGACCGCTTCAGCCTCGGCGGCTGCGTCGCCGGGTTCATTGCCTGCGCGATTCATCCCTCGCTCATGGGCCAGACCACGGCGCTCCACGGCTTTTCCTGGAGCCTGGCCAGCGCGATCCTCGGCGCGCTGACGCTGCTCGGCGTGGCGTGGCTCGGCACCCTGCTTTTCCGCAAGGAGGCGATGGGCATGGGCGACGTCAAGCTGCTCGCCGCCATGTGCGCGTTCCTCGGCGGCAAATCCATCATCTGGATTCTCCCGCTCTCGTCGCTGATCGGATCCTTCCTTGGTATCGCACTCATCCTCTACCAGCGCGGCGCCTGGGGCACACGGATTCCGTACGGGCCCTTCCTGGGCCTCGCCGCCTTGCTCTGGCTCTTCGGCGGGCACGAATTTATCAACTGGTACGTGCACTATGTGAAGACGAATTGGTCCATGTCCATGGGGCCGATGGTCCCGGAAAGCATGGCTAATCCGGGCCGATAAATTCTGAATCATCACAAGCAAAAGGATCACGGTTGAACCAGCCCTCTCATTCTCGGGCTTTTCACTCGCTGTAATTCTCAGCTCGGTCCGCAGGGGGACGGCAAATTCCCTTCTTGCGCTTTGCGGTGCGATTCTGGAACGTAACCTGTGCTCCGGGCCGTCGGTTATTTGTTCCTCACCCTTGTCTTCCTCGTCCTCGCGGGGACGGCGGGATACCTCTACTGGAAAAGCCAGCAGCCGCAGGAAAGCATCTACGATCCGATCATCGTCACCGTCGCGCGCAATGAAGGCGTCGACCCATTCCTCGTCCGCGCGCTCATCTGGCGCGAGAGCCGGTTCGATCCCCTGACCCACGGCGGCGCCGACGAACATGGCCTGATGCAGGTGCGGCCCGACGTCGGCCAGATGTGGGCCAAGGCGAACAAGGTCGAGGACTTCAACGCCGACAAGCTCTACGATCCCGAGACCAACATCCGCGTCGGCACCTGGTACCTCAACCGGTCGCTCAAGCGCTGGAGCCAGACCGACGATCCCGTCACGTTCGCCCTGGCCGAATACAACGCCGGGCACAGCAATGCGCTCAAGTGGGTCGATCCTATCGCACCGCAGAGCCACCTCGCATTTCTCGACCGCATCACTTTTCCGGGCACGCGCAAGTACGTCGAGGTCATCCAGTCCAAGCGCGCCGAGTTCACCCACGATTTCGCCGACGACCGCTGGTACAAACAGGACTTGGACGCGCCGTCGAACAATTCCTTCGCTCCGGCAACCAACATCGACACGCCCGCGACGAACACGCCCTGAAGCGCTGCTCAGTAATCCGAGCCGTAGCCCGCGCGGTTGGAATCGTTGAGGATCGTCGGCAGCAGCGGCTGCTTCGCGCGAGGTCCCCGGTGCGCGGTGATGAAATCGCTGGGGCCGAGCCAGCCGGAGGCGTTGGCCTGATAGCCGGGCCCGAGCCCCATGCCGGCGCGCTGACGCACCTCCCAGCGCAGGGATGCGCCGCTCCCGCCCCCGGCGATCGAGTAGGTGTCGCCGCCATCGCCGATCGTGCCGATCTTTTGCCCGCGCTTCACGAAATCGCCTGGTTGCACGGTGATCGAATCCATCTCCGCGTACATCACCTCGACGTAGGGCGGCCAGCGTCCCGCCGGCAGCCGGTAGCAGACCATGACCACCTTGCCGAACGCGGTCTGGAAATCACGAGCCACGGAAACCCAGCCGTCCGCGACGCTATAAACCGGCTCGCCCTTGGCGCCGTCGCCCTTGGCCGTGGTCCAGCTCTCGCCCAGGTCGCCCTTCTCGCCGAAGGGGAATGAGACGAACGCGCCCGCGCCGTCGGGCGGCCGCAGCGGCGTGTCGAATTCATCGGCCACGGGCAGCGAAGGCAGGATGTTGGCCTGGAAAAATGTGGCCCAATCAACCTGCTTGGTCGGGACCGCCTTGGCCGGTTCCTTTTTCCGCGCGGCGAAATCGAGCCCAAACCAGAGCACCGCGACCCACGCGGCGAGAACGACAAGATAAGCAATGCGTGAGGCCATGCGGCGGGACTAGGTTGCTCTTTCCGGGCTGCGCTGCACCGATGTCGCGTAGGCCTCGAGCGCGAGCCGCATGCCCGCGGCTTTATGCAGCGTCTCCTCGTACTCGAGCGCGGGCACGGAGCCGGAGGTGATGCCGCTGCCGGTGGAGAAGTGAAGCGTGTCGCCCTCCTGGATCATGGTGCGGATGGCGATGCTGAAGGCGGCATCGCCGCTGGCGTCAAAGTAGCCGATGAGGCCGGTGTAGATGCCGCGCGGGCATGGCTCGAGCTCCGCGATGATCTCGCACGCGCGCTTTTTCGGCGCGCCGCTGATCGATCCGCCGGGAATGCAGGCGCGCACGGCGGCGAGCGCGTCGATGCCGGGACGCATCATGCCCTCGATGGTGGAGACGAGGTGGTGGACCTGCGGGAAGTGCTCGAGGTGCGCGAGCTGCGTGACCGCGACGCTGCCGTACTCGCAGATCTGGCCGAGGTCGTTGCGCTCGAGGTCGGTGATCATGATGAGCTCGGCGAGTTCCTTGGGATCGGTCTGGAGCTCGAAGGCGAGCTGGGCGTCGAGGACCGGGTCGCGGCTGCGCGGGCGTGTGCCCTTGATCGGCCGCGTGGTGAGATGCCGTCCGCGCACCCGCAGGAACATTTCCGGCGAGGCGGAGAGGATGCGCGCGCCGTCACTTTCACCGCCGAAGTCGAGGAACGCTCCGCCGGGCGCGGGACTGCGCGCGAGCAGGTGCTCAAAGAGGCGGTAGGGATTGCCTTCGAAGCGCGTGCTGAATTTCTGCGCGAGGTTGACCTGATAGATGTCGCCGGCGGCGATGTACTCCTGGGCCCGGGCGACGATGGCTTCGAATTTCTCGCGCGACATGTTCGGCTGCCAGTGGTAGCCCGCGACCTCCGGGCGCGGGGCTAGCTGGCTTTGCGCCCCCGGGAAAGTTTCGCGTTCACCTGCCGCGCCCCGTGCCCGGAGGTCACGGGCTACCGCTGCACAGCGCTCGTGCCACAACGCGCTGAAGCCGTTTTCGCGCAGGATGGAGATGCGCGGGAACCACGCAAAGCGGAACGCGCCCTCATAGGTGATGTAACCGACGGCGGCGCCTTGAGGATGGACGGAATCGCCGCCGGTCTTGCGCCGGCGCGCCAGCAGGTCGCGCAGCTTGTCCCAGTCGTCCCAGCCGCCCGTGACAATTTCCTCCGGCTCGGCTGCCTGCAGGATCGTGCCCGGCTCGTTCCAGGAGTTGAGGGAGATGAAGGGTGACATCTCGTTTATTTTCTATGAAGACGCCGTAACCGCTACTAAATTCGTTCCATGAGGCTTCCGACTTGGGTTGCACCTTTCGGGTATCTGCTTTTTTGCATGGCATCCGTTTGCCAGCTTTTTTTGGAATTCATCAGCTTCGGAACACTCTTCGCCGGATGCTCTGAACGCGAGTTCCATGCAAAATTTCTTGTCGCCCCAACTCTGCTTGCCGTCTCCTTTGGGCTGACATGGTTGGGTTGGATTCTGCATCGGCCGCCGACGTCTAGAAGCAACGGCCTGTTTGTGATCTGGCAGATTTGCCTCGTCGGCGTGCCGCTCTTTTGCGGCACCTTATTCGTCTTGGGTCAAATTGTGGGCGGTCCCCACTTTGGACTGTTCCTCTTCGTCGTCAGTGCTCTTAGTTTGGTATTCGCTGCAGGCGGTGCGCGTTACAGATCGAGGCCTCCAGACGTAAGCCCCCGCTTACGGAACGGTAGCGGCGGTTCAAGCGGCGGTCGTAAACCGCCGCTACCTTAATAAATTTGACGCTAGGAGACTCGCGTCCGCCAACTAAGCTACGACCTGGGGCGCCGTCTTTGCAGCGGGCTTGGCCTTCTGCAGGTAGGGCAGCGCTTTTTCGACGGTGGCGGCGACGCTGATGCCGGCCTTGGCGCGGAGAGCGTCGGGCTTGCCGTGGTCGACGAAGGCATCGGGCCAGCCGATGCGCACGACGGGCACCTGAATGCCGAGGTTCGCGAGTTCCTCCAGCACGGCGCTGCCGAATCCGCCGGCGAGCACGTGATCTTCCATCGTGATGACCACGTCCGCGCTGCGGGCGAAGAACGAGATGGTGTCGATATCGAGCGGCTTGACCGAGCGCGGGTTGATGACCGCGGTGGAGTAGCCCTTCGCTTCGAGTTCCTTCGCGACGTCCGAGGCCATGCCGAGCAGGGCGCCGAGTCCGAGAACGACCGCCTGCGTGCCGTGCTTGACGACCTGCGCCTTGCCGATCGGGATGAGCTCAGGCTTGGACTTGACCGCGACGCCGGGGCCGGTGCCGCGCGGATAGCGGATCGCGATGGGGCCGTCGTGGTGCAGCGCGGTGAAGAGCATGTCGGCGAGCTCGTCCTCGTTGCTGGCATCGAGGTGAACCAAATTCGGGATGCAGCGCAGGTAGCTGATGTCGAAGAGGCCGTGGTGCGTGGGGCCGTCGTCGCCGGAAAGACCGCCGCGGTCCATGGCGAACACGACGTTGAGATTTTGCAGGCAGACGTCGTGAACGATCTGGTCGAACGCGCGCTGGAGGAAGGTGGAGTAGATGGCGCAGAACGGCTTGAAGCCCTTCGTAGCCATGCCGGCGGCGAAGAGCACGGCGTGCTCCTCGGCAATGCCGACGTCGTAATATCGATCCGGGTGCTTGGGTTGGAAGAGATCAAGCGCCGTGCCGTTCGGCATCGCGCCGGTGATGGCGACGACCTTCGAGTTCATGTCGGCGAGCTTGATCATGGTCTCGGCGAAAACCTGCGAGTAGGTCTTCGGGCCGGACGACGTGGTCTCGACGTTCTTCGCCGCATCGTAGGTGCCGGGGCCGACGCCGTGGTACTTCTTCTGTTTCTCGATGCCGATATCGAAACCCTTGCTCTTCTTCGTGAGCACGTGGAGCAGCAGCGGCTTCTCGTGGTGCTTGGCGAACTCGAGCATGCGGATGAGGGTCGGCAGGTCATGGCCGTCGATGGGGCCGTAGTAAGAGAGGCCCATTTCCTCGAAGATGACGCTCGGGCGATGGCCGGTGGAGACGAGGCCCTTGAGGATGCCCTCGGCCTTCAACGCGAGCTGCTTGCCGGTCTCGCCGGTGAAGCGCTCGGCGAGTTTCTCCATGCTCTTGTGCAGGTTCTCGTAGCGCGGGTTGGTGACGATGTCGGTGAGATACTTCGCGATGGCGCCGACGTTCTTGTCGATGGACCACTCGTTGTCGTTGAGGATGACGATGAGGCGCTTGGTGTGCGACGAAATGTTATTGAGCGCCTCATAGGTGATGCCGCAGGTGAAAGCCGCATCGCCGCAAAGCGCGACGACGTGCTCCTTGCCGCCCTTCATGTCGCGCGCCGTGGCCATGCCGAGCGCGGCGGAAAGCGCCGTGCCCGCGTGGCCCGCGCCGTAGCAATCGTGCTCGCTTTCGGTGCGGAGCATGAACCCGTTGAGGCCGCCCGGCTGGCGGATGGTGTTGAAGCGGTCGCGGCGGCCGGTGAGCAGCTTGTGCACGTAGGCCTGGTGGCTGACGTCGAAGATGAAGTTGTCCGCCGGCGTGTCGAAAACGGTGTGGAGCGCGATGGTCAGCTCCACCACGCCGAGGTTCGGGCCAAGATGGCCGCCGGTGGTGGCGATGACCGAAATCAGTTCGTCGCGAATCTCCTGCGCGAGCTGGGGAAGGTCCTGAAGAGGAATTTTTTTGACGTCGGCGGGCGAATTGATCGAGTCTAAGAGACGGGCCATCGGTGAGAATTATGCAAAGGGTCAGCTATTAGCAAGAATTATATCAGACCGTTGCTTTCACCAAGAGATGCACCTTGCGGAATATGGGCCCATCACCTGCAATCATGACCGATGCCGACAATTCTCCGAAAGAACGGATATCGATTTTTCTTTTACTCACATGAGCCAAACGAGCCGCCCCACGTCCATCTAGAAAAGGGCGACGGCGAAGCAAAATTTTGGCTAACGCCCGTATTTTAGCTGACAACGATGGATTTTCCTCACGCGAGATTGAAAAAATAATGGTTATCATCCACGAAAATCTCGATTATCTTCTTCGAAGTTAACGAGAATTTCATGGCCTACGAACCGACTATCGTCGCGAAAAAGGTAAGTGCTGAGAACCGCGTGGTGCACCTATCCCTCGCCGACGGCTCGACGCACAGTTTTCTCGCAGCATATTACCCGCGCCTGGCTTGTGCCTCAGATGCTGCCTTAAAAAAGGTTAAACTCCGTCTCCGCGGAAAGTCACTGCGCTGGGACAATCTTGACGAAGACATCTGGGTCGGCCACGCCGTCATTGGGCGTTACCCTGCCACGAAGCGCAATTCTGCGGCCGCGCAGCCCGTAGCGCTTTTTCGTTGAACCTTGCCACACGGTAAGGCGTCAAAGGTTAATTAATCCGTGACGGCATGGAGCCGTCGGGACAAGATGAAATACCCATGAAACGAATTGTTTTCCCGGCCGGGGCGTGGCTCGCGGGCGCGCTGCCGCTGCTGGCGCAGACCTCCGGCAATAACGACGCGGTCGATGCGATCAGCAAGCAAACCTCGCTGCTGGACATGGTCTCGGCGGCGGGCTGGGTGATGATTCCCCTCGCCCTGGCCTCGATGGTGACGCTGACGCTGGTGATCTACTGCTTCTTCACGCTCACGGAAAAAAGCATCTCGACGCCCGAGCTGCTCGACCGCATCGAGCCGTTCTTCGAGAACGAGGACGCGGAGGGCCTCGCCCACTTCGTGTCGGAGCGGCCGCAGGCCACGGCGCGGATCGTGGATCGCACGCTCTCGTTCATCGAGCGCCATCCCGATGCCGATGCCGATGCCATCAAGGTCGTCGCGGAAGTGGAAGGCAACCGCATCGCGGCGTCGCTCAACCAGCGCGTGCTTTACATCATGGACGTCGGTGTGCTTTCGCCGATGCTCGGGCTTTTCGGCACGGTCGTTGGCATTCTCAATTCATTCGGCCACATCGCCTCGACGGAAAGCCCGATGCGCACGATGCTGCTGGCCGGCGGCGTGTCGCAAGCGCTGGTCTCGACCGCGGCGGGTCTGATTGTCGGCATCACGGCGATGGCGTTCTTCGCCTATTTTCGCGGCCGCGTGGGACATCTCATCTCGGTCCTCGAGGGTGAATCGACGCTGCTGGTCCAGGAGCTGATCCTGCTGAGCAAACGCCATCGCGTCACCCGCGTGGTGGCCCGCTAATTTTTCCGCCATGAACCTGCGACGCCGCATCAACCAGGAGCCGATCCAGCTTCAGCTCGCGCCGATGATCGACGTGATCCTGTTTCTGCTCTGCTTCTTTTTGCTAACGTGGAATCTCGCGCGCTATGAGCAGGACCTGCAGGTGAAAGTGCCGACCGCGCGCAACGGCTCCGCGCCGAAGGGACTGCCGGGCGAGGTCATCATCAATGTGAAGTCCGATGGCTCGGTAGAGCTGCAGCGCCGCATCCTCACGGTGCCGGAGCTCAAGGATAAGTTGAGCGCGATCCGCGAGGTTTATCCGGACCAACCCGTGGTCGTGCGTGCGGCGGAGGACGTTGAATATAAGTTTGTGGTGAAGGTGCTCGATGCCTGCGCCGGGGCCAAGCTGGTCAACATCAACTTCGCCACGAATCGTCCGGATAAGAACGAGACGCAGTAGGCTGCGCCCTCGCCGTTGTGACCATGGCGAATAGTTCCCTTCCCCTCACCCGACAATTGCGCTGGGGAATCGCCGCGTGGACGCTGGGCGCGCTGAGTATTTTCGCGCAAGACACGAACGCACCGCTCGCGCCGCCCGCGGATAATTCCCAGCCGCCCGTGGCCCAGCCGGCAAACGGCTCCGGCGCTCCGCCCGTCGCTCTGCCCGCCAATGGCGCGGACACGAACGCCGCTCCGGTGCCGGGCGCGGACCTGATCGTGGCGAATCCGGCCGAGGCGCGCTTCACCGCCGCGATGAGTTCCTACAGCGCGGGCCAGTATGCCGACGCAGTCGGCGCGCTGTCGCAGTTCATCGCTGATTTTCCGCAAGACCGGCATCGGGAGGAAGCGCTCTATCGCCTGGCCGATTCCTATCGCATCCTCAAGCACACCGACGATGCGCTGCAGGCCTACGCCTACCAGGTGGAGAATTACCCGGACGGCCTTTTCCGCGTCGACGCGGAGATGCAGCGCGGCGCGATCCAGTTCGACGCGCAAAAATACGCCGACGCCATTCCACCGTTGCAATACGTTTCGGAAAAAGGCGATGGCGCGTTGCAGCTCGCGGCGAATTATCTGCTCGGCCGCGCGTTCTTGCAGACGCAGAAGGAACCGCAGGGCCGCGCACTGCTCGAACCGATCGCAAACGCCGCGCCGCCGAACAAGTTTTCCGGCGACGCCGCGCAGACGCTCGCCACGCTCGATGACTCGCAGGAAAAATTCGCGGAGGCTTTTCCGCTCTGGCAAAAGGCCGTCGCACAGGCAACCGACCCCGGTGTGAAAGCGATCGCGGCGGCTCGCGGCGGCTGGTCAGCAATGGAAGCCAGCAAGCTCGACGAAGCCGAACCGCTCTTCCGCATCGGCCGCGGGGCAGATGCGCCGATCGAGGCGCGCAAGGCAGCCAACACCGGCCTTCTTCACCTCCTGTTCGCGAAAAAACACTACAGCGAATGGTTGAAGGTTTACGACGAAGCCACCACCACGCACGGCGCTGAGTTGATGGACAGCGCGCGCGAAGAGATTCTCTACGATCACGGTCAAGCCCAATTTGCGCTGAAGCACTGGCCGGAAGCCGTCGCGGCGTTTGATGCCTATCTCACCGCCTACCCGGCGAGCGAATCAGCTGTGACCGCGGCTTACCAGCGCTTTCTCGCCGACACGCAGATCGATCCGGCGCGCGCCCCGGCGGAGGGTGACGCCTATTTGAAATCGTGGCCGAAATCGTCCTACCGCGCGCAAGTGCAGTTGCTGCAGGCGCAGGAATTGTCGCGTGAGAAAAAGTTCGCCGCCGCGGTGCCGCTCTGGGAAACGCTCGCCGGCGAGGCGAAGGCAGCGTGGCCTCATGACGCGACGGTCCTTGACCAAATCCTACTCGAGCGCGCCCGCGCCTACGACGAGCTCGGCGATTACCCGAAAGCGGCTGCTGCCTATCGCGCGTTTCTCGACCGGCGCGGCGACGAACCGAAAAACAGCAGCACGATCCGGCAGACCATCGCCGCGCAGGCTCGGCTCGCGGTCTGCCTGCAAAAATCGAATCAACTCCTGGCCGCGACCGATGCGTGGAACGGCTTGTTGGCGCTCGCGCCCGACGGTTCGCCCGAGCAGGAGAGCGCCCTGGAGTCGCTGGCGCTCATCTACGCCAAGGGCGGCCCGAACCAGGCGGGGCAGATGGTCGACATGTTCCGCAAGATCCTCGACAAGTTCCCGAACAGCCCGCTGCGCGCCATGGCCGCGTTCACGGTCGGCAACGATTTGTTCGCAAAGCGCGACTACGCGGGCGCGGAACGTCTGCTGCTCAACGCGCGCAGTTGGGACGCGAAGACATGGGAGCAACCCGCCACGCAACGGCTCGTGCTCGCAGCTTTCGGGATGAAGAATTATGGCGCCACGGTCGGCTACCTGAACGAGTACGACACCGTGCCGGCGCCCACCGATCCGCAGGCGGCGCTTGCCGCGCGGCTACCGGCGGCGCTCTTTTACTGGCTCGCGGAACAGGCCCGGCAGGCGGGCAAGCTGGCCGACGCGGAGGCCTGTTACCTGCGCGTGATCCGGCATCCCGAGCCCGGCAATTTGCTCGCCGGCGCGTGGTGGGAGCTGGGTGAAGTGCAGAGCGCGCGGAAGGAATGGACGCAAGCGGTTTCGAGCTACGAAAACTATCGCGGGCTCGATCCCAAGTCGAAGGACGCCACGACGGTGCTGCTGGCGCTCGGCCGCGCGCGGCTGGGCATGGGCGATTTCGACACGGCAACCAAAATCGCAGACCAGATCATGCTGCAGGAGCCGGAGGGCCCGCACAACGCCGAGGGGCGGATGCTGCTGGGCGAGACCGCGTTTGGCCGCGGCGATTTTCCCGAGGCGGCGAAGCAGTTCGATCTCATCGCGGAGCTCTTCGAAGATCCCAAGATCACACCGCAAGCCGAGGCGCGCGCGGCCGACGCCTTCGACCGGGCGGGCGATGAAAAATCCGCGGCGAAATGCCGCGACAAGCTGAAAAGCGCCTATCCGCAATTCCAAGAAAGCGCGTTTTTATAAGGCAGCGGGCGGATGCAGCCTACAGCCACGAGGTTACAAAAAACTGCGCCCGTTTTGAAAATTTAACATTCCCCGTACGGCAAAAAGTTTGAAGCCAGACCATCCGCCGCCGTCCAAAAACCAAGTATGAAACGTGCATCTCTCAAAATGGGCGTGCTGGCCTTGCTGGCCGGTGTCGCATTGTCGGTCGCTCCCACACAGGCTTCGGCTGCGTCGATCAACATTCAGATCGGCGGGCCCCCGCCTCCCCCTCCCCCTCACCTGCCGCCGCCCTGGGCGCGGCCGCATCGTTCGGCGGTGTGGATTGATGGCCACTATGAGGTCATCAACGGCCGCTGGGTCTGGGTGGCAGGTTACTACGCCTATCCGCCGCGCCCCGGCCTGCACTGGGTGCCGGGCCGTTACCGGCACGGCTATTGGCGCGCGGGTTACTGGGCCTGAGTTTCATCGGGTGCCCGGCCAATGGTCCGGGCATCCATGACGATCATAAAAAAAAAACGCCCCGGGATGCCGGGGCGTTTTTCTTTGCGCCGAAAGCGTGTTATTGGAGGCTGTAAGGCATGGCGGAGACCAGGAACGCCTGGCCACCGGTCACGGGCGCGCGCTTGTAGATTACCGTCGCGGCGTCCGCCGGGATCGTCACGGTATTTTGGGTCACCGGCGAATTGCCCGAGCACAGGTACCAATTGCCGTTCGGCCGCTCGTAATAGAAAGTGAAGCTGCCGGCCGAGGGATTCCAGATGCCGAGGTTATCGGAATTCGCGGCCGATGAGCCGGTCTTCCAGTTGGAGCCCATTTTGAGCTGCGAGAGCTCGATCGGCGTGGCGTAATGGCTCGAGCCGTAGACATTCGCATTCCCGACAACTTTCTGGCAGGCGTTCGCCGACGTCACCTGGCCGGTGATCAGAAGCGTTGCGTTGCTGCCGGGCTGGCGGTACACGCTGATGGCCGAGTAGGGATAAATGATCGTATTGTTGGCGTTGGCCGAGCTGCCGGTGGTTTCCCACTGGCCAGCCGCGGTATTGAAGTAATAAACCGTATCCGAGGTGCCCCAAAGTGAAACCTGGTCTGCATTGCCCTGATTGGACGCGCCGTTCAGGACAAGAGGGTTGCTCGACGTGTTCGTGCCGAAGGCCGAGGCCAGTGTGTCGCCGGGAAAAATCTCGAACGTATCGCCCGCCGCCACGCTGAAGCCGCTGGCATTCAGCGGCACGGCCGAGCCGATACCGTGATCGGTCGTATCCAGCGTTAGGGACGTGCTCGTGCTGCCCGTGATGAGCAGGGTGCGGCCGGTTTCCTGGCCGGAAAGAAACTGCACGAAGTACGGCGTCGCCGCGCCCGTATAACTGGCGGTGAAGGTGCCGGACGAGGCGGCGATGCTGATCACATTGCTCGTGACGCCCGAGACCGCGCCGCAGAACACCGGCTGTCCGCTGAGAGGAAAGCTAAACCAAGTGGAAGTGCCTTGTTTCAAGGTGATCACCTGGACGCCGGTTGGCACCTTCGAGACTGACGTGGAGGAGGAAGCATGACCCATGGCCGTAGTGGCGCCGAGGGCGATAGCCAAGCTCACCCAAAAATAAAAAAATTTTTTGTTCATAGTCGTGGTAGTTGAGGTCTTTTCTTGTTTCGGTCGGATTGACTTGTGGTTGCCCCTCAATTTGCAGTGCGTGTGCCATGTGATTTTTTTTAACGGTTAATGACGACTTTTGAGAGTGTAACTCTAGTTTATGCGTAAAAAGTGGAACACCCTCGGCGTCGTGAAACTCGCCCTATTATCGAACAAGTTCGTCAGGTTCGGCGTCATTAGCATCTTTTATGCCGATCATAAAACATCGACCCTGCCACAGGATGCCCGAATGAAATTGGCACAGTAGTTCACTGCAATGAGGTATGTCGGGTTAAAGTAGTCGGTTTTGCCCTGAATTGAGCGCCGCAGATCGCGCGGTTTCTCCCGGTCTTTAAGGCAAAACGCCTCTCTCCAGAATCTACCAGTACTCTCCAAACCGATACAAATCGTTGATGGATATTGGATTTGATTTAGCACGCGCCACTGGCACGACCGATGCCTTTCTGAAGCAAGACCGTGGAAACGCTGACTATGAAAAGAAATGCGCAGCCAACCCAAACTGTAGCCGCTCGCGAAGAAGCCGCGAAGCAGCTCAAAGATTCCCAGCGCGCCGCCAAAGAAGTCGCCGACCTCTGTGCCGAGGCCATCGATAGAGCCCGCCTGGCGCACGTTCCTCATGCGGGGGTGGGTACGTCACCAGATGCGGGCACCTGAACTTTTTGTCATCAACCCTCAAACGAAATAAACCATATGAACGAAACCAAAATTAGCCTTAAGGGAAACTGGAACATCATTAAGGGCAAACTCAAACAATCCTACGGTGAACTGACCGACGACGACCTAACGTACGTCGAGGGTCAGGAAGACGAACTAGTGGGACGGATTCAGAAGCGCGTGGGTTCCACGGCAGCGGAAATTCGACACATGCTCGATAAGTACAATAGGTAACGCACGCACAACATTTTGGGGTGCAGAACCCGGGTCTTCCTGAAGCGAGGGAGGCCCGGGTTTCATTTTTGCCAGATCGCAAACCACTGCGGCCCCTGTGCCGCACGTTGCATGGATTTCGTGGCCGTCACTCCGGGGGTTCTTTAACCATGGCATACGCATCCAAAAGCCGTCCAGCTAGTTACGCTTGTCTTGGTCGTGATGGCACGTTTTGAGCAGTACTCTGTGCAGTCATTCAACCAAAGGAACCCAATGCTAAGTTATGCTATTACCTTCCTGATTGTCGCCTTGGTGGCGGGATTATTCGGACTGATGGGCGTGGCCAGCGTAGCGACCGAAATCGCTAAGGTGCTGTTCTTCGTCTTTATCGTCCTCTTCCTCGTCTCCTTGATCGCCGGTCGTCGGCCTCCGGTCTAACTCCCTATCTGGGGACCATGGCCCGGTGGGGAACACTCCGCCGGGCCATACGGCAGCCACTCTGGTCTCAGATGGTCTGCGTTTTTCTTTCAGTCGCCGCTTCTGATGCGGGCATAACGCCCGAGGCCTTGCTTAAGTCTTGCGTTATGCGATGTTTCTGGACGCACTGGTTGCGCTAGCTTCACTGAGATTTTGGTATAAACACCTGATTTATAGTGGCTAATAAATTGCCAATAAGACTGGCATCTCGCCTGCGAAGACGGGATCAAACCAACCACGAAAGGATCTTATGAAGCTTGCAGGTATCGTTCTCATCGTTCTGGGCGTCTTGGCCCTCGTCTATCAGACCTTCAACTACACTGTCCACAAGCAGGACGCCAAGCTGGGACCAGTTGAAATCAGCCACGACGAAACGCACAGCGTTTGGGTGCCTCCGGTTATCGGCGGCGTGCTGATCGTTGTCGGCGTCGGAGCCATCGCCGCGAGCGGTCGGGGCAAGATCTAGGTCGATCCGTTTTCCCGTCCGCGCCCCCATGAAGATCCGTATCCAGCACCGTACGACCTATAGCTATACCGTGCCGGTAAGCTTTGGGCAGCATCGGATCATGGTCCGCCCGCGCGAGGGCCACGACGTCCACATTGAGTCGTCGGCCCTCGAAATCACGCCGGCCCACACCATCCGCTGGATGCGCGATGTCAACGGCAACAGTCTGGCGAAAGTAGATTTCACCGAGCCAGCCGACCAGCTCATGTTTTACAGCGAGCTTGTGCTGGAGCAGTACGACACGAACCCGTTCGACTTCATCGTCGAGGACTCCGCGCTTCACTACCCCTTCGTCTACGAGCCCGAGACCCTCACCGAGCTCGCGCCTTACATGGTCATCCTGTATCCGCGCGACACGGGCCCGTTGAAGGAATGGCAGAAGCAGTTTTGGAAACCGGGGGAACAACTCGAAACTTTTTCCCTGCTGCAGAACGTCAATCGGCACATCTTCGAGACGTTCCAATATACCCGTCGCGACGAGCCCGGCGTGCAGACGCCGGCGGAAACGCTCCGAAAAGGCAGCGGCTCCTGCCGTGACTTCGCCACGCTCCTGCTGGAGGCCTTTCGCGCTTGGGGATTGGCTGCCAGGTTCGCCAGCGGGTATGTGCTGTGCGAGGCTACCGAGGCCGGCGGCGCCTCGACTCATGCCTGGACCGAAGTCTATTTGCCCGGCGCCGGCTGGAAGGGTTTCGATCCGACCAGCGGCCTCATGACCGGTGCGCAGCACGTCACCATCGCCGTCTCCCGCAATCCGGAGAACGCCGCGCCGATTTCCGGCATGTTCAAGGGCCCGCCGGGCTGCTCCAAGGGCATCAAGGTTGACGTCAGTGTTGTCCGCCTCGATCCACCTCCCGCGACGGTCGCCCTCCCTGTGCCCTTGCTCAGTTTATCGTCTCCGTTGTCTTCCCCCGTTCAACCCCAACCCGTACAGCAGGCCCAGCAGGAGGCTCAGCTCCTTACTCCCGCCGCACCCGTGATGGAAATGGTCATCCAGCCGGCGCCCGCTGCCCAATCCCAAGACCAGCCATGATCAATATGCGCATACTCGTGATCGACGATGAAACGCACATTCGCAAGACAACCACCATGACCCTCGACGCCCTCGGCCACGAGTGCGTCCAAGTCGCCAACGGCGCCGACACGCTGGCGCATCTGCAGAAAAGCAGCTTCGACGCCGCCTTCCTCGACCTGCGCCTGGGCAACGAGGACGGCCTCGATCTGATCCCGAAGATGATCGCTCTCGAGCCCAAGCTCGCGGTGATCGTCTTCACCGCCTACTCCTCGATCGACACGGCGGTCGAGGCCATGCGGCGCGGCGCGGTCGACTACCTGGCCAAGCCGTTCACCCCGGAGCAACTGCGGCAGTCGCTCGGGCGCATCGAAAGCGCGCGCCGTTTGGAAAATCGCGTGGTCGAGCTCGAATCGCTCGTCTCCGACAGCCAGGCCCTGGCCGACTTCAACAGCGAGGAGCCCGTGGTGCAAAAGCTTTTCGAGACGGCAAACAAAGCCGCCGCCTCCCAAGCCACCTTGCTTCTCTTAGGTGAGAGCGGCACGGGCAAAAGCGTCTTGGCACGGGCGCTTCACGGCAACAGCCCGCGACGCGACAACGCCTTTATCACCGTCGCCTGCCCGAGTCTTTCCAAGGAACTGCTCGAGAGCGAACTCTTCGGCCATGTCCGCGGCGCGTTCACCGGCGCGGTCGGCGAAACCTGGGGCAAGGTGAAAGCGGCCGAGGGCGGCACGCTCTTTCTCGACGAAATCGGCGAACTGCCGATGGAAATCCAGCCGAAGCTGTTGCGCCTTTTGCAGGAGCGTGAGTACGAAAGGGTCGGCGATGCCAAGCCCCGCAAGGCCAATGTCCGCGTCATCGCCGCGACCAACCGTAAACTCGAGGACCTCGTCAAGGAGGGCAAGTTCCGCGAGGACCTCTACTATCGCCTCAACGTGATCACCATCGAAATGCCGCCCTTGCGGAGCCGTCCGCTGGACCTGCCCGCTCTCGCGCGGCAGCATCTGAAGCTTTTCGCGCGGCAAAGCAGCCGGCCCATCCGGGACTTCACCCCCGCAGCCATGACGGCAATGCAGCGTTACCCGTGGCCAGGCAACCTGCGCGAATTGCGCAACGTGATCGAGCGTGCCGTCATCCTCACCCCGGGCGACAAGGTCGACGTCAACGATTTTCCCGACACCCTGCGCGGCGCCCCAGCCTCCGGCGCGGTCATCGGCAACCGCGTCAGCCTGGAGGAACTGGAGCGCGAGCACATCCTGCGCGTCATCGAGATCGCCAACAGCATGGACGAAGCCGCACAAATTCTGGGCATCGATCCCGCGACCCTCTACCGTAAGCGCAAGCGCTACGCCGAGCAGAACGCCGCTCCCGCCGACGGCGACACGACCAACATCAGCGACAACTCCCAAACGCCCGCCACCGCCGCCACCTAGATCAATCCGATCGCATCCCTGAAAGGCCCATGCTTCGTGTTCGACTCATGCTTGGGCTGATCTGCCTCCTGATCATCGTCCTGGCGATGGGGCTCTACTCGATCAGCCAGTGCAGCGAACTGGGCAGGCGGATCCAGAAGATCAGTGCCACTCATGACGAGGTCGGCAAGGACATTACCCAGATGAAGCAGGCTTGCGCGGCGATGACCAGCGGCCTGCTGACGCTGGCCACCGGTAACAGCGACAAGAGCCACGAGGAATTCCAGAAGGCGAGCACGAAGTTCAATGACGCGCTCAACCGCGAGACTGAGCGCACCGGCATTCCCAAGGAAGAGGAAGACCTGATCATCAAGCTGGTCAACGCCTACAAAACTTACGACACCAATGCCCAGGCGTTCCTCGCCTCGCCGGAGAGCGCGCCGAGTTGGCGTTCCGACGCGGGCAAACTCGGGCAGCAAACCGCCGCGCTGTTCGACCTCGCCGACCAGCTCGCCCTGGCGCATGAGCAGGACATCATCGAGGGCAATAAATCGTCGTCCAACGACATTCTCAATACCGTCCGGCTCCTCTGGTTCATGATGATCGTCGCGCTGGCGGCCACGCTGATGGCCTACCTTGGGCTGAGCCGCGGGCTGCTGCGCCCGCTCAAGTCGCTCACGCTGTCGATCAAGCAGATTGGCGAGGGCAACCTCAACCAGAACGTGCCCGTCGTCTCGCACGACGAGCTTGGCGCCCTCGCCTACTCCTTCAACCAGATGGCCGCGCAATTGCGGCAGTACCAGGCCAACACATCGGTCGAGCTTCTGCGCCTCAATGAAACCATCCGCGCGACCCTCGCCTCATTCCCGGACCCGGTCTTCGTGCTCAACTCCGAGGGCTCGGTTGAATTCCGCAACCCGGCGGCGGATCAGCTTGCCGTGAAGCTGCTTTTCGCCGGCGTCACCCGCCTCCCCGCCAAGGTTGACGAAAAAGTCGAGGAGGTGCGGGCCAGCGGCAAGGATTACCTGCCCGCCGTTTTCGCGGAGGCCGTTAAGTTTCACCTCGACGGCCAGGACACCTACTTCCTCCCGCGCATCGTGCAACTGCGCACGGAAAAGGGAGTGACCTTCGGTGTTGCGGTCATTCTTGAGAACGTGACGCGCATGCTGCTTCTCGACGATGTGAAGAGCAACCTCATCGCCACCGTCAGCCACGAGCTCAAGACGCCGCTGACCAGCGTCCGCATGGCCCTTTATCTCCTCGACGAAAAAACGGTCGGCCCACTCAATGACAAGCAGGGCGAGCTGACCGCCGCCGCCAAGGAGGACGCCGACCGCCTGCTGCGCACGCTCAACGATCTGCTCGACCTCGCCCGCCTCGAGCGTGGTTCCGCGCCGATGCAGCTCAAGGAGGTTTCGCCCGCGGACCTGGTCGCCTCCGTCGAACGTGCCACGAGGGACGTCGTCCACGCCGGCGGCTTCCTCCTGACGACGGACATTGCGCCCAACCTTCCCGCCGTTCCCGTGGATCGTCAGCGCATCGCCTACGTCTTTACCAATCTCATCACCAACGCGACGAAGTATTCTCCCAACACCGGTAAAATCAGGGTCGCCGCCCAAACGGGCCAGACGCGTGACGGCAAGCCCTGTGTCCGCTTCTCCGTTAAGGACGAAGGGCCCGGCATTTCACCCGAGCATCAGGAGCACATTTTCGAGCGCTTTTACCGTATTCCCGGCAGCAACAAATCGGGCGCTGGTCTTGGCCTCTCCATCGCGCGCGAGATCGTCGCGGCCCACGGGGGCGAGATCGGCGTGATCAGCCGTCCCGGCGAAGGGAGCGAGTTCTTCTTCGTTATCCCGCTGGCCGCCATCGTCTAGCTCACTCGGCAAGCTGCGGCTGCCACTCGCAAGAAATTGCAAAATGCGCAGATTAGGAAGATCTCTCCAACCACCTTCTACTTCATAAGCTCTTTTCCGCCAGTGAACTAAGCCCTCTCCCGAGTGATGGCACGCCCCTTGCAAATGGGGATCGTATCGGGTAACAGGTGCCCGGACTACAAAGGGAAATTCAATGAAGAAATATCTATTGTGCGGCGTGTTGTCACTCACCTTGGCGGGATGCGGAGGCGGTTCGCCGCTGACGCTTAACCAAAGCAATCTCGATAAAGTTCACGACGGAATGTCCACCTCCGACGTGCGCGGCATCCTTGGTGCCCCGACGGAATCCAAGGACGAGGCGATCCCGCTGGTGGGCGGCACCAAGACCACCTACGTGTATCGCAACGACAAGAGTGAGGTCACCATCGTCTTTAAAAACGACCAGGAGCAATCCAAGACCGGATCTTTCAGCGAGTAAGCGACTCCCTCACCTGCGCGCCGGCTTGCATACAAGCCGGCGCGTTTCGTTGTTCGTGATCATGATAAAATCCGGTTTGCTCCACCGCATTGCGGTCTTACCTTGATCCGGTACAGCCGTGACCATCGATTCCGATTCCGCCAGATTTTCGCAAGCCCTGCGCTCTGCCATCATGTGGCCGCTGGGCGTTTTTTTTGCCGCGACGATTCTTCTCGTCGTCTTCATCGTCGCATTGCTTAGCGAAGTGACGTGGTCCACGCATTCGTACGAGGTACTCGCGCATGTGCGCCACTGCGAGAATCTGCTTATCCGTGCGCAGAACGATGTCCGTGGCTTTCTGCTCACCGGTGACCCATCCTTCGTCACCACCTACCAGACGGACCGCCTGCAGGCCGAGAACGGGCTCAGGGAGCTCAAGGTTTTGGTCGCGGACAACCAAGACCAGACGCACAACGCGCAGGACATCATGGACGCCATGAGAAGTTGGGGCGAGCACGCGGACACCCTGATCGCCCAGCGGGCCAAGGCGCCCGTCAGCCCGGACTGGATGAAGCTTGGCGCCACGCTTTCCGGCCAGGCGGAACGAAGTTTCGAGCAGTTCGTCACGGAGGAGGAGCACGTGCGCGATATGCGCCTGCATCGGGTCCGGCGCATGAAAATGATCATCGCAGTCTCGGGCGCAGTCCTGGCGCTGTTGCTCGTCGTCACCCTCGTATACCAGGTGCGGCGGCAGATGTTCGAGCTGGCCGCGAGCTACCGCGAGGCGCTCAAGACCATCGAGCAGCGCCAAATCGCCCTGGCCCGTTCCGAGAGCGATCTTGAGGATCAGAAGGAGTGGCTGCGCGTCACGCTCACCTCCATCGGCGACGGCGTCATCGTCACCGACGCCGAGGGCCGCGTCGTGCTGATGAACCATGAATCCGAGTGGCTCACCGGCTGGACGCTGGCCGAGGCGCTGCACCGGCCGCTGCCCGAAGTCTTCAAGATCGTCAGCGAAGAGACACGCACCGCGGTGGAAAATCCCGTGTCCAAGGTCCTGGTCGAAAAAAAGACCGTGGGCCTCGCCAATCACACCGTACTTCTCTCGCGCAAGGGCGACGAGTGGCCCATCGAGGACAGCGCTGCGCCCATCCTGGACGGGAAAGGCGGGACGCTGGGCGTCGTGCTCGTCTTTCACGATGCGTCCAGCTCGCGCCTTGCGCAAAGATCGCTCAAGGCCTCCAATGAGGAACTCGAAAGGACCGTGGCGCAGCGCACCTTGACACTGCAGCAGGCTGTTTCCGACTTGCAGGCGTTTTCCTACTCCGTCTCGCACGACCTGCGTTCCCCGCTGCGCGCCATGCAGGGATTTGCCGAGGCCATCCTCGAGGACTACGGTGAAAAGCTGGATGAGAAGGGCCGCGATTATCTCGGTCGCATCAAGACCGCCGGCGCGCGCCTTGACCGGCTCATCGTCGACCTGCTGTCGTACACCCGCATCGCCCGCGACGACGCACCGATGGAACCCTGCGACCTCGACAAAACCGTGCGCGATGTCATCGCGGCCGACAGCCATCTCCAGTCGCCCGCGGCCGAGATACGCGTCGAAGGCCAACTGCCGAGGGTGCTCGGGCGCGAATCCGCCCTCAATCAGGTCCTGACCAACCTGCTCGGCAACGCGGTGAAGTTCGTGCACGAGGGCAAGACGCCCAGCATTCGCATCTGGAGTGAAGAGCGCGGCCCGAACGTGCGCCTGTGGATCGAGGACAAGGGTCTCGGCATCGCCCAGGAAGAGCAGGAGAAAATCTTCCACATGTTCACCCAGCTCAACGACCCGGCGAAGTTCGGCGGCACCGGTGTGGGATTGGCCATTGTGAAGAAGGCGATGGACATCATGCATGGCGCCGTCGGTGTTGAGTCCACCGACGATTCCGGCAGCCGCTTCTGGCTTGAACTGCCCAAGGCGTGATAGACTGCGGCATGCGCGACGCTGCCTTACTTCTCCTCGGCCACGGTTCCACACTCAACGCGGACTCAAGCACGCCGACGTATCAGCACGCGGAGGAAATCCGCCGCCGCGGCGTCTTTGCCGAGGTGCACGTTGGCTTCTGGAAAGAGGAGCCGAACTTTCGCCAGTCGCTGCGCCAAACGTCGTGCCGCACCGTTTACGTGGTGCCGAATTTCATCAGCTCCGGCTACTTCACGGAGCAGGTCATCCCGCGCGAACTGGGCTTGACCGGGCCTATCACGCGCATTGGCGGGCAGGACGTTTATTATTGCCAACCGGTCGGGCTGAGCCCGGCGATGACGGACGTGCTGCTCGCGCGCGCGAAGGAAGTTGTCGCCGCCACCTCCGAGCCGTGCGATCCCAGGCAAACCTGCCTTTTCATCTGCGGCCACGGCACGTCGCTGAACGACAACTCCACGAAAATCATCCATGAGCAGGCCGCGATCATCCGTGCGCGCGGTCTCTACGCCGACTGCCAGGGCGTGCTCATGGAGCAAAGCCCCTTCGTGAAGGACTGGCGTACGCTCACAACGTGCCCGAACGTCATCGTCGTCCCCTTCTTCATCTCCGACGGTCTTCATTCGTACGAGGACATCCCGGTGCTGCTCGGCCTCACGCACAACATTCGCGAGCAAGGATTCGTCAATCCGCATCGCGAAGGCGGGCGCCGGCTGTGGTATGCCACGGCCATCGGAACCGATGCTTTGATTGCCGAGGTGATCCTCGATTCGGTGGCGCGTTTTGACGCGGAGCACCCGATCACTTCGGCTCCGAATACATCCACCTTGGATGATCCCATTGGCTCGTGCCTCGAGGATTTCCTCGCGAAGGTCACAGCTCCCCATTGGAGCATCGGACAACTCCGCGTCTGGAACTCGCCTGACGGAAGCTTTTCAGTAAATCGTGAAGCGTTCCCTGGCGGGTCCGTTCCCGAAGGCGCAGGGCCATCTTTGGAAATAGCGTCGCTGGAAGAATTGCGCCGCGTTATCCTGACGGATGCTGAAGGTCATTTTCGGCCGCTCCGTGCCGCGCCGGACTTGAGGTCCGACTGGTTCATGAAGGCCAAAGATGTCAAAGAACTGCGCGCCATTATCGACTACGTCTACCCGGCGGCGCTGGCAAACTGGGTCGCCTGGCGGCTGCGGAAAACCGCGTCCGGCACGCCGTGGAAATCCACAGCGGAACGCCAGAGCGGACGCTTCCGCATTGTGCGCGAGCTGGACACGTCCAGCCTCCGCGAGATCACCGGCCAGGTCTGCGATAAGGAGTGCCTTAAACGCCGGCTTTGGGATCCGGAAACGCAACTCGTGGAAGAGAACGGTTACACCATTCCACTCGTCTGTCCAGAGGCCTGCAATTACTTCGTGAACAAGGCGCGCGAGAAGCTCAAGGGTCCTGAGACCGACGCGGAATGATCCGCGCCCTTGTCTCGGCTCCGCGCGCCGCTAGGATCGGGCGGAGATGAACCCACGCTTTCCGCGCGCGCTGGCCGCCTTGGTCCTGGCCGCGCTCTCGGCCACCGCTGCTTTCGGCAAGGAAAAGGCGCCGAAGGGACCGAAGGGGCACGACCTGGCCGACACGATCTGCGCCAACCCGATCCTTACCGACTTCGCCAAGCTGCTGCAGGCCTCGCCCGACATCTACACGTTCCTCAGCAGCAAGGGTCCGTTCACCGTCTTCGTGCCGACCGACTCCGCCTTCGCCAAGCTCAAGCCCGGCGAGCTCGACTCGCTCCTGCAACCTCAGAACGCGGACCGGCGCAACGCCATCCTGCTCTTCCACATCGTCAACGGAAAGCAGGTGACGATGAAGGACCTGATCGCGCTGCACGCCATCTTCTCGTGCCAGGGCAATCCGCTCACCTTCAAGCTCACGCACACCGGCGTGTTCCTCGTGCAGAAGAGCAAGGTCACGCACGCGGACATCAGGTGCGCCAACGGCAACTTCAACCAGGTCGACACGGTGCTGATGCCGCCGTCGCTCGCGCTGCCCTCGCTGAAAGCCGCGCCTGTTGTCATCGCGCCGCCGGCCACGGATACCAACACCTACACCACCATCCCGACGATCACCGATACGAATTCGGTGCCGATGGTCGCACCCGTCGTCGGCGAAGGCGCCAACGCGGTCACGAACGCGCCGCCTTCGGCAGCGCCGTAAGCGACTATTCCACGAGGTCGCGCTTCAGCACGGCCTTCAGCGCCTCGACCGTCTTCTCGTCGGTGGCGCTGACGGGGATGATCTCCTTCTTCACGCGGCGCTTGAACTTCTTCAGGTTCTCCGCCGCCTCGGGCAGGTCCATTTTATTGGCGATGACGAGGTAGGGCCGCTCGCCGAGCTCTTTCTGGTAAAGGCTGACTTCCTTGCGCAACTGCGCGAAGTCGTCGCGCGGGTCGCGCCCTTCGCTGCCGGCCATGTCGATGACAAAAAGCAGCATGCGGCAGCGCTCGATGTGGCGCAGGAACTCGTGGCCGAGACCGACGCCCTCGTGCGCGCCCTCGATGAGCCCGGGAATATCCGCGACGTAGACGCGCTTGAAGTCCGGGTACTCGATGACGCCGATCATCGGCTCGAGCGTGGTGAAGGGATAGGGCGCGATCTTCGGGTGTGCATTGGAGAGGCGCGACAGCAGCGTCGACTTGCCCGCGTTGGGAAAGCCCACGAGCCCGGCGTCGGCGATCGACTTGAGCTCGAGCTGAAACTGCCCGCGCTCGCCCTCCTCGCCTTCCTCAAAGCGGCGCGGCGCCTGGTTGGTCGAGGACTTGAAGTTCATGTTGCCGCGGCCGCCACGGCCACCGGCGCAGAGCACGTAGCGCTCGCCGGGCTTGGTCAGGTCGGCCACGGGCTCGAGGAGCGACTTGTCCTCGGGCACGGCGGCGAGGTCCTCGGGCACGCGGCGCCCCTCGCCGAATTCGTTCTGGCCGACGGGAATGATCGCCTCGGGAATGCGGCTGACCACCGTGCCGGGCGGCACGATGATGACGCAGTCCGCGCCCGACTTGCCCGTCTTTTGATAGGTCCCGCCGTGCTCGCCGTTCTTCGCGAACTGGTGCGGCGAGTAGCGGTACTTGATGAGATTGTTCGAGTTCGCGTCGACCTCGATGATGACGCTGCCGCCCTGGCCGCCGTTGCCGCCGTCGGGACCGCCCATGGGCCGGTTTTTTTCGCGCAGGAAACTGCACGCACCGGGACCGCCGTTGCCGGCTCGCGCGACAATGCGAACTCTATCTACAAACATACGCGCACGATTGGGACGAAAGTCCCTTGAAATGAGGGTCAGGCCAGAGGCTGACCCTCCGAATTAGGCCGCCGCTTCCGCCAGGACGTGCACCTTGCGGTTCGTCTTGTCGAATTTCACGGTGCCGTCGATGAGCGCGAAGAGCGTGTGATCGCGGCCCATGCCCACATTCGCGCCGGCGCGAAAACGCGTGCCGCGCTGACGAACGAGAATGTTGCCGGCAATGACTTCCTCGCTGCCGTATTTTTTCACGCCGAGGCGCTTGCTGACGCTATCGCGCCCGTTGCGTACGCTGCCTTGACCTTTTTTATGCGCCATGATTGTTCTCCAGTTAGATCGTGATGCCGGTGACCTTCACGCGGCTGAGTTGCTGCCGGTGGCCGACCGTGCGGTGGTAGCCCTCGCGGCGGCGATACTTGTAGGCGATGACCTTGCGGGCCTTCACCTCGCCGACCAGCTCGAGGCCGACCGTCGCGCCGCTGAGGAGCGGGTTGCCGACGGAAAACTTGTCGCCGTTGCCGACGAGGAGCACGTCCGAGATCGTGATCTTCTTTTCCCCTTCCTTGGGGAATTCGACCAGCTCGATATCGAGGGTATCACCCTCCTGCACTTTGTACTGTTTGGACCCTGAACGGATAACGGCGAACATAAATAGCTCCTGTAAATTGAGAGTCGAACATCCTGCCTCAGCCAGCCCTAGGTGCAAGCAAATATTTGCCCCTTTCTCGCCGCTCCCCTAAGTATAAAGCCTTCATGGCGCGGATTCACATCTTTAAACGGGGCGCTGCGGCCCTCGCTCGCCTGCTGCCTGCGTCCTGGCGCTTCCGGGTCTTTGGCGTGCCGGATGCGGAGCCTCCCGCACCGTCTGGCTCGCCTGTGCCGGATGTGCAGACGATCCCAAACGGTACCGGCAGCCACATTGGCGGGCATCTTGGTGCGCAGGATAGGCTTCTGGCGGAAGGCCCGCTGAAATGGGCCGAGCCGCTGCGCGAGCGATTCATCCTGCGCCAGCGTTTCTTCCCGCCCATGCGCGAAGTCCAAGGCACGGCGTGGTCGCTGGCGACGGTGAGCGCGACGAACTATTTCCACTGGATGTTCGAGTGCCTGCCGAGGCTCCGCTTTTTGCTCGAGGCCAACATTCCGTATGACTGGATCTACGCCTGCCAAAATCAGCGTTTCCAGCGCGACGCTTTCGCGCACCTCGGGCTGCCGGCGGACAAGATCATCGATACCTCGGCCGTGCCGTTTCTTCGTGCGGAGCGGCTCGTGCTGCCCCGGCGCATCAACAAATTCGAGCCGTGGATCATTCCGTGGCTGAGCGATACGCTTCTGCCGCTGGGCCAGAGCGCGACCGGAGCGACGCTGCCCAAGCGCATCTACATTTCGCGGCGCAAGGCGAGCAGCCGTGCCGTGGGCAATGATGCCGAGCTCACGGCGCTGCTGGAGTTGCACGGTTTCGCCGAGGTGCGGCTGGAGGAACATTCGCTGGCCGGGCAGATCGCGCTTTTTCGGCAGGCCGAGGCCATCGTTGCCCCGCACGGCGCGGGCCTGACCAATCTCGTCTTCTGCGAGCCGGGCACGCTGGTCGTGGAATTCATCGCGGTCGGCTACGGCAGCGAGCTCTACGCGAAGATCGGGCAGGCGCGGCAGCTCAACTATCACTTGCTCCAATGTTCGCCGCAGGACCCCGCGCGCATCCATGCCAGTGAGATACTGGTCGATGTGTTGCATGTGCGGACGATTTTGGCTTCGCTTGAGAGACTGTAAAAAATAAGCGTATCAAGCGTATGGGAGAGTACCGAATTAAGCGAATAGGGTGAAATCAACCGAATGGGATTCGGTTGGCTCGATTTGACTGATTGAGCTTTGGCAAGTTGTGGAAAGTGGTCATGCGAGGCATTATCGCATGTTCCCGAAAAGGGCGGTAGCGCTGCAGAGCCTGGAGAGCTTGCCGCGCCTAAAAAATTAGAGCCAACAGGCTAAATAGCGCTCTTCGACCGTCCGGGAACGAAGAGGCCGTCGCAGTAGGCGAGGGCGGGCGAGTTCTTCGAGTGCTGGAGATTGTAGAGGCACGAGAGCCGGTAGCCGCGCGCGTCGAGATACGAGATGACTTCGGCGGCCAGCGGCGCCTCGGCACTGCTGCGCGAGAAAGTGAGCTCGAGGTAGAGGCATCCGATGGCGCCGCGCTGGATCAGGCCGCGCGCGCCCTCCAGCGCGCGAATCTCCGCGCCCTCGATGTCCATCTTGAGCAGGTCAATCCGCGCGATGCCCTGCTGCGCGGTGAAATCGTCGAGGGTCACGCTTTGGACTTTGATCGTCTCGATCAGCGCGTTGGCGGCCTCGGCGGGATTCGCGCCGCCGGGCGGCAGCGGTGCGAGCAGCGAATTCTTCTCGCTCGCCTGCGTGACGTGGAATTGCAATTCCGCGTTGCGGTCACTCACCGCCAGTTGATGCAGGTGCGCCTGCGGATCGTTGCCCGCCCGGGCCTTGAGCTTCTCGTAGACGCGCGGGTCGGGCTCGAAGGCATGGATGGTGGCCTGCGGAAAGAGCGAGCGGAACATCTGGTAGGTGCCGCCCTTGTTCGCGCCGACGTCGAAGATCATCGGCGGCTTCGCGCTGACGATCTTCGGCAAATCGTCCGTGATGGAGCGGCCGAGGCCTTGCGCCGCGTTGATCCCGGAGTCCTTCGCCGCGAAGATGCGCTCGTAGTCCCTGGTGTTGACGAGGCGGTAGTGGGTGCCGCTCAAAAGAGTATTGAAGAGGCGCTTAAAACCCATGCGGAGCCGCTTAATCTGCGGGGCACCCCGAAAAAAGTCGAGCCTCCTTGAGGGACGGAATAACGGAATGGACGGAATTTTGCGGGAGGCGTTTTTGACAGGATTAAGAGGATTTACGGGATAAGGGAAGCCGTGGCCCCAACCCAGCCTCTCAATCGTCTTAATCCTGTTATTTTCCGTCTTCCGCAATCGGAATATGCGCAATGGAGGCGATCAGAACTCGAATGAGAGGAGCTTGATGCCACCGGCGTCGCGATGCGCGGCGGGTCCGGATTCGTGCTGCAGGTCGTACATGCTGCTGGGCGCGCTGAGATACTTGGCGCCGTAGCCGTAGCTGGCCGGAGCGGCGGGATTGATCAGCTCCGCGCCGTACTTGGTCGGGCCGTCGACGAGGACGCCGCCAAACTGCGGTCTCAGATCGGGATGCGTATTGGGAAATTTCGACGATTCGTTCGGCGTCTGGTTGAGCTTCTCCGGCGCACGGAAGCCGCTGATGTCGGTGCCCGCGCGCATGCCCGCGACGGAGTTGTTCGCGTTGCCGCTCAGGTCCTGCGCCGCGGCGACGCTGTAAGTGAGCCCCACTGCCACAAAGAGAGATAGAAGGGTTTTCATATGCCAAAGGTCGTGCTTAAACCGTGCCGAGTCAAAGCCTCAAGGGCATTTTGCGCTCCAAGTCGCTTCTCCTCAGGCGCTAATGAAGCAGAAATCGCCTGAGAAAACAAGTGTATAAATGCGGAAAAGCGGCAAAATGCGGCTTTGTTTTCTTGGAGGGACGGGCTCCTGCCCGTCCGCGGGCCTGCCGAGAGAAGCGTTACGGACGGGCAGGAGCCCGTCCCTCCAAGAAAGTTCGCCCTACGCTACGACAAAATTGATCAGCTTGTTCGGGACGAAGATGACCTTCTTGATCGTCTTGCCTGCGGTCCATTCGGCGAAGGCGGGGAGCGCTTTCGCGGCGGACTCGACGATGTCTTTATCGGAATCGGCGGGGACTTTGAAGGTGCCGCGGAGCTTGCCGTTGATTTGCATGGGGTACTCGGTCTCGGTCTGCACGAGGTACTGTGGATCGGCGGTGGGCCACGGCTCATAGGCGAGCGTCTGGGCGCCGCCCATTTGCTTCCACAATTCCTCGGCCATGTGCGGCGCGAAGGGCGCGAGCAGGAGCAGCAGCTTCTTGATCACATCGCGCGAGCGCACGGGCTCCTTGGTCAGGTCGTTGACCAGCACCATGAGCGCGGAGATCGCGGTGTTGAACTGCATGTGCTCGACGTCCTTCGTGACCTTGTCGATGGCCGCGTGGAGGCTGCGCAGGATTTCCGTCGAGGGCGCGGCATCGGTCACCTTCGCGGGCGCGAAGTGCCACGCGCCTTCCTGGTCTTCCTCCATGATGAGACGCCAGACGCGGCCGAGGAAGCGGTAGACGCCCTCGACGCCCTTGGTCGACCACGGCTTCATTTGTTCCAGCGGGCCCATGAACATCTCGAAGAGGCGCAGGGAGTCGCCGCCGTATTCGGCGATGACCACGTCAGGATTGATGATGTTGCCGCGCGACTTGGACATCTTCTGGCCGTCCTCGCCGAGGATGATGCCCTGGTTGACGAGCTTATGGAACGGCTCGGGCGTGGAGACGACGCCGATGTCGAAGAGCACCTTGTGCCAGAAGCGCGCGTAGAGCAGGTGCAGCACGGCGTGCTCGGCGCCGCCGACGTAGAGGTCGACGCCCTTCGTGCCCATCCAGTATTTCTCGACTTCGGGATCGACCGGCGCGTCGGGGTTCTTCGGGTCGAGATAGCGCAGGTAGTACCAGCACGAGCCGGCCCATTGTGGCATGGTGTTGGTCTCGCGCGTGCGGCCGTCGGGCAGACTGACCCAATCGGTGGCCTTGGCCAGCGGCGGCTTGCCTTCGGGGCTGGGCGTGTAGTCGGCGAGTTCGGGCAACTGCAGCGGCAGATCGCCTTCGGGAATGAGCGCGTGCTCGTCGCCGTTCCAGATGACGGGGAATGGCTCGCCCCAGTAGCGTTGGCGGGAGAAGAGCCAGTCGCGCAACTTGTACTGCACGCGGCGCGCGCCGAAGCCACGCTCCTCGAGCCAGTCGATCATCTTCGCCTTGGCGTCCTTGGTCGCGAGACCGTTGAGGAAATCGGAATGGATGGCGTGGCCCTCGCCGGTGAAGGCGGCGGGCGCAGTGTCGCCCTCGCGCAGGCCCTGCGCGGATTGGAGCGACTCGACGACCTGGATGATCGGCAGCTCGAACTTAACGGCGAACTCGTGGTCGCGCTCGTCGTGCGCGGGCACGGCCATGATCGCGCCGGTGCCGTAGCTCATCAGCACGTAGTCGGCGATCCACACGGGGATGCGCTCGTTGTTGACGGGATTGATGGCGAAGCCGCCGGTGAAAACGCCGGTCTTGCTCTTGGCGAGATCGGTGCGCTCGAGGTCGCTCTTGTTCGCGACGCTCGCCTGGTAGCGCGTGACCGCCTCGCGCTGCTCGTGCGTGGTGAGCTGCGCGACGAGCGGGTGCTCCGGCGAGAGCACCATGTAGGTCGCGCCGAAGAGCGTGTCGGGCCGGGTGGTGAAGACGGTGATCGTGGTCGGACCGCCGCTGGGGACAGCGGCGGCTACCTGATCGGAGCCGGAAATCTTGAAGTGCACCTCCGCGCCTTCGCTGCGGCCGATCCAGTCGCGCTGCATGGTTTTCAGGGACTCGGGCCAGTCGACTAGCTCGAGGTCCTTGAGCAGGCGCTCGGCGTAGGCGGTGATCTTCAGCATCCACTGGCGCAGCGGGCGCCGCTCGACCGGATGATTGCCGCGCTCGGAACGCGGGCCCTCGTCGGTGTTAAGCACTTCCTCATTGGCCAGTACGGTGCCGAGCGCGGGACAGTACCAGACCGGCGCGTTGGAGACATAGGCCAGCCCGCGCTGGTAGAGCTGCATGAAGATCCACTGCGTCCACTTGTAGTACTCGGGATCGGTGGTGTTGACCTCGCGCGACCAGTCGTAGGAGAAGCCGATGGAATCGATCTGGCGGCGGAAGGTGGCGATGTTCTTCGCGGTGGTCTCGCGCGGATGCGTGCCGGTCTGCACGGCGTATTGCTCCGCTGGCAGGCCGAAGGCGTCCCAGCCCATGGGATGCAGGACGTTGAAGCCCTTCATGCGCTTGTAGCGCGCGACGATGTCGGTCGCGGTGTAGCCCTCGGGATGGCCCACGTGCAGGCCCGAGCCGGAGGGGTACGGGAACATGTCGAGGACGTAGAACTTTGGCTTCTCGCTGCCGGGTTCGCCGGGATTGGCGGCGCGGAAGGTGCTGTGCTCGAGCCAATGGCGCTGCCAGGCGGGCTCGTAGGTCGCGAAGGGGAACTGTTTGCGGACTTGGACTTGCATGGGAGCGGAAAGATTAAAGGAAAAACCCAAAGGTAAAAGACAGGAATTGCGGAAGCCGGATCGTTCGCTACGCTGCCAGCCGATTTTGATGAAGACACTCTGCCTCGCCACGCGCAATGCCAACAAGGTCCAGGAACTCGCCCCGGTGCTCGCGCCTTTCTGGACGGTGAAGTGCACGGCCGATTATCCCGAGATGGCCGAGACCGAGATCGAGGAAACGGGCGACACCTTCCTGGCCAACGCCACGCTGAAAGCCGTGTCCACGTCGCGGGCCGTGACGGACTACGTGCTGTCCGACGACTCCGGCCTCGAATGTGACGCGCTCAACGGCGCGCCGGGGATCTTCTCCGCGCGCTATGGCGGCATCCCCTCCTCAGCCGAGCGCAACAACGCGAAGCTGCTGCAGGAACTCGAGCGCGCCGGCGCAATGACGCCGCAGCAGCGCGCCGCGCGGTTCCGGTGCGTGCTCGTGCTGGCGAACGAGGGCGAAGTGGTGGCGAGCTTCGAAGGCAAGTGCGAGGGCACGATCGGCCTCAAGGCGATGGGCAAGCACGGCTTTGGCTACGACCCGCTGTTCATCCCGCAGGGCTACGCGAGCACGTTTGGGCAACTTTCCGAAAAGACGAAGATGAGCCTGAGCCATCGCGGGCAGGCGCTGATGCGCTTTATCGAGTGGTGCAAGGCGAACCCGCTGGAATAGTTCTGGACGTTATTGGCAACCCTTATATCTTCAAATGGTTGTATTGAAAATTACGTTAACGTGTAAGGTTTTTACGTCCGAAGCCGATACATTGGAGCATGCGTCTCCGCTATTACGCAACTGCCCCAAAAATACCGTCCAAGCGCCTTGCTGATAGGCATATTCAATCGCGTTCTCTTGGCGGGCAAACTCTCGCTGAATATGCGCTGATACTTGCGTTTATCTCCGTCGTGGCGATCAGTACCCTGTTAGCCATGGGTGGCCAAGTTTCCACGGTTTTCACTACGGTCAGCCATCAAATGACTGCGGCGACCGAGGGTGGGGCAACGACGCCCTCCCACAGCCACTAGGCAGCAAGAGCGGGACGGCGGCGGACTGACCACGCGCGCCAAATCACAAGGCCAGCAAGGCTTCCCAGCAGTAGCGCCCAGGTCGACGGCTCCGGAGTCGATACTGTATCTGAAATGACTTGGTAAGAGCCGATCACCGTGTTGGGAGTTGAGCCATTGGCACCAGTTATAATCGTGCCCTGATAATTGGCGTCCTGCAGGCTGTAGCCCGAGAGATTCAGTGTAATCGACCCTGCAAACGCCGCGTCGCTTGTGTCGAACGTCTCGGATCCTGCAGTGGTATTGTTACCGTAGAGGCTGAGATCGTGATACCCAATACCCAGGTCAGTCGTAAAGTTGTCGGGATAGATAATGCTATAGGCTTCTCCGCCGGCGCTCCCGTTACCGGTAGTCAGGGTAGGAGTAGGAGAATCAATGCCAATTGGGCTCGTACCGGCATCGGCGGTGAATAGTCCGAGCAAATCGATACCGCTGTTGAAATTCGTGGTGACCGGGTTCCCAAATGTCCCGTTATACGTCCCGGTCGAAACCGCAGTGATTACAACCGCTTTGGGGTTGGAGATGTCGACGGTCAGGAGAACCTGCGCCTTCGCGGCGTTAACCGAGGCGAGGAGAAATAAAGCAGCACCGAAACAAACGAAGTGGTTTTTGAGGCAGGTGAGAGAAGGTTTCATGGAGACAAAGGGCTGGGCCGGGGAAGAAATGAATTGCAATCCGATGTTCAAGCGATTTCAACGTCTGTATAATGGAAGTCCGGACGCGCCGTCAACAACGTTTGTCATCCCCCCGGCAGGACTGAAAAAACTTTAGCGTTTTTTCACTCTGAAATTCCGCGCGAGTCCCGCCGAAAAAAAATTCAGCACAAAAAATGGCGCGCGATCTACGCCAGCGCCTTCTTCTGCAACGCGGCGAGCTTCCGGATGCCGCTCGTCGCGAGGGCGAGCAAGGCGGAAAGCTCGCGGGGCGAGAAGGTGCTCTCCTCGCCGCTGGCCTGGACCTCGACGAACTGGCCCGTGGCGGTCATGACCACGTTCATGTCGGTCTGGGCGTCCTTGTCCTCGACGTAATCGAGATCGAGCACGGGCTGGCCGTCAACCACGCCGACGCTGATGGCCGCGAACTGCGCCTTGATCGGCGACTTCCCGGCCGCGGCGAGGAATCCGCCCTCGCGCAGCTTGCGCACGGCGAGCTCCAGCGCGACGTAGACGCCGGTGATGGCGGTCGTGCGCGTGCCGCCGTCGGCCGCGAGCACGTCGCAATCGACGCAGAGCGTGCGCGGCCCGAGCGCATCGAGATCGACCACGGCGCGCACGCTGCGGCCGATGAGCCGCTGGATTTCGGTGCTGCGGCCGTCGATGCGGCCCTTGGTGATGTCGCGCGCCTTCCGGTCCAGCGTCGAGTACGGCAGCATGGAATACTCGGCGGTGATCCAGCCGCCGCTGACTTTCTGGTCCTTCATCCAGCGCGGGACGTTTTCCTCCACCGTCACGGCGCAGATCACCTGCGTGCGCCCGCAGGAGGCGAGCACCGATCCGGCGGCATGCGGCGCGATGCCGGGCTGGAAGGTGATGGGGCGAAGCTGGTCCGGCTTGCGGCCGTCGTGGCGGCGAATGGATTTCATGGGGCGCCGATCATTGGCCACAAACGTGCGCAAGCAAACCTAAAATGAGAAGCGTCTGAATTTTTGACGGAATAACGGAATGACGGAATGAAAGGGGACAGGATTAAGATGATTAAGAGGATGGGGCTGATCGTTCCCCCACCCTCATCTTAATCCTTTTAATCCCGTCTAAATTCCGTCCATTCCGTTATTCCGTCACTTCAATCACGCTTCTTCTTCCGCTGTTTCTCGTCTTTCTGCTCTTTTTTCTCGGTCGCCTCGGCGGCCTCCGCGTCGAGGTCGAGCTTGGAGAGGATTTCCATGACGCGATCGCCGCGCTCGACGGCGTGGTCGAAGCGGAAGATTAACTGCGGGGTGAACTTCGTCCCGAGGCGGCGGCCGATGCTGCTCTGCCA
>Ga0209611_10001464_pt1 | contig 40376 bp, 26 predicted proteins | sample S1TSphgellanicum_3_FD_187693 | JGI IMG/M metagenome (GOLD analysis project Ga0209611, IMG submission 187693) | Host-associated microbial communities from peat moss isolated from Minnesota, USA - S1T2_Fc - Sphagnum magellanicum MG (SPAdes) (version 2) | ecosystem: Host-associated > Plants > Peat... | reverse complement strand
CAGATTTTTTGATTTTTTGGCTTCAAATCACCAGATTCGCATCATTGGCTCCAGCAAGAAGCCATAGTATAGAAGGAACTTGTTATAAAAAAAATTCAAATCTCCTCTTTAGCCATATCTGACTAAATCATTCAACTAAATTGGTGATCATTCAACACCTATGACTGGTTTATACCAGTGTTCTGAGGGTCATCCAGTTTGCAGGGTTAAAAGTCAAGAGTTCAATTTCCACTAGTTTTGATTTTTATGAAGGGTTTTAAGAATTGGCTGAGTTCTTTATATATATATATATATATATCGATTTTTAAAGAACTAGTTGGGCTCATTCACAATTGGGATTCTAGCACCAAGTGAAGTCACATGTGGATAAAACAATAATGCAAAAAGAAGTCTGGTTGTCCATAGAAGCTCATTACAACATTTTTCACATTTACATTTGTAAATCAGAATATTGATGCCAAATTATGTCCACATTTGAAAATCACAATTGTTACATAATAATCTTATTTTTGACTATTCAATTTTTCTCGCTCAAAATTTTTCTTTGTAGATGTCATTTGTAGATAGACTTAGCCTTATAACAATCTTGGAGTCTTTTTTCCTTTTCTTGAACCCCAACCTCAATTGTGAATGAGCCCCCACTTGAATAGTACGTTTTTTTTTCTCTATTAAGTTGATTCTCATGAATTTAAGAACAATTAGTTATTTAAGGCAATTCTCACAAGCCCATTTATCAAAGTATTTTTTTTCTTTTTAAATAAAAAATGACAACTATTTGTGTTATATCCAAAATATTTGAGAAAATATTTATTAAAATTGGTAAATATGTAGGAGGAATGTAATAGTGAAGGATTCAAGAGCAAAGAGTAGGGTTAAGAGTAGATACTATCAGAGCCTAATGCAAAGAATTAGGAGCCAAAATTGAAAAGCACTTGAGCTAGGAGCAAAGAACAAAGTCGCTGAAAACAAAGAGTAGGAACTGTTCTAGTAGAGGAGCTCATAGTAAGAGTGAAGAGCAAGAGCAAACTTGGAGAGAAAATCAAAAGTAAAAATGAGGAGTAGGAGTGAAGAACAAAAGAACATGACTGAGGACAAGGAGCAAAGAAGCTTAATACCACCACATGCATCAACGAACTTCCAAAGACAAAACACACAAATAATTCAAAAGAAGAAAAGAAACGCAATAGAGCTTCTAAGATGAATCCAAAATCATATATAGCTTGAGCAAAGAGAGGCCCAAGTTCTCAGTTGGGCATTTTTATTCTTGTGGAGGTGGCAGCTGTGTGACAAACTTGTTGCAAGGTTACTAGGTGTTATGAAAAACCTTTGCTTCGGGTACCCTAGATGCTAAGGTATAGCTTAAACCTTAAACCATTGCTAACCCTAGCACCTAGAAAACTAGGACATAGACCTTATATAACTCAGGGCTCCATTTGAGATTTTAATTTTTTTGATACATGGGTAGGGTAAAAGAGTTTGTACCCAAGTTCAGTTCTCAGGCTAGAGGTCTAGGGACCTAGATAGCTAGGGTCTAGTGTTAGGGTGTTTGGTAACTAGGTCTATGTCCAAGTTTTCTAGCAGCTAACAAAAAGTGCTAACACACTAGTGCTATCAAAAACTGCAACATACTTCAATTTCTAGCATAAGAAATACCAATGGTCATTTAAACTTGAAGAAATTTTGAGCAATTGAAAGTGGATTTCTAATAAGGTAAAGCCAGATAAATTCATGTGTATATATATCTATAGACACAAATGATCAAATTATAAAATATAAATTATGACATGTAAAAGATACAAAAACATATATTATAACATTATCAATTATTTTAGTTTATGACACTTTTTTATTAATTACATTGCACGATGTAACTTCTAGTGCAAAGCCCATAGTAATTTTACAAATTACTTAGAAATTTCTTTGTGTATTTGGGCTGGCCCTGCTACTGCCTTATCATAGGCCAAAGACACTTTGGAAAATTTGCCCACCTTGGGCTTCACCCACACACAAAATGTTCAGGGTGATTCCAGTAATTTTTTTTCCCACAAATTTTGTTGATTTCTAGACAAAAGAAATTGAGAAATATTTCTGAATGTGTGTTTTTCTAGTTTAAATTCAACTGGTTTTTTGGAATATTTTCGCAATATTATATAACACAATTTTTTTGAAAAAGAAATCCCTAAATCTCCAAGTGTGCCACACTGTTCAATTAATGATCACCCAGCGGGTGTATGTTCACATGCCAATCAAACAAAGTCCACCTGCCAACAGCTCTTGTGCTCTTACCACCAGTGTAGAACTAGCTAGTTCTTAGCTTGGCCATGTGCTCTATTGGCTCTGCCCATAGCGAAGAATCTTAGGCCCGCTTTGCAGTAGGAGTCAGGGCCAATGTTCAACCCAAATCAAGCATTCCTTTTGGTGCAAAAGTTGGAATCAGCCCCAAGGGCTTTTACACTAGGAGCCAAGGCTGAACTAGAAAAACTCTTTTCGATCTGCCCAAAGTTAGTGTCAATAAATGCTGAACGCTATGGCCTTGTATTGGCCCCAAGGCAGGAAAAAGGATACCATGGAATTCCTTTCCTCCTTGTGGCCCGCCTTTGTTGGGCTGTTGGCTTGCCTGGACTTTGGTCCTTGCCCCTTGTTTTGGTTTCTCGCCCTTTCTTGGGTGCTTTCTTTATAAAATGTTTGGCAGGGTTTCATCAATACCATCGCATTTGGGAGGCCAATTTGCAACCCTTGGTGCCAATGTTTCAGCATTTAATAATATCCTGACATCAATGTTCTAGCATTTATTAGTAACTTGGGGCCAAGCAACAAGCCCAAAATGTTCAAAGTTGACCCCAAGTTTTTTAGGCCCTGACTCCCCTAGTGTAAAGCAAGCCTTAGTATGCATTGGTGAAGACTTGGGCATTCTGATTTTTTCAAGAAACCACCCCTAGTGTAAAGCAACCCTTAGTATGCATTGGTGAAGATTTGGGCATTCTGATTTTTTCAAGAAACCAGAATTGGCAGTTCTCTGATTCTGAAATATTTTGAAAACCTGAACCTGTAGTTTTTTGAAAATTCAAATACCACAGAATGTGTTATGGCACTTTGGTGGAAAAAAAAAATTGATTTTTTTGGGTGAAAATTCGAAAAAAATTTGTGTATTAAATGAGAAAAATTGATAAACTTTCAAAACCACAATTTTAAAGAAAGAAAAAACCATGGAGATGACACTGGTGATTACTTGGTAATTACTTATACGCTATACAATATGTACAGTTATATTACTGGCCATGAAGTTAGCTATAGCAACAGTGCAGTGGTTTTGTCTTTTGTGAACTAGTACAATGGACCGCACACTTGTCATTGATGTCTGTACATCAATTATGCAAAAAAATTTAAACCAGTGGTCCAAATTGAAACAGTGCAGGGTTGCTTGACCAAGTTTGTTGAAATTACATTGGGAGGAGCAGATTGCACTTTCTTGCAGCAGGCTAGCAAGTAGTTGTTGTACATCATTTTGGACCATGCCGAGCGAATTACAGCCTAATTTATTAGTACTTGTAATTCACATAATTAAGCAAGTTCATCTGTGAGGCTTGCACTCTAGTTTGGACTTGTATGAAGCTTGAAAGCAAAACGTTGGAACTGGAATCTCACCAACAGGAATCCCCAAAACAAGTAAATGAACTGTGCAGGTGGATGATTGATCTCTAACATACTTGCACCACTAAAATTGTAAGTTGCAATTGGATTATTTGGCTACGATTCAATTAATTTTGGTTCAGGCTGCAAACTTTATGAGTGTACTTTCGTACCTGGGATTGCAAGAGACATTCCATAGATCCAAAACAAATGAGCTGCTAGAACAATGTGGTGAGCACTGAACATGAGCCGATTGTGAAGTAATATGTGCATTGGAATTCCCTGGCAGTTCTAAGCAGCCTCCTGTTTCATGCGGAAATTTGTTGCAAATTCAATGGTTTTTTGAAAAACAAATCTGCCAAAATTGGCAATTAACATCTCCAAACAAATCTTTTAAAAAGTCACCAGTTTTCTATATGTGGTTCAAGTAGGTAGCTAAAATATATTAAATTTTTTCTTTTCATATTTTTCTGATAGCCAAATTTAGCTATATTGGCTTATGATGATTGCCCCCTCCGCTAAATCACAAAACATTGAAAAGAAAACATTGGTTCTAAGTGTGACCCACTCCATTTTTTACATGATTGAAATTATCCTCTTAAAATAGTTATATACAAATGATGTGTTCTATAGGCAGATCTATTCAATTGTGTGAGTATATTTTAGAATCATTTGAGGAAATGTGCCTAATTATTCTTAATGCTTAACCTAAAGAGTAGGTTTTTCAATTGGATCCTTCAAAAACTATGTGGACATAAAACAACTACAAAATACCTAATTCACCAAAGATTTAATTGAAAAGAAGGAAAGAAAATGTAGTGTATGTAAACAGTGGTCGTGCAATAGCCATCATGAGCATTTAGAAATCTAGTCTAACTATGGACGAAACTCTCCCTAACAAAGGAATTCTAGAAAAATTAATAATAGAAAGGAAGAGCTTGGCCTTTTATACAGCCATCAACAAGCTAAAACCCTAAACAAACCATAACCCTAAAACACCTAATAGTGTACAGTAACCTAAGAATGTATATTAACCCTAAAAGGCATGATTAGCATGCTCGTAATCGGTCATCATGTGTGAGGCCATGCATACGGGCACGACAATTGTCGTGATGTTCGGTGTTATAAGGGTGTAAATCCATAACAAACTCTATTGAACAAAAAGACTAAAACCAATCAAAGATAGAAACTAATCAACCAAAAAAAGATTTATGCACATATATATACAATGCACAAGAGGAGGCTGAAATGAAATTTTCATGTAACCCCCCCCCCCTAGACTTGAACGGGGAAAAACATGGCATGGTCTAAGTAGAAATCAAAGTGCTACAAAAGAACATGATGAATAGTACCAAATGCCAGCGAAAACTTGAATGAGTTTTGGCTTAAGGTAGAATGGATGGTATCCACCATTACAATTATCGCAAAGCAACATCTGATTAGTATCATCTGTCCTTTGACATACCTGACATGGACAGGCAAATGGAGGAATCCAAGTCGACGTGATGATGATAGGATTTAAATTCAACAGGTGGTAGGGTGCACAATTTTTGGAGTGATCCTGAATTGTGTCTTTGTTAGCTCCTTACAATTCCAACAAACCTAAAGGCCTGATTACTTTAATCCTCAAGATAGTGCGACGGTAAGAAGTATCTAAAGTATCATTAGGTTGCCGCTAGTGATACACAAAATCACCAACATCAAATTATCTCACTTTAGGTTTGTAACTACCACTTCCTTTGTGTGCATACCATAAAGTGTCTTGATGTTGTGCAATGGACAAGTTTTCCATTGCTATGGGCATAACCCTCCTCAATAAAGTAACCTTTTTTGCGATGACCTTAGCCCAAGTGGTTGGGGAGTGCAAGTTCACAACTTGGTCCATTTGAGCAACAATGGAAGAAGGTGGAATGGGATGTTTCCCAAAAAGTAGAAACTAAAGAGAGAAATGAGACAAAGAGGCGTGTTTGGACATCTTGTAACCCATGGTGATGTAATGTAGGGCCAGGTCCCAATCCTTTTTGTTCTAGTGACGCAAATCTTTTAAAGTCCTTTCTTACATGTCTGAACCATCCTCTTTGCAAGGCCATCAACTTGGGGATGATCCCTTGAAGTTCGACAATGGTCAATGAGAGCGTGATCAAATAGGTTTTGGAATTCTCTTTTGAATTCTGATCCTTGATCAATAAGGCACTCAGCATAAGCCCCAAACCTACTTAGGATTTATTGTAAGAAAACATGACTGGTGCTATATGATGACTTATCCAGCAACGCAACAAGCTTGACCCATTTTGAAAAATGTTCAATCATAATCATGATGTAGACATTACCCCTGGAGGTCTGTGGTAACTCTTTAGTTAAATCACATGACCAATAATAGAACATGCCCTGAATAAGGAGTGGAGAAAGCATGAACTATCAAGAAGAAAAAGAAGTTCTCACTTTATTGCATTGTTTTTACCTAGCAATAACGCCTCGAACTTGAACATACATGCCTCTCCAATGGTAATGAAGAGTGAAAAGGTTATAAATACGTTTAATTCCAAAGTGTTCAAGCTCCGACTATACATTCTGAATAAGACTAGGTTATTCATGTCATGGAGGAACCACTCTGTCGCCTTGTGGTAAGCATCGGACAAGGTGATTGTCCTTCCATGAGTAGCGTTTGGATCGTTGTTGTATACGATCCTAATGACTTGATGTAACTTGGGGAAGGTATTCCCCATGTTGAAGTAACCTTAAAATGTCCAAGTCCTTCCATATATCCATAATGGGATGTTCAACTAGGTTACATTATAATAGTGTAAGATAATTAGATGCAATAGATGTTTCTAATAAATCTTTAAAGGTAGTGAGGGGTTTCTGTGACATGGTATTTGCATTCTAATGTGTAATACTAGGTCAATGAATAACCTTGAATTCATATTTTTCAAATATAAGCACCCAACAAGCTAATTTACCAGTAAGCTTGTCGTTGGTCATCAACCATTTGATAGGCTAGTGGTCAGTATATAAAGTGAACTTGGTGCCATAAAGATAGGGCCTGAAATATATGACAACCCACACAACAGCAAGACACCCCCCTCATATGAAGAGTAGTTGCTTTCAGCCTTGTTATTTTGGGATGCATATGTGATAACATATTCCTTGTTTTCCTCATCAAGTTGGCTAAGAATAACACCAATATTAAGAACACTCCTATTAATGTGTATAATGAAGACCTTGTTGAAATTAGGTATTCTTAAAATGGGGAAATCTGAAAGCTTTTCCTTGAGTGTGTTAAAAGCTTCCTAAACCTCTTCACTCCATGTCCAAGCAACATCCTTCTTTAATAATGCACAAAAATAATGAATAATAGTATTGAAATCTTGGACATAAATCCTGTAGTAATTACATAGTCCAATGAAGCTCCTCAAAGTGTGAACATCAATAGGATTGGGCATCTCCAAAATGGCTACTATTTTGGCCCAATAAGCCATAATACCATTTGGCAAAATTTTGTGTCCAAGGTAGACTATTGAGGTGACAACAAAATCACATTTTTTAGGATGGATCTTCATATTGAATTCGTGGAGCCTCTTGAATAGCTCCTCAAGATGAACCAAGTGCACGGGACCCTTGCTATGCATTAGGATGTCATCTATGTAACATTTCAGGAAATCTGCCTTTTCGAGAATTTGGTCCATGAGTCGCTGAAAGAAGATAGGTGCATTTTTCAATCCAAAAGGCATCACAAGCCATTCCCATAACTTGTTGCTTCCATGGAATGTTGTTTTCTTGCAATCCTTTGTAACGAGCATAATCTGGTTAAAACCTTGCATTAAATCCACAGTTGCGAAAATGTTTAAGTCTCCAATGCTATCAAATAGTGCTTTAGGGATGGGCATGGGGTACCTGTCTTGAGGTGTAACTAGGTTCAACGGCTTATAATCCTCACACATCCTTTTCTTAGTCCATAATCCAACTGAATCTTTATTTGTTGGCATTATTTTAACAGTTGTGAAATCAAAACTTAATGGTTGAATAAGACCAACCTCATGGAGCTCTTTGCATATTTTATTTACCAGTTCCCACTTATGCTTGTTCAACTTATGCCTCCTTTGATAGATGGGTGTTTCATTTGTAAGGTCTATAAAAAACTACATGGTTTTACACCTACCTAAGTCTTTCATTGAGAATGCAAACACATTTTCATACTTAATTAGCAAATCTATGACTTGGTTTCTCTCCTTTTTGGTGAGCTGGTTCCCTGTGGTGAAAAGTTAGTTGGAAACACATGGAATGGAATTGAAAAGTCTGTTTAAAGAACCTGGTGTATTAGGTTCCCCACTATCCAATTATGAAGATTCATAGAGGGTTGTATTGTTTCTCCAGAAGCTTATGTACCTCTAGGTGTATCAAAAACAACTTGAGTCAAATTACATGGTACCTCTTCCCCCCCAACACTAAAAGTGTAGTGTAGAGTGTTAAAGATAGGCAAATCTACTTGGTCAAGGTGCCATGTAGTCGCATCGCCAGAACTACAAGCTGATTGAATCAGTGTTTGTGTTGTGTACATTTAAAAGAATACACAAGTTACCAACAACCATGTAAGGGAGTTTAGGTCCATGCCTCTCCTTAATAAAACATTATGTTCCAATCTAGTCACCTTGGTGTGAGTTGTAGTGCTAGTTTGGAACCCCATAGCCCTTTCTCTTTCTTTTGGGCTTGGTTCATCCCAAATGACTGAAACATGATAATACACCAAGCCTGGTCCATCTCCTTGAAAGGCGTGTGTTCCTGGGAAGGAAATAAAGGTGGGCCAAACACCTCTTGGTTTTCCTATTGTGTTCGCAAGAAACCAAGTAAATTTCTCTTGCTTTGTAATTAACAGGAGTTCTGATCATCCAATATGTGAAAAATGGCAAGTTGGGGTCTATAATGGTGTATTTCAGAGTTAACTATAAAACTGAGAGTGGTGCAAGGTTGGTCCACTAGTTGTGTAGCTAGTGTGCATAGGAACCGCATTGTGCCGCATTGAGTAAGAACGACTTTCCAAGGTAATGCTTAACCAATGTGTAATGCTTTTGGACTTTCTCCCTTAGGTCAAGCTGAGAAGGGGTGCTTTCAATTACAAAACCAAACATAGGAGAAATGGATTAAACCTAAGTGATCAATCGTACCATGTTCGTGAAAAGACTAGATCTTGTGTCATTCAAGTTTTTTCCAAATCTAGTCATTGAAAATCCTTGACATTCCCAACTTGAAATGATGAGGTCCATGGGGCCAAGTAATTCCATATGCTTCTTTTGAATTAGTTGTATGTTAGAGGGCTAGAAAGTGAAATTGGCCTTCCATGCGGTGGTTGCAAATTGTTGTGGAAAACTGGCCGTGAGCTCCATCATTCTCGATGCCACCACTTGCCTTGCAATAGAATCAATGTCTACGTAGAAATACCTTCGAACCACCATCCCTAACTATAATTGGGCTTCAAAACTTGTAACAATACCACCAAAGAGCTCTAAGAATGTAATCCCCTCCTTATGTAGTGTCCAAGTGATTAATTGACGAAATATTAACTTAATCGCTTCACCATGGCTCTCCATGTTCTCAAAACTAAACAGAGCTTTGACCAAGTGCTTGTGGGCTGCTTTGAACCTCTGGTCTGTGTTGAATGTCAATAGGAACCACTTTCAAACTTTCAGTAGCTTGGGTGTAAGTTGTTTCTTCTTCATTTCTTCTTATCCATTCATGGCTGGTTTGTTGGATGTAGGAAATGGTGTGTGCTTCTTTGAGTAAACAATGGTGAGCCATAGGACTATTGTTCCCATGTAAATCAAGGGATATGTATCCTAAGTGTGGCCATCAGTCTCCAATCCATTCGATAGTATGCATGTTCGAACGAATTGTCAATTCGGAAACTTGGTGGAAACAGGGCCTCTTGCCTAATGAGCACATCGTAACTAGTTGCATTGGTGACTAAACATCTGACCTATAGGTAAAACTCTTGATTTATATTTTCATTGAAGTTAAGTGCAATCAAATCCGAGCTTTCCCTAGGTACCTCCTCTACACTCCCACTAGCAATGCGAATTTACCACATATATTTTCATAGTTTGGAATTGAACATGCCCATCTTCTTAGCAAATTGAACTCTAAGAATCATCGGTTAGGTACTTGTATCAAGAAATACCACTCTGGATGTATGTCCTCCCACTTGGATTGTTGATTCAGTATTGTTGATAATGGTAACTCTAGTGGTGATGGAAGTTTTTTCACTAGGCACCATTTTCGAAAATGAATGAAAGACTTTGTGCAAAGAATGGCTATCCACAACGCCTTTGTTGAATAACAAATCCACAAGTGAGGTGTTCTTAGCTCCTTTTTGATATGTGAATGCAAAATCAGAGGTAGGAAAGTTCACTAATTTAACCATGTTAGAACTAATGACCAGATTATGAACACCATTTGCAACACGTGAACCAATCGAGTGTCTCTCCAAGATGTTGGATGGGACCCTTATAGCATGTGGATTAGGGATTGGTAGAGGACTTGATGTAGTGTTCATGGTATCTTTTAGTACTACAATTATGTCCTTGGTGCATAGTTTCAAATCTTGAAAATTAAACAACAATGTATTCACAAGCTTTTGCGCCACTTCACGCATTTAAAGTTGGCACTCCATAAGCTAATCAGTGGAAAATTGTGTGTTTTCCTAATGTACATGTACTCCTGGGACAAGAGAATTTGATGCCTTAGTAGCTTGTGGTGTAATAGTCTCCTCCCCCTTCATCAACAAGGTGCATTCTTTTCTCGTGTTAAGAAGATGAAAAGATTATGGCATGACTGCTTGAGTTCCTTTAGCCTTAGTAATAGGACTTGAACCAGATGCGAATCCATCAATTTGAATTACCTGCCTAGTGGCAAAAACTCTGAGTGCCACACTAGCCTCTTATGTCGCAAAATAGGAAGGGCAAAAAAAATTGGCAAATTCTGGTGTGAAACTAAAATTGTGTGCATTGGAAAAAACATACTCCCCAATAATGGCATCATGTGAGAGGCCATAGAATGACCTAAGAGGTCCTTCCTATAATTGTGAACCTTATACAAATTAGGCATGATTAGATGGTTGGGAAGACTTGCTTTTTAGATTAACAAGTTGGGCCCTCAATGATTCGAATTCATTTTGCAGAGTTTGAATTTGAGCGGCATGGGTTTGAAGTATCTCCCTCTTGTCAGCATTATGCTCCTTCTTCTTAACATTTTTATTGGAATTACCCTTAGTGGGGAAAGCTTGAGTGGAAGGCTGAGGTGCTTTGGTTTCTAGTTAAAGGGCAGTGGAAAATGCTGGTAGATTTTTCTGTGATAATCAAAGTTGCTTCTATTCTAAGAACTTGGCAAAATAAACAATTTCCTGATGTCCCTCTTTCTCACAATAATCACAAAAGAGATCTTTGGAAGGAATGTTGCACTCATTAACTTTATGCGCAAGATTGCCATAAGAGTTGCAAAAAGGTAGGATGGGTGGAATCGAGTGCACTGCTTTAGCCTTTGAAAAAGAATGTGATGATCTGGTTGGTGCTGTTGGTGGAGGTTGAGGCCTTGAACGTGATGAAGGCCTCATAGTACTGGCCTCATAGTGTGCATGAACTAGTTTGAACTTTTCAGAAATGTTGTACACATCCAGCAAAGTGTACAAATCTCCAAATTATGCAAAAATTCGTTGTAAAACTTGCACATGGAATGTCAAAATACCTTTCAATGAACGAAGATACCGATGGGTAGATTCTAGGTCTATGATGCTTTAAGTATCCTCTTTGAGCTTAAGAAGCTTCCCATATAGCATCTTGAGGGTTTCATCTTTCTGTCGAAAGAAGGTGGTGAGTTGTAAATTTTTTCAGAACTTTTAATCAAAAATTCCAACTCAAAAACTCGAAAGAATTCCCCATTGGATTAGCAAAAGCTAACACATCAATGGTGGGAGGAATGTTCATTATAGCAACGATGAGTTGTTGGGGAAAGAGGTTTATTGAAGTAGGTATTGGATTTGGATTATTGTGCACAGTCCCATGATGTGTAATGGCAACTTATAGTGCAGCTTGAGAGGTGGTGGCAATGGTTGTGGCATAAGTTGGATTGGGGATCTAGGTGACGCCCAAAATCCTTGAAGAATGTTACTTGTAGACATCCAATGTCTCATAATGCACATAGGGCCAATTGTTTGGATGCAAATGCCTCGGTGTAATTAGCGTCATATTTGAGTTCTAATTCATAAACCACAGTTAAGAAAATTGCCTTGAATTCCCTCAAAGAAATGGTACTTAACCTTCCACTAAACTTTTAAATTTTCTCAGAAGAATTGTTGACCTCCATGGTGTATATGGGTGTAGAGGTGACAGCTTGCAATGGAATATATGGTGATGGTGTGAAAGCTAGTGTAACAACAAGTGTACCCCATTTATTAACCCCTCCAAATGGATCTAATGTACGGTTGATGTAGTGTAACCTAAACCTGAATTCCTAGTAGGAATCGTATTGGATGATAGTGGCGTTATAGACGCTTGATGGTACTGTCGTGAAGATCATAAGCTTAAAGACATTAGTTCAAATGATTGTGTGTTATTTTGTGGTTGATACTTTAATTTTGGTTGAGCGGTAGTGATTTCATCATCCGAAGACATGGTGTTGTCCCATGCCCCAAAATTTTGTAACAATATAGAGCATTAGGTACAAAGTTATAACACAATGTATGGTTTGAAGAATACGATGCGTTGACGGGGATGAATGACAACGGATGGATGGCAACGGATGTTAGCCGAAAGGGGATGGACGTTGAACAAAACGGTGATGGACGTCACACGAAACAGCGTCACAGAACGATTGAATGAAACAACGTAACAAAACATTTGAACAAAATGACGGATTGCATTAGCGGCGACGTTGCAAAGCGGCCCACGTCCGTGAACTCTATGGCAATGGCATGTAGAAAAGAAGAGAGATTTTATTTTTCTTTTACTTCATGTTTTTTAATTTTTTTTTTTCCTTCTTCTAGAACTGCTACAAAGGCTACTCATTACATGACTGCAAGCTCAAAAACACATAGGGGTGCACAACCTAAATGCTAACCTCAAAACCTGTGTACAAAGAAAGCAAGTGTATGTGGGGTTGCATCACCTAATGTAGATTTTGTATTGTAGTCACCTTATGTGTGTGTGTGCATGTGTGCTCCCAAGACCTAAAGTTGGTAGTAAAACAAGTTTTGGAGCTGTTTGTTCCTTCTTCCTTGTGAAGCTTCGGAATTAAGAACTTCACAACTTGTAGCTTGTTTCTAGTGTCCCTTTTCCCTCGCTTATGTTGTTACTAGTTATGGTTGTTGTTGTTCTTGTTGTAGTTGCAGTACAAGAGTTGAAAAAGAAGAAGAAGTAGCAACAATTCAAGAACACAAGAAACCAACAAGCAAAAGAAACCCAAGAAATTCAAAACCAAGAAAAATCTGCCGCTTTCAACATTAAGTGACAGAGAGCAGTTTTTCTAGAATTAAATTGAAAAGAAGGAAATAAAACATAGTGTATGTAAACAGTGGCCATGCAATAGTGGTCGTAAGCATGTAGAAATCCAGTCTAACTATGGAGGAAACTCTCCTTGACAAAGGAATTTAAAAAAAACTAACAAGAGAAAAGAAGAGCTTGGCCTTTTATACAACCGTCAACAAGTTGAAACCCTAAACAAACCATAACCCTAAAACACCTAATAGCTTACAGTAACTTAAAAACATACATTAACCCTAAAAGGCATGATTGGTATGCCTGTAACCAGTCGTCATGTATGAGGCCTTGCATACATGCATGACAGATACATGAGAATTTCATGTCAGCCTCCTATTGTGCATTGTATGTATATATGTGCATGCATATCTTTTTGGTTGATTAATTTCTACCTTTGACTGGTTTTAGTCTTTTTGTTCAGTAGAATTTGCTATGGATTTCCACCCTTACGACACCGAATGTCACAACATTACATGTCACGTCATGCCTAATTAATCTTAATGCCTAACCTAAAGAGTAGGTTTTTGAATTGGATCCTTCAAAAACTACATGGACATAAAACAACTACAAAATACCTAACTCACCAAAGATTTAAAAATAAAATCTTCGAAGTGGATTTGGGATCCTATAGGACTGCCTCCCAAAGTTCTACCACTTGCCAATTTCAAATAGCATTAAAGACAGAACTACAACATATGTCTAAATTAGAAACAATGCTGAGAAAGTTGATCAAAAGTTGGAGTGTTGACGTGGAGACAATGTATATCTAAGGAAAAATCTGTTCGTGATGTAAAAGAATATGTTCCTGGAGTGTGAACTTTAACATCCCAAAACCTAAAAGGTCTACCACTTGATGACCTGACTCCTGAGGATGTAATTCCCATCTTGTGTCTAGTTATCATTATTCTCACGTAGCTCATTTGGTCTGGATTTTAACCCATGAACTGGTACTATATCTATGTTTAAGTATGATATTTATATGAGATCATCTAGTGAAATAGTGCCCACCAGCACACAATGAAAGATGGATGGTATGTGAATGGAAAACACTTTTTGGTTGTAGTCCTGTGCCAAAGCTAAGCTTGTGGCTAGCTATGTACCAACCATCCACATGTATCTTCCTGTGCCTTACCTACATTAGCACCTACATAGTAACAACTCTACATTCCCTACATACTTATCTATAATACTTACCCACAGATTAAGTAGGTAGTTTATCTAGACTTACGGTGAGCTGGAAGGAGGGTATACAGGATAGGTTACAACAGTGGATAGATCCAAATTGGGTTCATCCACAATTGAGTCAATGGGTAAGTTCTAACAGATGGTGCACTGGTGAGTGCTGGCCCACACAATCCAACGCATATCATGGGCAATATCTCTAGTCAAGTCTGTTCATGTAGTCACTGTCAACCAATGCCACTTAATTTCTCTTATACTTTATTTGGCATTCCCCCCTTCAGCCCAGCATAGCTACCAATAATCTCAGATATTGTGTACAAATGGAACTGCATGTAACTTTTGGAGAAATGTATAGTCTTATTCAAGAGTTCAGACCTTAAAATCTACCAAAATATTCACCCATAAAATTGACATTTCCACATGCAAAATGGGCCAGCAGTGAAATGAGCAAAAGAGAGCAAAACAAGCGATGGATAGCAGAATGACTCTGCCCTTAAATCATGCAAACTTCAAACTAAAACTTCCCTTACTGCATCCAGAACTTCTCATCTAGATGCATTCACTTTTTGGGAACATGCCCATCCATCATATAAACACTTGTAGTATTCCAGATGTCAGTCACACATTGGGTTAAGTTTGAGCAAAACTTTTATGCCCAGATCCTAAGTGCCAATTTGCAGTCTCTTCGCTATGGGAGAAGCCAAGCCAACAAGTGTATCATTCTGAAAACTCAGGTCCGTGTGTAATGGAAACAAAGTGATGAAGTTGGATAGATGTGTCCATTCAGAAAAGCAAAGACAAGGTTCAAAAAAAAGAACTCTAAGTCATTGTCCAATAGATAATTTGATGGACAAAGGTGGGACACCTCTATCTATCTATTTGCAAGGGGAGTTTATAATGGTGGTACAATTTGGACTAAGGTTGCCAAAAGTGGGGTACATGACAGTTTTACTGGGAACTGGGAAATTGGAAAAACAAACATACTCCAAAAGAATGGTATAAAAATACCTTCTGAGGATGCATTGCATCAAGAGAAAGTAGACACATGTCTTGTGTGGATGCATCCATGAATTCCATGAATTCCAGGGGGGACTTGGATGGATTCTTTTCCCACCCACCAGCTAGGAGGATGGTTGATGGAAGTGTGTAGATTTTCATCCATTTCCATCCAGTTTAGGGGCTTTCGTCATAGGGATGAAATATCAACAGTTTTTCTTACTGGTTCTCAAAAAACTCTTATACACTAGACTTCTTGAAATTGTACAAAATACATGTTTGTAAACACCTGACTGGTTTTTTGTAGTGTTTTGGACACGGCATTATCAGGTGCAATGTCCTGGCAGGTTTTTCTAAAAGTGTTATGCCTGGAGAGGCGAGCATTACATTTTTCAGAAAGCCCAGCCATCTTTTGTTTCTTTATTTTTCTTATGATACCCCCTGCAGATACCCATTGGGTATCATAGAATTTTAAAAAAAAAAGGAAACTGTAGGCTTTTTTTGGCAATGTAACACCCTTTGGGAGCTAGTTTCCCCAGATTCATGCCTGCCCTGAGCTCCTTATTCTGATAAAGCCCTGCCCCTGGGGCTTTACCCTGCACTAAAGACCAGTAGGAACGTGAGGGGGGGCCTTTACCTTACAGCAAAGACCAATAGGAATGCTTTTGGTAACCCTGTTTGGACAGTACGTATGTTGCTGGAGTTGTCAAACACAAGCAGCCGGTGTGAAGAACCACCTCAATACATATGGCTAAATGGCCGCGGACCAACTATGGTGGTGCCCACCAACGTCCCAATTCTCCATCGTTTTGGGGTTGAGTAGTGACTTGTTGTAACGGCTAAGGGGCGTTCGACAGGGTCGAGATCACAAGCTGCCGACCTAAGGAGAAATGTTCAACAGAGGTGCAAGATCGCCAGACCGACTGGATAGATACCCGCCTGCTACACGTCTCTGTGTACATTTGGTTTCCTCTTCTTTTATGACCCAAGTACATATTGTACTGCAGATATAAGGACGTATAAGGGATTCATACTTTCTACTTTGAACGGTAAGTAAAAAACAGCAGCACGGAGAAGACGACGGAGAGATCAGAGGTGAAGAAGAGATCAGACCTTATTCACGCTACCACATTGAAGGTTCACTCTCGTGGTCTGGGAACTACTCTGGTTTCTTTGACTGTGGCATAGGAATGTGCAATCCACGCTCAGCTGTCCCGATCTGAAGCAGCTTGCAGATCATTCCTGGTTGACACGTGCAAAGAGTGGCGCCTGAGGCGATCTTCCTCAGTGCTCTTTTCTTCCAAGTTCCCGGTTGTAGACGCACATTGCCAAGGTGATTGCAAACCTCCGCATGCTTCATTGCAGGTCCCTTCAAGTCCTTTTATAGATAGTTGTCGAGTTTTAAATGCAGCCAAGTTCATAGATATGTGGTGTTGTTTTTTTTTTCCCCATTTTTGTGCATTATAAGGTGAGTGCTGGCAGTGCTCTGATTGAGGCGATCAAGCGCGAGAGGTGATACAGTTATTCGAGGTCTGGGCAAGATGAAGTTCGGACGGAAACTGTCGCGAACCATGATGATCATGCCTCTGAACTACAGAGAGCAGCTGTTTTTGGATTATAAGATGCTTAAGGAGCATATCAAGCTTTTTGTGCAATCGAGCATATCCGCCTCCGGCGGAGATGAGCCGGCTGCTTTGCCTGTTTCCGGCCTCGCCCATGACCACGGTTGGGTCGAACTGGGTAGTCGCAGTGAGTACCACCGTAGCACAGCGACTACGAGTTGTGGACTAGAAGACATCGAGGATTTGGATTTCGATGATGCATTTCTTTCTCAGCCCCGGACATGGTCCAACAGTATAGTGCAGCTGGGTACTTGGCCAAGCACAGCTATGGTTTGTGGTATTTTTCAGCCCTTGCTTTTTCAGCCCCAGACATGGTCCAACGGTGTACAGTTGGGTTGGCTAAAACCAGGTATCATTTGGGGCAATTCGCAGCCCATGCTGGTGGCATGGTCCAACGGTATGTTGATGGGTTGGCCAAGCACAGCTATGGCTTATGCTAACCAAGGAAATTCGCAGCCCATGTTGACGGCACCACGCGAGGGTGTAGAGGCCCGTCTTGAGCGGCCTGTGAATTGCAATTCAGGTATAGATGAGGAGGATGAGGTCTTCCTGCACGAGCTCTTTCGTTCTACAGGCGACAACACTGATGTCCATCTCCGTTATCAAGTGACGATATTCAAGCGCATGCTCGATGCAGAGTTCCAAAAGATCAACAAGCTTTTCATCGCTCGCCTCCAGCATAACACTGCACTCATGATGGTAAGCCACCACATGTGGATGATGGCATCTTCATTTCTTGCAGGTCTGCCACGAAGGTCTTGAAACCGTTTGGATGTAGAGAACGCATGGCTCATGCATAATTCATTTGTCTGTTTAGATCTAGAGAGCGATATGTTGTCATGATGGTCATATAACAAACTGTAGCACTGCAAGGTAGCAGCACATGAGAAGCAGCTGTTGATCTTTCTCTAGTTTTAATGCTTGTGCAGCAACTGGATCTGATGAGGAGAGAGGAGGAAGCTAAGCAAAACTATCTTCACTCTTCCTTTCTTTCTTGGGACGTGGGCATGCTCAAAAGAATTCGGTGGTGGATGGCCAATCTGTTCGTGGATTTTCGCACACTGGAGTATTCCAGTAAGATCAACTATGAAGGTAGAAACTATTGCACTTTTGCATTCAATTCCCATGATGTCTTCAGCAGCTGCTGACCTGTGTTTGTAGAATGACAAGACATGTGATGTCCAAAGTTTTCTGTTAACCTTGCTCATGGGGCCTGATGCATTTAGCTAGCCTGCAAAGAAAACTCATGGTTCTTTCAGCAGCAGGAATATTGTAAACTAAGGAAAAATACAGTTTCAAAGGCCTCAGCCAGTGCTGCTTCTGTACATTTGGACTGAACATTTTTAAAAAAATTTCTCTCTTGGATATATTGTTGTGCAGCTTCAGTTAAGATACTGAAGAAGCATGATCGGCACACTGGTTCGAATCTCCGCTGGAATTATGTGCATCATGTGGAAGCCCAAGACTTCTATGTTCTTCTGCCAGAGTTCGGAAGGTTAGCCAGGCAATGTGGTGTCCTCATGTCTCTTGGTGCAATTAACCAATTGCCTACTTCTGAGGAGGAATTTTATCGGGACTATACACCTCTATATGTCATGTGCGGGTTGTTGGATCATGAGATCTACTTAGGTACAACAGAACGAAGTTCCACACCAAATGCCCAGTCTTTGCACCCTCCTGCAAGTATTTAATTAATCTACTGCAATTAAAGGTATTGCCAATTGAAAGAGGTTCAAAGGATTGACAAAATGACAATTGTTGAATGAATGGAGATCTTCATTTAGATTTTTGTGGACACATGGAATTAGTTTGGGACTTGGAAGCAACTTACATACATTTTCTTGTATCTGCAAAACTACATTATGATAATATTCTTGCACAGCACATATTTTAGATGTGTAAAGAAGTGTCCACATGTGTTCCTGGCAGATGTACAATTGTGTTGGGGGATAGTTTATATGTGGTGACATAAACCTCATATCATATACAAGATGGAGCTCCATTCATGGCAGTTACTTCATGGCATTGACTTGTATAATGCACAAATATAGAGGTACCAAGTATGAGTCTTAAGTCTGTGCTTATGCATGTGTTCTTCAAAGCTTCACCACACTAATTATTTAGAAAACAAATGAGTTTGGGAAAAGCTTGCAGTGGAGGATGTCCACCTAAAAGTTACCCATGAATTGTTGTGTAGAAACTTGGTGCTCTTTTTGGACCTAGAGTTCTAGATGTTCATGGGTTGAAGAAGAATCTAGGGTTTCTCATGGGATCTAGATGATAAATTCTAATGAAAATTATAATTCATCCAAGGGTAGCAATTATTCCCAAATTATTTCCAGAACAGTTTGGTGGCATTACAGGGCATTGCATATGTGACCCAGCACCTATCACTGCACCATGATCCATTCTATGTCCATGTTATGACTGAGATGTGGACGAATGGCATCCGAGTATCAAGGTTCTAGCACAGAATGTTACCAAATATGGGATATGACAGTACTTTTTAAAATGTTGAGAATAAGGCTCAATGTCTTCAAGGCCTCGTAAAAAAAACTAAGGAGTATGTGATTTTTATTTATCAAATGAAAATAATTTGAAATTCTTAAATACTCTAAAATGACATTTGGCATGTTTGAGGATTGACACATCACATTTGATGAGTCTATTGACAATGTACATTCAATTACAGGCAGCTAATTTGTAAGACTTTTTTCAGCTTTAGAATTCCACAACAAAGTCAAAACATGTTAAATTTCAAACTGCATTAATAAATTTTTTTATTCTAATATTTTAAACTTATGATAACCATTCCAACTTGTGCTAAATCATTAATATGACTGTTGAAATTAAATTAAAAATTGATTAAATTAAATTTCTAATTTTTATTTTAAATTTTAATAAAAGACTTTTGAAATTTTAAAAAAAAAAGTGTTACAAACAATCAAATTTTCAAAGGACTAAGGTGAAGGATTCATTTAATGAAAAACATTTGATGATAAAAAAATAATTTAAATGATAGTAACCTACCATTGACATTAAAATATACACTTACAATTTAAAAGTTATGAAATTTATAAAATAATCTCACTGACTCCCATTAGCATTTTTTGAACCAACATTTTTTTTTACATATTCATATGTTAACCTCATGTACATATATAAAACATGCATTCATTCAGGAGGGAGTACAACGTTTTGATAACAGTTTAGTCCTCCTTGTTCAGTTAGTCATGAATGCTTGCATAGAAACTAGAAACTTGGTTGAACTCTTTTTGGGGTTTAAATATTAGGTGTTCATGGGCTCAAGAAAAATCTCAAGGAACATATAACTAATGTGTAGGGTAAAACCTAGCTAAAGCCCATCCCTAAGGGCTTCAAAACACAGCATAGAAAACCATTGTCTTTTAATTTTAAAAAATCCCACGATACCTAGTGGGTACCAGTCGAGTATCACAAGGAAAAGAAAAACCAATAGGCTTTACCAAAAGTGTAAACTTTCAAGCCCACGATTCCACAAGCATTATGCTAAATTCATAAAACCCACCAGCATTTTAAGCCCACCTCCATGGGCTTTCTCCAAGTACGTCAGTAGAAAAAAATGAGGTAGGATTTTACAAAAATTATAATTTCATCCCATGGCAATTATTCCCAAATTATGTGCAGCAGCTTGGTGGTATTACAGGGAATTAGGTGTGTGACCCAGCGCCTATCAGTGTGCACCATCCATTCTATATCCATGTTAGGACTCGGTTGTAGATGAACTACATCCAAGTTACCAAGGTTCCAGCACATTGGTAACCTATCTTGCAGACCCTTCTACTTCCCCATTTCTCTACCAAGGTAACCCCTCTGTAAGTGCCCATAAGTATGATATGTAATAAGTTAGGGAACGTAGGCGGTTATTATTTAGGTATCTTTAAGTGAAGAAGGCATCTCTAGGTGGCTACTAGGTAGCTAGATGCATGTGGATTGCTAATACATAGCTAACCACAGCGGTTAATTATGGGCTCCATGGAAATACAATGAAAAAGTGTTGCTGTCCACACAAGATCCATCCTGCATGGTACGTTGGTTTGTTCTGGGTCACACCAGGAACCATTATACTCATGGGTTTTAGAGCTGTTGGAGGATTTTAAAGAAGATAATGTAAAGGTACTTGTTTATGAATAAAATGAAGTTAAAGGCTGAGCTTCAATTGTATATATAACAACATGACTTAAATTTGAGAAATTTTAACCTAGTTCCAAAAAAAATCCACTTGCGATTGCCCAACCTTGAAGAACATGAAGCAGAAGTTTTAGCTTCTGCCCCCCCCCCCCCCTTGCTGTCCAACCCATGAAATTATTATTGCATTAACCAACAGTTGGAAAAAAATTCCAAATTCTCTAATAGTTTGAACCTAGCCATGTTACCAAATTAAAAATGAGGAAATAAATATGCACAAGTGATGAATTGTTCTTGAATTTGTATTTTAGGACTAAAATAACGGCTCAAGGTTTAGACATTAACCCCTGCATTTTAGAGTATTTTAAAATATAAGTTGACAATGGATAACAATTCGATATTTATTAGTTGAAATTAAATAATGAATCTCCAAATCATCAATGTCACTAGATGATTCATAGTGCTAAATACCTAGCAGTGGTTTGAGAAGACCACTTGAGGTCCATCTTTATACTTGCTTAAAAGTAATGATAAGGACAAATATAATTGGGGAGTTGTTTAAGTGTGTAACTGTGCATATCAGTAATATGCAATGTACAATTGGAGTGACAAGTTTGGACATAGTTCTCTTGGCTTGCATAAACTTATTATTGGGTAGGTGCCCAATCTCTTCACAGGCACAATGGCCCCTACTTGCCACACTTCATTACGTAACATAGTTTCATGCAGATTTGCAAAGTGGTCATGTGCATTTTACAGAATGATCTTTTGAATGGCACCTGCTTACGTGACCTGCCTAGCAGACCCCACACTACTCTTCCATTCTGACATTTACAAGTAGGACCTAAAAAGAGGAAGAAAAGGCCATGTAGTAAGACCATTACGGGTGCAATTATTTCCTTTAACTCCTTTTAGGGGCCTTGTCCAACGAACCAAAGAATATGTCATGGAATATACTTGAAAGGATTGGTGCATAGCCCCCTTTTGAAAGCCACATTTATAAACTGTGTCTTAGTGGAACTGCTAAACTTAGGAGGTTGGTGTTGCCCAGCTTTAAATTTGTACCCAAGTTTTTTAAGGAATCCAAAATCTAATTAAACCAGCTCCAAATGAAATTAAGAACATCCAGGATTTATTGTTGTACGCACAAGAGTTGATGTCAATTGGCTCTCTGAAGTTGTGCCTAGGTTCATAAGGAGGGAACAAATTCAACTCCAAATACGATTTTAAAAATTTCATGGGCCAAATGTTAATTATGTACACAAGAGTTGATTTCAACATAGAAACTAAGGAAAAAAGTTGTCAAAACCATGTATGTACAGCCTTTAACCACACCCAACCTTTGCCCCTTCCTGATCAAAGATAGAAAGAGGAAACTAGGTACTTTTGAAAGTAAAACCTATTCAGAAGAAACAAAATAGAAAACACAAGTATCATAACAGAGGAAAAAAAAACATACATGTATTCCGTAAAATGTTTTTGCTGTAAAATGTAAGTGAAGACCAAGTGAAGAAGAGTTTCAAAATGTAGGAAAATTTGTTCATGTTCATAAGAGAGCTGCACCTCTAGACTTGGTGTTTCACCAGTACATGCAAACGAGTTTGTGATTTCATACGTTGGGGGGATACATGGAGTGACAGTTGTGGGTAGATCCAACCGTGGTGGAAACCATGATGCCAGCAGCAACCGCTGCAGTCGCTGCCCGCAGATAAACACACTCTGCAGGACTCCACGCGGGGCGAGCATAGGGAGATCGCACCAATGGTCGTCTTCTCAGTGGATTGGGACGTGTTTCAGTCGACGACTCACAGTCACTCGTATCATTCACAGGTTCTTCTCCAGAATCAGCAACTGTTGGTGCAGGCACTAGGAGTGGCCCGCCTCTGGCACGGATGAGAAAAGTAGTACCTGCTGCTGCTGGTGGTCGACGGGCCGTGGGTGGCTCCGAAAATTGACCCACTAAAGATAGGCATATGCTACAGTAGTCATTCAATTCCTTTGTGAAAACAAAAGAATCCTCTTGTAGCAGGATGTGCTGGACAAATTCCGCGCGAATGTTGGAGCCTGTGCGTTTGTCGTGTTTCTTTAAGATTTTGATGAAAGCTGCAAACAAATTACTTTCATCAATCATGCACCATCCATCCTCTTATTGTCCTGATTGAAGCCAACTTTTTTTTAGGCTCAGTTACAGTAGCTAAGGAACAGTTTGGGATCTGTCAGCTTGCTTACCTGCGAAATTCAAGTAACTGTAGTTCCCCAGAAGGGCCATCATCGCAGAAAGGCTGAACATTCGTTGCCTTATACGTAGCAGTGTGTCGTGGCTCCAGTATCTGCGGCCTGAGGGATGAAGTACGTTCTGTCGGGCTTCCTCGTTCAGCCGCTGGTTGTTCAACTCCTGCATTTTTAATCATACCAATAAAGCCTTGAAAGTGTTTCAATCATGGCAGTTACGACGCTGATGCTGAAGTTGTATGACATCATGCGTGCTGAAGTTCTGTGAAGAAGTTTAAAAACTGAAAACACATTTGGTCAGGTGGTAGAATGCCTCACAGTCATGATAAAATAGCAGAATTGCTTTGCGGCGGTGAAAAACACATTAATTTTCCAGAGCTGGATACGAAGAAGCCGCTTGAACTCCAAAACCTGACTTTGGAGGTGGTCCTCTGCTCGCGGACCATTGTCACCACCATCATGTACAGACGATCTGAACTTACCACCGTGTTCAATGGCGTAAATCGGTCGACTGCATTCGTGGCAATGTGATGCTCCAGCTCCGGATGCAAGGGGGCGACGTAGATCGATCTCTCCCTCGATTTGCCTCGCCAGTGCACACTGACAGGCGCCCATCTTATGTAGAAATATATGTTGTTTCAGCAACTTGTAACTTAAAAACTTCCCAAGGTACTCTGGAGGCGCCTTCTCAACTACTCCTGCCAATATCTTGCCGAATTTCATTTTGATGCACCGATTCTTCTGAAGTGGCCCGCAGGCAAGCCACAATATTTCCTTCTTCTGGCAGGGAACAAAATCGTTAGCCTCTTTCTTTAAGCAACTTCACATCATCATCGAGCACAATGCCTGACAACCATGCTTATCCATATTTCTTCCCCCTCTGGCCCTGACACCAACAGAAACCATTTTGCAAGAATGCGGAGAGAACTACGCTTATCCGTGTTAAGTAAAGAAACATAACTACACAAGCTGTGAACCCACCCCCAACAACAGAAACCTTTGCTTATCCATGTTAAGACAACCATGCTTATCCATGCTGAGGGAAAAATAACATAACTAAGCCCAGCTATCACCCCCTCCTCCCAAGCAACAGAATCTTAGTTACGTCAACAGAACTCTTTGCAAGAAGGACGTAACCATGCTCATGCATGTGAAGGGAAAGAAAGGATAACTAAGCCAAGCAGTTGTAGAACCCCTCACCAACAGAGTCCTTCTCACCAACAGAGTCCTTTGCGCGAGCAGAACACGACCTTCGAATAGAAACATACAGCAGCGAAAGTAGAAACCAATATCAGTGGAACGGAAACATGAAGAAGGAGAAGAAAGAGAGAAAGGAAATCTCAGCAAATCCTGAGGGGTGATCAGAGGAAAAGACTTCAGCTGAAGGTTTAACAACGAACAGGAAAAAAGAACTTGGAAGAAAGGACATCTCCCCCCATGCAGACGGGTGCTCGTCAGAGGAATAGGAGAAGACTTACGTAGAGATAGGAACTCGCGAGTGTATGATCGGCGAAATGATCAGCTGATGAGAACCGGAGATCAAGAGGAGAAGACTTCAGCTCAAGTTTTAGGAACAGACAGCGCAGCTGGTGAGATGAGAGCCGGATAGGAGAAGAAGACCTCAAAAGAGAGAGGAACACGATGTTCCAAGGTACTGATGGAAGGGAAGGAGAACCGAAGAGGAGGAGAAGATTTCAGAAAAGATAGGAACAGGATGTGATCTGCACGCCTCTATACCACTGAGCCCTCTGGAAAGGTCGAGAGTCGTAAGGACGCGGGTGACCACCACCAGTGGCCAACTGGAACAAGTAAAGGGATTTTAAGAAAAGCAAAGTTCTGCACGGAGACCGGCTACCTACCTGTAAGGGAGAAAGAGCCACAAGTTACCAGCAAGGAGGTCCACAGGCCACAGCTCCCTTGTTCGTTCTCTAGATATCACACTCTGTAGTTCCAAATGGGTGTTCACCAGTGTTTGGCACTTCTTTGATTTTGTTATAACTTTTAGCTCAAGCCGGATTTTTGAACATTTTCAAAATCAAAGACCCCCGGGCTTGTGGGTTTTCTTATTATATTTCATTATAAAGTAACTGCTGGTTTCAGGCTTTGGAAACATTTCAAGTATCTGTGGCAAGTTATGAACTCAAAAGAACCAGTGTTTCCAGGTACTAGGCTCTTTGACATGTTCTCTGATTTTTTGAGAACCACATGGTTATGTATACCAAACCCCTACCCATTGGTTCTTTCTTTGGAAAAAGAGAGGACCATGCAACACTGGTCGTCACCTTGGCATTTAAAATTTTTTTCCCCTTCTAACTTGATAAAAACTAACTTGGCAGTGTGGAATAAAAATTGCTTTAGATCCTTCTGAAGATATAAAACGAGCTGAAAGTGTTCATCAATTTGGCTAATGTGCATGTGTACTCAAAGTTTTCGAACTCTCTCTATATATATTTGATACAATATTGAAGATCTTTGGTTCCAATATGTTTTTATTTGAACAAAACCATTTGGGTTGGTGGGGATTCAGAGTAAGGTGGCTCGAGTTGGGTGGACATACATGATAGCAATATATGGGTCTTTCAAATTCCATGCTCTAAGTTAGTGTAGGGTCCAGCAGCAGGGCGTTACATCCTGCGTACCAAGGGCAAAACACGAGGTCCAGGGTCTGCCAGGGCATCGTCCAATTTAATAATCACTCAGGGGAATGCTATTTTGAGGGGTTGAAGGTTATGGTGAGCCCTCCCACTTTAGGGAGGCCATTTCATACACTAAAACACCCTCAGTACCGTGCCCGATGGCACGCCCCAAAGATTATTACCTTCATTAGAAATAACTTCTTTTTGCCTGAGAGTGAAGACACAAATTTATCGAAAGAGTGTGAAGACATGAGTAGAGGTTAGTGGTCATAATGTACAGTTAATGTTTGTACCAGGTAACCTCTTAATATGACCTTAGCCCTATTTATTTCAAACCAGCCAGCAAGATGGCACATGTGTAGGGCAGTGCTTTTATTTTCAATCTATCATGAAACTCATGTTGCGATTATCCATTAGACAATTTAGCCAAATTTGGCTTTAAAAAATATGAAATTAAAACATCTAGAAGGATCCTTTTATATTGTCTGAGTTCCTAAAGTAGAATCTGGCGTTTTTTATTTAGTTTTTGGATATATCCTGACCTACTACCTTGTAATTGCATGCTTTTGAAGAAAATTGCCATTTGATAAAAATAAGTTGTTTAGCAACATCATGATTTTGTTTACAAAAATTATCTCCTTTTCTAAATCACATAATTAACCTATAACTGTAAAGGAGAACATTGGAAGCACCTGATGTTAGATACCTTCTTTTTGTAAAGTTAACATAGAATCCTCCTGGACAATTTATTTGGCTGTCCAGGACACAAAGAATACTTGCCACTTTGCAGATCAAGTGGGGACACTGTTTCATCCAGCGATTGACAGACCAATGAACCTTTCCTTTATAACAATCCAGAACAATGGAAATGTTACATCAACCTGCTAGGTTATTGGCTTGAATTTGGTGAGAGACTTGAATTGGCCTGCACCTTGGGTGAACCAGCACCCACGTTGGTATCATGGTAAAAATCCCCAAATCCATTTAAATTATTTGTAAATATTACAAATATCCCATACTTAGACTAAATCAATTATCAGGTTCTAATATTTTTCAGGCCTAATATGGGCACTAAGAGGCCTCACTCAAAAAGGTGAAGGTGCAAACATGAGTGGTTTACCCTGTCTCTGGACCTGCAATGGAGTGTTTCCAAGAAACAAAGTAACTGTCCAGTGATCTGAAGCCAGCGTAACACATGCACCAATTTGGACCTATCAGATCCAGTACATGCCTCTGTCTTCTATGTTCAATAATCAACAGATAACAAAAGAATTAGAATGTTGACACAAGGTCTGGATGAACTTTACACCTTTTTTAATTGTCTTTTTGCTATTGGCTAAGTTGTGCTAATTGATATAAAATCTCAGAAAATATTACTGAGAAAAGGATGATTTATATGAGTCTTCTATGAATGACTGCACAAGTTTCCAGGAGAATGTTCTTGAGAATTTCTGTCAGCATAGGAAAACTTAAATTGCTAAAGTTCATATGAGAGCATATAATTCAGATGTCACAGTGTTTATGGCTTCGTTGAAGGATCACCTCCAATTAGATGGTGCCTCCCTCCCCCCTTCCGCTCCCTCAAGTTCCAAAATGACATGTAACTACCTATGCTTTTCCATAGACCCAAATCAATTCAAGAATTGAGCACATCGTTCTGGATGAGAATGTTCCAGAATTCTCTGCCAGCATGCCAAAACTTAAATTGTTTAAGTGCATATGTGAGCATATAATTCAGATGTCATAGTGTTTATGGCCTTTTTGAAGGACCAACTATAATTAAAGATCATGCCTCCCACCCTTCTTCCCCAAGTTCCAAAATAAAATGTAACCTAAGAAGTATCCTTTTCCATAGACCCATTGCAATGCTTGTCAATGTGTAGTTCCCGGACTCTCCTAATTTATCATCGCTTTATTAAACGTGAAATCTGCTTTAGTGTAATGTATTTTTTGACTTCAGTTTGGTCTGAATCAGTCTGAATGAACCAGTTATTAAGAGTGTTACTTGTAAGGGTGCACACTGCATGCCCATTTAGGGAAATTTCATCTAGTTTAATTTAAGGTTCAGTTTTCTGTGCCTTAACTTTATCTGCCCAGTTTAGGTGAATTTCATCTGGCTTAAATTTAACGTATAGTTTTCTGTGCCTTAACAAGTCATCTGCCCCAGTTATCCAAACCAGTGTGCCTAAGAAACTCATAGTGCCCTCAACTCAACCTCTCAGTTATGATCAAAAGGAAAATTATTGTAAGTCAATTATTGTACTGTCCATTGATTATTGTTTGATTTCAGCAAATTATTTTACTGTCCATTGATTATTGTTTCATTTCAACTTACAGGTACCTAGATATTTTTCTTAATTATCAAAAGTCGGATCCTCAAATTAAAAAGGCGTCTGGAATTGGGGATTTGGAACTCTTACGCCCATTGGAATATTAATTAATTTTAACAGATATAAATTAAAAAAGAAGACATTCTTTTTTCTTGGGTTGTTTCAAAAGGGCTGAGGTTTGTGCACACTGATATTCCTGAACTAGGCAAGCACTACATACTATTTGTGGACAGAAGAAGAGCTTGAGCAGGCTGGCTCTCAACAAATAGCAGCTTTATAAATCATACCGTAGGAACTGTTAAGAGAAATAAGTGCATCAGGATCATCCCTGAGCTTTCTACTGAAGTCTTTAGGGTTTGTGCAGTCACAGCAACAAGGTTGCTGTACAGCAATGTAAGCTTAAAGCGTCTTTCAACAATGCCTTGTATGTACGTCTAAAACTCAAAGCTATCCAATGGGTTTGTATGTACGTCTAATGGGTTGTATAAACATGTCAGGTCTATGCACATGCCAAGAATAGGGTCTGACAAGAAACAATACGTCACAACAGCAGGCCTTGCATCCATCTTTCCGTGTTGATCAAGGAACTGTGTACTACTCTTATGAGGTTACTACTGAGTCACTTTATGAGACATGCATAGAAGCATTCAAACACCACAACAATACCAGTACGCTCAAGGTTCACCCATGTCTAAATGAGACATATATGTTACAAGCTGACAGGAGATCCCCAAGTTTTAGGTCACGCTCTTGGTCGGTGGTCAGATGTAGGACAAAACAATTCGTAGATTTCAACTACAAGATGCAGGGTAAGAAATCACCATATTTGCTAGTTTATAGCAGGCCTGTATCTTCCACCAGAGAGGATTCACAGACTAGGTAGCAGTTAGAAAGTTAATCTCCAGGTGGTACTCTTCACATATAATAAGAGGGCCGAATCACGTCGTGTCATGATCACCATCTTCAATGAGAGCTCTCAGCAGCTCTCAACCACTTTTGAGTAGGTAAAGTGATGAATTACAACCACTTTTAAGTAGGTAAAGTGATGAATTACAGGTACTAACCACAATTCTTTGATTGCTTTCCTGCCTCTGCACTGGAGAGGGGAAAAAGAGCCAACCCAGAGCAAGTGCCCTACGTTAAGACCACTTTCAGTCCTTATTACACTTCTAATCTGGAGTCGATCCCACCACTAGCACTTTGGTGATACCAACTCCTCAAAGCTAGTTGCAGATAGGTCCGCTCATGTTGTGAACCAACCCGTCGATTGTATGTAACACTTTGTGAATCGACCACTCTAAATTATAAATAATAATAATAATTAATTAATGAATTTTGCGGTTGGTGAGTTCTGTTATCTTCTTGGGATTTTGCTGTCTGAACTTACAAAGTAAGATCATGACAATGTTCATGCATTTGCTTTGAGCTCCACTTGGAGGATTAGTTATTGGCCACAATTTAGGTCAAGGAGAAGGTTGGCATCTTTTATTTTTTCACATATTTGTTGAAAGAATAATTGATGACATCTTCTAAGCCCTCCCTTCTATCTCTCTGAAACTTTTATTTTCATGTAGACAAAGGAACACAAAAACTTTACATTAGTAAGTTGTAACTAGTAGATTCTAGAACGACAGGATGTGCATATGGTATTCAAATTACCCAAGCAATTGGAGGTCATCATGACTGTGTAATACACCGTTTGGACTTGCCTTCAAAACGCCTCCTAATAATCAATTCAAGTATGCTCAGGACTGATCTAACAAACCAGCACCTATGTTGGTAACTTCAACTTCTTAAGTGAGGCCTCTTAGAGGCCATGTTTAACCCAGGAAATGTTCAATTTGGACTCAAAGGTGCACACATTAAGTCTTAAGGACCACATATTTAGAAATTTGTAATGTTCAAAACCAACCCAAAAACCCTTGGGGTCTTTACCATGGTACCAATCCAGCTCATGCTTCACGCAAGGTCCTTCTAGGGACTCAGTCAGATAAGTCTTAATATTTGATCAATCATCATTTAGTAAAGACCTTGTAGTGATAATTAATATGGTATTCAATTCCTTAAAACAGTTGTAAAACATGAGTTTGAACTTGTGCAGTAAATTTTTTAAGTACTTTTGAAAAAATCTGGGAAATATTATGTTTTTCCAGCAAAATTTCACTACATCTTTTTGAGAAACTATAAAAATAGGAAATTTTCGAAAACATTGGTAAATTGAAGTTTGAAGCACCAATTCATTCCAGTGAAAAAAATTATCACACCTTCATGGATGAGAGAGGAACATGTCAATTTTATTCTTACTAGTATGGCCTGTGTTGTTGCCCCAGTGTGAACTCATACCCCATTAATTTCTCTTTCCAAAATTATAATTTAGATTAATTTTCAACGTCAAAACTACTCAAAATTCAACATCTAGCACATCTTAGTTCTAAAAGTCTCCAAATCACCTTCAATAAATTAATTCTATTCATTGAGGGCTTTCCAACAATACCAAGAATGCATTCAAATTCCCTTATAATTTTAGTTTTGATCTAAATGAATTTTCAGTGAAAACATTATTCAGTATTTAATAACTTCTTCACTATGAGTCGAAACATTATAAAACCAACTTGGTGCACCCTTACTCATGGGAGACTTTCCAATGTATCAAGAGCACAGCAACAAGCACCCTGGTTAGGGAGATCTCAACATGACAAAACAAACAAACCAAGTACCTTATTAATACCCTTCTGTAGTTACAACTTCTGCCATAGACTGTAAATTAGCTTGGATTGATCTATCACAAGAAACTCTGTATAAACTTAATAGGCACCATGTGCAATATGCTTGTGTTTTTTCTATATTAAAAACTAGCTTAACTTAATAATTTTGGTTTAACAAGGAACTAATAATCATCTCAGAAGTTTGTAACCATGATAATTAGCAAATTTAAACTAAGTTAGTGACCATGTGCAATATACTTAAGTATTTTTTCCCATATGAAACTAGAGCTCCTAGTAGTAATTTTGATTTAACAAGCAACTAAATGGTCATCCAACATTCATTTAATCATGACAATAAATAGCACTTAATAACCTTCATTAGCCCAACCATATACAATATATCCTTATGTTATTTTCCATAAATTAGAAACTAGCTTAAAGTAGTAATGTTTTATTCATCTCCCAGTCGTTTAATTTCATGATAATTAGCTCATTTAAACTTAATAAAGGACCATGTGCAATATGCTTGTGTTCTTTCATATATAATAAGAAATTATCTTAATTGCAGTAATTTAGGTTTATGAAAATAATGGTCATCTCAGTACATTTTTAATCATGATTTATTAAGGAGCGTTGGAATTAAGCTGTTCAAATCATGTGGAGGGAGTTTAAGAGGCTCTCTCTACGCAGTATGCCACGTTGTTCTCTCTGTACTTCGTTCGTCACCCACTCAATAGGATGTCAAGAGAGGGTAATTGGAACCGTTGCCAAAATCACTCTTATCTTCCCAAATTTTGTTTTTAACCACTAAGGTTACCACAGGCAGAATTTACCCGGATGATACTTTTAACGCCACCACAGAATCGATGACCAGAGCGAAATTCGAATTAGGTTATTGAGCAGTATCGACGAAGATCATCTACAAAGGGCGCATGTAACGGAGTTAATGCCTTTTCCCATTTGCAGAGACCAGAGTTATACACCAGAGTTCTAACTTCTAAAAACAGAGTTAATACCTTTCCCGTTAGCCGATACTAGAGTTAAACACTGGAGAGTTCTACACTTTCTTCTCACGGAGTTAATGCCTTGAATCCCGTTCGCCCGAGAACAGAGTTATGCATACATTTTCTTCTCCGAGCAAGGGTTTCACTGCTGTGTCTTTTCTTCCATAAGGTGGTATGGATAAAGGCTCGTCTTGTTTGTTTGTTTGTTGATGAAAATCTTTTACAGCTTTCAGAATGACTCATGTTTAGATTTCGTTAATCCTTCAGAGCATACTAGCATTATGTGATTCATTCATCATGTGGTCCTTGGGATATAGATAAAGTTGCTAGTTTCAAGCGCTCGGGTGCTCACTCGTAGTATAGTATGGACATTCTTAAGCAGTGGACGGACATAGGACTGCGCCCAGCAGATTAGTAGATCTTTCATGAGCTGCTGAATTGAAAGAAGTTGTGTTAAGCAGCAAGCTATCGACGTTTGTTTGTTTTGAACGAGCTTAATTCTCGTCCTGAGGCAGAGCCTGACCACTTATACAATGGCTGAAACCGGGTGGTTAGAAGCGGCATTGAAAGCAGACCGGGTGATGGAGAACATGCCTTACTACTATAGACAACATTGTCTGTCCGTTAAGGTGCTGAGGAAGCACATGGATCGTTTCCTGCAGCCACGGAAGGCTGTCACCGAGCAAATAGCGTCGTCGTCCTTCAACATTCAACCTGGCGGGATCCCGGCGTCGCAGCCTCGTGAGCACAACAGCGTACAAGAACGAGATAGCCCACCGAACGACCTTTCCCTTCAAGTGACCGAGTTCTCGAAGTTGCTGATTGCGCAGATCTATAAGATGAACAAGTTTCTGGTGTCGACCCATCTTAAGCACGCCCGGACGGCAACTGTGAGTAATGCCGCCCATCTGTACTTCCCAACCAGATTTTCTTTCACCTGCCTACCGTGAATCGGTCTTTTTCTCTTAAGGGACTTTCACGATCATGCTCCGTTTTTGGTGTTGCAGCGATTCATGCTTATGAGGAAAGACGCGGAGAGGAGGCAAAAAATGATTGAACCTCCGTTTTTCGAGTACAGCCGGGTTACCTCGAAAGAGCTTGAAGAGATCAGGCTGGCGACATTCCGCCTTTATTCCGACATGTACCAACTGCTTTTCTTCAGCAAAATCAACTGCGAAGGTACATGAAACTGCATTTTTCTGGTGAGAAATTACATGTTCCTTTGCATGTCACGGGTTGCACATTCTTTTTGAGTCGACTACATTGATGTCAAGTCCAGTAGTAAGATCCTGCAGATGGGCTTCCTTGCCAGACGAAGATGGAAGTTGTTCCCCTTAAGACTGTCCACATCAAAGGAAATACATAGGTATTCCCCTGGATCTAGCAACAAGGATGAAGCTGGGACATGCAGTTAATTGGTGTTCATCAACCTTGTAAGTCTGCTACTGCAGATGGACTTCTTGGACCTAGACATGATAGAAAGGTTAAGGACCTGGAAAGATATAATTCATGAGAATGCTCGAGAATGTGTCGTCATGTGCAGCGATCGAAAAGGTCTTGGAAGAGCATGATCGCCGCACCGGATCGGACATAACCTCGACGTTCATGAACTTTGTGAAGACTCAGGATATCGTCACCTATCGTGAAGAGATGATAACGGAAACAGAACTATGCCGTATCCTTGCTTTCTGAGCTGCCAGCTGGATTTTACAAGCTCATGGGCGATGCTTTGGTGATAAGGGTTAATTATGTGCACTGATGGCCCTTTGTCATTCTCAATCCCTTCTACACAATTCAACGTGTTTTTTCCCATAGCACTGAGATCAAGCTTCATGGGTTCAAAGTCCATGAGGAAAACAGGAAATTCAATGTCATGACATACTACTCGTCTATTCTTTTGTTCCAGTAACTTATATAGCCCAAGCTATATTTTGTTCATTGTGTTGTATTTTCCACTGACACAGGCAATAGTACTGGATTGCTTATAACTACATTGGAGTCAAACAAGTGCAGGCTCCAATAACATGTTTTGTTACTAGCTAGTTATATCTGAAACATCAACATAAGAAAAATCTCTTTCTGCTGATGATCGTGTGTTGGCAAGCTGGTTTAACTTCAGTTAAGATCATCAGATGAGAAAATCCTCTTTGAATTGTCTTGTTGTTCAACCTCGAGCTGTATTCAAGGTTATAGAAATTACCAAAGCTCAAGATTCAATCTGTAACAGAAGCTCAGATCTCTAAATTAATACTCTGTGTAATTTTGCTGTAGGGCACTGAGTTTACTAACTTTGCTTTCTTCAGTCTCCTGGAACTTTTGATGAGGCTTAAAATTACTTCTCAGACTGAAAAAGCAGGCGCGCCCCAGTGCGCATTCACCTTTCCTCTCTTGAAATCTATCTTGGGAAGCTCTACACAACAATGGGCCTATAGTCACTTTTGGGGTTTGTGATTTTGGGAGTCCAAAGGCTAATTTTCTTATTTTTGGGATTTATTTCACAAATAATCTCAAAAATTGATATCTCCCACATATGATGCATGTTTTAGTTGTCGTCTTCACTATTGTTCTTGTGGTGGAGGAGGCTATCATTTTAGGAGGTTTTAGTTACATTGGTGGACAATTATTTCCTAGCCTTTTTCTTAATGGTGTGGCATGAAGGGTGCAAAGAGGCATGATGTGTGCAAAAGGGCACAAAACATAAGAGCAAAACACGAATGATTTACTTGTAAATACTTCTGATACCAACGAATGATTTACTTGTAAATACTTCTGATACCAACAGGTGGTGAAATGCCACATAATCAAGTTACATCATCAATTTTGAATTTTTGTATAATTATTGTCACGACCCTAACCTTGGGCTTACAACCAAGGTAATGGCATGGAAAGGTGCAGGCTAATTCATGTCATAGAGTTTGAAAATTTGAATATATACTTCAAAACTAAGGTTGTGGATGGAATTCTTGGGTGAATTTTTTTATGTTGTGTGATATAAATATACATCAATTAAATTTAAGACAATTTAAGAATTAAAAAAATTTGGATGAAATTCCAAAAAAAAATTTTTTTTTTTGCATTTGTTTAGTAATGAATCCATAATAATATCCTATTTTTAGGAAAAAATCACTGCCATATCAAAGAAGAGGAGATTTTATAAATGGACATTATTTTTCATTATTTTTTCAATTTTATTTTGCTTGGGGTTTAAACACATAACTAAGAGCTAAAAAAGGCGTAAGATGTTAAACATAATCAGTCAAAATTAAAAAAATTATTTTTATTACCATTTTAAACCATAGTAATCATGGAAAGTTAGTTTTTTTTCCCTAATATGGATGTTGAAGAACTTAGAGTAAAAATTCATTTGATCCAATTTTAAATTTTGGTTTTAATTTAGGATGTTTGAAAATGTACACCTACTATGTCAGATGGAATCAATTTTGCAAAGGATTATAAAAAAATTCATAAAATATTTTCATTGAAAAACATATAAATGATAAAACATATTAGCCACATTAAAAAAGAACCCATACTTTTAAAAATCAAGAATTCTAAAACTTAAAAAATTCAAAGAATGTTTCAAATTTGCTTTAGAATTTTAGAGCTTCAAAAGTCCTTTACGACATATAAATGGGTTATAATAATGTACATGATGTATGAAAAAAAGTTATAGTTTAAAGTATAATAAAACTAAAAAAATTGAAATTTTAATTTTTGGTGATGACTTAAAATTTTGATCATTTTTCAAAATGAAACATTGAATATGTAAGGAATTTGCACACTTTTTAAAATTCATATTTATTCAATAATGACTTTTTTTTTAAATGTGATGCATTGGGGAGAATTTTAATATTTTTCTAAACAAGTTACCAAAAAATTCCTTCAAAAATTCATTTGCATGTAAAAATGTTTTTTGGGAAAAAAGATTTGTAGTCCTTTTCCAAAGTAATCCTTTTGGTTCCTCGTTATAGGTTTTGACCCTTTGGTAATGTTTCACGATTCATAAGCATTAAGCCCTATGGCCACTAAAAAGTTGTACGTTATATATTTTATGTACATTGATTTTATCTAATCCTTTTCATCTAACTATTGGATTGAAATTAATTTTGATTCAAAATGAATTTTGAATTCAAAAATGTTGTTATGAAAACTGTAAAGTTTTTTACTTGTGTTTATGATAACCAAAGGATGTCATCAAGATTTTTGCTTATTGCATACTATTATACTAATTATACATCATTTTTTTTGAACAAATATGGCTCACCCTTAATGTGTTTTCACCTTGTTTATGGTCTTTGCTATAAACATTTGAATGATCATGGTCATTTTATGGTCTATGGGTGGTGCAAAAAGTTATGGTGAAAAGGTATTCAGAACGTTTGTTACCTGAAACCTTAAATTACAAGGATTGGAAATAGGTAGTCTTACTTGGCAATGGGGTCAAAGTATGATTGGGGTACCCAAAAGGACCATCTCATTTTTATATTCATTAGACCCACTCATTTAAACATGTTGTTGAAACTTAATGACACATTCATACTAAAAGTTTGATTTTATTCATAAATAAATACATTACAAAGGTACTATTCCATGCATAGAATGTCAAATTTGAACAAGTTTAAGGATTCCTACCAAGTCTTGGAAAAGAATTCAAAACTTTTTTTCATAAGAAAAAAGAAATTCAAGGACTCATAAGGAATGTCTAAACAATTTTTTTTTAGCCCAAAATTTTTACCACAAACACCTTATCTGTTAATGTATATAAATTGTATGAATGTGATAAGAACCAAATGCCCTATTGTAATGTAAAAAGTTTCAAAAAATCAAATTTTTAGGAATTTTGGGCCATTGATAAAATATGGCCCACATTGAATAAAATTTACTATTCTCACTTTCACAAGTGAAAACAATATATATTTTAAAGGCGTACATAAAATTTGGAACAAAATTATTTCATTGACATGAAACAAAAAGTTGAAATGTAAAACATGTCATGGGAAAAGTGAAAAAAAAGGTGAATTTGGGAGTCTTAAGAATGAGTCCTTATGTTTCAAGAGGGGTACCCAAATCATGTTTAGACCTAATGGAGGATTTTGATGAATGTTGTTAAGTGTTTGCCTTCATGGTATTGAGTTTTCGCATTCGCGTTATTAAGTGGTCGACTTTGCATGATATTTTTTCGCGTTTGCCTTCACCATGTCCTTATTTCCTTCATTGTCAAGTTTCGCTTCACCAAGCAACCTTGAGAGGAGAGAAAGACTGTGAAAGAAAAAGCTTGTGAAAGAAGAAGCTTATGAAAGAAAGACCTTGCGAGAAAAAAAAGAGTGTGAAAAAAACCTTGTGGAAAAAAAAAACAATAAGAAAGCAAAATCATGACAAAGCAAGAACGCAAGAGAAAGAGCAAGAGAAAGAAAGGGAAGGAGTAAGAAAAATGAGAAGACAGGAAATGAGTGAAAGGGAAAACCTTAATTATTAATTTGACTTTTGAATTTCATCCAAAATTTGGATGAAATTATTTTCTATTGGATTATGAATAGAAAAACAAGTCAACATGATGTTCTTTGTCATGTTGGTTTTCTATCAAGAAAAAGATGAATATTTAATGAAGACAACATCCAAAAGTTGGATGAATTTTTGTTTATGGAAAAATATCATGACTTTTTTATGTAATCAAATGTGAAAAATAAGGATTTTTTATTGTGTGGGAAGACATAATTCACATTCAACGGGAAAAATTGCAAAGTAAGGATACTTTTATTTTTTAGGAAAAAAATTACCCCTATTCAAGGAAAAATACATGAAAAATAAGGATAATTTCTTTTTGTGGGAAAGAAATTATCCGTGGTTAAAAAAATAGCATGAAAAGTATGGATGATTTATTTTTATGGGAAATACATAATCCAAGGTTAAGGAAAATAATATGAAAAATATTGATGACTTCTCTTTATGGGAAGAAAAAAACACCATTAAGGAAAATAACATGAAAAATATGGATGATTTCTTTTTATGGGAAAAAACTTATCCATGGTTAAGGAAAATAACATGAAAAAATATGGATGATTTCTTTTCATGGGAAAAACTTATCCATGGTGAAGGAAAATAACATGAAAAATATGGATGATTTTGTTTTTAGAGGAATAAAATTTCAAACATCCACTTTGAAGGTAAAAATAAAATATTATAAATTGTGATTTATAAATTATTAGTCTTTACCACTTTATAACCCATCCAAAAGGTGTTATGTTTTTTGGTTTAGGGTAGGAGTTTTAAAGAGGTTGAGATTTTGGGCTTTTGGGTTTATTATGTTATATGGTCTTAAAGGTTTTGTGTTTAGGGTTTTTGGTTTGAATGTATCATATATTTTGGTTTAAGGTCTGAATTTTATATTGTGGCATGGTTTTGGTTCGAAAGCTTGGAGGATTTAAAGAAGATTTTAGAGGATTATGGTTTAAAGTTTAAATTTTAAGAAGATTTTGATGCATAAGGGCAAAGGGCTTTAAAGAAGGTTTTGGAGGATTAAGGTTTAGGGCTTTAAAGTAGGTTTTGGAGGATTAAAGTTCAGGGTTTTAAGGAAGGTTTTTGCATGATTAAGGTTTAGGGTTTTAAAGAAGATTTTGTAAGAATATGGTTTAGTGTTTTGAGGGTTTAGAGGTGAATTAGGGTTGATGGTATTTAGGGTTGCAAGGTTTCAAGGAGGTTAATGGTTTAAACTTGGCACTAGGGTATAATGAAGTTTTGGAGGCCTAGTAGAACCTAATATATTAACTTGTTTGTGATGGTCCCATTCAAATTATAAATAGGAATGTGTGTGTTCCATTTCCACATGTACATAGTGGTAACCACCCATGGTACATATTATAGACATGATTAACATTTGAATCACTTTTAGAAAATTATAAGTTTGGAATCAAGCACAAAATTCAAAACTTGACGCAATCTCTCTTAAGGTGAATATAAATAAATTTACCAACAATTATTTTGTATTCAAAGGTCATGTTTATCATGATATACAAAAAAAATTTATGAGTACAAACAATGTGTTATTAAATTTTGCAAAGTGGGAATGATAATCAATACTTTGTTTATGAAGGGAGGTTTGCAAGCTATCAACTCATGTCACAACCCCTTTGTTTTTTTGCAATAGAATAACATCCCAAGATTTATGAACTACAAAGTAGAAAATGAACAAGTAGACTAAGTTTGTGGTTTAGGATAATATAATTGGCATATTAAATGTATGTCTCTTGGCTCAACTCACAAAGTTCTTGACAAAATCATAAACAAATTAGACATTAAATCATTGATCAATGACAGTTGTAAATGGTAATAGGACTATCCTTTGAAATGAAATAATTTATTCTCTATTATTTCATTACCTTCTACATGGACTTTTGAAATTTGATTCTACTAAATTTATATGAATATTTGTAGTAAAGTTAGTAAATGATAATAATTGGTTTGGAAAGTAGAATTAATTTGCACTTGATTTCCACAACACTGCCTTCATGAGAATGGTTTATTTACTATTCAAGGATTGCAATTTCACCGTTCTACATTATTATTTCAATGGGTTCCCCACAATGGGAAAGGCCAAAGTTTACATCCACTTCTAACTAAATATATTAGTGTGTTCATTCCATCTTAATAAGTCTTTAACATTGGTTTTAAGGTGTGCCACTAGAATTGCACCCTTAAGACATCCATGTTATTAAATGTTTCTCCTATGGATTTTGCTTCTGGTGGGCACATGGTAAATTTGTTGAAGAAGAGTCCAAAAGTTTAGTTAGTAAGTTAATAATGGTCTATTTAAAATTTTTAATGTATTTAATAAATGAATTTAACAATCTTAGAGTGTATAGAATGTGTCATATTCTTGGCCATCATTTCAATCTTTTGTAATGTCATGCATTGGATTCAAATGGACCAAAGAAATTTACCCACACTCACAATGTTCTCAATTTGATTTCTCAACATAATGATTGATTGATTTGTATATAATATTCAATTGGAATTCAATGTATTGAATTACATAATAATATAATTTTAATTTTTTTTCTATTAATAATATGTTAATACAATGTCATAACAATCATAATTTGTATCCCATGTTCTTACCTCAATAAATGCACAAACTTCCCCCCACCATGTATTTATGCCTTTACAACACTTTAACAATGTGTTTAAGGTTAAATGCTAGTTAAATGTTAATAAATTATTGAAATAATGTTATTATGGCATTGTAACACAATGTTTGATCATCACAATGTGTTACAATGCAATCACAACATCATATTAATGACTATATCAACACTTAGTTAGCACTTAACCTTGAACACATTGTCAAAGTG
>Ga0209611_10001459_pt1 | contig 40401 bp, 35 predicted proteins | sample S1TSphgellanicum_3_FD_187693 | JGI IMG/M metagenome (GOLD analysis project Ga0209611, IMG submission 187693) | Host-associated microbial communities from peat moss isolated from Minnesota, USA - S1T2_Fc - Sphagnum magellanicum MG (SPAdes) (version 2) | ecosystem: Host-associated > Plants > Peat... | reverse complement strand
CCTCATTTTTGTTAATTTAAGAGAAGGGGAGAAAAATCCGAAAAAACAAATCCAAAAAAAAAAGATAAAAAAAGAAGCAAATACGTAGCAGAATCGGTCTCTGCGGCTCATTTCTGGGGGGTTGCAGAATTGGCATCGCAGAGACCGTTAACGGGTCGGAACGCCCTGTGTGTCAGACGGACGAACTAAGTGATTCATCTAAAGTGCGCACCTACCGGCTAAGTACGCACAATCCTCCCAGGTTCAAGTTGCGTACTTAGGCGGGAGGCTACTGTACTTGACCCGAGAACCAGCTCTTTATATGTGGAGGGTATTATTTTGTTACATGTAGTTTTGACAATTGATAAGTACAACACGCATTTATATGAATGAAATGAACATCTTTAATTACATTTTCAAACTGCCTTGTTTATTTTATGAACATTTTCAATAATTTCTGGAGGCCTAATCTTTTGTCTAAATTTTACAAATAAGATATTTGGTTGTTATTTCTGAGGTAAAATTTGTAGAAATTTGTCTCCAAAAACTAATGATCAGCTGCAATGATCAGAGCTCCCTGCGTGTAAGCTTCAAAACAGACAATCTTGAGGCTACTATGTTTAGGAGCTCCTGCTCATCATCCCTCAGACCCAAGAATAATAAGGTGGGGATCTCTCTACTAGATGATGGATCCATTTCTTAACTTATTTAGGACTTTTTTTCATTCGGTTCACTATTTTTGCACTTGCCACTCCTGAGTTAAGAACTTTTTCATTCCTTCCTTTTTTTGTTTTGTTTTTTTGGCGTACTTGACACTTCTGTGTTAAGTACCTATGTCTTTGTAACAAATTAATCAGAGATCTTACATCGGAATTCACTACCCAACCCTCAGAAAGTTGGTCTGAGCCTGTGGCATGGTTTTGGACCCAGGCATGAATTCTTCTTTGTAGAGAAGTAGTTGAGCTCTAGATGGAATAAACTCTAGATCTGCTCTATCTCTGTTTCTGTTTTTCTTGCCTTGTCACCATGCTGACTGACTGTACATATATATCTACCTGAAATAGAGAGTGAACAATTGGTTCTGAGGATCATGGTATCTCTAGTCTAGACTTCTGCACTTTCTTGCACTCTTGGCCCATTCCCATTTTTGGGAACATCTTACATGTTGGCAGTTGAACAACATTTTGTTGTGTTGGGCTTTGGGTCATGCAGATTCAAAACTTACAGCATGCAAAGCAAATTCATAATGTATTCCAAGAGTACCTTATATTCATAAATATGCCTCTTAGGAAAGAGAAGAGAGATATCATGTTTGTAGTCCACCACACTTAGTGTTCAACAATATGTTAATCCTTAACACCCATAACACCAAATTGCTACCAAATCACTAACATTAACATAAGTTATTAAATTTTTACTTAGGAACTCACACCTCATATTAGGTTAACTTTAGGGTTTTCAAAGATCAACTTAGCACTACATGTAAGTAATTTTATGTTCTTACTTACATGTAGTGAACATTTGTTTTCTATTTTCCTAAATTTGGGTTCAAGTTAGGGTGGAATAAAGAGGTTATTTTTTACCCCTTATTGAAAAGATCAAAATACCCTTTTTATTGTTCCCAACAAGTTCTAATTGTCATTCTTTGTCCTTGTTATGCTTTTAAATATTTTGATTATTATGACCATCCACCTTGCACAAAACCTTCAAAAGTTTGCAGTGATGGTGTTGATTATTTTTCGATCTTTGATTGATTTAGTTGTTTTTTTGGAAGAGCAAGAACAAAATCTATTAATGCCTAAACAAATATGACTTGATCACATTCTTGGAACTCTAATTAATGCAAAAACCCTAATTTATTGAACTCCAAGTGAAATTGCTTGATGGGTTTCACCAAGCAGTAGGTGCCGGAGATGATTCCACATGTACAAGCAATACTCAAGGAATACATGAAAGGGGCAACAAAATAACGTTTTAGTGTTAGCAAATATACATTCTAAATTTTCCACTCTAGGTTGGAATGGTTCAATTCAAGGCTAAATTGATCCCATTGTATTATTTATTTGACCCCTTTGTGTGGATAGCTTTGTTAATTTGCTCCTTAAATTTTAGTAATTTTAAACTCCAAATCAAGAGAGCGTTTGTAGAAGAAAAGTATCCTTGCTAACCATTGATGTGAATCCAACTTTAGAGATTTAAATTGGTGATGCATTCAGTGACAGAGGTATTTTCAAATATGTATTGATGAAGTTAATGCTCATGACTTGATGTGTTGAGTTTTCATTCATGACTTGACTTACAATCATGCATTTTTTCCAATGGAAAAAACAAGGTGTGCTGGTCGGGTATATAGACTTGTCATGAATATCAATATAATTATTTAGAGTAGTACCCTAGAGTAATAGACAACTTGGTGTAGCCATGTTGCACCTTATGCCCTCATAAGGATAGGGATGATATTGTAACTACCTAATCCTAGTTTGACAAGAACCTACTCGTTAGTAGTATTGGCTTTACAATCAAAAAATATTGCCCATTAGAGTTATCCATAACGTCCCACGATTAGGGAGCGAGAATGGTCAGTTTCGACATAATAGGCCGTCAAATGTGTAACTGAGAATGAAAATGTTACAAAGCAAAGTAACTGGGACCAAAACTAGTTCTTTCCACCAATTTTGGTGGTAAACTGAGTTTCATCTTGTCTTTCATCTTTCTTGAGCGCCTCCACTGCTGCTACATATATTTTCACTGCTCTTACAGGTAAAACTACTATAATTAATCTCGAACCTTGTACATTAAATGCTGAGTTTCAACATTTCATACTGAGATTTAATAAATTTTCTTTACATTGCGAATAACCCTGAAAGAGGGTACAGAGGGTGAAAGCAGGCCCAAAGACAGCGTGAAGACAGGGTGACTTTAGGGATAACTCTATTAAGTTAATATGAAAGTCCATACATAGGGCACAAATATTTCATCACAACATTGGTAGCTTCAAAAACAGAGAGCTAGGTATCACCCCTCATCCCTGATTGGATTTGGCAAACATCTGCTGAATGATTTATATATATTGTTTTGGCAATGGATTTTTTAATTTTGAACATTTTGGCATAAACAATATTATTAACAAGAGAAATTGCTTTGTAACATGGGTTTTGCTGATCCACTGTTGTTGGACCAGGTCTAAATTAGGCTCCTGAACCCATTGACCTAGGTTTAATTCTCAAAATTGAACAGAGACTATTTTTACTGATTTTTTACTCTTTATGTAATTAATTTTTCAAAAAATTGACATTTTTGAAATTAATTTAATTACTGTCAAATCTGTTCAAGGAGTGTGGTAAGTATAGCAAACTAACTTGATATTTTGTACTTGATGTTGATGGGTTTTTCACAAACAAAATCACTTGTTGTGCCCCTTTTTCAATAAAAAAATGTGCTACTCACATTGATACATGATGGCCTTAGTTAATAATAGACTAATACCACAATGTTTAGCTAGTATGTATCAAAATCGAAACTCACTATTGTGGCTATTAATCTGCAATCAAATAAATGTTGAATATCCACACCAATGGTAATATATGTATATGGTAATATCTTGGTATCTTCAACTTCAATTATATTATTTGTAGAAATGTTCAAATTTTCAAAACAATTGTTTTTGTTTGAGGGAAAAAATAGTCTTTTGAAATATTCAAGAATATTCTTTTTTTTTTCAAATTTAATTAATTATTCAACAAACATGTGTTGAAGTTGGCCCCTGTACTATGACACTTGTCATTACACTAGTTGGTAATTGAGTAATATTCAAATTTGAAAATGGGTTCCTCAAAAGTTCTTTAAACTTTGAACCTTTAATGCATTGACTTAACTTTACTACGTTTTAATTTTCCAACTTTTCACAATCCATTATCAGATCATTTTTTATTGCTGAAATGTATATGCATGTTCAATAGTAAATTTTCATTACCAATGCAAATCAAGAATAGAAAAATTAATAATACTATTGAACTTTGAAGAACGCTAGTTCATTTATGCTTGAAAGATCAACCTTAAATCTTATATATTAAATGATTTACAAATATGATAAAAATGATTAATTATGAAATTCAAACCAACACAAATCATTTCATTTGTCAATATTGAACTTCTTAGTTCAAAATGGGATCTAATAGATCCATCTCAGTTTTTCTTTGAAAGGCATGTACATATAAAACCTAATTTACCCTTGGATCTATGGTTCCTAAAGCTTATGAGAAACCAAGGGTCACAAGCTTTAAGGATTGTGGCTTTTTGTATTGAAACCTTTCCATATCCAAACTTTGCAAAATGCACAATCTCAAAAAAGTAGGCATTTCAATGAGTTCCAACCAAAATTTTCATATAATCTTCATCACCATATCCAAATCCCCCTTGCCACACACACACAACATGATTTTGATCATCTCAAAGAAAAAGGTGATGATCCTTTGATATTGAAACAATTGAGAAATAATCCTCTTTTTGTGAAATTGTGGTATAATGAAAACCATGCAATCAATTGACACAAACCATGAAAAACCCATAATTTCAAGTGTTTATTGGCACAAAACATGAAATCAGATCTTTGAAATGGATTTTGAAGGTCATCAAAAACAAAGTTCGAAAAAACTTCAACACTAATGTCCAATCCATAATTTAGAAATTGGGAGCAAGATTAGCTCAAGGAAGAGGATGGTGGAAATGATGGATTGGTTTCCAAAACCTCCAAGCTCTGAAGGTGATGGTTGTGATGATGACCCCTTCTTTTTCATGCCTAGTTATGACACTATCAATATCATTCTACTTAGCATTTATTTATTTGTTCACTTTTACTTCTTTTGCAAAGGGTACTACACTTGATGCTTGAAAACATAAATTTATGGATTCCTATCTCTCATCAATAAAATTGAAACTCTTGCATTCATGTGAGATCTCTTTTGTGCATGCATGGATCTTGATGACCCCAAGGTGGATCCATTTTTGGATTAAAGATTCAACCCTATTAAAAATATAATTCACATTACCCAAGACAATACTTAAGGTGTGAAGTTATGGGAGTCAAAAAATTTGCAAGCAATTATTTATGTGGCATGTTGAACAAGGATGACATTAAAACAACAAATTTCACAAAATGTAAGATCCCAAAATGGAACAAGAGTTTCCAAGCATTGGAATTTACAAGCAACTATTACAATCACATGAAATTCTAAAAGATTATTCATTTTTTTCAAGATCAATTGACTCAACATTTGATTTGGACATTACCTAATCAAACTTAAGAGTTTTGAGGTGGTTGGAAATATTAAGTAATATGGAAAAAAAGTTGTCCAAATTAAGGTGGAATTTTCACCCTTTCTTGTGGAGGTGGCATCATCCAGTGTTTGTCACAAACCGGACATTGAATGCATTTAGTCTCTTTTTACAATCTACAAGCTCCAAAAGCTCTCAATGTCCTATGGTCCTTGTAAGAAATCATGAAGGTCACAATAAAGGTTCAAGAATTAAAGCACAAAAAAATTACTACCAAGATGCTTGTGAATTGTGCAAGAAGATGGCTTGACATTGACATTATAATGGCAAAATTTGATTTCTCCAAATGAACCAAAAGAATTATACATATATGAACCTTGGAAGAAAGTCTTACATTAACTATTTTGATTTTTCCATCTTCAACTAAGCCTTCACAAAACCAATAAATTTATTACATTAACTAAATGCTTTAGTCAAAAAATTTAATACTTCATTTAGGTTTTACTTTTGACCCCTATGTTTCAATTTTTTTAAGGTTATTCATGATAATCACTCAAACACATCATCTATATATATAACAATTATATTAGGATAATGTAATAGAGTTACTAAAATTGACATACTCATCTACAATTTGTTAAAGTATTGAACTCAACTTGATAATTCAAGTGGGTGAATCTCTTGCTTAAACATTGTTTAAAATCACTCTTATACTACTCTAAATTTTACCTTAAACCATATATATAGAAAAAAGGAATGCTCAAAGAAATGCAATTAATGCATCTATTGGAAACATAAATATGTGGTGGGATCATCCAATGAATCTTAGGTTGGTTGCTCTGATGACATTGGAAATCACTTATCAAGTGAGACTAATGAAGATTGTAAATTATTTCTTTTTGTATTAGGGTAACTTCTCCAATATGAAGACATTATAAATATAATGAATGTGTTTGGTACTATTGGAAGTTAGAGCAAACTTGGGTGAACTCATAAATTTTGATTAAAACCATTTATGGGCAATTTGTTTAATGGGTTGAGGCCCTTCCCATTAAATTAGATATTATTAAGGCAACCTTCCAATTGGGACACATACAAGAATTTGTTGAAATCTTTTTGTTGTAGTCAACATTTCATATTTCAAGATAAACCAATGTTAGCAAGGAAATCTTTTGAATGCGTTGATTAATTGGAAATTTTGAGAATAATTTCAGTTGCTAGTGATTTTCTTTTAATTCAAATACTGTATTGTTCAAAATAGCATATAGAACATTTTAATGGGCTATATGCTTTGTGTGACCACTTGCAATGACATTTTGATTAAGCCTTTCAAGGGCAATGAGACACCAAAGGTTACAAAAGTGTGGTCTTCACACTTGTGCTATATTGACCAAGAGATGAGAAGCTCTTCCCACACAACCAAGAGTTGCCATATGCAATTCCTACCATGTTTGATGAGGCATCCAATTCACATTGAAACATTCCACTTGAAATTACCACATGGTGATAGACTAAATCAAACTTTAAACAACTATTTATGTCTCAATCATGTTGATAGTATCAATATAACAATTACACACTCTAGGTCACCACCAAACTATCAAAGAAAATTCCCATAATATCTATGCAAGACATGACCTAATATAAAATGCAATATATGAACCATGAAATATTCCAACCATGTAAGTGACCATTGACTATAGATCCATTTCCATCAATGTCAAATGCAAGTTGCTTCTACACTAAACAATTATCTAGGGGAACACAAAGGCCTGTGAATGACCAATTGCCTCATGGCTTAAAGAAGTACTACCATCATGGATTAACTAACCTTCAAATGGCCACTACAAGACTTGTATGAAACATATGTTGGGCATTTATTAATGCAAGTGCTACACCAATTCAACCTCCACATTTAGCTTTTAGCAAAATTTTAAGTTTTTTAAAAACTCATTCTGAATTATTTGAAAATTGAGTTGAAAGTATTCTTGCAATATTAGGGGTTGATGGTCAATGTTTCAACCACTATCCAAAATTTTGAAACAAATTTGTTTAGCATAGTAGTAACAAAAAGTTCTTTTAATTGGAGGTTATATATATATAATTATTTATTTATTTATTTATTTATTTGTGTTCAAAAACATTCATCCTTTGTTTGTTGAGTTCATTTTATACTTGACCTACATATGCCATTTTGCTCACTTTATTTTTAACTTTCTAGATTTTGATTATTAATGCAGATGTTGATATGTATTTCACAAATCCAAGCTTTTACTCTTGGATGTCAATATATGTTTGCAATATTGAGATGTATAGTAATTGCAGTTCCAATGGTGTTTATTGATAATGTAATATTCCTTTTTGAAATTAAGACATTTTTTTTTGTTTAAAACTTGATTTTTAAATTGAAGACATTGTCTTGTAATTTGACCTCTCTAATGTACAAATTTTTGGTTGTCAAGTGCAAGGGGTTGAAGTTATGAACATAAAATGTGCTAACATTTTTTGAAAGGTAAAAATGCAAACTCCATACTTGCTCACAAAAATGTTCATCAGTAGTCACGAATGCAAAACATCCAATATTTTCCAATCATTTCTTTGTACATAGTATATAATCTAGTGTATTGAAGATCTTGGGTGGGTGTTGCTTCAATCAACTCCAGCCCATTAGACCTCTATGCCCACACATCAAGTGTTGAACTTGACTTTGACCTGGGGAAGCAACATCATCAGAGATCTTTAGCAATCAAAAGAAACTTGTATAGAATTTCCAATTCAATTCAATTCAATTTCTGCCATGTTGAGCCTACAATCTTGGTTAGCATTGGTTGTGATGCTTGCTGAAACATCATGATGAAGAACCTAATTTCTCCAACATGAGTGATGAGAACTAGGATTAATTTTTCTTGTGCACATTATTACATGGAAGTGGACAACATGTCATGAGAGTTGTCACAGACTCAGAAACACTTTCTGGTACTGAAGCTATGAACGGTGAAAGCCATCTGAATCAGGCCCTAAAGGGCATGGCATCATATTCAGAAGCTACTCACAAACTTTCTTGATTCTCTTCAAACTCCCATCAAAACCAACAACATGAACCAAAAACCCATCCCGATATGAACAAAAATCCAGGAAAATTCTAGATGACACTAGACATGTGTACTAAACACAGAAGACGACTGCTTTCTATGAAATTGCATAACGTGCAGTTATCAGGCAGATTAACAGCAGCTCTGCCTGACATTGGGGTATCAGAGTCGATCAACTCAGAAATTTCCATGACACACCCAAGTTGCCAGCTTCAAATGATTGCTGTCATAACAAACAGCAATTCTTTTGCATGTGAGAAAAACCCGAATTTGCCAATGTCCACAAAACATTTGTAAAGTCCAAAGCTGCTTCATACTTGGGCCTTTAGTATGCTTTTGTGCTTCTTGCAGAAATGCTTAACAAACTAGTCATTCTTCTGTCAGAATGAGCATCCTTCAGTCAATTGACCCACCCAGCTGTAGGTTGTTGATACGGCACAGGAACAGCTGCTGCACAACACCCAAAGTCTGGAAATGACTGAAAATGGAACTCGGTTTTGAAAGCGCCCCCATGTTGAAACCTTGTTGTCAAAAGCTTAACCTCTACACCCAGAAATCAAACATCAAATGCTCTTGGGCTTTCATCTAATTTAACTATAATCACTTCAAAGTTCAAAAACAATGACCAGTGTGGGAGCTGACTCAATTTGAGTAAAGAGCAGATAGCATCCAAATCTGAAAACACTACAAATTGCCACTAAAAAAACTTCTGAACTTCCAGCATTACAAGAATCAGATTTGCAAAACTCAATAGTCTTTGTGTCAATTGACCCAACTTCTGCCTTCTGCTGCATTAGATCCATGTGATCACGCATTCACTCAGCCACCATTTAAGAGCCTATGTTGTGATCATAATCTGTCATAACATCATAACCTCTCACTAAAGCTGAGCTTCAGGACAGTGCCTATAGCAAGAAAGTTCTGAAGAACAGGATTCTTCTCCATAATCAGCTGCTGCTGCTGCTGCTGACAACCATTGCTTCTCTGCATTGAATGCTTCTGCTGAGAGGAGGAAAAAACTACTATAGTAGTTGAAACACATGTCTTGGTACAGGGACAGTAAGAAATGTTGTTTTTTGGTCAAAAAGGTGACAACAATATACAAAAAAAACCAGAGAGATCTATCAGGTTGTAGTCCGATTCCGCAGAATCCAATGTTCACCATCACGCTCAACAGTGAGAGTGTTGAGCCTAGCAAACATATCAACAGCACGCCGCACGCCTTGTCTATCAGCCTTTGTAGTATAATCATGCCCAAACATAACCCCACCTGGTCTCAGCAACCGGTGTGCGACATTGATGTCAGCCCACGCAGAGTGAAAATCATGCGAAGCATCAACCTCTATCAAATCCGCCAAGATTCCCCAAGTACAAAACATGGATAAGGCAGATATTGTACTGAATGGTATAGGCAAAATTGTTCCTGTCATGTTCTTGGAAACAACGTTTTGCATGAATTGATACATGAGCATCACATCCCCATTCTTTTGTTTGATGTCATTGAAACGGGTGTTGCGAAAACCAGGCCATCCACGAAAATCATCCACACATAAAATGTCAGTCTGCAAGCCAAGTTCATGTGCCAAACCTGCCATATGAATTGCAGAAGCACCCAAAAATGTTCCGAGCTCAATAACAACACGTGGCTTCACCTCAATCATGAGCCTTCGAAACACAGTTAAGGTTGATCCCCATCCCTTGATCCTTTCTTTCTTCAACAAGTCCACCACATGCTCAGGTGGGAAGTCCTCAAACGGAGAAACATCATCAAAAAGCTTTTCAAGAAGCACTGTCCTTATGAGCTCTTGTCCAAGATCCATTTTGCAGACTGTGTTATCAAAAGTGACTAAATCCTCTGACAAGGGTGATGTGAGCAGCAAGGGTTTAGGGTTTATGTGCAAGTCTGGCTCCCCAGGCTTATGATTGAACTGATCCTCATCATCAAATCCATCGGTGGTTTTCAGATCCAACATCTTGGGTGCATCGGCCTTGCTACCAACTTGGGAGATTTGTAAAACTGGGAGTAGTGTCTGCGATGACAGAACTCCAAAAAGATAAGCTATGATTGCTACAATTACAAGTGCAGGAATGCTGTTGATACCTGAGCTGCTTTTCACTCTTGCAAACTGGTTTTTCACTCTTGCAAACTGGTCAGATCTCCAATCCATTGTGCTGGTGGTGGCCGTGTATGTCAGTTTGCTATCCTTCTTCTTCTTCCTCTTGTAGATTGTGCAACAAGCTTCAAGATCCCAGACAAGGAAGGAAGTGTTTACACTGTGTCCCAGCAACACAGAGCAGGACCAGAGTAACTCTGAAGGTCTCTTAAGCAGCTCAGCCTTCTCTGCCTCCTTGTCAAACAAGACTCTTTGTACCAAACTTCTCCCAGAGGACCCAAGGGCAATTGTCTGAGATCAACTCTTTGGGTCACAGAAACACAAGCAGCAGTGGATGGCCAAATCCCCTCCCACCCACACTTTTCCTCCAGATCCGGAAGGATGACCTAGTTTTTCAACAGTTTGGACAACTGATTGAACCTGAAGAATCTGCAGCTCGCATGCTCACCAGCCAGCTGATTGACAGTAATTGCAAGTCCGAGAGCTCGGTCTAGAACCTGACCAAGACAACAAGAGAAAAAATCAGGTCATGAGCTTCAAAAACTTGCAGCCTTTCAACAAGTAAAAAAAGGAAAGAACAACCCTATGGACACCTGCATACCGATCCCAACTTTCTGAGCTTCAAAGCTTACTATATGCAGCAGATATGGAGAAGTACTACAACACACACAGTCAAATCAAAATCCCAACTTGTGAACTCAAAAAGCTCTATAGTTTGGAAAACAAAAGACTGCACAAAAACTAGAGCAGAGACAAAAACTTACTATGTTTCCAAAAGCTGGCATCTTCTGAAAGGCTACAACCAGCAGCAGCTAGGGAACAACCTATGTGAGAGGAATTTACACTTGCTATGCTTCCAAAAGCTGGCAACTTGTGAAAGACTACTGCCAGAAGCTAGGGACAACCCATGTGAGGAATTTACAAGACTAGGCTGAGCTTCAAGCTTTACAGCTATGTGGGGCGGGGGTGGATCAAACAGGAAGAAATTGCACAACCTAGAAAACATAGAACATCTAATACTAAAACATAGAAATCCACAAATGGCAACAACTCTGAATCCTTGACCTCTAACTTCAAAAATGCAGCTCTCAACTATGAGAAAAATTAGCATGAGTCAGCTTACATCCTTTTACATGGAAGCTTGGGGACGACACCTTAGACCTACTTGTCAAGTCTTGCCACATGATCACTACAAAACAAAAACTGTACCATGTGAGTTTGAAAATCTGTTTAAGAGAGACCAAAAAAGACACGCTTGCTGGGTCCCATAGAGAAGACAAAAGCTTATTCAAGTATGATGACATGAAATTTCCACATTGCAAAATCATTGATGAGCACTCTGCAATCCATCATCACCAAATGTTGAGAGGGAAAAAGAAAAAAGAAAAACAAACCCATTCTGGAGGTTGGCTACCTAGCTGCTACTTTCAACTTCCTATGTAGGCTACTTACTTGGTTTCTTCAGATTTGTGAGCTCTCTAAGTACTTATGACTTTATGTGAGATGCTGTGCTTTGGGTGTTTGAATAGCTAGCTAGCTAGCTAGCTACATGATTGATCATGCTAATCATGCAAAACACTGCTGCTTCAGCATCATCATCAAGTTCCCAATATGTTCCCAATAGCACCACACTTTTATCCCATATGTCTTGCCTGAAGTTGAACTTTCATGTGTATAAACTCTAAGGGGGACCCTCAAAAGGATGTAGGTGAAGTGGTTAGGGGTATTTTTGTTGTCCACAATGTGTTCCCATCAAGTTCTCAATGTGTTCCTCACTATGTTCCCAATAGCACCACACTTTTATCCCATATGTCTCTTGCCTGAAGTTGAACTTTCACATGTGTAAAGTCTAAGGAGGATCTCAAAGGGATGAAAGTGAAGTGGTTAGGGTTTTTTTTGTTGTCCCCAATGTGTTCCCATCAAGTTCCCAATGTGTTCCTCACTATGTTCCCAATAGCACCACACTTGTATCCCATATGTCTTGCCTGAAGTTGAACTTTCATATGTATAGAGTCTAAGGGAGACCCCCATGAGGATGTAGGTGAAAGGGTTAGGGGTATTTTTTATGTCCACAATGTGTTCCCATCAAGTTCTCAATGTGTTCCCCAACATGTTCCCAATAGCACCACACTTTTATCCCATATGTCTCTTGCCTGAAGTTGAACTTTCATATGTGTAAAGTCTAAGGGGGATCTCAAAGGGATGAAAGTGAAGTGGTTAGGGTTTTTTCTTTTTGTCCCCAATTTGTTCCCATCAAGTTCCCAATGTGTTCCTCAAGATGTCCTCAATAGCATTACACTTTTATCCCATATGTTTTGCCCAAAGTTGAACTTTTTTTTTGGGGGGACAAATTTTTGCCACTTGCCAAAAAAAAAGAAAAAGATCTCACAATCATCCTTAGGAAGATTTAGCCAGATTTATCTTTAAAGTATGAAAAGTTAAGGAATCTAACCATCCTTCTATATTTCTGGCCACCTACCAGAAGTTTAATTAATATAAATTGGCAATTTTTAGAAATAAAAAAAACCTTTTTCAAAGCTCGAAAAATAAATACCCCCAAGAAACAGTGACCCTCTGAAGCCATGGGGCCCCCTTGCTCCTCTTTTGGTACCAATGGAAGCCCTTGACAAGGCAGCGTCGGAGTTTGTTGTTTCACAACTTTTGGACCAATGGATCAAAAGTTATTAAATTTGGAGTGATTTTCATCTCCAGAAATTAAATTCAAATTAATTTAGCAAGGATTCCATAATAAGAACACTCAAGTAAAACCCACTTCTATTGGAATAGTATTGGGATGGGGGGATTATACAAAGAGGTTACATAGTTTTACTTGGGCAAAATTGGCACAAGGACCCATGAGGACAAAGATAGTCCTAAAGATTTACCCATAGGTACTTGCATTCATAGGCCATTTTGGGAATGTGATGGCTTTCAGTCTCAAGGCTAGGCTCTTTTGAGTTGTGTGCTTAGGAAACCCAAGCCCTAAACCCTAGGTTAGTCTCTTTTGGATTGAATGGCCTAAACCCTAAACCTGTGTTCATTCTGAACATTTTGGAGGTAGGCAGCAGTGCTATGATGGGTTTTGCATCAAAGTTTCTTCATGACATTGCATGTTCTCATCGAGTTCTTAATGGGTTCCCAACATGTTTCTCAAGTTCCCAATGTGTTATTCAACATGTTCCAAATTGCTCCTCACTTCATCTCATATCCTTTGCCCTAAGTCATACTCTTGTACCCTATATAAGCAACCTGAAGGAGTTTTGCAAATTTGATTTTTTTTCAATATAAGATTAGCATGGCAACACCCTATTACACAACAACATGTGAAAGCTACTATACAATGGTGGGTGTATATTCTACCTAAATGAAAAAGCATATATTGCCCAAACATACTACAAACATGAATATATTGTAACTTAGGATGGGTGGAAATATCACCTTTCTACACAAAGGTAGACTAAAGGAAATAAAACCTCACACACAACACAAAATTGAAGTTTCCATGTTTTTGGTTAGGATCACTCACACATTTAAAGTTTATGTGAAATACCCTTATAGTGAAGTTCATCACATGTGCTTAAAGACCTTATATTATGGGGATCAAGCACTAAAGATCGTAATATTGTAGCATCATGATAGTTTATGAAAAGTCGTTTAAAAATTTGAAGAACATTTTTCTTCAAAATGAAATTTTCCAAATTAATTAATTATTCAACATACATAGCCCATACATGTATGTTGAATGGCTAACACTCAAGCTATTATAGAGTTGTTAAATAGAAGGAAAGAGAAATAAAGAAACAAAGATAGAAGTAAAAGGAAGGAAGAAAAAGAAATCATGAAAGGAACATAAAAAGAATCAATGGTAAAAAGATCACATGCACAAAAAATCAACACAAAGAATGAGACAAAAAGTGACCAAAAAAGGAAGAACAAAAGATAAAAGTTTGAGAAGGAAAAGGGCCAAAAAATTTTAATCATAAGAAAAAAAGATTCAAGCAAAAGGAGAAAAAGCCAAAAATAAAACTAAAGAATAATAAATAAAAAAAGACCAAAGAGATTTATAAAAAGAACAAAAACGAATATTAAGAGAAAAATTATTAAACATACAAAAACAAACTCAAGAAAGACAAACTACAAACAAAGAAATGATTAAAAAAAGATGTAAACAAAGAAATTTTAATTAATTAAACAAAATAAAAACAAACAAACACATGGAAGCAAGGACACACACAAATTGCATACACAAGCACAAAATAGAGTCCACAATGCACATCTAGCAAAGATAGACCCAAACAAACCTAACAATGCTCAACATAATTTTAAAAACACACACAAACATCACAAAAAAAGTCGACAATGGACACTCAACAAACATTAACTCACCAAACTCACATACACAAATAAATTAGATATAAACATCTAACATTGAACTACCACCAAAACCTAACTTGTTGTATCCTAAATTAAAAAATTATCCAACTTTGGCCACAATATGGCATCATTGAAATGTGAATCACATGAGAATGGCAACCAACTTAACAATATTGAAGTTTAATTCAATGTACACCTAAGTTTTGTTATTTCCAATCATCAAAAGTTGCATCATACATGAAAGTATTCAAACCATAGAAAGTTTCAAAATACATTCGCACAACAATGTGTAGGTGGTCATTGAGGCGATTCCTCAACTTTGATTTCATGAAAAAGTGAGTGGAAAAGTGTTCATTCATCTTCCATTGACCCCCAACACTTGAATTGTTATTATTGCTATTACTTTGAAAAACTTAGGGAAGGAGTGCCTTAAGATTTAAGAAGTTTTCAAAGTGTGCCAAAAATGAATTAAAAAAATTACATGAAAGGGAGCCTCCATTGCAACAATAACATTAAACTTCATAGCAATTTTGAATGTACCATATTGCATCTTTAAAGCTCTTAACAACAAAATAGATGGACATATTTTTGTTGGCTATTTAGGCATGTTCATTTTTGAAAATTTGGAAGGTTTCAATTAACATTCAAACCAATAGTGAGATTTGAAGAACATCAAATGATGATTGAAATTATTTTCAGCATCAACGTGAAGCCAAAATTATAAATAGCAAATGCCCATAACATCCATAATATGATATGCTAAAACCATGAAATTAATTTTCAAATGAAATACTCAATTATAGATACAAAATAAATATTACAAGTTAGTGGCCAACATGATGCATTGAATCTAACGTACCCAAAATTACAACAACCAATCTAAATGATGAATGCACCTTACAATTTTTAAAAAAATACACATACAACCCACTACCCAATTTGAAATAAATGCATTGAAGGATAAGTTTAGGAAATGACCAACTTGAACACACCACTTTTGCATCACTACAAGAAATCATGGTTTATTTGATTGGAAAATTAGACCAAAAACCAATCATTTTGACATTTAATCATTTTGACCATTTAATCATACATGACAAGTTGATTTGAACATGTCCAACTTGACTGGTGGTTTTTTTTATTAACCATAAATGGTCTTTTTGACTAGTCAAATTAGACAAAAAATTGGATAGCCAAAAAAAAAAAAATTAAAAAAAAGCTCAAATTTGAAATATAAAAATGTAATAAACAAATAAATAATAAGTACTTACCAATCCACCCATCATAGCCTCCTACCTACCTATTCACAACCCACTTAAATACTATACATTTACGCATATGTACAAGGTAAATATACGAATATACATATTCCACATAGTATATGTTGGTAACGGGGATTGAATTTTGATTTCTTTGGCTTCACACCAATGCCTTGGCCATCAAACCACCACACCATTTTGTAAAATAATATGATACCAAATGCACATTTAACATGTTTTTTTGAATTTCAATGAAATTTTTTGCCAATGTGTATAATAACATTTGAACTTCAATTTTTTCCCTAAATATGTAAGTAGGTACCTAACTAAGTAGATAAGTAGGTACACATGCATGCCTACCTATGTTTTTAGATGCACATACCTATTTATGTAAAATTAGGTATGTAGGCAAACATTAGGTAAGTAGGTAGGTATATATAGGCATGTAGGTAGATAAATAAGTAATTAAGTAGGTAGATAGGTAGATATTAGGTAGGTAAATAGGTAGGTAGGTAGGACATAAGTAGGTAGGCAAAAACATAGGTAGGTATATGCTAAATAAGTATGTAGGTAGGTAACCTAGTAGGCATAGTAAGTAAGCTAACTAAATAAATTAATACAAGCAATTTGACTAAGTATGGCCATTCAATATGGTTAATTTGATTAAGCAATGGGCATCTTGATGGACCATTTAAAAATTTTATCCCCCTTGATTAGATGTATGATTTAACATTTGGTCAAAATGGTCATTTTAATCAAAAATATTAACCAAAAAAACCATGTGTCTTTCATACCCCATGCTTTTAGTCGATGTGGACATCCTTTTGGTCAATGTGGACATTTAGTCATGTTGAACCATTTGCAAAACCATGATTTGTTGTAGTGCATCTTCTAAAAAATTGAAAAACATTTTTCCATTCATTTGGACTTTTTTAGTAATAGAATTCAACGTTGTAGCCCAAAATATGTAACTCGAATAATCAAAGCACAAATATTCAATACTTAGGCTATTGAAGTCAAGTGGACTCACCTTCCATTTCAAATGCACATTATCATGCTTACAAATAACCAAATTTAGAAATTTTTTGAAAACATCTAACATGTACATAGTCCTTGGATCTTAATAATGCAAATATAATTGCCTTTAGTAGATTTTGATGGCTACCACATAATCACAAATAAACAAATTTTTTTAAAATCAAATTTGACTAGGGCATGGATTGCTTCCAACATGGGCAACAAACAAGAATATTTTTTTACAAGTTTACATAAAAAATCAACTCAAAATTAATTTTGGCAACCATAATGGAAGGATTGTCTTCAACCATTTTGATTAGAAGTGGCATGTACATTAGATCACATGTTTAATTAGACTTAACATGTTAGTCTAACTTGTTTTCACATCCACAAGATTTTGCTACCTTTCACTTTCATTAATTTGCCAACTTGAAAAATTCAATGTGTCATTTTGGGTTGTAAAAGAAAAATGCATAAAAGGACTAAAACAAGTCATCAATATGTTTCACAAAATGGAGGTGAAATAAAGTTTGCACAATGAAATTAGTGCATTGTGCCATGTAATGAATACCTTGTAGATGGGGAACAAATTCATCTTGGATTTGTCAAATAACACCATTTTGTAACCCCTAGAAAATGTTAATGCCATTGACCCCAAAAGACATCAATTTTCGAACATCTAAATTAGAAACTTGTGTTTTTTCAATGCATCTATTAGTAACTTGGTGAGATTATCCAAGCCCTCTCCTTCAATAATTTATTCTAATAAAATCAAAATAGGTAATCAACACCAATCTTGAATCACATAACAATGAATTGAAACTTAAGATTAGTTATTGATTATGATAACCTCATCACAAGTTAATGCAAGGTATTTTGAATTAGCAATGATCTTTTTGACTTTTTCATCACTTGCTTATGCATACATTCAACCATTAGCCAATCAGAAAATCACTCCAATGGTTTTTGGGCAACATGGGAACATTCAAAAAATAAAAGAGAAGTTTTAGAATCATATTCCAACAAAGGCCAACCTTCTTGCAAAAGGTGTAGGATTGTGACAAATTATTGCCATTTTTTTCCCTTGTTCCCCTTTGACCCCTCCTTGAATTTGTTTAACAATTGACATTTAACTTTGTGCAAAAATGATTTCATTTTAAGCATGATTGCATTTCTTTTTGATGTAAAATTCCCCCTTCTTCTTGCCCAAATGTGCCATATCATGAATGGCCTTTGCCTTTCTTGCATGCTTTTCAAGAGTGTCAAATTTAGGCCCCATAATCACATCCTTTTCCTTCACAAAAGAACAAACAATTCATTTCACCATATGAACTTCTCCAAATTCACTTTTCAACATTTTAGTCCACACGAATTGAGTAGCCTGGGCCTCTTGACATTTTCATGATAAGTCATAATTTTTATTGGGATTCTTAATATGGGTTGCATCTCCATCTTCCTTTGGAAACACAACAATTTCGAGCACATTTGGCATGTATGAGAACAACAAAGGTGGGTAATCCACTTGGGCAAACAAGTTGAATAACAAGATTGTTCCATCGTTTTGAGTTTGGGTTTGATTCACTTGCCTCAAAGGATAGTAGCAACTATGGTCTAGGTGGTAACATTATAAAACATAGATCATTTACATTATAATTAGAAATGAAATATTGTGACAACACACTATCTTGCTTGTGCTTAGGTTTTGGGCCATGCTAAAGCTCGAAGGAGACTCTCACACAACACAAATTCACAATTTAACGCCCACAACACATTTATAACAATTTCAACCTAGCAAATAACAAATCCAAAATATCACATGTGAGAGAAGCTTGTTACTCTTAAGAAGGACCCATGGCCATCACCCAACAAATTTAGAAAATGAAACCTACAATTTTGGCAAAACACAAACTTGGCACATTATTGAACTTTTCGACATTCACAAAATTTTGAAGAAAACAAAACACAAAGAAATATAGTTGCTAAACCTTTCAAGTTTCAAAAACCTCTCAAGAATGCAACTAGGAGCAACATGACCATTTGGGACCACAAAAATTTCATTACAAAATTTAGAATCACAATTTAAAAAGTTGAAACATATGCACATTGCACAATAAATGAAATAGATGGACATTGAAAATAATTTCAAACCCATTTGCATTGCTACCTTGGTCCATTGCTTTTGTAAGTTGCAACCACAACATTGGGCATTCACACATCATGATCTCAAATTGTTAATATCCACCGCAAGTGTGTTTCATTCATTGTTCCATTTCACATGCACTCAATACAACTTGTCACCCTAGTACCACTTGTGAGTTGCGCAAGGTGGAAAACCCAACACAATCATAATTCTAACAAGAAAAACAATAGTTGAATAATACAACATTGAAAGCTTTAAGTAGTGGTGATGGAATTTCATTAGTGTAGTGGAATGTTGGCAAAGCTAGTGACACATGATTGGTGTTTTGGTGAAAGACCTAGATCCAATGGTTCCAAATAATGCAAGTTGGCAAAAAGTTTTAGAAAGAGATGAAATATTTAAGTAAGATGGCCTTAACTAGTAGTGAGAGGTGATGAAACAATTTAATTGTCCTCTAGAAACATGGCAATTTTTAAATTTTCATTCCCAAAAAACCTTTTTGTGCCATTGTTATTTGGTAAAATTTTGGCAATAAAAAAAAGATTGCCTACAACCACCACTTTGCAATTTATATGAAACCATCTCATTCTAAGTTTTGAAGGTCTTTCATGTATGGTGACTTTAAGGATAATTCAAAACTTAGCATGAAAAGACCAAAGTAGGCCCTATTGGAGGCTAAAATACAAAGCAAGTTGAAAGATAACTCTATCAATGTGTCATATGTTTCATTACATATAAGTCTTAATGAAAAAATAGGGCATAGGAGAATGAAAATGAAGAATTGGCTTGATACCTCATTCAAAACTAAAGATTTTTCTTTTTAATTTTGTGATATTACAAAATGGGCAAATTTTCCCAAAATTTTGCAAAATTAGCTAAACTTTCATTAAATTTTTTTCCTCATTTTATTTTATTAAAAAAATCCATAAAAAACATTGCTCAAAACCCCCTTTAAATATTTGAAATAGTGGATGATTAATCCAATATATTCATTTAAGGCTAACAAGGATTTATCATTCATTATTTTGACGTCTATTGATTATGCCACCTCTTAAAATACTTTACAATATCCATTTTTTGATGAATGAATTCTACATTATTTGGCATTTTTCCTTCCTAGGACTTAATGTTTTTGGGACACACAAGGTGAAGCTAATTAACATTTTATTTGTTCCTACTGTTTTTGTATCTAACCCAAAAGAATAGGGCAAAAACATATTGCCCACCTATTCCATACATGGGTCCATAATAGGTCCTTTTAAATCAGAGTTCCCAACCAAAAATTCCTTTTGGGGCAAAAAATCATCAAAGGTGACACTACAAAAACAAAGAGGAATATTATGTTGCAAATCCCACTTTTAAAGAAACAAACCACCAAGTTTCAAGGAATATTTTCTTTTGTTTGGGAAAATGCCACCGCATTTATATCTACTAGCTATTATTTTGACAATTATCTACAAATGTGTCATTAAGTAATGCAAAATATATTTTTGGTATGTTCACCACTTTGACTACATCAAAAAATTGTAAAAACAAGACTAATGTAACCTAAGGTCAAATTCCACATTGACAAAACGAATATATATTTGTTTTTCCCAATAATGAATTTGTTTTTCAATTTTTCAATTATATTTTTTCCATCATCTACTACAATATTGTGATATGAGTAGTGAAATTATTCAAAGTGTAGCCTGTGATTCATGATTTTCAACATGTCAACTTCATATTTTCACAAAATTTCATTTCACTATTTTGAGGATTATTTAATGAGGAAACTGACCTTAGGGTAAGGTAGTCCTAACTCCTAACACATGAGTTCACAAGGCCGTTCCTTATTTGTCATTGCCCATTAATTCACCCAATCCTTAGGCCATTATTGATATTTATTATAAATAAATAAATAAATAAATGGATTTATTTATGATATGGCAATACCATATAGAAACTTGAATATGAGAACCTAAAACCATTTGACATTAATTTTAAGCTTTCAGGTGTTTGAAACAATGTTGTTAGGTTCTCGGGTTTGTAGTGTTAAACCTAGGGAGTTTAGGTTCAAGGTATCATGACCTAGACTTTTACATAAACATGCTTTTGATGAAACTAGCACAAGAATTGGACCACATGAACTAGCATTTTGTTAAAACCGAAAATGAAACTTGAACCTTGTAAAAAAATCTTCAAGTTCTTTGGGTAAGCAGACTAATTTTTAAAAAAAAAGTTGGTAAATAGGTTAAATTGTATAGGTTCTTGAATGATTTTAATTAGTTGTAGAATTTCATTCCTATATAATCCCCAATTTTAATTTGTTACAAAATTTTGTAGCTTTACAATCTTCAATCTTTAAGAGTTTGTCATGATTGATGATGAATATGATGAGGGCATTGATTGATGATAAATATGATGTGGGCATTGAATGGATGCAAAACATGCCATTGGGTTTTGGCCACAACAATTATGTAGATTGGAGCTGGTTTGAGTGATGTTTTCCCCAGTCTAGAAAGCGCACTAATTCATCAACAAAGAGTTTTCAACATGGAAGGGATGATGAACAGATGACAAAGAATTCTTTGTCATACATACATGCTTCAGAGTACTATGAACAAGATGAAACCATGGCCAGTGAGATTAACAATATCAAGGCAGACTCTAGATGTGAACATGAAGTCAATGCATGCACTTTTGTTGAAGCAGGCATTGTTCAAAAAACACCCAATTTAGACATTTTCCATGTCACCCTTTCCTCTAGCAAATAGCATTTTGTTAAGGTCACTGTTCCTATAATATGTACTGTATAGACAGCCATGTACCTATGTGTACCACAAATGTGGCGTCACTCAGACCCATTGTATTGTGAAATCATAAGGATCCTATTCAATCAACATTCAGAAAAATCCAATAGATTATAAGGTGCCTGAGAGGCATGATATGATCATGTCCAATTCCAATTAGATGTGTTGCACTCACTAGCAACAACAATGCTGCACTATGTGATGATTTGTGTAGAGGATACAAAGATCATAATTGTGTGATATTTACCACCGATTCTGCTTGGCATATACCTAAGTGAACCAGCAACCATATACAACAAGAGATTCAACTATATCCAACACTTGATCGAAATCCCTACCAACTATTTCGGGCATCCAACCCTAGCTCATCTTGCCTTGGTAGTAGGATAAACACCTCAAGTTTCAACAAACTAGTACTTACATCTTATTACAATTCTGCTGAAAATATGATTACAAACAAAATGAACCTTTCAAGGAAAATTCATCTGTTGATCAATATCAAGGAATTGAGTTCTTTCACAAAAAGATCCAAATTCTTCCTCGAAGATCCTCCGGGAAGAAATGTGCTTTGTGTGATCTGACTCACCTCTTTAGCTTTCTTCCTTAGGACATCACCCATTGTATCTTCCATCAAGAGTCGAACAACCCTTTCAATTTCCTCCCGTCCAACAATCTCATTCAACTTCTTGTGAACAGCAATGGCTATCTTGAGAATTTCAACACAAAGTTGACTATTCAGCATTTGATCACCCTCAAGGGGCCAAGTAATCATTGGCACACCTGTGACCATGCTCTCAGAGATAGAGTTCCATCCACAATGTGTTAGAAACCCTCCAATAGCTGGATGCCCCAAGATGCGGGCTTGTGGGGCCCATGACAAGTAGACCAAACCCCTATCTTTTGTCCTCTCCAGGAAACCATCAGGGAGGAATGTTGCAATGTCTTCACCTGTTGGGATTCTCACAACCCATAGAAAATGCACCCCACTAGATTCAAGCCCTGCAGCAAGCTCGTGCAATTGTTGTGTTGGGAACACAAATACAGTTCCAAAACAAATATACAATACAGATGATCTCAATTTTTTGGTCAACCATCGCAAACACTCATTGTCTTCTTCCTCAGCTTCTTGTTTTTCTCCAAGATGTTGCTTACGTAGGCCACCCTCATCAAGTAGAGGTCCAATTGTCAATATTTTTGACACCTGCAAGAGTCCAACACATTTTTGTGTAAATTGTACCTGATATGCAAAGAGTTATCAAACCTATCAAAACTTGGACCAAAAGAGCTAGCCTAATTTAACTATTGTAGATGAATGCCAATTTCCTAATGTGTAAAAGATGGGCATGAGGAAATAGGTGAAAGATATGGGTTCATAGTTTGAAAGTTCACTTTTCGTATTTTAGACCATAACACATCCTACAAAGCAAAATATCATCAGCAAAATGTCATGGTAAAGTCACTCCAAAATTAAAGACATGCATGCCAAGATGCAAAAGATTATCTCATTTACAAAAAATTATATCAGCAATGGAGCTAACCTGATCATGTTCCAAACCACCAGGAAAACTATTTTGCAAACCAGTGATGATGTCATGCTCCAACTCATAGACACTATTCACAAGCACCCCTGCAGCTTCCCATAATCGTTTTGCTTGATAAAGTTGGAATTCGTATGGGAAAACATCCTCCGCTACTTTGAAAGAACCAGGCATAAGACTGTATGGAAGAGGGGGGAAATTTGGAATCTCCAAGGGCTTTGCATCCGATGGCAGAGGGGTGAGCCCTTCAGCATCAAATTTCGGCAAATTGTACATCAATGAGAGAAAAGGTGTTGGTGAAGGGTAAAGACAATATCTTGGGATTTTGAAATCGTTAGCTATGTCCTGCATCCCCACTTCAAGTATTAATCAATCCACTTCAAAAGTGAAAGTCAAAAAGAAACTCTCAAAGAATGGAAAATCAAGAGCAAGAAGAATGCCAACATATCTATGGGAAATTTTTAGTGACTTGGAAATGCCTTTCCACCCTTCAAACAACTACCTAGAAGAGGACATAGCAATTGCAATGACATCAACCATATCTTCACTTTGAGATTTTTAGAAACTCCCTAGGTCTCCTATAATGTTGATCAAATGTTTGTGATCATGGGTGTGCCATAATACATAACACTACAACAAATTTTTCTAGTCTTGAAAACAAGGCACAAAACTTGGAATGATTGTGTTAGCATATACCTGGGTCCAACTCAAATACATGTCCGAGATGATGCACACAGGAGGGCTGAAACAGGAACTTGATGAAGGGTCAATGATGGTGGCATTGGATGCCATTAGCGTCTTCATAAGCTCAGTGAGTCTATCTCCCATGTTGTTTGCTACATGTTTCAGCTCCATGAAGCTTTGATAATTGAGCTTTGCAAACCGCATGGGAATATCAAAACAAATTACCTCAATGTTGCCACAGGCTTTGAATCTTTCATCTTCCAGCAATGCTCGTCGCGTACTAGCAAGATGAGGAGTTGTGGTGATGAAGGTTATGGCAATGCCACATTCGGCCAACCGCTTTGAGAAGAACACAAATGGATTAATATGGCCTTGTGTGGGAAAGGGGAAGGCAACCACATGTGCTCCCAAGGAGCCTGATACTTGAACCATTGTTTTCCTTTTGTAGCTTCCGCTCTTTTTGCAATTGATTCAATATCAAAACAAATAGAAAGTAAGTACTCAGTCCAAGCTCCACAATTGCCATTCTACTGGTCTACAACAAGTATCTTCATAAGTAAAAAGATTTTTCCATTCTTTCTTGCGAAAAACCATGAAAAAGACTGAGGAGCAGATTGGACAACAGAAATAATTATTAATTCACAATGTACTCTATCTGCACTTGGCTCCTGCCTCACACTGGGGCCTCATTCCCAGAATGGCCCTGCTCTGTTTCCTTGCCCTACACTTACTGCATCTGCATTCACCGAGCTAAAGATCAACACTCATTTGTGGCTTTCTCTACATCAAAGCCTTGCAAAAGAAACAATGAAGCACAAAAAGAGCAGTTGAGAACAATCTTGTTGAGCTATTATTGAAGACCTAAAACATCAAGTTCATGACTGTGTCAACAACAAGGAACTGATTCTCCATGAACTTTCACACCTTGTAACCATGAAAAACCAGATATAACAACACAAGTACAAATAATAAATCAGCATTTGTTTTACAGTCACTGCATTCAATCTAAGCATGGTCATCATCTTCTGTACATTAATGACTATGCAAGAAACAATCTTAAAACAAGGCACCATTTTCTGATTTGCAAAAAGAGTTTGAAAATCCTAATTGGTAGTACATGAAAATGCCCAAGAGATGAACACACGGTCTTGCTCCTCACAAAGCATTTGCAGATTGAGAGGGTTCCGGAAGTTTACGAAAGCATATCATGTAATTCTCAGCTTCCAATTTTAGATTTCCACCAAATAGGGTGGCAAAACATGCTTCCACATATGTGAAAGTGTTTGAAAAAAAGGAAAAACTCCAAAGATAAGTCTAGTTTGTTAATATGCAACTTCTCCAGGAGATGCTTCCAACTCCTGAAGCTGGCTGCCAAGGATTAGGGCGAAAACCATTTTCAGATATTGTTGAAAGCAATTTCAGCTGCATACTTTTGTGTACAGAGTATTTATTGTTCTTCACTACTACATTCAGCAATCATCAAAATGGCCACCATCAGAGTAGTTCTTTGATGTTTTCGACCCATATGTGAAATGTCCTTTATATATGTGAAATTGCCCAAAGAAAAGGTTAGCCAATTATTTTTGCAATAAATGTTTCTTCAAATGAGTGGCAAACCTCAGGGGGTAAATGTAAAAGAAGCGATCTCAGGAAATCAGTCTCTTGATCAGAAGACATAACCCAATAAGCTGGTGACAAACCAACTAGTGTGTTTGGCTTTCAACTGGCTGATCCTTTCAAATAGCTTTATCTCTCCCTCACTCCTTGACACGAGAAAAAACCAAACCAAACCTCAAGAAAATCACAAGATGGAAACTATGAACTACCTGAAGATACGACAAAAAATACACACACACACACACAAACAACAACAACAAAAAACACATATCAGGCAGTACCCAAACGCCCTATTGAGCAGACCTGGAGGGGGGGAAAAGCAAAACCAAACCTTACTATAAAGAAACTGGAACTTGGTCAAGAGTTGAGAACACCCAACCCACACACTGCAACAACAATCCACCTCCCTGCTCCTTGCTGCTCACTGATGGTCTCTTAGGGAGAGTTCATGCTCAGAGGCTCCAACAATCTGCAGATGGTTTCATGAACAAGCCACAGATCAGCAGTTGCAGAAACACCCATGAGCTGAAAAAGAAAGAGTGGGGGGTGGCAGCAATGTACACAACAAATCTGTGAGGGAGGGGGAAGTTGCAAAAAAAGCAGCCTGACAATACTAATAATGAATTGCAATGCTTTAGATCCTTTGGTTTATTATTATTATTGTTTTCAGTTCCGGTCTGGTTGGGGGTTGGGTACTACTACCAATGAGCAATCAACAGGATCTCTCACAATAATACGAAATTGCTGACCAACAAAAAGCTCATTACAGGAAGGCTGACAAACAATTGGGTGGAAATCAGAATCTCTGCACAAAAGGTTCTTGTAGCTGGGGAATGTTGATTTTTTAATGCGAGAAACAAACAAACAAACAAACAAAAAAACAATTAACCCTAATACAATAAACCCTTTTAATAATCACACCCATTTTAGTCACATTCTTTGTTTGTGTCATTTTTATTTATTTTTTGGTAAACCATTCATTTTTTAAAGTAAGAAACACCAATTTTTTTGAGTCACTGTTACACTAGTTAGTAGCACAAAATATTTGCAAAGCTTTCTTAATGAATGTGAGTGTAATGAGAAAAATGTAAAAGCAAATATCAGAATTGTTTTTTTCCTTGAAAAAATAGATACAGAATTGGATTCCGTGTTCCATTGGGTTTTGAAACCCAGGACGTTTTCCGAGGTCCCAGGGTACCAGAATGGTTTGCCATCACCCCTATGGGTACAGGTTAACGCCCCTTTCAGGGGACCAACCGTTAACTCGCTTTGACAGAGGACCAGTGGTTAACCCAACATACGGTTGAACTGGTTTACCTTTTTTTTTTCTTTTTTTCCCCTGGGTACCCGAGAAAAGTGGGAGGATGAGAAAAACATGAGAATGAAAGTGGGCACAAGGCGGCAAGGCATTTTTCATCCATCTGGATGTGAAGCGTTTCGGAGTCGGAAATATTAGTGATTTGAGGTGGTGCCGCTCGGTGTTTGATTGCTTGTGGAGTGGATTAAGGTTTCGTCGGAGCTCAGGCAGGGTTGTGGAGATTGTCGGGGGGGGGGGGGGGAATACGAGACCGGAACAAGGAGACGGAGAACAACAACGAGAATCATATGTGTAGGGGAAGGGGAGGGAGGTGCACGCACGTTAGAAGAAAGAAGTGAGCAATGGCGTGTGTGTACATCCCCGTGCAAAATACTTCGGAGGAAGTACGTGTTGCTTTGGAGCAGTTGCCTAAAGACGCGACCGACATTCTCGACATTCTTAAGGCTGAACAAGCTCCTCTTAATCTCTGGCTTACCTTTGCGGTATAAAGTTCATGACCGCCCCCGTCTTACCTCTTCTTTCTTCGCCACCTACTTTTGTTTGTTTGTTTGTTTGTGTTCCAACTAGGGTTAGGGCTTAAGTCAGAGAGAAGATTTTTGGATTCCTGATTTAGTTTGCACTCCTTGAGAACCGTTTTTGTTTTTGTTTTGGTGGTGGAATGTAGAGGGAGTACTTCAAGCAGAGTAAATTTACAGAGTTTTTGCAAATTCTCGAGGAAGGATCTAGTCCAGGTGAACGTTTTCTTCCCCTTTGCGTTCATTGATTGGAGAAGGTAGTTTTCGGTAGTGCTCCTAGGGCATTCTGCAAGTAGATTCATTCGATTTGGTTGCATCAAAAGTACGTCACCAGACGCAGAAGGAGCACACTTGATGCCCACCGAAGTTTAGGGTTTTTAGGTTAAAATCCCTAAACTCCAATGCTAAATGTTCAGGTCACTAGTCACTAGCTTCTTTGATTCTCAATTTCTCTATGAAAACTATTCTGATAATGTTATCTTTTGTGATATACTGTGAGCACCTCTTCGAAGCCTGCTTGAATGGAGATATCAATCTTATGATGTAGGTTGAGTTTGTGTTATGCAGAAGTTGAGCCTCTTGTTTTTCTAGGGTTTCTGCGCATTAATTGTGCCTTACCTAGAGCATGGTAGCTTCATCTAGCATGGTGGATCAGTAAGTGGTTCACTGGCAGACTGTTGACTCTTGGGGTAATACTGATATAAAATGGTTCTTTACACAGAGATTGATGAGTATTACAGTGATGTCAAATATGATCGGATTGCAATATTGAATGCATTGGGGGCTTATTACACCAACCTTGGGAAGCTGGAGTCAAAGCAACGAGAAAAGGATGAACACTTCATACGCGCCACTCAGTACTACAACAAGGCCTCCAGGATTGATCAAGATGAACCATCCACATGGGTTGGTAAAGGTATGGCCAAATAATCTGAATCTGAATCTTTTGCCTGTTTGCTCACTCTTCTCAGTGTTACAGGCTCATGTGTAAGTGCAGCAGAACTGTCACCAGCAATGTCATGTGTTGAGGAAATCTGAGCAATGATTTGAACCATACAGGTCAATTGCTGGTGGCAAAAGGAGAGCTGGAGCAAGCTTATGAGGTGTTCAAGATTGTCCTTGATGGTCAACCTGACAATGTGCCAGCTCTGCTGGGCCAGGTTTGTCCTCCCTAAATGCTGTTTTGAAGAAGAGCAAGTTGGGCACAGAGCTGCAATTTGTGCTACTGCTGAGGGCTTGCTTTTTAGATCTTTATTCAAGTCATTAGGATACCTGACCAAGTAAGGGCATGGGTGGCGAAGGCCTGTGTGCAGTTCAATCGTGGTCGATTTCAGGAGGCCCTCAACCTCTACAAGGTCTCTTTCTAGTTCACTTTGGTCTCATGGGTTTGCATCCTTCTGTGTGTCGGTTGCTGTACACAGTGAATGATTGAGGGGCCTCAATAGTCATATAGCATGTAAATAGGTTTGTTTGTAATTGGGAATGGTGGGTTGAGGAGCAGAGAACACTGCAAGTGCATCCAGGGTGCCCCGCATCAGTGAGGCTGGGTTTGGGCCTCTGTCGTTTCCGTCTTGGCCAGTTCCAGAAAGCTCGCCAGGCATTTCTCCGTGTATTACAGGCAAGACATTCCTTCCTTGCCCTTTCTGTGGATCAGTGAAGTTCTTTGTTTTTCTGTGTTTGGTCTCATCCCTTTCCATTCCTTATCTTTCTCTATTTAAATTGGGCATGAGAATTTGTTCTAAACTGGAATTCAAAGAACCCTCTTGTGTGTATTGTCTCTCAGCTCTTCAATCTGTGATCTGTTGTTCAGTTTTCCTTCTGTTACAATCCCTCCTTCATCTGACACACTATATCATGTGGAACACGAAGTATGTATGATATGTGAAGTGTGTTGTGTTACCTTCATCGATGTGGAGTCTTCTCTGCAATCTCATAGATGTGAAGGTTGCAGTGTGTAGTATATTATATTTCACTGTTGTTCAAGCTGCTCTTTGCTTTATTTTCTCTATTCTTTAGGGTTGGGTTTCCTCTTTTTCTGTTTTCTGATATGCTGTCTGATCTGAAATTAGTATAGGCTGATTGTCAGTCTTTTCTCAGTTCTATTCAGGTTGACTTAATTCATAAGTATGAGGAGGTTTTCAGTACTTATGAAATATTGTGTGGTGTACAACATGATTGGAGAACAGGACTTACAGTGCTTGATGAGAACTGTATACACCAGTTGTAATGGATGCTTGTTGAAGATGGCAGTATTGATTGAGAGGTTGGATTCTTGCTGGTAGCTTAACCAGGAAGTGGCATGGATAGGAGTAGAACTGAAGCAGCATCTCACAAGAGATGTAAGTATATGTGGGTTTGCAGCTTGATCCACACAATGTGGAGGCTTTGGTGGCTTTAGGTGTGATGGACATCAACACAACTGAAGGTAAAATTCAGTGAACAACCAAAATCTGCTTAAATGCTTTTAAGTTTAAGTCATCATTATTGGGATTCTACTTTATGTGACCAACCATGGCTTTGTCTTTTGCAGTGGATGCTGTACACCAAGGCATGGAAAAGATGAGGGCAGCATTTGAGATATACCCCTATTGTCCCATGGCGCTCAATCACCTGGCCAATCACTACTTCTTCACAGGGCAACACTATATGGTGGAGCAGCTAACAGAGGCAGCTCTAGCTGCTACAGACCATGTTCTTATGAAGGCCCAAGCATATTATAACTTTGCCCGATCTTATCACACCAAGGTTGGTTTCTTGTAGGTGCCCAACTTCAAGTTTCATCTGCTCCAGTAATAGCTCTGCCATGTTTGGTATTGGGAATTGTTGTGCTTAAAGGATATGGTCATGGTGCAGGAAACCCTAACCAATATGCTCTGTGTAGGCCACTATATCTTAAACTTAGATGCTTGGTGTAGGGGGACAAGCTATAATGAAATGAAGCTTACTGTCATAAGTTTCTTGAAACTTGTTGCAGCTTGAATGAGGCTACCTTTGACTTTTTAGCTATTCCTCTTCCAACATCATGGCTGAGCCTTTCCAATGCTTCTGGAAATGTGATCCACTCAGTATGCAGATGTTTTTTTTTTTTTTTTGGTGGAATATACCCATCTACACCCACTGTTGGGAGCTCATAGTTATGTTGCTTGCCTTTGGAGGTGTTGCTGGATTGTAGTTGTGTATGGATATAAGGAATTTGTATTGTGACTGTTGAAGGCTGACAGTCTTCTTTGGTGCAGGGTGATTACGAGATGGCAGCTCGCTACTACCGAGCATCTACTTCAGAGCTTAAGACTCCCCGAGACTTCATTTTGCCTTACTATGGTGAGTAATAAAAGGAATAATTCCATTTTGATATCCCTCCTTGATCTGGTTTTACTGTGGCATTTAGGATATAAGTGCATATTTCAAAGTGTCATAGTATCATTTGTGGCCAAATGTAGGCTTGGGGCAGGTTCACCTGAAGCTTGGAGATTGGAAGACTGCTTTGGCGAATTTTGAGAAAGTACTGGATGCTCATCCGGACAATTGTGAGACCTTGAAGGTATATTCACTTCGGGTCCAGGCACCTCATGTGGTACAACCAGGTCAATGTTTCCCACTGACTTGATGCAAATGGACTGGACTTGTAGGCTATGGGCCACATTTTTGTGCAGCAAGGACGCACTGAGAAGGCCCTTGATAACTTCAAGAGAGCAACTAAATTAAATCAAAGGGATGTTGATGTAAGTTTGCAAAACCCTGCTTAAGGGATGGTGGGTGGTTCTCTTACACCAACTGTCTTAGTATGATTCGACTTGGTGAATCCAAGTTGTTCCTCACAAATTACACAGCATTCCTCTTATGTTCAATCATCTCAGTGGATCCAAAGTATTCCTCAATAATTATGCTTGAAAAATGATGTTATGATGCCTCCTCTCTTTAGTATGCATATACATTTCATAAGTTCACTTATGAGATGCACACATTTTTTGGTTCTGTGACAGGCATGGTTGGAAATGGGGGAGTTACTTGTCTTATCTGACTTTGGAGCAGCACTAGAGGCATTCAAAATGGTTATGCTCTTTGCTTTCAGCCTAGTTTAGACAGCATCTTGCCACTGCAAGCTTGATGCTTATGGGATTGTAGACTGTCAAGTGGGACTTGGTACCCAAAAGGGAAAGACTTTTGTGAATGGTTCTTGGTGTGGAAGTGCATGTGGAAGAATCTTTACAGTGTCGTTAGCTTCTTTCAGTTTCCTGGCTGTCTCCAATGCAGATTGTCCCTCTTGAATTCAGGGTTCATCAGGTGCCATGTTTTTTGACCTACTGCAGATGTGATCAAACACTATCCAGCCATTGTTACCAAGTCACAGATGATCAGGATCAAAGTCACTATGACCATGTCCTGCTTAAGTATTTTGGTTAGAGAGAGGTGACACAAATGGTTAAGATTTGAGGAGCTTTGAACTAGCCTGTTCAAACAAACCTCAGTAATTGAATTACAGTGAATCATGTGGTGATTAACATCTGATACTATGCATGTGGTGTGTGCAGGCCCTCTCCCTTTTGAAGAAGAATGGAGAAGTTATTCCTCTGGGACTCCTGAATAACATAGGTGTGCTGCATTTTGAAAGAGGAGAACTTGAGGTAAAAACAACTTGCTCATGCATTGTGTGTTAAAGAAAACTTCTTAAAGATCACGGTTCCTACATGTCACAGTTTAGAGGTGAGTTCTCTTAGCTAGGGACCCACCCACAAAAGTCAAATAACATGAGTGTAGATGCCAAGTCATGTTGTGTCAACACACTACACTATGCAGGACTGGTGTTACTGGTGTCATGTCAGCTGATCAGTACAGTAGCTTTTTGGATGCAGCTTGCAAGGCAGGCATACAAGGATGCATTGGGAGAGGGGATTTGGCTTGATTTTAGTGAGGGTACACGGAGTGCTGTCAGTGGTGTACCAAATGAGGAGAATCAGCTCTTCAGCAGCTTAGAGGAAGAGGGAGTTCTTATTGAAGTACCTGCAGAGAAGGTCACACTCTTGTTCAACCTGGCAAGGTTGCACGAACAGCTGCATGAGACTGGCAAGGCCACTGTTTTGTACCAGCTCATTCTTTTCAAGGTTCACTTCTTCCTGAGCTTTTCATCTGGAATGTAGTCTGCAACTGGTCACATTCATGAGTATGCAGAGATTTATGCTTTCTGTGCTTTGTCAAGAGTGCAGTGTATTCACACAAACCCTCTCTCAGAATTCTGGTGATAAAAGAACTATTGTGACCTTTTGACTGGCTTTTCGAAAAATCAATCTAGTTTCTGTTTCCAATTGCATTTTACAATAAGTGTAGTTTGTGCTGTGGTTTGTTTGCAGCATCCAAAGTATGTAGATGCCCTCCTACGATTGGCAGCTATGGCACATGCCCGGAACAATATATCTACCAGTCTGGATCTGGTAATGATGTATTCCTGCTTTATGTCACCTGTCATTCTGCTTGATTGAAATAAGGTTTTCCAGTTGTTTACAGAGTCAACTCTTACAGAGACAAGGCCCTCACTTGTGGTGCCTGTGAATTTAATGCAGGTATCGAAGGCATTGGCAATTAATGACAAATATTTGGAAGGATTGTCAGTTCGAGGAAACTTGGAGCTGAAAGCAGATGATTGGCTGAAAGCTAAGGATACATTGAAGAGCATACTGCAAATCACAGATGGCAAGGACAATTATGCAACGTTGGCTCTTGTAAGCAGCACAATTCCTTGCACATGTTGAGACTCGTCAAAAAAATTCTGCCTGACATTTTAATTACAGTCCAGATCTTGTTGTGTGTAGGGCAATTGGAATTACTATGCAGCAGTACGAGGAGAGAAGAAGGACCCAAAACTGGAAGCCACTCATTTGGAGAAGGCTAGAGAGTTGTATCAAAAGGTCTGTACCTGTTATTGACTACCTGGTTACCGTTGCTGGATATATAACAGTTGTTTGGTGGTCAACATCCATTTTTCTGTCTTTGGGGGATATGCTCAAAACTCTTTTATGGGATTCCTGTGAGTTGAGGGTTCTTGGTTGCAGAGTTCAGTTGTTAGACCATCTACTAACAACTGTACTCTGCAATCACAGCTAATTATTTGAGATATTGAGATGCATGTTCAGGTGTTGGTGCAAAAACCAAACAACATGTACGCAGCAAATGGACTTGGAGTTGTACTTGCTGAGAAAGGCTTGTTTGATGTCGCGAAGGACATCTTCACTCAGGTCAGAAGTATTTCCAGGCTTGTTTTTGTTAGTTTAGAGATTCTCCTTATACTTGCTTCATAGGCTACTAGTTTTCAAGACTTCTTTTGGGCAAAGAAGGCAATTACACAAAATTGAGAACAGGATCATACTGGAGTAGACCAGTATACTGAGGTAGTTCATTGTGCGCAGGTTCAAGAGGCAGCAGCAGGCAACAAAGCTGTAGATATGCCTGATGTTTGGATCAACCTGGCACATGTCTACCTTGCTCAAGGCCAGTTTGCTCTTGCCATAAAGATGGTGAGTACCATGTCTCTCCTAGGAGTTGTCTTTCCATACAGAGGGAGGATGTTGGCTTTGACCCAGTCTTTGTTCATCTTCTCCCTTTTGTCTGTGAAGAGACTAACCAGGTTCACTTGGTGTTGAAGACTTTCTCTTGGATACAAGACTTATCATGAGCAAAGGCTGTATACTTTGTAGACAAGAAAATTTTGATCCTTTACACACTTTGAAATCATCAATGCAGTACCAGAATTGTCTGCGGCGATTCTACTACAACACAGATCCTCAAATCCTCTTGTACCTGGCACGCACACATTATGAGGCTGAGCAGTGGCAAGAATGCAAGCAGGTGTTGCTACATGCTATACACCTTGCACCCTCCAATTACACCTTACGTTTTGATGCCGCCATTGCCATGCAAAAATTCTCCACCGCCACCCTTAAGAAGACAAAGCGCTCTGCTGAGGAGGTGAGTTCTGCATTGGTGTCTTGTATCTCCCATGTGGGCTGGCTACCAGTGGTGTGCATGGTTGTTTGCTGTCTGTGCCAGTTGTTAGGGATTGAGTAGCATGGGCATTGATGGAAGGTGATGTTACTTTGCAGGTTCGGCTAGCTGTTGCAGAGCTGAAAAATGCACTGCGTCTCTTCAACCAGCTGGCAGGGGTTAGAGGGCAGCATGTCCATGGTTTTGATGAGAAGAAGCTGGACTTGCATGTTGATTACTGCAAGCATCTACTGGATGCAGCAAAGGTGCACCTAGAGGCAGCTGAGCGTGAGGAGCAGCAAGTCCGCCAAAAGCAGGAGGTTTCTCGCCAGCTGGCCATGGCTGAAGATGCACGCCGTAAAGCTGAAGAAGAGCGCAAAATCCAGGTAAGTTTTTGCAGGTATTATTGATACCATGAAGCATGACTTTACTATGGGAGCTTTTCTGATGCCATTGATGATTGTGATGCTGAGCAGATGGAGAGAAGGCAGCGGGATGAAGAACATCGTATTGTACTGGAACAAGAAGAGAGGCTCCAACAAACCATGGTGCGTGATATTTCCAACTCGGGTTGTTCATAGTAGATTGTGCTCTGTGGGAGATCCATAATCAGCGGAAGTATATTTTCTGTTGATAATTGTCAAGTCCAGCATTTCTTACACCTGTCCTATCCCATCCCTTGTGTTTCAAGATCTATCTAGCTGTATCTGCAGCAGTTTTATGTAATACTTAAGGCCCCAGCCAAAGCTAGTTTTGGCAACAAACCTTTCCCACAGGTTGAACACATGGCACAACCCTTCAGAAGGACATAACTCTGCCTGGTTACTATCCCTTCTGGAGCTGGACTCCATGTGCAGCTCTGCTGTCGATAAGTCATCAACCATGCTCTGATGCACGCTCAACTTTTTGAGTCTGGTTTGAGTGCCAATTCAAAATACTGACAAAATGGTCTTCACATGAAGGTCAGAAGAAGATGAGACTGGAGAATGAGGTTTGGAATCATGTGGACTTGTTTCTATTTTTCCGATTTCTTGGTGTTGCAGTGTGTTGTACTGTGAGGGATGCTGTCTAAAAGGTGATTTTTCTGCAGGCTACTTGGAACAGAAAGCGGTTTGAAGTTGAAGACAATGATGGGGATAACAATGGGGCCAATGAGAAAAAGGAGAGAAGAAAGGAAAAGAGGAAGAGGAAAAAAGAGAAAAAATCTAGGCCTCAGTATTCGGATGAAGAGGATGCCCAGGTTGAAGAGGAGGTTGAGGATGTGCGGCCAGAAACTCCTGAGGATGATGCTCAGGATGCACTTGCTGCTGCCTTTGGAGATTCTGATGAGGAAGCAGTTCCGGTAACTAGACCTCTCATTCCACTCTCCTCACCTAGTTGACTTGTTTCTTGTGATTTATTCCAATATTCCAACCTGTAATTTGGCTTCGAGGCTGGAAAATGTGTCTCATTGTTATTGCCCACTGCAGGAGCCTCGGCTGAAGAAAGCAAGGCGCAGACAGGCCCTTTCTGACTCAGATGAGGAAGGACAGATGTCACCACACCGCAGTCCTCCGAGTGATGTTGAGCCTGTGGCTGAAGTTAGAAGGAGACACAGCAGCCCCAGTAGGTCTCGCCTCAGAAAGAGGCAACTTTCTGAAAGTGAGAGTGAATAGGTGAAAATATGATGCTTGCCTGTACATTAGTTTTGGATTCATGTACATTGATTAAAGTTGAAAGATTTAGGTGCGAGTTGTGAAACACGACAGCGATGGAGCTCAAGTAGGACCTATTTACTTTGGTCTGAGCAGCTTCCTGAGAAATTATTTTTTCTGACTGGCTCCTCCCCTGAGGCAGATTTCCAACTTTTGTGAGGAAATGATGACACACATTTGAGGTCAATTAGCCTAGTTATCATAGGTAGCTTGTGCCCTATAAACCAGTTGATGGGAAAGATTCTTGATTTTAGTCATGACATGAGATATCTGGTGACCTCCAGATGAGAAATTCATCCTTGTAGCCAGGAGATCAAATATAGGTTTAAAAACAAAAAATGGGTTCCACAAAAAAAAGCATGTACTCCTATACTCAAGTCTGATGTGACTGCAGACTAACTGCATATTTGATCCACTGACTTTGAAGTGAAAGCTCTATATTCCCCTTCACTGCTGGCCAAAGTACTCCAACCATACCTCAGAATAGATCCAGAAGTTAGGGGTGCACAACTAGGAGCATGGGAACCAAAGAAAGATCCTTTGGCATGCATGGCATACAACACTTGGGAAAATTATTACATCTAGAGTTTGAATTTAGATTCATGTGGATGGTGGATGTCCAACATGTTGAAGTGTTATCACAAAGATAATTCGAAGGTTGCTTATCCTGATGTGCCGTGTGGATCATCTGGGTCTGGGAAAATATTCCTGGATAGAAAGATGGTTGCCCAAGTATGGGATGAGCTCATGGTTTGGATTGAAAAAGCTCATATGCAACCACAACTTGCAGCACCCACAGAGCATGTGCACAATAAATGTTGAAAGTTCATTGTCTTTTTAAAACCCAAAGAAGATAAAGGAAGGAGAATACATGAGAAGAGAAACAATTTTGTCCTGATTTTCTTTGCCTCTTGGTATTGAAACTCTTAGTGTAATAGTGTTTTGCATTTGTTGCAACAATTGTGGATAGCAACATCACAACAGCTCTTGATATTCAGTTGGTCGACATAACTGAATATATTGATATGGTGTCCAGAAACTGCAGATTCTTTCTCTGGCCTGACTGATGATATTACACTAGTTCCAAACTAAAGATATGTTGTTTCAACAACAGAAATATGTGAGTTTTTCTTCGTTTCATTATTACCCATGAACCTATTTCAAGTTAGAAATTCAATCTAATGTATGCCAATGGAATAAGGGTTGACATGCCTTTGGATGATCAACCAAACTGAAATGCGGAAATATTAGTTAAATTTATTTTCTTTTAAACCATATTGTAATTTGTGTGTGTTGGGAAATTTGGTTTCTTACAGAGGTTGGTGGGTTTTTTAAAAAAAAAATTAATTAATATTTGACCCCAGCCTACCTGTCAAGTGAAAATGCATTGATGGGTTCACTAAGCATTTCACTTTTATTTTTATGAAAAGAAAATGCTTTCCGTTTGGTTCCTAATACCTATGGTGGGCTCTATGTGTTTACCATATTGTGCCACCGTCCAATTTATAGTGTCCCATTTGGTTCCTGTATGTTGGAAGGGGAGAATTTGGAACATTGGATTAAGAAGCCTACTACTACCTTGGCAGCTTCAACACCAATTATATTATTTTCAGAAATGTTGAGATTTTCAGATTCTTTTTCAAATAACAAAAAATTGTGAACAATTTTCAAGAATGTTATTGTATTTGTTGAAATGAAAATCTTAGATTTAATCAATTATTCAACTAGACATGTGTCTAAGTTGCCAGGTTCCTATGGTATATGGTTATGGTTTAAAGTTTTATTTAACAAAATTTTATTAACTTAATAGACAATCACCTACAATTATCACAATGTCTTTGACTGTTTTCATTTTTCATTTGTACTTAAATGTGGTGATAAAAACATGAATGTTGATCATATTTTCAGTATAATCATTGTCAAAAAAAAGTCTATTAAAAGAAAAAAGTTTGAATATTATCTGAAGTATTCTACGAACAATATATTCAAGTATTGCACAAAAATAACATATTGTTGCATGTTTTTTATGAACAAATGATATTGTAGTAAACACCAATCCTTGATTATTTTGAGCGAATCTAACAATTTTTCAATGGCTGGGGAATCTCTTTGGTGGCCCCTTATGACTGTGTCTAGATGTCTCATTAGCAATCTTACTTAAGGACATAGCTCAATTTACAACTAAATTATCATATTGAACATCAAGCCCAAGATTTGGGACCATGGGCTCTTTGTAATGTGGTTGTGAGTTGAATTCAGCATTATCTAAATTTATCTATAACTCCTTAAAGAATGAGTTTTCTTTTAATACCTTGAGAATGGATGGGCAATGGGCAACCATCCCCATTACACAACAAATTAAAATTGACCACTTCCAAAAGGAGGCAACAACGAATCCGGGTGAAATGTGGCAAATTGAATAGATGTTGGCTTTATGTTATATTGATACATTTTAGCAAGCCATTAAGGATGTTTATTACGTTGTGCCGTTATAGGATTATCTTTTAGGTTACAATCTATGGTTTAGAGGTTAGATTTTAGTTCAAACTTTCAATGTGTATATAAAACACTAAGAGTGGCAATGACTTGTGGTCCAAGCAAGGAGAAAATCGTATGGATTGGAAAAGTTCTAAGACTCAAAACCCAAAGAAACCATTTTCCCAAAACACAAAACACCTTGTATTTCATGTAGTACAAGTACTAAGGATGGTCTCTAAGCTTTTTTTTTAACAATTTTTTTCATGTCTTGGACAAAAAGTTGAAAAGTTTTGGATGAATGTGTTTTTCTAGCATAAATTTGTACTACTTTTCTTTTTTTTAAAAGAAAAATCACTAAATCTTTTATATCAGAATTTCCTTAAAAAGCTAATCGTAATGAGATGTGGTCCAAGCAAGATGAGATGAGTAAAACCCACCTCCCAAAAAGTAGGCATAAATTTCATCAATGATGATAATGGAAGCCCTGTCTATTGGATAGGAAATAAGTTTTCTAAGCACACTAACTTTGATTGAATGTCAAGAAATTGGTTTTTGTCCTTGCACCCTAGAACATTTGAAGTAGAAACCCTGCCAAATCGAAGCTAAGTTAATTGATGAAGCTGAGTTTCGGAAGCAAGTAGGTTATGTTAAAAGGGCTCCCCTTACTAATCCCCGAGCCCAATAATAAGTTAGGGGATCCTTAACTAATGAAGTGAAAAAGGATTAGCCCAAGAATTGGTCAACTAGATTGATAAGCTCACTCGATTACACTGCCAAACGACGGTGGATGCCACTGAAATGTTGCAACATTGTAACTTGTACATCATGGGGGAGAGAGCTAAGGAGAGACAATTTTTGGTGTAGATGGATGAACCTTGTGGAATTCCTTGCGGAAAGGCAAAAACTAAATTAAATGAATCAAAGGTCTATACACATCTGAATGTTGTCCAATATTATCTGAAATTACACAATGACAGAAATAAAGCGTCACACACAAATCAAAATCAACCTCCCTTGGAAATGGAAAAAATCCAAAACCCAAAAGTCAAATGTAGTCCTCCACCACCTTTGCAATTTGAACATACAACTTTCATATGAATGTAAAAGCAATGGTGCAATAAATGACACCAAACAGAGTGATTCAAACACAAAAAATAAAATAAAAATACAAAGCTCTAGAATCACTTCCTACCTTCTTCTAATTTAATGGGTTCTGTTGCAACCAAGCTTTCTTGAAAAAAATTTGATTTGTCCTAAAATTTTTTAGTAGCTAGTAGCAAGTTGCAAGCTTTTACAAAAAGTGAAGGAGACATGTGCATTACAAACTGCAAACATAAAATACAAAGTACAAAATCCCTAACCCTAAATCGAGTACTAAAGAAAATATCCAAGTTTTTGAGAGATACCCTTTTCATTTATTTTGCATTGGACTGGGTATATGGTTACAGCAATTTGAATTTCTAAAAGCTCCGATTATGAGGTGGGTTGGGTATCAACTTTCAAAAATGCCAAGATACAAAGCAAAACCGGTTCTTTAAAAA
>Ga0209611_10001457_pt1 | contig 40440 bp, 22 predicted proteins | sample S1TSphgellanicum_3_FD_187693 | JGI IMG/M metagenome (GOLD analysis project Ga0209611, IMG submission 187693) | Host-associated microbial communities from peat moss isolated from Minnesota, USA - S1T2_Fc - Sphagnum magellanicum MG (SPAdes) (version 2) | ecosystem: Host-associated > Plants > Peat... | reverse complement strand
ATTTTGCACATTAAAATTCTTTAAAATTCTTCATTTAGCACCTTGTCATAACATTCTTTACCCGCGAATGTTTACCAAATTACACTGGTTGATCTATAAATTTTTTAAAAATTCTTTAAAATTCTTACTTCTTTGGGCTTCCATAACATTCTCGCACCAAGAATGTCATAACTATGCTAAAAATTAAACGCCCCCCAAACTACTAAATATTTCTTTTCTTAAGTTGTTCCTGAAAAAAATAACCCTAAGTGTTATGTTCTTATTTTTTTTTCCTTTGAATAGCCCTTATGACTATTAACATTATTATTTTTGTATATCTCATGGAAGATTCAAATAATATGTGAATTTAGCTATATTTTCATACAAAATTTGGAGTGAAATGCTTTAGTTAAGTGAATCCTATGTTGTCTTGAAATTGGAGGGGTCTAGAAATATTGGGGTGTGATGTTCCTAGTGGTACCACCCAAGGATGGGTTTGCCCTACATTTGAATCATTTCCTCCATTAATTTGATTTACTACCTTGTGTTCATTTGTTGCACTATTTTGCTTTACTACCTTATAGAATGCCATTGCTTTATTTTCATTTTTAGCCATGTTTTCAATTGCTACTGATTTCAATTGTTGAATTGGATTGTAGTTATGCCTTGTTTGCATTTACATTTCATTCTCACCAACACAGTGTGGATTATTTGAAATAGGGATCACAAAAAATGCTAGCTAAAGGGTAGATGCATGGTGTGGTAGCCCACTTTTGGTGTCACATTGATGATTTTTGTAGGGTGTTCCTTGTTTCAATGCCTATAATGCATAATATATCCTTAAATTTGGTAATTGAAATTTAGGATAATAATAACAACAAATTAGGAAAACACCTATGTAATTATTTTTTCATAAAAATACACCTCTAAGTAAAAATGGACTTTTGAATCGTTTGAATTGACCTTATTTTTCATGAATCCATATGAAAGGCAATTTTTATTGTTTTCCTAATTTTATTTTTTCAAAGTTGCATATTTTTTCAACCTGTAGTTGGTCTCTTATTGTAATGGACTGTTCTTTCAATATTTCTAGATGTAACCACATGTCAGATGACATCATCAATTTTATTTATAGGGTTTACATTATGCTTTTAAGTAGGCTTTGAAATGGAAACAATGGGCGGGAAAGCAAAGGAAAACATGAAGTTTGTAGTTTTCTAGGGTTCATTTTATTACATTCATGGGTAATAGTAGAAACAAGGAATGATAGCTAGGGGTGATTAAAAAGGTCCATTGCAAAGGGCAAAGGATGTTAAATGTCAACAACGTTGTTGAGCTTGATGATGAAAAGCTCAAAAACAACTATCAAGCGAAATAAGGTCCTTTAGAATGTTCAAGATTTGATTACATCATATTATAAGTTCAATAGGGCATCATAAGTTATACTTCAAACTATTGTTTCAACCTTGTCATGTTTCCTATTGATGTCGGAGAGGATTCGGTGATGCATAAGGTTTGGATGGACCCCTTTTCCCATGTGCATGTTTTGAATCAAGAAGATTATTTTTTCAAGGATGGAGTTGCTAAATGAGAGTTTATGTCTGGGTTAGTCTAGTCCTCATCAGAAGTAAAATGATCAAGTACTTTAGCCAAGCTAGCTATGAAGCATGCCATATTGATAGGTGTTGTGAGTTGAACTACAACACCTCGCTAGGCAAAAAGCTTGTTTATTAAACACACATCCTCAAAATGTTGCCATGGTTGTTGAACGCAAGAAGATGATGAGTTCAATAATAAGGTTTCTTTGGTCATTGTCAGTGCGTAAGAGATGGTTTGATGTTTTGGCTTTTCAAACCAAAGTAACAATTTTGGCTTGGTGGAGTTCTCAAACGCGCATGAGCCTTAATTGGAAGGAAGTGGTGAGGAGGCGACTAGGACCACACCTCTACAATGAGATGCCAATGTAGTATCTCATGAACCATAGGTTTGTTTCTCTAGATTTCAATAATCTATATCTTTTTGAAATGTTGCATCCTTTGATACATTTCAAGAGTCTCAATGACATTCAAAAAGTTCGTTTTGGGATATGAATATCCAATTTGTTTTGAAGAGGCATTTGACTTTTTCAATCAACTTCTTTTCACCACCAAACTTCTTGTAAGTAGAAGGTTTTAAGGTATTTCTTGTCATCCTTCTATTGAAACATGTGTAGGACTTCATCATCTAATTTACTACATTTGTGTGTATATTTACTTTTGAAGCAAGTAATTAGGGTTTTTATTTCAAAGAGTTAAGATTTGGAACTAGAAGTTTGTTTCTTTAAATCTTAATAGTCTACTTCTATTTTAGATGTTATATCTTTTTATGCATTTTAAAAGTCTCCATGACATTTGAAGAATTCATTCAAGGATATGAATATCAAGTTTATCTTGAAGAGGCATACATTAGAAGAAAGACATGTATTTTCAACTACTCTTTGCGACTAAATTTTAGTCGCAAGAGACATTTTGCAACTAAAATCCTTTTAGTCGCCTAAGACAAGTCGCATGTGATAAATTAATCGCAAATGGCAAAGGGTATTGTATGAAAGAAAAAGTCAACAAATACATTTCATCCTTTGACTCCATTGTATACGTATTGTCACATGTGACTAAGATGCAACTATTTTAGTCACAATTGAAAGCAAATCATGTGTTGCCACATGTTTTAATATTTGATTATTATTATTATTATTATTATTATTTTAAAATAATTTAAGGCATTCAATTCAAATACTTGGATTATGACACATGGCCTAATGTAAATATGCAAAAAAATAATTTAATAAAAATATTAAAATTAGGTTGATAGGTACTTAAGTGGGTACATAGATATATAGGTGCCTATAATCTTTACCTACCTACTTACCTACCTACTTAAATAAAAAAGTAAGTAAATAGGTTTTACCTTTCTAGGCTATAAACCTATTCATATAAGTAGGTACTTAAGTAGGTAGGTACATAGGCCGACCTAAATGGGTAGGTCAAACTAGGTACCTACCTAATTAGATAGATAAGTAGGTTGGGGAGGTAAGTACTTTAGAATTGTGCATTATTTGTTTTTTTATTTTGGGTTGAACCTTTTGATTAGCTCATCTCATGTGCACAAATTTCTTAATGTGAAATTGGATGGGCACACCTTTTTTGTTTATATAGTGTTCAAAATAGGAATGAAGAACAAACAATATGGGATAAGTTTTGAAGTTGCAACTTCTTTACAAACTAAGTTGTAATTCCAAAACTTTCTTCATGCCTTACTTTCTTAGTTTTTAGATTTTTAAACAATTCAAGTATTAGACAATTAAATAATCATTTAATTCATAATGATGAAATTTACATATATTTAAATTATAAATTATATGCTACAAATATTCATTATTCATTATCAATTACTTAAATAAGTAATAACTTCTTAATATTTAACAAACTAGTTATCTAGTTACTCACAAGTTATTAATACATAATTCATAAATAATAGAATATTTAAAAATATTTTATTAGTTTTAAAAATCTGATTGAATTATATATATAATATATATAATGTGAAATTAATTTAATGATTATAATTTTTAAAATTAAATATTTTAAATATTTATTTTAAAATAATAAATAATAAATTAACAATTGTTATTAGAAAGTAAATTCTTGCATGAATTTTTTTAAAAATATTATTCAACTAATTACATTACTTACTATATAATAAAATTTATTGTTGTAAAGATTATTATAGGTCAAGTAATTTTTTTATCTTGGTAATTATTAATTATAAATAAAATAATTTGTTAAACATAACATTAATTTTCATAATTAATGTAAAATTACTATAAAATATTTATCATAGATGATTAATCACAGAATTTTTTAAGATAATATTATTATATAATAATTCGTGAAATTAAAATCAGTAAAATAATTATTTTAACTACACTATTATTTTTTCAAATTTTTAATTCAGGTTTGAAGTTATAAATTAAAGAATGTGAATAATTACATTCAATTAGAAAATAGTTGTGCACATACTAATTAATTCTTATTTGAAGTAATTACAATGATTTTAAAGTAATCCCACATTAATTTAATTAATTAATTAATTTTAATATAAGAATATAAATTATATAATATACAAATCTATGTTATAACAATAATTATTTAGTGTCACTTAGATTTAATAAACATAATCATTTACAATTATTTATAAAAGTGATTTATTATGGATAACACTAATAGGAAAAACCCTTGAAACTCAATCGATAATTTTTTGAATTAAAATATAAATTTAAGATTCCAAAATAGTAATTCAGAATTCAAATATCGATTTTTAGATCAAATAGTTTTCTGAAGTTAAATAACAAATTGCAGAATTGAAATGTTAATTTTCAGATTCAAATAATAATATTCAAAATTAAAAGTTCCATTTTAAGACTCAATTAATAATTTTCTGAATTTAAAATTTGAAAATCCAAAATAATAATTTGGAATTCAAATTTCAACATTCAAGTCAAATAATTTCTTTTAAAATTTAAATTTTAAACTTCAGAATTCAAATATCAAATTTCAAGTTCAAATAAAAATATTTAAAATCAAGTTGCCGATTTTTAGACTCAATAAAATTTTTAAAATTGAAATAATAGTTTTTAGATTCGAAAATAATAATTTAGAATTCAAATATCAGTTTTTCGATCAAATAAATCTTTTGAATTTAAATAACAATTTTCAGAATTGAAATGTTAATTATCATATTCAAATAACAATATTCAAAATTGAAATGTTCATTTTTAGACTCAATTACTAATTTTCAGACTTGAAGTATTAATTTTGAGAATCCAAAATAATAACTTGGAATTTAAATTTTAAGTTCGAATCAAATGATTATTTAAAATTTAAATGAAAAATTTTCAGAGCTGAAATATAAATTTTCATATTCACATAAAATATTCAAAACTAAAATGTCCATTTTTATGATCAATTAATAATTTTCTGAATTGAAATACTAATTTTTGGATTCGAAAATATTAATTTAGAACTCAAAATCAATTTTTAGATCAAATAAATCTTTTTGAATTTAAATTGAAAATATCATATTCAAATCAAAAATTTCAAATTCAAATAATGTTTTAAATAATTGAAATAACAATTTTCAAAATCTAATTCTAATATATATTTTTAAAAATTAAAATAATAGTTTTCATGATTGAAATATCAATTTTCAAATTTGAATAAAAAAATTCAAAGTTTAAACATTAATTTTGAGATTCATTATATCAACAATATACATATGTATTCATATTATATATATATAAAGAGGTTTCCCACCTTTTCCCCAGCCACACACAAAGACAAATGGATATTGTCATCACTAGAGGCAATTTTTGAACTCCAACGAACATTGTCATTATCGATCCAACTTGTCCAAATTTGGTGTAGCATGCTTCAACGACAATGACACATGCAACGATAGTTGCCATTCAAAACAAAGCACGATCTTACACATAACGAACACCAAAAGATGATTTCATTTCCCTTGCCATAAAGACCTATGATTGTATCCATCCTCATTTTGATTCCTTTATGACTTCTTGTGTACATGCATGTATAACTTGTCATCAACAGACCTCCTTGGTACCTTCAATGCTTATATCTCGTTATAGGCAATGAATGTCAATAACCTTCCAGTGTGCACAAGCTATATCACAATTCTTCAATGGGTTGTCACGCTTAATCACAATTATTCATCTCTTCCACACATACTAGCTAGTGCACCTCCATCACTAGTTGATTTGTGGCTGAGGATGCCCTTTTAGTATTATGTTTTCCACTTCATTACTATTATTTTGATGGTCTTGGTTTTCCTAAATGTGGATGGATTTCCATCCTTGTTTATATACATATACAAGGTTTTCCATTTGATATTAGTACATTGCTTGGTCTGCATTTGGACAGCATATTAGTACATTACTTGGTCTGCATTTGGACAGCATATTAGTACATTCCTTGGGATATTAGTACATTTCTTGGTACGCATTTGGACGGCAAATTGAGGTATTGGAAACCCATGTCACAGGTGGTGACCAGGAAATGAAATTTCAATTGAAAAAGGGCATGATTGGGAGGGATGGGGGAACTTAACAAACTACATGACGGAGCACCTCAGAATGAGATTTTCTATCCATCATCACATGGGTTTATGTGTATCAAACAAAGGTTAAAAGATCTCTAGACAGCACATGCAATTGAGCATGATGATGATTCGCATCTAACCCATCCCTCGTTTCCTCAGCTGGGGTCACTCATCATAAATTCCCTTCAATATAATAACAATTTCACAAGATCCAGGCGAACCCAAGAGTGATGTCACGTGCTCCGCATTTGATCCAGAGTTGAAATAGTTTGTAATGAGTCAAACCCCACAAAACTAGCAGCCAAGTGTCAGGTGCCCATGCCAGGGCCATTCTTGGGAAATGAAAAATTACCTCATTGAGACAAACAGCTTGCCCACAGTTGCAACAAGTTGCAACACAGTCCCACAAGCAGAGCCACAAGTGCAGAAGGCCCACTGAGATTTGCCCTACTATAAGTGCTTAATAAAACGCGATACCTTCTTGACTCAACAAGGAGCGGCGGCGGGGGGGACAAGACTTACTTGGTTGCAAGTCTACACGCTTCGTGGAATCGTTTGTCTCTGTGAGAAAAACCACCACCACCACCACCACCACGTCCACAACAACAACAACAAACAGCTTCATGATTATTCCTTCTACTTGATGTCCAGATCTAGAATTATTCATATACAAGCTTGTTGTTGCAGTACAAAATTTTGTGAGCCATTCAAATCTAGAAACCCTTGTGATGACCTTTGTTGGTTTCTCATGCGGTATTTGCTTCTTGGTACACATTATTATGTGAATTTTCATCACTTTTGCGTGAATGGGTTGAAGAGTATTAAAGGGCTCAAGGTTTAGGGTTTTCGACTTGACGCTTGCAAAAACGGTGGAGCGCTCCTGATGGATGATGTGTGTGTTTCTTGATACGTACGTGGTGCACGATTACCACAAGATCATGGGCTGTGATCGCCACTAATTGTAGATAATTTGGGTTACCCCAGTTATCCTCTTGTAGATGGCATCTTTTGCTAAAAATATTGGGATTTTCTCGGCTACATCGTCGTCGTCGTCATCATTGATGTGTTGGGTTTTGAATTCATGGTTTTGAATCTTGTGCAACCATTGGAAACTTTGCTTTAGATGAAGAGTTCAATGTGATGGATCATGACCTAATCAGTTGTTTTCTCCGTGATAATACATACGTGTGAATTTTGTGATGGTTTTTGATGATTTGTGCAAGGCTGCAGCACGTAAGAGCTAAGGAATTGAGCCTGAGCAGTACTTAATTTGAGCAACCCTAGCTATGCGTATAAATTATTATTGCTTAAATGTGGAGTTGGGATGCAGATCTTGTGCTTTGATAGAAAAGCACATGTAAGCGAAATTTAAAGGGGATTTATATTCAGGAAGTCTTGCTGAAGAGATGCCAAGGGAGTGCGAGAATGGTTGTGATATCTATGATCATGGACCGGGAACATATAGAGCTGCCAAGCAGCAGCAGCAGCTGGCCCCACAGCAAGAACTCTCTCTAGGAGAACCGCAGCTGTCGCAGCCTGCATGGTCAGATCTGGATTGCTTGTTGCGAGATATGAGGGAAGAAGGCCTGGCGAAATGTTATGGCACAGCCGCCGCAGCAGCAGCATCAGAACCTGAACTTCCCTCCGATTTCAATGAGAATATGAGCATTCGCTCTTCAAGCACAGATGCCGGGGAAGTCGATGAAGATTTGATGCCTGGCGCATGGGTCCTGCATGAGTCCCAGCCCATGAGTGTCGACATGATGGCGATTCCGCCTTGTACAGCGAGTGCTGCATTGCAACAAGCTAGAAATTGCAATGGTTTATCAGCAACTGTGCTTTCGCGAAGCAGCAGCTCGATGTATGAGGAACTAAATTCCATGAGCAGCGAGAAGAAACAACAGATGTGTATCTCCTGCACGGAGTCCCCTAGTGCAACTTCCGGCTCGACATCCAGTATAAGAAGTGCAGACGTCTGCTGCTGCATGAGCCACAACAACGCAAATACTTGCAGCAGATCTAGCGGCTCTGGGCATGAGTCGACTGCGGCAGCGGCAGCAGCGGCAGAAACATCGGGAATCTCCCTGGACACTAACATGCGGGCCATGCTGAGGAAAGTCATGGTGAACGAATGGACACTCAACCAAGCCATCGAGAGTTGTGGAGGAGGCACCAAGGGCATGAAAGAGCTCATGAGACGAATAATGTTCTGGGTCCAGGAGACGTATGTGGAGTCGCCGGAGGCGAGCGCTATTATGCAGGGATTGGAGAAGCTTTGCATGATCAAGACGCGCACTGCAGGATCGATGGGCACACCATATGAGAAAGATCATCGTTCCTGCTGTATCAGCAGCTATAGTCGAGCTGCAGACCGACTCGGGAAAGGGCTGCCGGCTCAGTTCCATCAAGACTTGCTGCAGTACCAGCAGTACTACGGATGGCAGCAACAACGTGGTGATCATCGTGCTGCTGCACCTCTCGCTAGTACTCCTGCAGCATTTAGCTCATTTACTTTTGCGGATGCGTTAGACGCTGCAGCAGTCACGAACAGCGTGTTCGCCTACACTCCCGCAGCTGCAGCTCTTCACGTTGGGTCGAGAGTGGTGACGACAACCAAGGATGCAGCAGCAGCAGCGAGTGCACGAGCAGCACATGCCACCGCGAGAGCGGCTTGCAAGAGAAGGATGGCACGACAGAGGGGGCAGAATGCTGGCCCCATGCAACTGCACCCTGCCGCACAACATCAGGCGACCCACAATGCGATGCCGGGGCTATCTCCTCCGGGACCTGCTCCAGTTTGCAGCCCGCGTACAGGCTCTTCATGGCCTAGTGTTCCCGCAATGCCTCATGGGACTGCAGCAAAGACGCGGACGCCTCCCGCGGATATCCCTGTAGTCGTCAAAAGACAGCAGCAGGTCGGCACTGCAACCATCCAGCTCATCCTAAACCCTCATCATCAGCTCAGTTCTCTGCACTAGAGTTTCCAGGACTTGTGGCTTTTGGATATTACCACATACTTGTGTCTTCAGCTTATCATGAGAAATCCTCAATTTTCTAACTGACAATTCATTTCTAAGAGTCCTTCATATCAACCTTTGAAGCTGTTGAAAAGACTTATATACACAGTTGTGCAAAAGCTAAACGAGTTTTGCTTTTGACCCATTTCCCACTTTCAGAATTCCTGGAATTCTGTACTTGTTGGGGACAAACTTGTGACAGTCTTGGTTGTCAAGAAGTGGGGTTGTCCTTCTGAAGATTGTCTGGGGTGCAACTATGAACCATAGTTGTAATTCGGTGAAGACTGCATTGACCATAAATGCTGTAGTAGCTAGGTATAATGCCAAGGAGTAACTAATGTGGAGCTTGTAAAAGTCTGAGACCTGTTGACACAGTGACCTCAAATTGTGATGTACAGGTGCCTGAGAGTACAGATACACTGTTTTTTCTTCTACAAAAAGAGTTAAGACCCAGTGATGTGAGCAATTTGGGCCGCATTGTGTTACCCAAGGTCAGTGCTTGTTGTCACCAACTTTTATGCTCACATGTGACTGCACATCTGGACCCTGTAAGCCTTTGAGGTGTCCAGATGCTTTACCATGTGCTCATATACACCTTGGTGCAGAAGGAAGCTGAAACCCATTTGCCATGGGTGGCCATGAGAGAAGGGCTGTCCATAGGGATGGAGGATTTTGACACTGGAAAGATGTGGACATTCCGGTACAGGTAATAAATCTTGATCATCTCTGTGCCAAATTGACATGTATGACATTTAATTTCTGTTCTGGATTTTTTTAATCCACAAACTGATGCTCATTGGAGTTGCTATAATCCTTGAGATACATAGCTTATATGAACTGGTTTATGCACAGGTTTTGGCCCAACAACAAGAGTCGCATGTACCTGCTAGAGAATATTGGTAAGCTTTATGGCATCATTGGAAACAAATTGCTTACAACCTGAAAGAGTGGATCACTTTCATGAATCTTACTGAGCTTGGATTATGCACTGGGTTGAATCTCCTAGGATTCTGGTTCTTGGTTCATTGGGCTCCTGAAGGTGGATGGGCCAACTAATAGATGGACCTTGTCATGATGCACAGGTGGGTTTGTGAAGATGCATTATCTGCAAGAAGGAGACTTGCTCATCCTGTACAGAAATACACGAGGCAACTATGTGATGAGCCCTTACCCTAACCCTGTCATTCTGAGTTCAAAACAAAAAACTGTCCTTGGAAGACCTCTCAGTCCAACTAGTCTAAAATGGTGTTAATTGTGTATGATATATTCCAAGTTCATCAAATCACAATTGTACAATCTTGTCTGCACTTGAGCTTGGAGGAGGAAGTGCTGCTTTCCTCCAGGCTACATTTAGCTTGGTTTTAGCCTCCCTTCTATTTGATTCTTACATATTGAAGGAAACATTGAGCAAGATTTGATAACTATAGGTACATTTGATGATGTCACTGGGATTGGGTAGCTCTGAAATTGGGAGAAGCAGGCAGAACTCTGAGAAAGTTTCCTGTTATTAAAAGTATTATCAGTGGATGCTAACTTGTTTATCAGGCACAGAGTGATGACCAATTTGTGGGGAAAAAACCATATGTGCCAAAGCCTACAAGGATGACAACGGAAACTCTTATTTATGATTCTCACTGCAGGTAGCTCGTGGGAAGAAGAATCTGCATCGGACTAGGAATCAAGCTAACTGCACAGGGCAAGCTGCAGCCAATAACTCCAGTGCTACTTGCTTGTTAGACAACCCCATTGAAGAGGAGGCTGCAGAATCACCCCGGAAAAAAGGCAGAGTAATGCCAAGTGGCACATCTAGTACACCAGATATGCAATCTGCCAATCTCAGGGTTGAGAAGGCAAGCGATGTCAACTCTGAGGAGAATTTGTCAATAGAACTCAATAAGCATGTGATGGAAAACTCAAGCTTGGCAAATGGCGTAAAAGAGGTTTTCCATCATCTGGACCAGCCACTGGAGCGACTTCCAAGCCTAACCCTGACTGATATGTCCATTGCTGATATTCTGTTTGACATTGACACAGAACCAGAAGCAACCCTTGATCCTGACCCCAAGTGCAGCAATGAAAAACAAAACTAGAGTCTCACAACAATTAGTACCCAGACATGAGTATATGCTCAGTTCCATGATCAGGGTTGAGATATTTATATCTGAGCTGAGCATTTTGAATGACTAGTAAGTTCACTTAGCCCCATATCTTCTCCTTATTGAAGTCTGAGAACTCATATTCCCATGTGAGGAGTGATTAGAGTGGGGTAGTGAGCAGTTTGCAATGATAATACAACGATAAATTTTTTGGTGTGCATACGGATGTAGATGCTGTATTTTCAGTTGGATATTTTGTATGGAATCGTATATTACAGTTTTTAAAAATTGACTTGGTAAAATGTGCTATGTTTTTTAATTTTTGCTTCTCAATATTTTGCACTGCATTTTGACTTGAGCATTCTACAATGCTTTGCACATTATGTAGTGAGGTTGAGGAAGGTTTAAATTGAGAGATGTAGAGGATAAATATTTGTGCCAAAAGTTTGTTTTGATGTACATGCAATTGAGAGTGGAAAATGGGGATAGAAAAGTTGCAACAAAGTTTGCTCACTAGTTTGTTGAAGTTCAATATCACAAGTAAAGAACAAGATCAAGCTTTGGAGAGAGGTTGAACAATTCAATGGAAGTGTCAATCAACAAGAAGGGTCCATGCAAAAGAATGTAAAGAAATGCCATCTTGGTCACCTTACAAAAACTTTATCCTAACTTTACAATCTAAGAGACAAATCAAGCAAGAGAAAGATGCAAACAACCAAGATGGACAAAAACATCCAAAGTCGAACGCAATACCTATTCCGTAGTACCTTGGCCACTTCAACAAATATTTGTCAAATAATTAATTAATTTTGAGGATTCCATTTTCACAATGGATATATTTTCAAATGTTCCATCCCATTCTTTATTTTATTCAGAAAAAAAAATTCTCAATTTTTTTTTTTTGAAAATTTCAACATTTCGAAAACTAATATAATTAGTGTTGAACTAACCCAAGTACTACAATATACAAATTGGTTTCAAAGACTTTTATGTGCACTCATGTGCATTTTTTGCAAATCAAGTTAAAAGTGCTCACTCAAGTGAGTCCTTATAAGGAATGGATAATTTAATCAAAATGATGTGGTCAAATATGATGGTTATTCAAGGAGAATATTTTTATATTCATTATTTACATGTCAACATAAAAATTATTTCTACTTTTATGACCCAAAAGGTTGTTACATTAAATTATTATGTCATGTTGTATTTTTAAAAATTCCCATAAATATGTCATGATTTGAAAAAAATTGAAAACGTTCAAAGAGTTCATTATGTAACAAAAACATGTGTTATACTACATTAAAAATGCTTTTGGTTTAAAATATTCAATAGATTCAATTCAAAAAAAAAATTCATAATTCAAGTTCAGCCAAAAAATGCAACATCTTTTAATTTTTGACAAGTGAAACAATGATAAAATGAAGCACTTGTTACATAGGGATTCGCTCTTTATTAAGAAAACACACCCATCCAAAATGGCAATCATTAAAAAAGTTGATACAAACTTTGATGTTCTTCATTATTTGCAACCTACTTTAGAAACTAGGAGTTGCAAGTTCTTATGAGAAATTAATTAAAAATAACTTGTGGACTTGGTAATTTACATCAAAGGGAAAATTCAAGTCAAATTACATTTCAAAAACCCAACAAGATATAACTATAAAACATTTGGAGCAACATGTTTTAGTCCTAAATGAATATCCCACATTCCAAGATGAACTTGTCACAACATTAAAAAAATGAGAGGTGTTAGATAACGCTATCTACCTTTATAGTTCAAAAAAATTTACCAATGTTGACAAATTGGCATGAACAAAGTCACAACATGGCTTTTTAAATGGCATACTTAATGGAAGCTTCTTGCAAGCCTTGTGGTAAAAAATGACCAAACCAAGATAGATCTTGTTCCAACAACAATAAAAAGGACATAGGAAGTCAAAGGCTCAAAACACATTTTGATTTTAAGGTTGGAAGAGAAAAGACATTTATTATGATAATATTTTCAATTTCATATAGATACGTACTTCCTAGATAGATTGTATTCACAAATATTACCCACCCATGTTTACCACCTTTAAATGAAAGGCAAAAAATGCATTAGCCCAAGTTGGGATCAAATACATATTGTTTAATATCACTAGTCAACACTAGAAACAATAAAGTAATTTATTCACAACATCTTGCTTCCCTATTTGCGTAATCAAGTCCAACAATTCAATTTACAAGAAAGTCATAAACTAGACTTATGATTGATTGTTGGAGCATTCATAAAAGTAAGGAGTTTCTTGACTAGACCAATCAAGAGCATTCAAACATCCTCAAGTCACAAATTTGTCATTACTAATTGTATTAATAAACTACAACCTAAAAATTATTATTATATAATTTGAGTACCTTGGAAACATCATTTCAAGCTCAATTTCAACACATGAACTATAGATCTTATCAAACAAAAAGTCCAAGATGGACAAACCACAAATTGATTTCAAATCTTGAACAAACTTAAACCTCAAATTTTTAGTTGGCCCCATTTTGCTTGGACACAAGTGCAAGGGATGCATAAGAGATGGTAGTCAAAGGTTGGGCAAAAGTTTGAATTACAAAAGAATTCACATAAGACTTTCAAGTTTCAACTATGGAAGCTAATGCACTGACCCTTCATTTCACACTTTCCAAAAATTGAAAGCAACAACAATGTTGAAGACAATGATACAAATCCTTGATAAAACCATTTTGACAATAATGGAGCATTATTTTCACCCTAGTTGTACGAAAAGTGGAGCTACAAACACAAGTATTGTTAAATCAACATTAATTGAATGCATAAAAGCTTCAAGTAATAGCAAAGAAGATTAAGAAATCTTAAATGATTAGCAAACTAATTTAAGGCAAAAGAAATTGATTTGAAATGAGTAAATAAAATTAATAGACAAACTCTCCATGCATATTTAAAGGTGAGTTTTTTCATGTTGCACAAACCATGTACTCCTTTCATAATGAAGGTTTTCACTTCAATTGTGATATCTCACAATGAAGAACTAATTTCAAATCTAATCCTTGATCTATTTTATGAAAGAGAATAAAAGATCATTTGAAAGAACTTGTGAGATCTCTATATTTTCCCATTGTACATATACATTTTCAAATAACATGATGTACCAAAATCTTATGTAATACCAATACATTTTGATTAATTCATCGCCTTGGTGTATTTCTCAATTCCTATAAATTGTGAAGGAGGAGAAACCATGGGGATCTTGGTCAATTTTTTTCAAAAAAAGAACACATTGTTTATAATGCCAAAAGTGGTGTACATTAATGGCATGCAAATATAACTATGAATAATGGTGACCACACTTGAACAAGTGTAATAAAATGTAGTCAAGTTTGCACAACATCAACTTACCATTGAAAAAACAATGATGGAATCCAAGTTAGGTGATGAAGTTGATGATGATAAAGAGAATAGCTCTGACAAATATGATGAGGAGAATCAACAATGGGAAATATCAAAGATCTCATATGACATTATAAGCCAACAAGATGTGGGCACTTTGAATGAAAAGGTTATATGTAAGCATTTAAAGCCAATTCATCTCATAGGTTGCCACCAAGGTTCATGATTACAAAGCCCCTTTGCTTATCCTCATGTAAGTCTGATGAATACCCCATCATTAAGGATTGTTGCTAAGGAAGTTGAAATAATATTTTTCATGACCTAATGATAATTGTGCATGGATTATTACATGCATAATAACAAAAACTAGTTGTAGAATGGGAAGATACCATCAATTTTTTCTTACAAATAGGTGTTAGTGCATAGCTAAATAGTTCACCATTCTTTGTAGAACCACCCATTTGATTAGCCTATGGATTTTTAATTTAAACACACAAGCTATGGTTACATGATATTGTTCACATTGGTACATATAATTCTTGACCAAGATTTTTTAACACCCTTGGACATGGAAACCTTTAAAAAATGGCTTTTCAATGCACAAGATGTTGTTGAAAACTTGAATGCAGCATTTGGTTAAGCCCTCCTCAAAATGATTCTCCACTCCATCAACCCCTAAGCTTAGATCATAAAGCATTATTTCCTTCTCCAAACCCACCTCAAAATCCTTTTGCAAAAAAACCCTCAAACTTTAATCATTGTGAAAAAGAAGAAAAGTAAGCAATACAATAGAAAATTTAGGAATCACTAAAAACTAGCCCATAAAATTACAATGGCCTTTATGATATAATTTGAATAATACAAGTTGTGATAACTAACAACCCAAGTTAATCTTGTAAATATCTATTGCTATCAATTTGAATTTTTTTCTCACAACTTTGTCATGGCATGTTCATTTGCATGATCATAATTTATACATAGATTTCAACTAATGTATAAGTTTTATAATAGGGTTGGTCCGATATATATGATGATCCTTAATATCAATAACAATATCAACAATATTATTAAAAACTTGATTAGCTTAGTATTTTTCCAAATTGGTATTGGCCCAATATTAATATACCATTAATATGTGTTTTGCAAAAATCTAATAACAATGACCAACCAAAATGTAAGGTTTAAATCAATGTTGGGTGGTATTCTAAATGCCACCTAAGCTTAGCATGGTCTTTACAAGGGTTTATGGATCCAAACCAATGAGCCATCAAAAATTAATAACCATGGGTGAAATATGGCTCCCTTTTCACAAACAAGGGGAAACCCAACCACATCCATAATATTGTGAAAATATTTATAAATAAAAGATGGGCCATGGTGTAGAAGATTGATTGTTCTTGTGTTTCAATTGCTAGAATAATCAAAGAGTCATAATTAGGTTCATTCACAATTAGGGTTCCAAAAATGAACATTTAACTTTTATAGGATTGTAAAGTTCAACTTTATATTTTTGTTCTAATTAGATGATAATAATTGCATTAGATTATTGTATGTCAGTAAATAAAATCATTTCTTGTTAAGTTAATAAAAATATTTTAAAATAATTTGAGTATTATGTAAATGTCTTTTAACTAAATATATCAATTGTCTTAGCTATATTTTTGTTTTAAAATAATTAAAAAGAATGTATAAAATTATGCAATTAGTTTCAAGCTTTTTGTACAAGAAAAACATGTTTCCTTCTATGAAAATACATGTTCATTAGGTGAACTTGATGAAACAACAATTCATATCAAAATTTCAAAAGCATGAAATTTTTAACCAAAAGTCTCCACAAGAAAGGATTTTTTTCTTTTTACCATTTGGCCAATTGTTTATATTCATTAAGCTCAAAAATTTTAGCTCTTGGTGCAAGTCACATGTGCAAGAAATAATCATGCAAAAAAAAAAAAGTTTGTTTATTTATAAAAATCCATTTGGACATTTTATACATTTTTACTTATGAACCAAAAAATTGATGCACAAATTTATGTACGCATGTGAAAATCACCACCACCACATCAATTATTTTATCTTGGATTATTCAATTTTTCTTATCCAAATTTATTTCATTTAAATGTTATTAGTAGAATGTAACCTTAGAAAAGTTATGGAGTCCTTATTCTTTTTTTGAAACCCCAACCATGAATGAACCCAACTAATCAATAATAATAAATGTAATAATGCCCCAACATTATATGTGCACATAGTTGTTATTGCATGTAATACAAAAATACTACCTATTTCTTCTTTTCCTTGTCTACGTTTGGCATAATTTATCTTTTTCTCAAAAAAGATGGATGATACCCATACACACTTTGGGCCCATGTTATGCAATTTGGGTTCCTAATGGGCACTAGGTGTACAAAAGTGCTCATTAAAAAATAGCATTATGTATTCTTAAATATATGTGTTTTTTTTTAAGTGTCTTAATAGTTCTTAAAATCTGAATTGGAAATAATATGGTTGTAATGTGTAAATTGTATGTGATTGAAATCCAAGTTTTTTTATTCAACCTCTTAGACTTGGACTCTAATCCAGGTGCTTAATGGAGGTCACCATTGAACTCTTAATTCACTACCAACAATTTTTAAAAAGATCCTTCAAAACCCACACTACCAAGGTTGACAACAAATATAAAACCACCCAACACTAATTTAAATGCTAAAACGCATACCAATCTTGAGGGGTTTTGTGTAGCCATCTCCATTGGCATCAATCTTTGCTTCACACACTTGCATGATTTTTGTGTCTTGATGTTGAAAGTTGAGAGCAATGACAACCTTTCAACTAGGGTATGACATTTTTTGTTTTGTAACATCCTCTTCCAACTAATTTCAATGCACTAACCATTTTGGAAATGAATGTGGGTTACTTTCTTGCTTATGTATGTGTGTGATCATTAGCAATAAGACAAATGTGCTTTCATTTGGTTCTCAATTTGCATTTGCAATGATTATTCTAACATGTTTATTAGTTTTTTCAGCATTTGCAATAAAGCAAATGTGCTTTCATTTGGTTTTCAATTTGCATTTGTAATGATTATTTTAACATGCTTATCGTTTTTTCAACAAGTCCAATAAGACAAATGTGTTTTCATTTGGTTCTCAATTTGCATTTGCAATGATTATTCTAACATGCTTATCAATTTTTTTGACATTTGCAATAAGGCAAATGTGCTTTCATTTGGTTCTCAATTTGCATTTGCAATGATTATTCTAACATGTTTATCATTTTTTCAACAATTCCAATAAGACAAATGTGCTTTCATTTGGTTTTCAATTTGCATTTGCAATGATTATTCTAACATGCTTATCGATCTTTTCAACATTTCAATGGCTACAATCTACAATTTGGCCTTCGTAATGTACTTGTGTTGGTCATTCATAGCATGTATTGCATGGCATTTAGAAATTTTGCATTAACAAGGTATTGAATCAATACCAAAGTTCACTTTATATACCTACTAGTATAACACTAATCAAATTTATATTGCACCATTGCACCATGAAATTGCAAACCATGGGTTATTGATATCAAAAGGATATATAACTTTGAAGAAAACCATACTACCAATACTCTTCTAACAAGTTAATATGTCAAAAAGTTGACATCAAACCAACATTGAATTATAGTCTAATGGTTTGAGTGTTTAGCTTTCAATATGACCTCTCTAAAAACACGTTTGATCTCAATTTGTGATTCAAGATTTCAAAGCAAAACAAGAAAAGAAAGTTGATAGTGATTTGTACTCAATAAATCACATCCTCACCAACTTTTTTATCTTTGCCACCAAATCCATCACACTTTCCCAAAATTAGGTAGTTCCCAAAACAAAAATTCAACACCCATAGGCAAATAATTTCCTTAACTTTTGGCACTTTGGAAAAATGAAAAATGAAAAATTGACATTTAAAAAATAATGTAATTACCACCGAACTTGAAAAGGTACTACTAGGATAGTTAAGTGCATTCACACTTGGTGTTAAGGACTCTAGTGTTGAGTCTATTAACACCATAGTAGTCATTTAAGACATAAACTTACTTATCATGAAGATTTTATGTTAAACTAACATTCACTTAACAATAAACTATTGCCCATTTAACATTGGGTGCCACCTAGGATGCCTGCCACCTAGATTTTCATTTAACATTGATTTAACATCAAGTGTGAATGCACCATTCGATGCACATGAAGGGTTGTGAAAAGGTGCTATGAAGATAGTTTGATGCACATCAAAGGCTATGGAATCTTGTGTTCATTCCATGTCTTTTTGTCTAGAGAATATTTTGAACAAGAAAAGTAGTCTATAGTGTTGCCTAACTTTTCAATTCTCTTATATTGGGCGATAATCCATAAGACAATGTAACCAATTTTGACAATAAAAAAATATGAAACTAAAAAAATCTAGCATCCTTCTATATTTTTTGCTACTTAACTTGGGCTATGCACTACCATTGATGATGAAATGACAAAAAAGAAATAAGGGTTAACATTTGAATTGTATTTTTATTTTCAAATATACATAGGATTCAAATTGTACAAAAAAAAAAGAGACTACCCAATTATCATCCAAGGGGAGATTTAATCAGCCACCCTTGTTTTTAATTCATTGAAATTTTGGAAGCAATTAGGGTGGATAAACATTAAATCAGCTAAGCAAGTGGGGATTAAATCCTTGAATTAGGTATTTAAGGGAGAAGTTTTTATTGAAAACTAGTTTTATTTGATTTTTTAAAAACATGTTAATATCTTGAAATAATTTCAACATATTCAAATGAAATAACACATATTTACATTTGTATGAAATTGAAAAGACAAAGATTTTTATAAAAAATCGAAAGGACACAAAGATTCCAAAAGACACTGAAAATAATAAAGATATTTCTTTCCCTTTCGATACCTTAGGATCTATAAGGACATTTTGAAACATTACAACTTGTAAAATGTTTTTTTTTTTAAATTCCAGTTTGAAATTGTCTTTTTGTACGACCTACAACTATAGCCCATCTCACTTAAACCAACTCCGATGAAATCATCATCAATGGAATATAACTTAGGATAGAATCTGGCAAAAAATTTAATTATATTTTTTCGAAATTTGACAACTGAAAAACTCAAAATACACTAATTTTTTGCCAATTTGAAATAAAATAAAATAAGATCCTCATTTGGAAAAATGTCACTGAAAATATGAACACAGGATTGACACGGGATTGAGGTAAGAAAAGCAACTTTGAGCTGCTGCAATCCAGAGAATATAAGTCTTGGTGGCAAGTTCCAAACCTTCTTTGTCTCTTTTTTTCCCCACACAAATGGACAAGTCCATTGCAAAGAAAGCCCAGTACACCACAATCCTGGGAGGAAATCTGCCTCGGCCAGTTCCAAACTTTTTTCTTTCATTTCAGCACAGGCTTGATAGGGTGCCAGAATGAACCATGACCTAGACCATGGACTTCAGCCATTGGTAGGGGTCAACTGGAAGCTCATACCTATTCTTCTCTTGTAGTAGCCACACATACTTGCTTACCGAGAATTTGTTGTTGTCAACTAAAATTGAATAAGAAACTAAGGTACTCTAATATATATTATTTTTTCTTGAAATTTTTGTGATCTTTGAAAAAACTACATAGATGATGAATTGCTTTTTATTGTTTGGAAAGGTACCAATGACCCTGCTAGAGTGATCCAGCACCCACAAACACAACACCATGGATGGATGGTGCACAGACAGCACACCCTTTTTTCATTGGGTTCTTGTTCCCCAGCTAACCTCCCCATAAATGAGGGGTCTAAAATTGGGGTTCATCCAATTGGATGGCCTCAAAAACAGAAAATGAGGGTGGTGCATTCATGGGTGCTACGTCCAGTTTCGCTAACATGGTTTTGGCGATCCCACTGGTCACAACAACCATGTCAGCTTTTGTCCCTCCCCCAATAGCCAAGGCAACCTTCCTCAACACCCAGAAGTGTTTTCTTTGGCAAACTTTTGCCAAATTTCAAACTTAAAAATATGATTTCCACCTATATACAAAGGATTTTTCATGAAAATAATTAGCCCAAATTGACCAGATTTCAAAGGAAAAATAAATAAATCCAAATTGCTAGATTTTTATGATAAGTTCCAGGAAGGAGCCACGGTGCAAGGCTATGGGGGGAGGGACAGCAGCTGCCACGGCTATTGTGACCAGCACATCAATGAGTGATCACCAAAACATAGCTGCCCGTGGCTATTGGGGCCAGCGGATCAATGAGTATGGTTGCCTGGTCACACAAGCCCAATGACCAAATGACTGGATCTATTAATAGGAACACTGAAAGTAGTCAGGAAATTCCCAGCTTGCTATTTCCATTGCAGTTTCTTGCTCCTCCCTATTCCTCCTAGGTGCTAACCTTTTTCCTCCAACAGCCACCAAGTCCTATTTGGTGATAGTGGAGGAGGGACCCATGGAAATACCTGATTTTAAACAAAAAAGAAAGGAACTGAAGGACACACAATTGCCGGGCCTTTGCTCCTCTCCTCCTAGACTATTGCAATCTGCTTCAAATGTGGTGGGCCAAGTATGTAAAGACAATTTGCTCCAAGAGGACACAAGTAAAATAATGTGGTTCTGCACAGAATTCGATAAAAACAAACAATCCAAGGGTATGGAATGCACTGCAAACTCTACACCTAATTGTAAGGAATTAACTTCAAGTGACTTCTCCAGAGTCCAAACACTCCATTCTTTTGGGGTGGGTGTTCATTTGGCGTTTGCCTCCAGACATTTGTCCAACAAGTTGCTTGAATCCTGACTCTTGAGCATAAGATAAGGAAGTGCTGCTTGAGTGATGATGCCAGCAAACTTGATTATCTTGTTTTTTTCAAGTTGTCAAACCCCCGTGTTGGGTAAGGTTGTGTTTCAGCTCCTTGACCAAAAGATCTGTAGACAGGAGAATTAAGTCTAGGACCCACTGTGAGTCTTCCCCCTATTTCAGGGGCTTGATTCTAATCTTTTCATTCATTTGTTGGTTGACCTGCAAGAATATCACAACAGTTGTGTGACCTTTCTTTCGGAAAGAAAGATGCTAAATACCCCCTAACAAGCACTGGAGGGGAGTGTCGACTCTTTTCATTTGTAACAATTTGTGTGATCCCACCTGATTCTTTTTATCTTTGTCTTTCTAGATATGCATAGGTAGAAGATGAAAATATAACTAGTAGTTGGATGTACAACCTTCATGTGTTTGAACAAATAGATCGTCAGATCTGAAGTAACAAACCATACTATGTTTTTTTTGCCAAATTGTAAAGAATTTTTTGATATTTGAAAATAATTATGTGAATTAAAGTTCTAAAAAATGCGTTTAAAGCCTGATATGTATTATATCGTTATAAAACTTTGGAAATTCACAATGCTTATTCTAATTCAGTATGTTAATGATGGAAGAAGTTACTTGTCATGTTTCCTTAAATTTCTTGTGATGTCTTATTTTCCAAGAATTGCCCTTCTTATTGCGCCTTTCTTACTGACCCCAAACCTAAAGATGTTCAAAATATTTTTTTTGATAAGTGGACACCAAACCACCATTTGAATCAATAGGTTTCAATTTTTATCTGAATTGTGTAATGAAATAATTTAAGGATTGCCATGTGGGCAATTGGGCACTACAATAAAACGTGGTTTTTCCTAGGCAATCACTCATGATATATATGTGAGAGGTAAACCTTGCGATTTCATCCATCATAATGTAAAATGTGTGGTGTTTATTGAAGCACATATTACACTAATATTGCAATTTGACATTTGCGTAATATGTGACACAACTCGATGTGAAATTGCAATATTAGTGTAATAATCCACGAAAATTGGGGTCAGATAATGGAGGTTTCAAAAGGTTGGCAAACACAAAATGAATGCTTCTGGTTGGCCGGTGAGGGATCCCACATTGATTGCTATTGCTTGGCCAGCCACAACAATTAGCTTATGCACAGCATATAAATGCTCCCTTAGTGCATATGTCCAATATTTACTGATTATGGGTGAGGGAGAGACAAACATTAACACAAATTTTGAGTGCATCATTGGATTTACTCTAAGCTTCTCAAGTTGCAATGTCATATTGGGTGTGGAGACTCCCATGGAGTTGTAGTTTTGTTAGAGTTAGGTTTGAGAGGTCAAAATATGTCCAAATTGGATCACTTTGGTATACCTATTGAAAAGATCTTAATGAAAGCTTGTAGATACTAGACTTGCATTGCGGAAACAAAGGTGTTTCTTATAATCATGGGGCATTTGATGGTTGAGACAAACAATGCCAAAGCAACTCATGGTTGGTCATAGTGCAATTTGGATGGCCAAATCATATTTGCTTACAAAACTTGACATGGTCTTGAAAATATCTCAAGAGGGGCTATAAGATAATGATGACAAATATTTGAATCAAATTTGTTTTACCATCATAATTACATGGTTGCTATCATAAAGCCAATCCTTCCATCCATTCCCTCACAAATACAAGGCTTGGTGCCTCCAAATTTCCTTAAGCTGTGGCTAACATTCATATTTGTGAGGTGTGTTCTCATTGTTGAATTTTTTTGAAAATGTTGTTGCAAATACCTCAACCCAACAAGTACCATGGAGCCTGAATTCAAATCCTCAACTGTTGTCCTTAACATAGCCCATCCAAGTAAAATTTTGTGAAACACCATTCTGCAACCTTTGACCCCCACTTAAGGTGCCTTCACACTTAGAGTTGGCGATATCAATGACACTTTAGCAATGTCACCCCTGAACTCCAAACATTCATATGTATTCCAAAATCACTAAACATGTGCACCTTCGTCATGAGATCTTGAAGCATATTTTGGAGTACTGCTAAATTTTTTTAAATCATATTAGGGAATTCTTCAAATTTCAACATATTATGGTACATAGGCAACTTTGGCATAAATTAAATTTTTTTTATTTTTCAATTTTTGAAAAAAAAAAAATGTCAGCTCTTTGTTGCAATCAAAATCATTTAAAATAGCATTTGAAAATAATCCGATTTGAAACCTTGGCAGATTCAGACCTTAGCCTAGTTCACTCAAACATACTACCGTAGTACCTTGGCCATTTCAACACATGTCTGTCAAATAATTAATTAATTTTTTAAAAATTCATTTCAACAAATGAAATACTCCTAAATATTCAGAATCATCCTTCACAATATTTATTTTCTGATTTGGAAGAAATAACTTTTGAAAATTTCATCAATTCTGAAAATAATATAATTAGTGTTGAATTGGCCAAGGTAGTATGGTAATTGTGAACCATCGAATGACAAGCACAACATTGAAACTTAAGATGAGTATAATGCTTTTAGTAATCATATTCCTTACCTGTGAAATTTTCAAAAATTAAAAATTCACATGCCAAAAGTTAAAATATATTAAAAATATATGAATTATTTGGCACAAAAGTGCCAAAGCCATCCAACCACCCCATCACCTTGGTTGGGCCTACAAAGAGGTTCATCTGGTTGACTGCCCATGGCGGCTCACCTGTGTAAAATAGCCATTTGTTTCCAACATGCAAGGGGGAAATAGCCGGCTTCTTCCTCCTGGGCCTGGCCAGTTCTTCCTGTTTCCTTTCTGTAAAAACCCAACAAATCTTGAATCTGTGTTGATCAGTTTTGGGCCTATCAACAGTGGGGCCACCTTGAACCCGTAACTACACTCGGAGCTTCACATTTTTCATTTTCCGAGTGAGGCCTCTTATCAGCTATATTTAAAGTGATACATGTTAAATTTGGACCGAAAGCCCCGATTTATTTTTTTTTGGGTCTTAGGATGAGATCTTTATCATGTTTTATAAGCAATCCAAAAACATTTGGGGATTTTACCATGGTATCGGTGTAAGTGCTGGTTCATGCAAGGTAGGCTTGTGTGGCGGAGAGGCAGAAGAGCCCCCTCTGTATCTGAAATTTTTGAGTGGGGTTGACTTCAGATCAGGGTGGTTATCCTGCCAAAGAAATAGCCCTTACATCTAGCCTTGAGCTATATCACCCTTGGTCTGTCCAAAACAAGCAAAATCCTCAAATTCCATAATACATTTCCCTCTACACGATATTAAATGATCTCCAAAAGACTTGCTCCAATTTTCTTAGTGTGATTGGAGGCCCCCTTACATAGTGTTATTTTCCTCCACTGGGAAGTTTCAAGAAATGGAATGCTTGCTTAGGTGAGCATTTGGCTTTTTGAGATGCCATGCATTTTTCTCTTTTTCCTTTGGCCTTGAATTGGAAACCTGAAAACTAAACAACTCCCTTCCTATCTCTATGTGTATTTTGAGGTATTTCCCCCAGCAGAATTCTAGGGCGTTATGCTAGGGGAGCTCCCCCAATTTTATATGTTCCCATGTTCCCATGGAAATATTTCTTTTCTATGAAATGGGAAAGAAGTGAGGAAATAAAAAGAGAGTTGTTTACATAAGGGGAGGTTCCCATACTTGTGAGTTCTCGCAAGGTTCAGGGACACCCTTGGGTGCCCCTCTGTGAGGAACGCACACTCGTATGGGAACCTCCCCTACAACAGACTTACTGAATAATATAGGGTTTGGGGACTCCCACCTTTTTGTGGACCCCCTCGTTTCACCTGTAGTCAACCGTGGAGTGAAGTCATTTTGAGGGACATTTGGGGCAACAGAAGAGGGACAAACAAACAACCCTAAAAGGGAGGAGGGAAGACCCAAGATCCATTCTTTTCGGTGTGAATAGTGATGAAGAGACAGCAGGGTGAAGAGTGCAGACTTCAGAGGGAGCATCAAATAATAATAATAATAATAATTTATTGCTGAAATTAATTTTTAATTTTAGAAATTTTAACTTGTCTTGATTTAAAATAAATAGTTTGAACCCCGTGCCTAATGCACAGGTGTGTGTGTATTTGATGGTACATATTACAAAATTACAATTACAAACTACATTTTCAAAACCTCTTTATATACGACATTCCGCATGTATCCATTGGGACCCTGGCCGCTGAAAATCTTGATGTTTGCACTGCTTGTGACCCGTGAGATAGCAACATACAGCTGACCATTGGAATAGACCGTGAGATAGCAACCTAAGCTGACCATTGGAATAGACCGTGAGATAGCAACATACAGCTGACCATTGGAATAGACTGAAAACGGCAAATATAGCCCAACGTTGTTCAATTTGTGAGTAAGTAGTAAGTTACTTATTTAGTAAGTATCAATCTGTTGAAAATTATTTCTTTGTTTTTGTATGTTGATAAGTTCCAATATCCAGACCCCCTCCTTGTTCATAATGGTTAGGGTTTCTGGTGCAGCCAATTTTCACATGCCTCATATTAATACTTTTGGCATCCAGCATATTATTATTATTGGCAAAATTGTTTTTCTGGGCATTCTGATCATTGCAATTACCAATCAATATATTAAGTTTGTGTGCTAAAATGGCAACTGACATCCATTGCCATTATTATTATGGCAAATGCAAGCCTTGAAATTGCCAATATCTAATAAAAGTGTGCTTAACGGCTATTCACTCTGGCATCCATTGAACTATAATTAAAAATTATGGCAATGTAAAAAGCATTGAAAATTTTCAATATTCTAGATAAAATTCAAAAAAAAGAAAAAAAAAAGCCCAACCCAACTCTTTCAGTTGTTGAGAAAGAGACAGGATGAATGTACTTAAGTCCAGAAACCCCAAAATAAAAAATAAAAAATAATTTACAACACTAATATATATTATTCTCCGCTGTGCAGCATCTGTATTCCACTCTTTCTTCGCCCCATCGGAGTAAACAGACCATGACAAGACGAATGAATGATCGAATGGATGGATAGATAAATGATGAGACAGATGGATGAAATGATGCTTCACGACATCCTTTACTATATGTAATTGGGGGGCGTCGGAGACCAGCCAGGGTGAACCAGCACATTAGCCTATTGAGTGAGGCATTTTAGGGGCCATATTTGACCATGGTACCAGTGTAGGTGTTGGTTCACCCAAGGCAAGAGTGGGTGGTTGGGGGGACCTACACACAATAGATAGAATCTTTCTTCTACCTAAGCTTTTTTAGACTTGGGCACATGGGTGAATCTTAGAATTGGAAACCCAAATTAGGCCTGATACAATGTCTCAATTGCAATTCTTCTTTTTTTCATTTAAAATACATAATCTGAATACATATGTACTACAGTTATTCCTAAAGTCACCCTGTCTTTGGGCCTGCTTTCGCCCCCTGTCCTCTCTTTCAGTGGTATCCGCAAAGCAAGGAAATTTTATTAAACTCAGCATTTAATGCACAAGGTTCAAGAATAATTATATTGTACTCCCTGATCAGACTCGACAACAAAACTGTCGAACAATTAATTAAATTTTAAACCTTAATTTTGGAACTTGGTTTTTTAATTCTAAAACTTTAGCCAAGTAATGAATATAAAAAACAATAAACACACGTTTTTAAGTTTATGGGACAGTCTACAGTGTCAATACTGTCTCAATCTTAAGTTTTTGAACTTTAAGGTCTGCATTTCAAACCTGACAGTTCAAAATAACAGGTTATAAAAATTTGGGCACAAATAATAAATAATTTTTCAAAAATTCAACAAAACAAACAATAATATAAATTATGCAAAACTCATTCAGCCACTACGGTAGCAGTTGTACAGGGAGGAGCTGTCAACATATAGGAAGCAGCAGTGGAGGCGTTCAGGGAAAAGGAAAGACAGGATGAAACTCAATTTATCACCAAATCTGTTGGAAAAACTAGTTTGGGTCCCAGTCATTTCACAAACTTCGTAAAATTTTGATTCCCAGCTACAAGTTTGATGCCCTATTATGCCAAAACTGGACATTCTCGCCCCACTCTATTATATAATATTTATGTCCTTCCAAGCGATTTGAATAGGTAGAGATTTGGTTTTTTGTGTTGTATTTTCTCTCTCTCTCTCTCTCTCAAACACCTACAGCAAGAATGCCCATCTGTTTTAGGTGCAACCATGCAAAACTTTATTGATAGACACATCGATAGATTAGGAAAATGTACAAATGAATAAAATAAAGAAAAAAAAGAATTTACATGACATCAAGTTAGCTCAAACTAGATGTCAAAACCAATCCATGTCAAAAACCAATAAGTCAGTCATTGCAGATGGGAGATGTTTTAGGTTTAGCCAAAACATAAGTACCATGGCTTTTGTACTTCTCCATCACAGGTACCTTCTCAAAAAGCTTCTGACCTCTACAGTAAAAAAATTGGTTATGACTTTGATAACACAAGCTGAGTTCCACTCTCCAAACTCCCTTTGGATTAGGACCCCAAAATAGAAGAAGAAGAAGAAGAAGAAGATCATCACAAGCTGGTTACGTGTTACTTCCCTCTTCCCCTCCTGGCAAATTGCAGGGACACCCAAAGCAGAAAGAAAAATGAAGATGCACATCTGACACAATCTGTAAGCTGAGTCCCATCGTCCCTCTTTGCAATTAGGGAACCCAAAATAGTACAACAAGAAGCAGAAGATGATGATGATGGGATTGCAAGGTTTCAGCCTTCTTATGTCTTGAGCTTTTGCAAAACTTAGCAGCAGCAACAGCAGCTCCTGTAAGGAAAAAAACACAAGAGGAAGGAATCTCCTCTGCAGCAGCCATGACAAATTATTTTCTGAGCCCGCTGGGTAGTAGAAGATGGCTGCCAAGTAATGTTATGGGATCAGGAGGAACCCATCCTGCCATGCTCACAAGCTTAGGACAACAACTCATTGGAGATGAGATTTCAGCAATTTCAGCGGCGGCAGCAGCAGCTCATGATCAATCAGTTGCAAGAAAATCATATCTGAACTACTACCGCCACCAAGGAGCAGTAGCTCGGGACAATAACACTAGTGATTTCCTAGTGTACCAAGATCCATTGGCAGCACTTGCAAGCGGGAAATATGCAAGCAGCAATTTGCCACAAACAACAGTAGCAGCTGCAGCTGCAGCAGCAGCAACAACAACAACAACATCAACATCAACAACTTCTTTTTCGTCTTCACCCCCAGCTTGCTGCAATAATAATTCCCCCACTGCATCATCTTCTGTTGCTGCTGTTGTGAATGATTTTGCTGCAGGAGGGGAATCATCTCCCGGAGACTACTTGATGAGGTCTGTGGACTCATTAGTAGCTGCAACCAGTCCTCAAATCCACGATGATGCTTTCTTGAACTTCCTCAAGGCTCATGAAGATAAGCTTAATGCAGCAGCAGATCAGGAATCGCCTAGTGTTACCGTGATCAACAACAACAGTTGCAGCTTCCTCAATGGTGGAGCACAAGGATTTGACAAGCTCTGTGGAGATCATCATCATGGCGAGATTCTGACTTGTGATTCCCGGGTGCAGCAGCATCCCGGGTTGATACAGGCTCCTACTGCTGCTGCTCCTGCTGCTCATGTTGTTGATGATGCAGGGATGACTACTGCCTTCCAACATGCAATCATGCAGGAGGAGCCCATGAAGGTGGTGCAGCTTGGAGCACAGAACAGCCTGGAATCATCATCCTCCCTCGCGCACAACTCCCTAGACAGCATCGAAGACGCTCCTTCAGGCATGAGTCTCCTTTGGCCTCATGAGGAGCAGCAGCAGCAGCAGTGCGAAGAAGATGAGGGTTTGCTCAGGCTGCTCAGAGAAGCAGCAGGCGAGGCTGAAGGCCGTGGGTTCTTTGAGGATGAAGTCGCGGATGTTGGAGACGGCCAAGCTCGAAATATGCAACAATCATCCGGCCAGAGCTTGCACAGCAGCAGCAGTCACCAGTACTTCTCGTCGACCAGCAGCGTCCACAGTAGAGTCGCATTTCCGGAAGCGGTGGCGATGGGATCTCCACCACCAAACCAAGTACTATGGCTGCCGAGCACTGGAGCAAAATCTTCGGTAGCTGCTCAAGGGTTGAGAAGAGTCCATGACGATGACACCCCTGCAGCAGCAGCAGCAGCGCCGCCACTCCAACAACCTCCAAAAGTCCAAACCCTAGCAGCAGCAAAGCAGCTAAGAGGAGGAAGCTCTTCTTCCTCGTGCCGGAGCCCTGGCACATCAGCAGAAACGCGCCGCGGCTCTGAGCGACACGAAACCCTCAAATGGCTGGGTGCACCAGAGGCAGCAGGCAGCAGCTACCGAAACCCCGATGCAGTAGTCGCTGGAACTTTGCAGATGATGAAACCCTTAGCTGGTCGTGATAGGAGCCAGCATCACGAGCTTTGTGCTGCTCTAGGTACCTCAAAACCCTGTGCAGTTCAAAGCAAAGCAGCAAATAGCAGCAATTCAGCTTCCACATCATCTCCACCATCTTCTTCCTCGGCATCATTTGTTGCCCAATCTCCTTTAGAAAACCAGGGCTCCAGCCGCAAGCCGCTGAATGAAGCCCAAGCAGCTCCTCAGGCAGAGAATAATCAAGCACAGAAACGCAAGCGGTATTCGGAGATCAATGGACTCATAGAGCTCATGAGCACTGAGCACAAACCTTACTTGGAAATTGCTGCACTAGACACCACCACAACCATTAACCCTGTACCGTCTTCTAGAGCACTACACAATATGGAGGATGCTCTGAAGATTGCTGTTTCCAACACACTTGCAAGGAAAAGATTCAGATCTGCTGCTGCTGCTGGACCACATGCTAATCATCAACAACATGACTCCAAAGAATACTGGCAACCTTCCAAGAAACAAGAAGTCATGAGAAAACCCATTTCTCCATCTGCCAGGCAACATGCGAATCATCAACAACAACATGACTCCAAAGATTCCAGAGCTTACCAATCTTCCAACAGTCAACAAGTCATGAGAAAACCCATTTCTCCATCTGCTACAGTGCATGAGCTCGAATGCCAGACTGGGGTTCCAGAGAGGACTCCACCTGCTGCAGAACTTGAAGGAAACTCCTCCAGGGTACCAGAACAGATCACTCCAGCTGCTGCAGAGCTCGAATGCCACTCTAGGGTACCACAAGAGATCATTACTCCAGCTGCTACAGCGCTCGAATGCCACTCTAGAGTACCACAAGAGATTACACCTCCAGCTGCTGCAGAGCTTGAATGTCACTCCAGGGTGCCAGAAGAGACGACACCAGCTGCTGCAGAGCTTGAATGCCACTCTGGGATGCGAGAGATTACTACACCAGCAGCAGCAGAGGATTCGTGGATTTCCAATGAGTCTGCTGTGAAGGTTGCAATGCCACAAGTGGTAGTAGTCAATGTGGAAGACTCAATGGGAGTTGAATATTGGGAAAATCTTCTGGCAGCTGGGTTTGCAGGTGAATATGATGACTGCACTCCTTGTCAGAACGATGATGATGATGATGATTTTCCCAATGTGGAGCTTGACACAAGGCCTCAGTCCCCACTCTCAGATTTCACCAGTGGAATGGCAATGCTGTTTGACTATTTGTAATCACATCTGATTGCTTTGTTCGTGAACACCCCTGCAACATGCAAGCAAAGAAAGCTTCAGGTGGTGGTCATGGACAAAATTGATGTTCAAATACAATGCAATAATATTTAAGCTTTGATATCCAAGGAGCCGCAAGCCAGCCAAATGCCACTCATTGTTTTGTTTGAACTTTTCTTGCAAATCTTTTCTTTGAGTTTTAGTTCTCATTTTTGCCTTAGTGCCTTTTGTGTCAAGATCTTGGTTTAGGTCAATTGAAATTCCATATTTCTTTTCCAGGCTTCAGTTAGTGTATCAGTGTCTGCCAGTTGCTGATTTGAAAGTCAATCATTTAGGCATCAGGATGAAGAAGGTTGCAAAGTTCACAGCTGTGTTGTCGTCAGTAATTGTTTGTTGCAAGTTCAATTTGGTTCATTTGAAGTGGAGGGAGAGTTGGCAGATCATGGTATGGGAGTTTAGAGTGCACATTATCAGGTCATACCATAGTCATATCTGCTACTTGACTTGTGACAAAAAATTTGTCCATGAGTTCTCTTATTGTGTTGCATATATTCTGTCCTCTTTTGAGGCCTGTGCAGCTGCTTGACATGACAACCCTCCTTTCAACATTTCACCAGATATTTGACCCCATAATAATTTGCACAGAGAAATGACAGTAATTGTACAACATTCAAACAACAAATGAGCACCTGGGTTTGACCATTAAGCTGTCATCCTCTTGATGTTCCTTTCCTTCAAATAAAAATGCCAAGAATTTCAAGAGCTGCCTTCACCTGACCTCTCCCTCAGAATTAAGGAATCTCCCTCTGAAGATTACATGATGAGGGGCAGCTTGAGTTCTATTTTTGTCAAAAAATTTCAGATCATTCTCATTCTGCATCTATCCGAAAAAATTGAATTTGCTATGTAATGTCCTGACCACAATTGGCCAATAAGTGGAGGATTAAGCAAAAGAATGGCGAGTGGTTTGGAATACCTGGTAGTTGTAGATTACCAAGGATCTAGATGATTTTGCAGGTAGTAAAAGATGCACTGAAAGACTTCATCCAGCTGATCTGAAAGAACACAATCTAGAAGGTCCACTGGTCTGAAATCCCCTCTGGCCCTCAAGGAACTTTCTTTGTGTTGGCGTAGAGGAGAAAATCAACAAACCTGACTGCATAACATCAACTCCACCCATCACTGGGACCCTGAATGTGTTCCCCCCAAAGTAGTGAAAAGAGTGTTGCACAACCCAGTTGTGCTTGGAAATAGTCTTCCTCAGAACTGGGTCTTGTCAAAAGCAAGGCAAGGAACCAACCCAAACCACTGCAAGGTGTCAGAGAATGTTATGATGGATGCCCCTCCAGAATAAAAACCATGCAACCAAGCACTACTGCACTGATGCCCAAAGAGTAGGAACAAGCCTTCATCTTGATGTTTGGTCAATGGCATCACAGGTTCCACTTAGGGATTAGGGTTTCAGGTTTAGATACCATAAACACCCACATGCAGGGTTTACTGTACCAGAATTAAGGCACTATTACAGGATCACACATGTACCCATGATGATGTACTGGGAGTATGCTGCCCTTGTCAATTCAAATATCTCTCATAAGAATCAAGAAATCTCAGTTCTCATGATTAAGGCAAAGCAAGGTTAACACTTCTTCAACCAGCCACAGAGAATTCCAAAGAAGGAAAGACAAAACAAAGAACAAAGAACCAAGAAACAAAAAATGAAATAAAACACAAAAGCAGTATGAACAGTAGTGCCAGTCTGAAACCTGTTCAGCAATCATCAACAGTAGCATGTATGGTAGTGACTTCTCTATCACAACTTTCCCACTGACTTCATCACTCCCTACAGTGGGTAAATGTTAACTTGTGTACCAAGTTTCTGCTGCAATTCAGGAAGCAAAGGGAAGACTCAGCCGTGCTACTGGATAGCAACAAACAACAACACAAGGAGATAACAAAAAACAGAAAAACACAACAGGATAGACAAAACACATAGACCAAGTGGGCTTACAAGAAACTGCCCACTTACAAGACTTTATACAGAATCATTTGGAATACTCCAAATACTGAAATTCCAAAAAGGAATTTTTCCTTATTGAGCAACCCTCTAGTCCTCTTTAACAGAATCTTTCGAGGGTAGCCATTATTTTTCAGAAGGACAATAAGACTAACCATCTGAGAGACAAAGAACTCTTTACAACTACGAAGCCTCAAAAACCTGTAAAATTGACTATTGATAACTCCCAACTTAGCAGTAATTGAGATATTGGATTTAACATGAGGCATGCAAATCATTTGAATACCTGCATACTCTGGTTGAGAACATCTGTGAAAGATACTACAGGATATACCTTGAAGACTTTGTTTCACAGCTCGTCAAATTCCAATGCCCTTGTCAATTCAAACGAATGAAAGTGAAGACATAGCCAGAATATAACCCTCCAAAAGCTATTCAACCTCAGCCCAGGAATGCATTTGATCTGGAGCAGGCAGGCACATAACTCACCTTGAAAAAATTCTTCACTACAACAAAGACCATTCACAAAGACTAATCAATCTCTGAAAGCTGAATTTCTGCATGCTCCTTGTGCTCCACAGTGGCAGTATCACGACTGCCCATTTCTTGAGGCTCAGGTGGATTGATGACAGTCATTGGCGTGACTAAGTTGTCTGAGAGCCGGCCCTGCATTTCACGGTGCTCTTGACACAATGCACACCAGTGCAAACAGCAGTGTACCATGCATGGGTCACAAGGTTTGTTCTGCAGGCCACACACACACATGCACTTTTCTGTCATCTTCCAGGGGCATCTGTACTCTGAGTAATCCTTAACACACAAACAGAGGTTTAGCTGAAATCTAGCAAAATGAGAAGATGATAACCTGAAGGTGGTATTTTCGCTGGAGCTCCTGTCTAAAGAGGCCAGTATAGATACCACACATCCACCATGCAAACACCAGACCCTCCCCTATAAGAAACACTGCTTTTGGATTCAATCCATGAAGTGCCAACGTGACACATCCCAGTGCAATGCCTCCCTCCACAAAGATAGCATGGCATACACATGGTGTAGTCCACTGCACATCATCCTTCATCCTCTCAACATTGTGCCCAAATAAAACACAAGGGCAAAAGAAGCCTCTCCAACCTGCGCACAAAGCAATGATCCCATCAGTTCCTGCCCATGTTTGTAGATCTACTCTCAGAAGCAGGGGACATGTGCAACTCTCACAATTGACAGAATTGCAGCCCCAAGATCAATTGCCATGCCCTCTCCCTCCAAAGATCTTGTGGGTTTGTAGGAGTGTCTTCAGCACAAACCAGACGTCTCAAATCTAATGTTCCAGACAAACTTTGAAGTTAGTTGCAAGCTGCTCTTCCATAGTAAGCCAGCATGGATCCAGGAATTCCTTCTCAAAAAGAGGATCAGGGACAGAGAAGGAAGGCAGATCAGCCAAAAAACTTTGAAGAGTAACCCTTCTTGTTCAGCAGACAGGTCAATTAAGTTCACAATTTGACCTACAGAGAACTCTTAAACTCACCATTTGAGCTACGAAGAACTTCTTAAGGCTTTGGAGCTACAAAAGACTTAAGAAACTAGAGAACTGACTATTGACTGCTCCAAATATTGCAGAATCTGAAATATTGGAATCCGAATGAGGCATACAAATCATGTTGATCCCTGCATATTCTGGCTGAGAACACTTGTCAAAAAAGTCAATTTGGAATCTTGGGATGTTGCTAAAACAAGAATTTGCAAGAGAAGACATTAGAATAGATCCATCAATGAAGCTCACAAAATGATTTTGGGTATATGCCACCACCAATAGACTGTTTGTCTAGATACATGAAGTTGGAAAAATCAAGGATAACAGGAACAAAGATATCATCAACAAACCTTCGTACTAAGGACAACTTGTAAGGAAATTGGACAAGAATTAAGCTGTTGTCTTTGTCAAACATCCAAACTGCAAAAAGAAAAGGAAGACAAGGTCCACACTTTGCCTTCAACACTTTGCCTAATAACAGTGTTGAAAGAACTATGAAGAATTTAACTGCAGATTCTGACAACCTAGACTTTACATGAGTGTCTTCAAGAGAAATAATATCATTGAAACTCACACAACCCAATGCTTCTGACAAAAACACAAAGTTATTACTACATTTGTCCATGTAGGTAATAACAAAAGAGCGCTGGAATCTTTTAAGGTGTGTGCAATCGACATAAGAGAAAGGAAGCAAGGGACTATCATAGTGAAAGGGCAAAGGTTGGATCTTTAACTTGTCAAAGCCAAGGACTTCAAAGCTTATACTCAAAAGAAGAAAAAGCAAACTTAGAAAATGTTTTGGATTCCATGTTCTTGGAATCTTTTTTTCAAGGCTGAGGTTCCCAGGTTTGAAACATAAAAAACAAGATGAAACCATTTGGAAAGGAAACTACTATTGATGTACTTGGTGTTCTTGGGTGCCTTCATCAACTCAAGATAATTCATCTACTTTGATATGCATCTTCTGAAGCCTTGGTACGATTCACATATCTATGAATTTGTAGAAAAATATCCACAAACAAAAATTAGATGAAAACATGAAAATAAATGCAATCAGAGTTGCTTTCAAATTATCAAACTGTCACCTTCCTCATCACAAATAGCAGTCATGAGCTGCCATGACAACACACTGACTTCATCAGCTCCCAACAGTGGGTGTAGATAACTATACACCAATCAGCCCAAAATCTGGGCAACTATTACACAAAAACTGCATCCAGAGTTTTTATTGCATTTCCAGAAGCAACAGAAAGACTCAATCATGACATTGGCTAGCACTCAAGAGACAAGCTTGCTATGATTAACATATGTACTCATCAGCAGGGCACTTAAATTGTCAACATAACTTTAGCTAGAATGGATTACTGACACTTGGTACAGATCTGTGTGTTCGAGGAGACAACACTCAGAGAAGATTCAGAATTGATGAGAGAGATGGAGAGGTGATGGGTTTTATGGAAGAGGGTGCAGGAAATCTCACAGGAATCCATGTCTTCGCCACATCCAAAAATCCCTGATGTCCAGGGTTCATTGCTAGGTGGTTCATAGCTGTCGGGTAGAGGCTGGCCACATTCTGCACACTTGTGCACCACCAGCTATCCAACAACCACACCAACCACCAACTGTAAATTCTTTTTCGATCAACAGAAATCACATAAAACCATATCATAATTACATTGAACCTGTTTCTTCTTGCCTCTGGTCTGAAGTCTCTTCAAGTCTGCAGATCAAGAGAGAACTGAGGATCCATAGACAGAGTAAGAAAAGACTGAGAGTTACACAGAGAAGTGCAGCAGCAGTTCAAGAGCATTTCGGATTACACGTCCAGAAAACAAACTCCGTAACAGACGGCAAAACCCCACACAAGATCTTCAAACAGATCCACAAAACCCTAGATCTAGAATAGGGGGAAAAAACCACAGCTCAAGAACAACAACCACCTGAGGCACATGTACTGGCTGATTGAGCTCTCCCGGCCGGATGTCCTCCACGGGCGCCTCTTGCTCCTTCACCAGCTTCACATACCGAGACGCAGAAGTTTCCTCCGGCGCAGCCATTTCCAGATCTTGAACCCACCACCGCACTCTTCTAGAATCTCCACCACCCACACTCCCGCTCTTCTAAACCCTAATGCTCAGCAAAGACGCGACAACCGAGTTGCACCATTTCCCATCCACATACTACAAATGCAGGGAAAACAGCAAAAGCAAAGATGAAGATGTCGGCATCGTCCACCAGAAAAGAAAAGACGAGGAAGCGGAGAACTGCAAATGCCTGGTAGTCGTCGGGATCCAAACCTTGAAACCCTAATTACAAGGCATGTTGCAGCTCCTTCTCGTTTGAAGGAAAACGTGCCTTGCGCATTGCGTGCAACATCCGTCCGCGAGTCATGTTATTTGAGCTGATAGGTATCTTGATGAAGGTCTGTTTCAGCAAAAGTAGGTGAGAACATATCTTGCATACCCCTTTCCATTATAGAGCTAATCATTACCACAATGAAGCTTTATATCCAGCAGATCTCATTTCCAGCATGTGGGAGTGTCTCAAATTTCAACGGGTCTTGTGCACCATGCTCTGGAATCAATCTGAATCCCTGAATGATTGCAGTGCCATTGCAAATCCAAATGCTTGGTGTACAGTAGAGTCACCCCTCATGGTTTACCATACCTTAGAGACACAAACCACAATAGGGAAAAAGCTTCAAAGACACAGGCATGAAAGAAATAACATAAAGAACTAACTCACAAGTGCATCAAGGCATGTTTTTGCAGTTGAGAGAGATCTTCATAGAAAAGAAGTGCTTCTGCTATCAAATGGTTCATCATCAATCTTCACCAGCACAGATAAATAAATAATTAAAAATAAAAGAAAATGCACTGATAGGATGCCTAGGAGTTTTCGTGTTTTCATGATTTACGAGGACCACAGGAAACAATTTGAGATAATTATGGGTGAATTGGGCCTATGAATTGAAGTTAATCAACACATTCTATTGAAGCACAAAAGATCACATACATAGCCAAGATTGTAAACTCATGCTTAAACAAGAACTTCCTTTGGAATGTATTGGCTCTGGTTCACCAGAATTCTTGACAATTTATTGTCCATCCCTTCCTGAGAATCTATCTGGAAGGCTGTCTTCACTGCATCCAAAAAGATCAGATGGGCTGACAGAGATGTTAAGATAGAGATAGGAATGCTGTTCAAAAGAGAGACTGCTGAAGACATTCAGATAGCACCTGAAGATCATGGTGGGGGTCACTGAAGCATTGTTCCATGAGTTGGTTGTCTTCACCACATCCGAAAGAGATCAGATAGGCTGGCAGAGATGTTCAGATAGAGAGACCAGTGAAGATATTCAGATAGCACATGAAGATCATGATGGGGTTCTCTGAAGCATTTGTTCCATGGGTTGGTTGTCTTCACCACATCCAGAAAGATCAGATAGGCTGGCAGAGATGTTCAGACAGAGACAGGAAGACTGCCCAGATAGAGAGGCCGTGAAGACATTCAAATAGCACATGAAGATCACGATGGGGTTCACTGAAGCATTCATTCCCAGGGTTGGTGGTCTTCACCACATCCAAAAAGATCGTATAGGCTGGCAGAGATGTTGAGGGAGAGATACAAATGCTGCTCACAAGAGAGAAAGGTGAAGATATTCAGATAGCACATGAAGATCATGATGGGAGTTCACTGCAGCATTGGTTCCAGGGGCTGTTGGTCTACAACCATCAAACCACAAGCAGACACCACAAAAAACACCAAAGAAATCTGCAGTTTTTCTTTTTGTCAGCATGAACAGTCAGTATGCAAGGACTGTTACCTCAGGCATCGGATGTCAAGCAAGGAAGCACAGTCTTCAATCAAATGTTTGTGTGAGAGTGATAAACACTGCTTCTCCCCTGGAACATATACTCCCTTGCCATCCAATACTCCCCTCCATCACCAACTTGAAATGACAACAGCAGCAGCACCAGATGAATCATACACTTCCTCTCCCATCTAGAAAATCCTTGCCACCACCAGATCGATACCTAATCCAGCAAAGCACCATGGGATGGATTGTCGAGTATGGATGGGGGCTCCTGAAAGACCTGAACCAGCAGACGAATCCAACCCCCAAACCCTAAATCCACAATCCCCCAATCCGTGAAGAGATTCCCAGTAAAACCCACAGTTGGGCGTTTGGGTGTCGGTAGATGCGCACATTCGAGGCAGTTCCAGAAAAAAATCTGAGCATTGCTGCATGACAACAAGAGAACCTACGCCCTCTTCCTTCCAGGTACCAACTATATAGCCTAGAAATGGGATAGCTGTTGCATGCAACAGGACCATTGCTGTTCAAAACATGGACTATCTATCACACTTGCCAGAAATTTGTGTGTTTGTTCCCCATCTCAGAGTTTGGTTTCTTGATTGACTTGGGATTTGAACATATTAAGATGTATGGGGACGTTTGGGATGGATATGTATGAGAGGAGTTCACTCTGACGTGTGTTGAGAATGATTCACTTGGGTTTTTGTGATGGGTTTATATTGCAGTTTGAATCCTCAGCTGAGTTTCATATAACTTTGAATTTACACTTGTGTCAAAGAAATGATGAGCATACCATGGAAAGGGCCACTTGTGGCAAGAAATAAGGACAATATTTAGCATTTGCAGCAACTTAAAAAATAGCTTTCTTTTATGTTTGAGATCATGGGTAGGGTAGAACGGCCGGTGATTGAACACTTAAGAAGTGGGATCCCAGGAATTCAGTAATCATGCAGGTAGTGATCATGATCTTCAAAGAGTGTAGGTGAACCTGAAGCCACAGCACTAGTAGCCATTTACAACATTCAATTCTGAGCCAGAATGAGAAAGTTATGGCCCCCCAAAGTTGGGGAGGTCTCTTTTGTTTGAAAAAACTTTCACACATGGTTGTCCTAGTACCGTGTACTTTACACCTTGTGAACAAACATTTACAAACCTATGCAAGACACTATTCATTCCATGAACAACACAATAAACTCTCATATAGTTTTGGACTGCTTTTTACTACTGTTCAGTTATGAAAAAAATAATTGGCTTAAGGACCAAAATTCTCAAATAATTAATCCCCAACTGCATAGGCATAGGTGTGTTTAGGGTTTTGAAATGGGAAATGTTTTGAACAAATAACTTAATATCCTAAAATTAACAACCAAGCTAGTGCCACTCAAGGCAATCTCAATTACCTCTTTTGTCTATCCCCAAATCGAGAAGAAGAATGTTGTGGCAATGGATGGCCACCACAACTCTCTCTCCTTCCCTAGACCAACTTGGAAGGCCCAAAGCTCTACTTTTGTTCTTTGCTTTCTAAGTGTCTCTTTCTCTATTTCTAATGCAAGAAGAAAACAAACACCATCTCTTTATTTCTTTGTTTGTCACAAGAAAAAGGTGAACTCCACCAAAACAAAGCTTGTGAAATCTCATGAACTCATCATCAATGTCTTCATCACTATTTATAAGAAGAGTGTCTAGCTTTTTGTTAATCACCATCACCCTATGTAGGACCTCCTAAGTGACTTCACTCACTCTCCCAATTCTCTCCCCTTTTTGTCTTTTTTCCTTTCCCTCTCTCCTTCTCCCTTTCTCTATGTTCATCATCATGTGCAAGAGGAGTTGGTCAATCATCGCCATTGCCACCTACAAGAACTCCTTAATTCACTTGTTCAATTTTCTTTTTTCATTTTTCTTTCTCCCTCTCTCTATATGGGTTCATTGTTGTGTGCAAGAGGAGCTTTAGTAAGAAAGTCAATCAT
>Ga0209611_10001456_pt1 | contig 40445 bp, 22 predicted proteins | sample S1TSphgellanicum_3_FD_187693 | JGI IMG/M metagenome (GOLD analysis project Ga0209611, IMG submission 187693) | Host-associated microbial communities from peat moss isolated from Minnesota, USA - S1T2_Fc - Sphagnum magellanicum MG (SPAdes) (version 2) | ecosystem: Host-associated > Plants > Peat... | reverse complement strand
GCCATGCCCCTACTAGAGGAGATTTTTGATGGCCTTGGTCAAGCCAAGGTTTTCAATACCTTGGATTGAGGTCTAGCTACCATCAATTGCCATTGAAGGCGGGTGATAAGGTCAAAACAACATTTTGGGGAATCAATCATCATAGGAAGGATTATTTGTATAAATGGAATTTTTTGCCATTTTGTTTGAAAAACACCTTTAAAGAGTTTAAAAGGGTTGTGGATCAAAAATGTTAACAGGTTTTGGTTTTTCTAAGTCCTACGTTGAGAACATTATTATTTTTAGCCTAACCCTAGGACGTCACATGCATCATTTGTAGGAGGTGTTTGGAAGATTTAAAGAACATAACCTTAGGCTTCATCTACACAATTGTTGATTCTTTCATACTCAAGTGGAATATATGGGTCATATGATTTATCGAAGTGGACTAAAGGTTCAAAAGGCCAAGGTTAAGGTTATTTCACAAGTTCCCCAACCTACATATGTGAATTGGTTATGAGTTTTTCTAGGTTTTTGTAACTACTACCGAAAGTTTGTGAAAGGTTTTAATAGCATTGCCAAACCTATGATGTAATTAACACAAATTGATTAGGAATTCATTTGGGGTGGTGAAGCACAAGAGTAAATTTTTAAAAATTGAAAGCCATCCAAGGACGACCATTTCAATTACACATTAATTAAAATAGTTTAAGGTTGGGGGTTATACTTACCCAATTTGATGATGATGGTTGAAATGTGGTGGCATATGCCAATTGGTTTAATGATAAGACAAAGGCCAAATACAACTCATGTGAAGGGGAGTGCTTTGCAATTGTTTGGGATGTGTGTTCATTTAGATGTTATCTTTATGGTAGCCCAATTATTTTGGTTACTAATCACTAGTTATTCAAATTTTTGATGGGGTTAGATCAACTCATAGGAAAGTTAACCAGGTGATATTAGAAGAAATTTGAAAATCAACGATTGAATTTGTGATTCATTTGTAATCATAATGGATACATGCAACTATAAATAATCTAATTGCTTCATATAAGTGCCATAAGATAATTAGTCACAAAAGACATGACATGGTCATGAAGTTAAAAGTGTAGTCACAAACCTTATGACTAGGCCATAACTTTTCATCTTTTGTCATGGATGATCTTTAATATGACATGAAACCCCATTTTGTAATTGCACTTGTGATTACATTTGGGATAGGCACATGTTACCAAATGTGCCATTGATGGATGGCTTGGATTTAACCATGTGGTAGTTTAAAGAGCCAATGGCCATAAAACATGTGGCAATTTTCCATTTGTTCAAAAAAGATATAATATAATTATAGTAATTATATATTATAAGTATAATAACTAAATATTTTATTTAAATAAATAAAAATGTAATTTTAAAAATGAAATATGTAGTACCTATCCTATTTATTACCTATTACCTAGCATAATTAATTAATATAAAAACATGATCACATATCCACACAATAAAATAATTAACTTACCTACTACCTATACTACTTATTACCTTTACCAAATCTACTAATTAATTAATGACTTAGTTTACCAACTACCTACCTAGTTTACATAGTCTAACTAGGTTTAACCTTCATAGCCTAACCTACTGGCTATGCCTAGTAAATTAGCCTATTATTACCTATAGATAATTTAGGCTAATTAATTAAGTATGTAAGCTAGGCTACCAATGTACATAGTCTTACCTAGTTTAATTTAACCTATTAAGCTTACCTAACTTAATTTATTTACTAAGTTACAATAACCTTTTTTAGCAACCTATTAGTCAATAAATTAATTTGTACACTTGGAATTGAAATATAAAAAAATCCACATGTCACTTAGTCATTTAATTACACAATGTCAAAATGTGGTTTTTATGACTAGGACATCTTGTGACTAATGTTCAAACATAGTCATCTAATTTTAGGTGGCCTTTAGTCATTATCATCTTAATAACTATGGTCAAAATTATAACTACATCATTATATATATGATGGTAATTGAAATTAAAAGTAATTATGACTAAAATATGACCACACAATTGGCGTATTCATATTGAAACAAGATTTTTGAAATAGTATAACCAAATTCACTTTAGTTTGAAATGGACCAACAAATGTTCAAGTAATCTAGTTTAATTTACCATTACTCAGATTGACCTACTTTAACACTATTTTACTTATTTTACTTCAATTTAAATTAATTAACATAATTTAATCTAATTTAGCCTAATGTAGCCTAATGTAACAATTTAATATAATTTATCTTCATTTAATTATCTTCATTTTAACCTAAAAATATATAAATAATTTATTTAACATTAGTTTAGCCAATTTTAGCTTGTTTAAAAAAACCAAATTAACCAAATTGATTTAAAATAACAAAAAATAACCCAAATTTAACCAAGTTTAGCTTAAGTAGTTTATATAAATAATATATATAAATAATCTAGTTTACCTTAGTTTAGCTAGTTTTTTAAAAAACCAAATGAACCCAATTGAAGAAAAATAACCAAAAATAATCCAAATTTAACCATGCTTAATTAAATTTAACCAAGTCTAGCGTCAATACCTTAGTTCAGCTTGACTTATCCAAACTTTTCTAAGTTTAACGAAGTTTAATTTTAAAATAATCATGTTTAGCCAAATGTAATTTCAATATTATAATTTAGCCTATTTTTCCAAGTTTTGTCGAATTTAGCCAATTTAAAACTAAAGAACCATGTTTAGCCAAGTTTAACCAAGTTTTACTTAAGTAACCATGTTTAGCCACAATACCCTAGTTTACCCTAATTTATCCAAGTTTTTCCAAGTTCAATCAAATTTAACTTAAGTAACCATGTTTAACCAAATTTTGCCTCGATATTGTAATTTTGCCTAATTTATCCAAAATTTTCCAAGTTTAACTTAAATAGCCATGTTTAGCCAAAATTTGTTACAATACCTTTGTGTGGTTGAATGTATATAAGTTTTGCCAAATGTAACTAGGTCTAATCTAAGTAACCAAGTTTTGTTAAATTTTGCCAAGTTTAAGCAAAATGAACCTAAATAGCCATGTTTAGCTAATTTTTGCCAAGTTTTGCCTCTATATCGTAGTTTAACCTAATTTATTTAGGTTTTTCCAAGTTTATTTTCAATACATTAATTTAATCAAATTTATTTAAGTTTTGCCAAATGGAACCATGTTTAATTGAAGTAGCCAAATTTTGCCAAGTTTTGTTAAGTTAACCAAGTTTCATTTAAATAACCATATTTAGCCAATTTTGCTAAGTTTTGCCAAGTTTCACCTAAATAACTATGTTTAACCTTTTTTGTTCAATTTCGCCAAATTTAATCTAAATAACCATGTTTAACCAAAATTTTCCAAGTTTAACCAAATTTATCCAAAATAACTATGTTTAACTAAGTTTTGCCAAGTCTAACCAAGTTAAACTAAAATAACCATGTTTACTCAAATTTTGCTAAGTTTTGTCAAGTCTAACCATGTTCAACTAAAATAACCATGTTTAACCAAATTTTGCTAAATTTTTCCCAATTTAACCAAGTTTAACCAAAATAGCCATCTTTAGATAAATTTTGTCAATTCTAACCAAGTTTAACCAAAATAGGGCTCCATGTTTAGCCAAGTTTTGTTAAGGTTTGCCAAGTTTAACCCAGTTTTGTTAAGTTTTACCAAGTTTAACCAATCTTAACCAAAATAGCCATGTTTAACCAAGTTTTGTTAAGTTTTGCTCAATTTTACCATGTTCAATCTAAATAGGCATGTTTAGCCAAATTTTGTCAAATTTTGCCAAATTTATCTTAAATAACTATGTTTAATAAAGTTTTTCCAAGTTTTGCCTCAATACCTTGGTTTAGTTTAATTTATCTAAGTTTTGCGAAGTTTATCCTTAACACCCTAATTTAGCCAAATTTATCTAAATTTTGCTAAATATGATTAGGTTTTGCCAATTTTTATTTTAGTGTTATAATTTAATTTAATTTTTCCGAGTCTAATTAAATTTATCGTCTAATTTGATCTAATTAATACCTTGGTACCTTGGCTAATTCAACATTAATTATTTTATTTTAAAAATGTTCAAATTTTCAAAAAAATGTCTTTTAAATCAAAAAAATATTGTTAAGGAAAATAATGAATATATAAGAATATTTCATTTGTGGAAATGATTTTTTTTAAATAATTAATTATTCGAGGAACATGTGTTGAAATGGCCAAGGTATTATGGTATTAATTTTGTTAGGTTTTGCCAAATTTGGTTAAGTTTAGCTTAAATAATTGTGTTTAGTTTAATTTATGTTAGTTTAGTCAAAGTTTAATTTACTTTAACCCTGTCTAAATTTATATTAGTCTATTACTTAGTAGGCTTACATTTAGGTTAGGAATGCCTAAGTTAATTTAAGTTAACTTATGTTAGCCAAGGTTAAGCTATTAAATAGACTAAATTAATCTAAATCAAACTAGGTTAACTTAAGGGGAATTAGGTTAACTTGAGTTTAAAATATTATCATTTATAAATTAATGATAAGTAGTAGGTATATTTAATAAATATTGTGGTGCCATGGTTAAGGACTTGTTCCCCAAAGTGGAGGTGGGGGAGTTCAAATCTTCCCACTTGCAAGCCTAAACACTTAAATATCCAGTTGGTCCAACAACAAAATGAAGGCCAAGTACAACTCATATGAGGGGGAGTGCTTTGTAGTTGTTTGGGTTGTTTCATCATTCTGATGTTATCTTTATGGTAGCCCATTCATTTTGATTGTCAATCACTAACTTTTGAAATTCCTTATGGAATTAAATCGACCCACAAGAAAGTTGGCCAAGTGGGCACTCATCCTATAGGAGTACAATTTTGATATAATTCATAGTCCTTGTAAGGTTAATCATGATGCAAATGGGTTGAATTAAAACCCAAGTTCCAACGAAAAATATACCATTAAATCTCGTTGGCATGGTGATGTGGATTTGGAGGTGGTACCAAAATGGCATGCTTCTACATACCATTGTGCCTTATTGGGGTGTTTTGGGGATGTCCTTCATATTAGTGTGCATGATAGGGATCCTCGTGATGTGGACATGGAATTGAAGTACATTTATGATGATGCACTTATCATTGCATATTTGCAAGCAAGTGAATTTCCAATTGGATTAATACTCAAGGAAAGATTATATGTGTGCGTAAGGCCAAGCAATTCAAATGGGAAGGTAATTCCCTCCTACGAGTATGGGCAGTTGGACAAGTGAAGGTTATGCCTTGCCCAAAACAATGTGAGAGCCTTGTGAGGCATGTTCATGAATAATTGGGCCATTTTGGGGTCTATTGGACATATAGTTTGTTTTAGACACAATATTGATGGCAAAGGATATAATTGCAAGTTCAACAAATTGTTTATAGGTGTATGGTGTGTGATTGAATTTGGGTATTTTTCAATGCACCTACACCTCACTTACAACCTTTACCAATTATGGGTTTGGGTATCAATGCAGTTTGGATTTTGCTGGCCCATTAAGTTTAACACCTCGACATAATTGATATGTGGGTAGATGCAAGTTAAAGTGGCTCACTTTTTGCGACCTTATGGACTTTCTACACAATGTACTTTATTCAAATGCCACAAACGCATTGTAAAATCATCAATTTGACAAAAATATTTATGGATCAAGATTGCCAATTTGAATAGGAATATTTATTAAGGGGAAAAATTCAATGAACATACACCAATCATACATTATTAAATTTTTTAAGTGAACATACATATATTATAATTTGGGTTTTACATTAACATTCAAATGCATTTTTTGTTATGATTTCATTTCAATATTTTTTATAGGGACTCAATATATGGTACATGATGGGGAAAAATATGGATTGAAAAAATTACAATAAAAAATTTAACAAACAAATAACTATGGATTTTCAAATGACTATATTTGGGCTTTATTTTCAAAAGTCCCAATCTTGGTCATTTTTTGTTATATTAAATATTTTTTCCCTCTAACATGTGTAATAAATATTTAAAAAAATGGGTAGCCTTTTATATGGACTTCATTAATTAATTAATCATCACATAGGGCACACAAAACATTAGTTTTTAACGTTTTTTCATTATAATGTTAATTTTTCCATTTATATAGACTTTTGGGACTTGGACTCTTGCCGCTTTTGAGCCATTATAGCCGGCATCTACCCATGTTTTGGTTATGATTGAACATTTCTCTAAGTGGTTGGAGTTGGTTCCATTCATTAAAAGAAATTTTGTAATATGTCACCATTCAATTTATAACTACATGCAGTCATACAACTATTTATCATTTGCAACTTTGTTTTATCATTTTTACAAATAGTTGTCATCTTTTAAAATTTACGACTATTTTTATGATTACGGTATGATTATTAAATCACACATCCTTCCATATTGATTAGATTATTGGATTTTTATCTAATAATATGTTCTTATGGTCATTTGGTTACAAAATTAATTACAATTTGGTTACTTATTATGGCGTGTTTATACATTTAATGTACACTAGGGTTTTGTGGACTACATAAAGAATATATTATATATTTTTTATTTAAAGTATATTAGACATTTATTAAACTTATTTAACATATTAACGTGCATTTAAATTATATTCAAGGTATAATATTAAAATATATTTGACCATATTACGGGCATATTGGATTGAAAGAAAATAATTTTGATTATGTATGGTTCATTTTTAAAATACCATATTTATTAAGGTATGATTAAGTTATAATAGCAAGGTCATATTAATATGATATAATTGTTGCATCAAATAAATTTATTGATAAATTATTATTTAAAAAATTCATTAGTTAAGATAAAGTACGAACTAACTAATTTTATTTAATCATTTACTTATATTTTAACTAATGCCAACAAACTAAGTAATCAATTATTATTTATTAGTTATTTCAAAAGAAAACTATTAATTTGAAATAATAGTTAGTTAATTAAATTTTAATTAATTTCTATCAACAAATCAATAAGTTTATAAATAGATTATATATATTTAATATTTATCAATCAATGATTTCTCAGTAATACAACAAATATTACTTTTTATTTAATTAGTATGAAATAACTAAATATTATAAATAATATATTCAAATGATTAATATCTGATTATTCATTATTTAATTAATTTTTAAATATATGATTAAACCTGAAATATCTCAATAATCTGATAGGTAGTTAACTAATCAAAAGGTATGGTTAATGGCTAATGACTATTAATTAGTAAATATTTAGTCAGCCAATGAATAATAAAATAAATTATTCATAAATTAAATTGTATAGTTACTATTAAGAATTAATAAAAACTGATTTCCTTTTACTTAATAAATAAATAATATTCATTATATATATTTCTAATACTTAATTTTAAATTGGTTAATATTTAATCAATTATAAAGTGGCAATTATTTATTAGTTTATTAATATTTATTAATAAAAATTCTGGTCAATAACTAATAAATATTAATTAGTTGATATCAATGGATTATTAAAACTGATTTAATATCTACTAATTAAGTTAATAAATTAGAAATTTAATAATCGTAGTTAATATTCAGGAATTACCAATTAATTAATAATAATTTTAAAGATAATCAATTAACACTTAATTATTTTTTATTCAATTAGTTGACACTATCAAGTTAAAAGGTTTCTTTTCAGAGGTAAAAATAGTATTTCTAATTAAGTAATTAGATAAATAAATTATTATTATTTTATTAGTAATTTCCAAATAACTAGATATATTAAATACTTAAATGATTAATTTGTGATTTGATGAATCAATTATATAATTTTTGACATAATTTATTATTAGTTTTGAATTATTGCTATGAACCAATTGATTAGTTATTAGAAACCATGAAAAAATAATGATCAATGTTACTTCTAAAATTATTAAAATAATTAAACAATAATATGTAGTAAGTAGTTTTGGAAGTGGGTGGGTGGATAGGTAATTAGTTAGTTAATTAATTACTTATTCTTACCTATTTTGTTGTATAATTGACAAAACTAAAAACAAGCACAAAACTTGTGGGATAATCATTTTTAGTTACAACTAAATTTGCAATTAAGGTGCAACTAAAAGGTTTAACACATATGTTTTTCTTCTAATGTTGTCTTACAAAGTATTTTAAAAGACGACTTTTCTTTTGATCTTACATTAAAAATCATGTGCCATTTGGGATGAGCTCAAAGAAACTAAAATCAAAACATAAAATAAAATAAAAGTATTTACATGGGTACTTTTTGAATACCCTATTTTTCTACCTTTTTACCTATTGACCTACCTTCCTATTTAAGTAGCTTGGTGGATAAATAAGTAAATAGCTTAAGTAGGTAGGTATTTTTTTATGCACAAACCTACTTACCCACCTATATAAGTAATTATTTATTTTAATTTTTTTCCATAATTCAATCATATTCCACATGGCCATGTGTCACAATATAAATACATATAAATCAAATAATCATAATGGGTGGTTGATATCAACATTTCAATAATGCCATATGTCAAATTTTCCTTTGTCTAAGTGTCATCATGTAAATAGTTGAAATTGAACCATGTTGATTTTTCTCATTATATATTATAGTAAATAATGTATTCAAAAATTCCAAGTTTTGCCATATGGCAAATTATGATTAAAGAATGTGTTGAAATCTATGGCCATCCATAATGGATGGTCTAGATTAATATTTCAATAATAATATAAAAAGTTGCACAAAGATTTATTATGTCGACAAATGGCAATTAGTGGTAGGGTTATTTATTAGTTGCAAAAGAATGGTTAATAGTTGCAAATGTTATACACCAATCAAAAGATGGAAGTGTATATATTGATTGTAAACTTCATCCATGGGAAATGTGTTGACATCATGCTAAGTCATCATTTGTAACTAAAGGTTCAATGAGATTTCATTTATGCAACTAAGGGATTTTTTAGTTGCAAAGATAGTTGCAACTATTTTTAGTCACAAATTGGCATTTTTCTATTAATGATTACCGGATCATAGCAATGAAGGGGCAACATATGCATTTTTGGATATAGTACTTAATAAGTTTGGGACTCAAGCTGAAGTTTTCACTAACCAAGGTACAAAATTCCATGGGGAATTCCAAGAATTATGTGAGAAAACATTGATTAATCATCGCACGACTTCACAATACCATCTTGAAATAAACAGGTTAGCTAAACGGACGGCGTAAACAGTGAAATGAGGTTTGTGAAAATATGGTCTTCACAAGGGCCATATTTGGGATTAGGACTTACAACTACCGTGGCTAACTATGGGGTATAGGTTTAGTCGACAAGTTTCTCTTTCATCTTTTTCACCATACTTTTTATTATTTGCCCATGAGCCCAAATTACTAGCCTCAATTTGATGAGATGTGATGGCAATAATCAACATGGATGATCTTAATGTGTGGATTCAGGCATCTAAGCAATTAACCATTTTGTTTTGACGTGTTATGCCCATGGCTATGGAAAATTTGGCAATTGCCCAACACTAGAATACATTCCATTATGCCACTATACGTGGAGGTGGTCGATAACCTTGGATTTCAAGGTTTGAATGATGGTTTTAGATTTTATGGTTAGCAAGTGTGTGAAATTATGAATTAGCATATTCGTAATTAATTTTTATTTTCTTTTACAATGGTTGGGTTTCAACAAGGTTGTTGCAAGTGGTGGAACAATATTAATATTTCTAAAAGCCCTTCTAATTTAGCCAATATATATGAATTTCATCTCAAGTTATACATGCAATAATTTTTATGGTCTACAATTACATGAATGGAAGACTAATTGTTACATGATCTTTGAATGGCACCCTAGACACAAGCAAAGGTTTCATGATTCATCATCTCGTGAATTAGAATAGTTCAAAGGAATTTAGATCACAGAAGGCTTGGGGTGTTGAAGGTAGGGCTAACATGGGTGTGCAATATGAAACATGCTTAAGGTGATATAGTCCATAAAAAATTATGTAATAATTTTTTTAACACCCATGTTTTAGGTTATATGTAAACTTCATTATTTAGGGTTTAGGGTTTAGTCAATAGTCACATTACAAACCTTAACACTAATGCCTAGCAAAATTAATATCAACATTGCAAGTGGTTCACCTAGATATGGCCAAATTTGATCCTTAATTCTCTATCCATTTTTTATCAAATGGAATCATGGATTGTAGTATGTTTATAAATATAAATATAAATAATTATAATAATATTCCATGTGGCAACCCCATATGTTTTAACATGTGTCTTGATCCAACACCATTCAATTTTCAATGATGAAGATAAACTAATTAATATTGAATTAAATTTATAAACTATGTCACATGGCATTTATCAATAGTTCCATGTGTCATCATTTAAACCATCAATAATGGACAATGAAGATAAAAGATTGTAAAACTAAATTATTTTTCTAAAAAATCAAAATTTTGGCACATGGCACAATCCAAAATGTCCACATCCAAGTATTTAGGACCATTCAAAATGGACGTCAATGATTTGATAATTATTTTCAAATTTTAATTTATGTGAAATTGGAAAATGTGCCATATGGTGGATTTCAATTACACCAAGTGTCACTATTCTGAACCCTTGAAACAAATGACGTGGATTAAATGATTTTTTAAAATTATATTTTCATGAAATCATCATTTTGCCACATGGATGATTCTAATTTGTCCATGTGCCACGATTTATGACCATCCATAATGAATGGCCTAGATTATAAATATTTTATAAAATCCATTTATCCTAAAACAACCCAAATATGCCACATGTCATATTTACATAGGGCCACATGGTGACATTGTGTGTCGTTTAAAATAGACAATGAAGATATATGTGATATTTATAAAACAAAATTACAAGAAAATATTTTGTGTTGCTAAGTGGTGAGAAGTAAATGGGTTATACATTAGTTGTACATAGCGGAAACTAGTTGCAAGTTCTATACAATTGGTCAATAGATGATAGTGTATATATTGATTATATACATGATCTAAATGAAATGTGCTTACATCATGCATTGTCATTATTTGCAATTACATGTTGGGTACAAATTCACATATGCAACTAATGAAATTTTAGTTGCAAAAGTTGGTTGCAACTCATTTTTAATCGCAAATTACAGTCACAAATTGATAGTTTTCTTCTAGTGGGTTAGTTAAATTAATTAGTTAATCTCAAACTAGTTCGTGCATGAATAAGGTTCGAGATATTTGTCATGGGATATAATCCCATCTTATGTGACCTCAAATCACTTTTGGTGATTTGAGATTCTAGAGCATAATTCATGCTTTGCAATTTTTTTTGTTATGCAAATGTTTTTGGTTTTATATGTTTTGGGCTTGGATTCATGCATTGTCGTAGGTGAGTCAATTTTTGGTTTGGACGTAATGTACCATTTAGGGTATTTTTTATGTTATGTGTTGTGAATGTGGTGATAGTGATGGTTATGGGCACCAACATAGGAACACACAACAAATTCTTGGGTTTTATTTGCATGTGTATAATGGAAAAGACATTTTACTATCCCAAATTCTAACTTTAAGTTTTAGGTTTAGGCTTTAGGCTCATGCAACAACTTACGTTTGAATAAATGTCAAATAACATTAATTTGTTTAAGCACAAACCTAAACTTATTATTAAATAAACATTGGTCAATTGACAAGCTACTCCATGTTTCATTTCTATTTGGTCTAACCTAAAATTTGTTAATGATATCAATAGCCTAATGTTAGACTCACTACTAGAATTCCTTTTTCTTTTACTAAAAATTTTGGTAAAAAAAATTCATTTTGGATAGATGTCAGGAAAACCTTTTAATCATTTTGGACAAATCATTTTCAACTTGTCCATTGTGATTAGGTTGTGTACTTTTTGACCAAGCTTAGGTTGGCATTTTTTAGTCATTTCAACTAGTATTTTTGACTGATCATTTTGATTGGTCAAACACCATTTCGACTAGGCAAATGCCACGTGGCATTTAAACAATGGCCACCCAAGTTATGCCATGTGGCATTTAAACATTGGCCATTAGGCTATGCCACGTGGATAAAACCTAAACAACCTAGGTTAAGCCTAAAATTAGATACCTACTCTTAAAGTCCTTATGTTTAAGAACCTACAAACTAAGTTCCTATGCCTAGGTCTAGGAACTTATAACTGATGACTAAGTAAATAAGCCTATAGTAGGTTAGGGCAACATAAGCTATGACCTTTACTAGGCTTAAATGTACACCATTTAAATTAAGCTTACACCTAGATGACCTAGCTACGAAAATCCTATTTCATTTTGAATTTAAATTTTAAGGTTGAGCATTTTCAATTGGCTCATCCCAAGTGGCTTTCCTTGTTAAAATATTTTTTCTGTCTTGGATGTTTATGGTGCATCTATTTATGCTATTCATCATTTGGAAAGGATGACAAACAACATGGGACAAACTTTTGGGAGGCAGAAACATTTTCATGTTCATACAACATTAAAGCCTTTTAATTCACACAACATTATTCCAAAATAATTATGTAAGATACATAAATTAAATAGATAAATAAATAAATAGGCATGTAAATATGTATGTTAATTAAGTCAAATAAAAATTAATAATAGTTAATGTCTAGTTATTTAGTTATAATTAATAATTACAGCCATATTATAAATCTTTAAAATATCAAGATAATTATATTATATTATATTATTGATTGATAATTACAAAAAAATTATAATTAATCCTTACAAATTTGACCTAATTCATTATATATTATCAATGATGTATTTGTAATAATTAATATATAACTATTTAATTACACATTCATTAGTGTATTTTAAATAAATAACTAGTTAAACAATTAGCAGTTTATCATAGGTATATAAATAGCCTACCCTATCCTATATAACTAGGTTACCTATAGGTTAAAATATAGGTGAATAGATGGAGTATGGGTAGGATTGTATAAATAAATACATCTCCATCTAAGTTATTTGTATTTAGGTTATTTAGCCACATATTTACATTACATAAGTTAAATAGGTGGTTAACTTAACCTATGAAAAAATAATTATTGAAAAACTAATGATTGGTAAAATAATAATGTATAAACCAACCACAATGAAAGTAATTATGGAAATTTTAATGATTATTAAATTAGTAATGGCTAAACCAACCAAAATTTTAAAATAATTATGGAAAAAATAACCATGATTAAACTAATCATGGGTAAAATAACTATGGCTAAATTAGAAATGATTAAATTAAACACAAGTAAAATAAATATGGTAAAATTAAGCATGAATTAGTAAATAAGGCCAAGTTAACCAATGATAAATATTTTATGCTAAACTAACCATGGACAAACTAAAAATGGTTAAAACTAATCATGAGTAAAATTAAACTAACCATAAGTAAAATATATATGGCCAAACTAACAACATGAATAAATATTTTATGGCTAAACCAACCATGGTTAAACTAGCTAATGAATAAATATTTTATGACTAAATTATAAATGGTTGAACCAATCAAGAATAAAATAAATATGGTTAAACTAATAATGAATAAATATTTATGAAAAAAGCAACGATGAGAAAATTAATTATGGCTAAAATTAGAATGATTAAAATAATTATGGAAAAATTAACCATGACTAAATTATAAACGATTAAACTAATTATGAATAAATAAATTTGGTTAAACTAACCATTAATAAAATTAGGATGGATAAAATAACTACTGAATAAATAATTTATGAAGAAACCAATAATGAAAAAGTTAATTATGCCTAAAATTAACATGAATGAAGTAATTATGGCTAAAATAAAATGTTTAACATAATTATGGCAAAATCAACCATGGCTAAACTAAAAATGGTTACACCGACCATGAGTAAGTAAATTTGGCTAAATTAGCCACTAATAAAATTAATATGGCTTAACTAAATTATGAATAAATTATTTTATGGCAAAATAAATTTTGAAAATTTTAATTATGGTTGATATCAAAATGGTTAAAATAACTATGGCAATATTAACCATGGCTAAACTAACCATAAGTAAATAAATTTGATTAAAGTAACCATTAATAAAATTAATATGGCTAAACTTAAAATGTTCAAACTAATTTGGCAAAAACAACCATGATTAAAATAATAATATTTTCAAGTTAATTATGGGTCTAATAATTATGGTTAAATTTATTAAGATAAAATAATAATATGTTAAAAATATATAGAGTTAATTTAGTTATGCTTATAGTAACCATGGTTAAATTCATTATGGCAAAACCAATAATGACCCAACTAGTAATGTTTAAATTAATTATGTTAAATTAATTATCATGGCTAAATTTTTTAAGGCTAAGCAAACTATTGTTAAATTAATCATGGTTAGATTAGTTATGGTTTTTTTAATTTTAATTAGTTTTTTCATAGGTAGTTGAACGATAATTAATGTTAATTTAATCAATTTAACCATAGTTAGATAAACCATATATATATAATTAGTTTAACCATAAATAATTTGGTCATGATTCATTTAGTTATGATTAATTGACTTTTACATTTTCAAAAACTTTCCTAATTTGTCAAACATAGTCAAAATGTTACATGTGGTCCTAAAATACCCAATTAGTATTGGATTTGTAATTGGGCCTTTTGACCAAGCCTATTTTGTTAACCCCTATTGCTTGAGTATAATAAATGACCTTATTGATTAGGGCATTTACCAATTTGATTAAATTGGGTGGTTTTATTGACTAGGCCACTAACCAACTTAATTAGGTGATATTTTAAAGTCTAATTTGACTAGATGTCCGATTTGACTAATTGTCAAATTGATCATTCTAGTCAAATTGATTAATCAAAAGGTACCTATTGCCATTTAAGCCGTTGGCCTCTAGTTAAAAATACATGCCTTTTAATATAAAAAAACCCATATAATCAACATGGTTAATTTGAAAAAATAGGAATTTAGTAGTGATTTTGCATTCCCAAAAGTAATGGAGTTTAATTTTCAGCACAATTTTGATAAAAAAATGTAGTTAACCACCATTTGTTGGCTTATCCTTGTTCTTCAAATGTTAACAACCATTGCCCTATGCCATAATGATCAAATAAAAATTGCTTTTCTCTTGGCCCATTTACAAAACGAAAATTTCCATTTTGCATTCGACACTTATAAGCAATTTGCAATCACATGAATCACATGCAACTAATTTTCACACAGTTGTGTGAAACAAGTTACAATAAATAACCAATTTCATGCGACAATTATGTATATGACATGTATATGGTATCATGTACATATACATTTATTCATATTCTTACAATTTAAATTGTATATGTAACAAGATGTGAAATTAAATAATACTATTTTTTGTAATGACACATGCACGTTTTTTTAGGCCAATTATTTAATGACATGTGGCATTAAAAAGCTCATTTTGGTATTTATTATTTTAAATCAATTAATTATATCTCCATTGTTCGATTTAAAGTTTATAGGATGTTGACACATGGCACTTAAGCAGGTAGGTAAATATTTTCAATTTTAAAAAAAAAATGTGGGTTTAACCTTTATTGCTATAATGTTTTTATTGATTCATCCCAAATGCCAAGTTTGTTTTTTAATATTTTAAAGTTTTAATGCATTAGTGATATATATGCTTTACAAACTTGAAAGGTTGGACAAACAATGTGGGATAAAACTTTAGTTGCATCCTATTTTCATTTTAGTTGTAATTAATGTTGCAACTAAGATGCAACTAAAATTTTATCCCTATGCAAAACTAAACATGGCTTTTCATTTAATTTTCCCCCCTACCTTAATCATTTCAAAGGCGTTTTGTTGTTTGCAACATTTGTGTCCAATGTTCACACAAACCAAAAAAATTACAATGATAACACAAGAAAAAAGAACAACAATAACAAAGGAAAAAGTAAAACAAGCAACAAAAAAAGAAAAAAAGGAAGAAAGAATAATGAAAAAATTGTACAAAGTTTATTTCAAAAATACAATAAAAGAAAAAAAACTTGAATAATAATAATAATAATAAGGGTGCGATGGAAGGGGGGACAAAGCAAAACAATAAGAAAAAAAATTAAAAGGTAAATAAAATCATTTAAAATGTAAATAATTAAATAATCTATTTTTATTTTATTTTTAGTTTTGTCCCATTTTTTTTCTTCATGAAAAAACAAAAAGGTTCATGTAATTGGGTTCGTTCAACTTCCTAAAATTAACATTTTTACAATGAACCAAAAATAAAATAAAATGATGACAAGGAAGAAAAAAACTAAAAAAATGTGTGGATTTTTTAGCAAAAAAATTATAAGGAAAAAAACTAGAAAAGAAAAAAATGAGAAGGATTAAAATAAAATCAAAGTAAAAGAAATATTAAAAGGAAGAAAAGGAATAAGATACCTCCAAAGTTTTCTCCTTTTATTTTCCTATGCGAGCTCCTTAAGCTCCAAGTTTCACCTTCACATGTAACTTGCAAAAACAAAATCAAAATAAATTTAACTGAATGTGAAAAGCCATGGGGGAATTTCAATATTTGAAACTTGAAAATTTCAATATGGAGTCTGGCAATATAACCAACAACAAAAAAATATGGGAAGTTGTCATGGATGACATTATTGCCAACATCATCACCATTGCCATCAGCATCATGGATGAATTTCATCCATGAATATTCATTTTTCATCCACAACATGTAATTAACTTGTAGTTTATGAATTGTTTCCAAAAAGTTCTTTTGATAGTGGACATATAAAAACTTACACAAAAATGTCTTTGAACTAGCTCTCCAAAGGGGTATAAATATAGGCAGAACCCCCCATAATCGTTAATTTCTTCAATATCAATATGAGGTATGATAAGTTATCATAACCTTGTTCACATCATTTCTTGTTCATGTTTTCAAATGTTATTAAGATTAAAAAAAATTTGGACATTTGCTTTACATATTTTGTGTTGTTGTCTTTGATTTTTGTGTAATGTGTTTAGATTTATTTTATTTTTTTTAGTCGTAATTTGTTTTGGTTTCCATGTACCTTGGAAATCTCATTGTTTTCATTTTCTCTTTTGCCCATGATGAAGACACGTTGTGAAGGGAAGTAAGGGGTAAATATGTAGGAAAGAACACAATGTGGGTAACAAGGAGGTGAATAAAAAGTGAAATGGAAGGAACATGAGTGAAACCAACTCTAATGAAAATTGGGTTTCATCCCAAATCCACCTATAATGAGTTTCTTTTATGGTGTATTTGGTGGTGGTGGTGGGGGCCCATGTGACCCAATGCCCACAAATGCACCATCTTGTTTTGTGGTTGTTTTGGGTTTCAATGGATGAATCCCAACTGCTTTCCCTTTAAGTTTACTCATTGTTAATTAATCCCATATAGCTACTCACCTTTTTACCTTTTTTATTTGGATTTTTTTGGACACCTCTTTCCCTTTCTCCCATTTTTGTTTCTTTGTTTTGTTCCATTGTTCAAATGGCACCAAGGACATCAATAATCAATACTTATGTAATAGAACAACAATTGACACTTTTTTAATGTATTTCGATGTAGGTATTATAATGTGCCTTTGGTCACCTATTATAATTTACATTCGAGTATACTATCATTGGAAGCTAGAAGGTTAAATTTTAGTCAAAGATTTAATGTTTTTGCAATATCAACATTTGTTGGCATATCTTTGGGTCTCTTTTGACATTGGTAGGTTTAATTCATCATTGGTCTATAGGATGCAATAATAAGTGTGCCCATGTAAGTTGGGCCATGTTGGTGGGAAATAGGTAGGTAGGGTGGTGGAGGATAAATTACCTACTTGTTTTTTTGTGCAACACCTTCATCTTTTGATGATGACGTCCTTTGTTTAGTGAGTAGGTAAATGGGTGCAAGCATGTTGTTTTAAGTAGGTGGGCAAACATATAGGCATGTCATTATGTAAGTAACGTGATGAGCCATTTAGTTCATAGGTATGGGAAGGAAAGAGGTTAATAGGAAGGAAGGGAGGAATAATCATATTTTCTTTTGAAAAAAGATAAAAATAGACATAAGTAAAACATTAAATAAATTAAAGTACTTGCCACACATGTCATTATATCAACCACAAGTAAGTGATAGCAATGTCATATTGTCAATAACATTTAGACCTATAATGCCATTTAACATTAAGCATGACATGGATGCCTTGTTGGCACCCAATGTTATTTTGGTGATGCATCTTGTGACATGATACCATTGTTAGAATGGATGTTAGTGAAAACAAAGAAGTTAATTTAAGGACTTAAATAATGAACTAGTAAATGGGTGGTAACTTGTATTGCATGTTTAACAATGACCTTGTGCATGACTATTCATATTTAACATACTAGTTATAATGCTCCACTTTTAATTTTGTCATTATTTTTTAATTATTTTCTTGCACATATACCAACTTGATATTTGTTGTACTTTTGTGCAATAGTTTGTTTTTTTGCTTGTACATATTCAATGCAATTTTTGTTGTATTTTCTTCAAAATGATCAAATTCTATGATAGTGCATCTAATAATGAAGGTGAAAATGGAGATTACAAAGAAAATGTGCATAGATAATTTGCATTTAAATATCAAAATTTAAATACTTATGAAAATATTTCATATTGAATTATTATTTTTGAGTTATGCACATGTTATAATGTTCTATTATTAAATTATAATTTCATTATGTTGAGTTGTTGGTCCACTTTGTAAATCATGAGGTATTAATTCCACTTTTGGACTTTAGCAATTTGGAAATGGACAAGTTTGTATAACATCACAAAATGAAACTAAAACCAAAGCAATATGAAAAATGGGGTGATTTCCAACTAGCCTTGTAACTAGGTTTTTGAGTTACAACGACCATTTGTAACTCATTACAACTCATTGTATTTTTACATGTGTGAGTGTTATTCAACAAGTTGCATGAATTGCAACCAATTCAACTCACCATATGTGCAATTCTAATGTAACTAATTTGTAACTACAATGGAATGTCGTGTTAATGTTATTTTTCATCAATTTGTCAAAATCTAATATGTGGCACTTTGGGAATTTTTGGGTGAAAATTATTATTTTTTTGAAATATTGATTTTCACCATCCATTATGATTTTTCATTTTATATGGTTTTAGATTATGACATGTGGCAGAATAAAAAATTGTCACATGGCATATTAATTGAAATTGGAAAAATAAAAAAATCAATTTAAATAACAGTAGGTTGACACATAAGCATAGGTAGGTAGGTTGATAGGTTGATAGGTTTTACCTACCTACCTAAATAGGTAAGTAAAATTAGGTAGGTAGGATAGAGCTACTTACCTATTTAAGTAAGCAAGTAGGTAGGAATATAGAAAAGTAGGTGAATTATATAGAAGTCATGTAGATTATTTTTAAAAAAATTATGTTTTATTTTTAAAGTTAAGTTTTTTAATCACAAATTGGCACATGTATTTGAATGTGAGCACACAAGAAAAGACACCTTGTTTATATAGTTTGTGAAATGGGATTCAAAGATAAAACATATGGATTTAATCTTTTAGTTGCACATTAGTTGCAAATTGGGTTGCAACTAAAAAAATCATTTCTCACATTCTTTGTGTTTGTTTGAATTTTGTAAATTATACAACTAATTAGGTGAATATATAATAATTATATTTATGAATTAATTATAAATAATCAATTATCTGAAATATTTTTTGAATTAATTTCTCGAATCAATAAGTTTAATTCAAATAATTTGTTAGTTAATTATCAGATAATTAATGATATGAATTCATATAAAGTTTAAATAATTGATCATTTGAATTCCAAAAATTAATTATTTAAGTTAGTTATTTGAATTGCTTATTATATTTAGATAATTAACTATTTGAATTAAGAAACTAACACATTATTTGAATCAGTTATTTTAATTCATCTAATTTTTTAATTAAATATTTCAAATAATTAATTATTTGAGTTTCAATTTTTGATCAAATATTTAAATTAACTAAAAAATAAATATTTTAAGTAGATTTATTAATTCAAATTAATAGTAAATTACTTAGTATAATTAGTTAGTTTAACTAATTGATTAGATAGAACATCAATTCATATTTAATATTTAATGACTTATTAAAAATAATAAATTATTAAATATGAATTTGGATGGAAGAAATAATTAATTATCTGAATTTTTGAATTGATAAATAATTATTTAAATTAAATATTTAGTTTAAAAAACTAACTAGTGTTTTGATTATTTGTAAGTTAATTATTGGATGCAATTAAGGACTTAATTTTTTGAATTAAATTGATTAAATCATATTCAATATTAACTAATATGAAATAGTCGATAAGTTGTTGGAAAAAAAATTATAAAAAATTTAAATATGATTTTAAAAAATTATTAACTTATTAATAGTTGAACAACAATCACAAAATAATGGAATAAATAATACTTCTATAGTGGCAAATACATAATGGCAACATATTGGCACAATTAGATGTATTAATGGGAATCATAATTGATAATTAATTACAAATGTCATAATTAATGGGCAATGAAAAATGTGTACATATGGCATGATTGTATGTCAACAACTGTACATTAGTCACAATGTAATTGTTAATTGGGTGCTACATTTACAATATTTGAAATGTAATTGTCACACAACTAAAGTACAAGTTGTCAAAAAGTCAGACATGGTTGACTATGTTTATATGTATGATGCATACATTACACCATATAGGTGTTCCATTTGAAGCTAAATTGTAACTATGGTACAATTCCTTGATTTTCAAATGTGACATTTTATTTATTAATTACATATATATATATCCATGCTCTAGTTGTAGTGTAGTTGTATATTAATTGTTTCGAAGTTCTAGTTGTAGGGTAGTGTGGCTCTAGGAGACAAGATTTCTCATAGTGAAAGTAAACAAAATTCAAAATCATTGTGTGAAATCAAGGTAAAGAAGCCTTGCCAATTTAATTGAAAACATCCATAAATACTAATTACATTGGTAAAAGTTAAATGTGATGAACGTTTAATTTGCAAGTTTGAACAAAGCCAATGTAAAAGACAATTTAAAATTGTGCTCACCAAGTGGAAGAAAATATTTGAAGCAATCATGAAAGATGGAATGCCCATGGAATGTCAATGGACAATATAAATGGTCCCATATGCAAGGACAAATGGAACATTGTATTTGGCAATTTGAAATGTATCCATGATAATATGAAGAGCACATGGCGCAATTGAATTTACTAGGAAATATCACTTTAATGCACAATTCAACTCAACCTCCCATTACGATTCAATCACAAATTCATGATATGGTTGGTGCTTTCATTGGACATTGAGTTTTTTTTTGCACTTGAACATTTGTGTGACCTCATGGATGATGGGGACCTTGTGCATGTTTCAAACACAAATTGTGAAAATATTACAAATATTGATTCTTTTTAACAAACTACACACAATTTGAACTCTCCTCATTAGTGAAATCCAAAGTCATTTGTATTGTTAGACATTAATGGTTCATAAAATTTGCAGGGTGATTGGGAGCTATTGCATATTTTCCTTCCAACAATGTTTTAAGTTCCCATGGGATGGATTGTATCCACTATTGAAAAGGTCATTAAATTATTCATGCTAAGGTGTGTTTATTCCCCTTTAGCAAAGTCCATTGCCTACTAGTTGACAAAAATATACATGTTGAAAATAAGTTGAGGCAAGGGAGACACACAAACAAACATTCCTTGTGAGAAAGAAAGGTGTGGGAATGTAAGAGAAAATTTCCAAGTTCCCAAGTGCTTTCCCACTTTTGGGAATTTGGAGTCCTAATTTGTCTTGCTATTTTGGAATGAGGTTTAAAGGGTCAAACCTTATCCAAATTGGGTTTATTTTAGACCATTGGAAGAATTTTGAAAACTAAACATATAAAGTGTGTTCACATTTAAATTTGGATATTTGAAACATAAGTTAAATGGACAATTGGATGGTTAGGAATCAAAATAATAATTCAACTTTTGACCATTGAAATGTTTAATAAAAGGATCAAATCATTTTTGATTGAAGAGTGTGATATGGTGTTGAAAATATCTTTTCAAGGCTATAACTTTTATTTTGAAAGCTTTTAAATTAGAATCCATATGAAGGAGTTATGAACCAACAAATTAACAGTATTCATAACTTGGCAATTTGGGAATATCAAGAATGTGATTTAATCCCACTACCATTTATAAAATATATTATAATGAGAAAAATGTTGATTATTTCCAAGTTTGGGGCATGGTGAATTATATGAATTTGTGTTTTTCATAATTCAACTTGTGTATCAATTTGGTTCCAATTTGCAATAACCATTTTTTTTGTTAATTTGTAAGAGATTGATTTCACTTTGAGTTCATTTTTAAAAAGTTCATCTTAGTCATATCCCAAAGCTCCCAAGTCCTATTTCTTTGTGGGATCTAGGGAACAAGTCCTAAGTTTTCATTCCATAATGAAATTGGGAATTGATAATGTTTTTTTTACCTTTGACATCATTTGACAAACCAAAGGATGTGTTAATAACAACCTAGGGACAAGAACAATATATAATGAAATGCATGTTTTTAGCAACACATTATGAAGCATGTAATATCATCAATTTCATATTCTTGCAATGACATTTATAATGTTTATGTAGTTTCACAATTGAAATTAATTTAAAAGAAAACATGAGTCAATATAATTATATAATAAAACACATGAGAAATATGTATTGAGATTTTGAATAATTCCAATGACGTAGGAACATGTTTATATGGGGTTCTTTGCAAAAAGTTTCGAATGTCACTTTTACACCACCATTCTAGTTGTATGGTCATCCCTAGACCATTCCAAAAACAATTTGAAACTAACTACCTCATTTTCAAGCCTAACTATATCATAATTACTTTCTTTATAACTACTTCCTTTTCCTATTAACTTTCATAATAGCTGTCTCTCACCTTTCCTAATAACTACCTCCATTTTATAACTATCTCACTTTTTTTCCTATGCACCAAGATGGATATATAAAAACAAATTAACATGCATCTTTTCATGTACATGAAATGTATATTAATTTAAATTACATTTAACATTGACATAAATATATAAAAACATAAGAAAAATTTAAAATAATTCAACATCACTAGTAGCACGTAGCAACATGGAGCTCAAATAACATAAAACACATAACAAATATGTATTGAGATTTTGATTATTGTTCTTGGTCATATCAATTTGCATTGATGAATTAAATAGCTTCCCAAATCATTGTGTGTTTCATAAAAAACCTCTCTTTTTATTTCTCTTTGTATTTTGAGGGATCCCCCCAGCAGAAGATCCCTAGGGAGTTATGCGGTGGGCAAGATCCCACTATATTTCTATGTTCCCATGAGATGCCAATTCTGGTGCAAGGGGATGACCACTATGATGCATAATGTGCAGAATCTCAGTCTATTCCGGAGCCGGCTTCTGATTCTGGAGAAGGCTGCTGATTCCGGACAGAATCAACAGACTGCTGATTCTGTCGTGGAAACACACTCACGACACCCTCGCGGTCATAATGCCCACGTCGCGCGCTTCGCACGCTCATCGCTTAGGGTTTCGGTTTTTACGTGTCTCTCTCGCGCGCTCGTTCTCTCTGTCTGTCTCTCTCTCTCGGTGTTTTTGATCCATATTTTCGTAGCGATTTCACGGTTTCTCATCGGAGAATTTCGAGTTGCGGCGCGCGTTGTTGTGGTGATACGGTGGGCAACGTGGGAGAAACACGGTGAGGCATTTTTCGAGCACGAAATTGCGGGCAGAGTAGTGGGGGAGGGGGGGGGGTGGGGATGATATGGGAAACGAGCGGCAGATAGAGATGCTGAGGGCGAAGGTGGTGGCATCCATGCCACTGCGGAAGTCGCAACAGTCGACAACTTCCGTGGTAGTGGAGGAGAGGGAGGAGGGTGAGCTTTCGGCGGAGGACGAGGAGTCCTTGGTGCCTGCAATGGTCTCGTCCTCACCCCCACCTCTCCTCCGTGTTTTTTTTTTTTGTTTCCCCCGTTTCTTTTACCCCCTCCATCTATTCCATTACTGCCGAAATCCCGATCAGTTTTCTTTTCTTCGTCTATATTTTTTTTCCACTGGAGCCCTGAGTCTTCTCAAATTTGTAGTCTATGTTTAATTCGTTGGTTCGTGTCATATGAGGGATTTTGAAACCGAGTTGTGAATTTCTTGTGGACTAGATTGTTAGGGATCGGATTATGCATCTGTGCTGCCTGTCATCATCGCTCTTTTCGTGTGCTGAATCTACTCTGATGGTGCTGAGTTGATTAGGGCATATTCTTGGGCGTTGAGTATTGTGGTGGGAACTCACTGTACTAGCTAGGAATGGTCTTAGTGGGCATCGTGGTTGAAGCTTGGGACTCGGCAGACATTGTAAGTGTTTGTAAGAAGGTGGTCTTGTGGATGTAATCCGAAAACCCTAATTCTGACTCTTCACTGCAGCAGAGTTTGCTTTTGGGATGTGTATTGTTATTAGCTATTTTGTTGATGGCTGCAACCTTCAAGGAGTTCGAGAGATTTTGTTCTCTGTGGGAGTGACTTCAGCTCCTTTACACTCTCAAGGAGAGAAGATGGGAAGTAGATGGTGGTGTATGTCAAGTTATGTAACTTGTCTTCTGTCTTGTCTGTCTTGTCTTCTGTTCAGAAAAAAGTGTCAGTGCTGTTGCACCCCTAAGCCTGATTTACACTTTTTTGAGCCTTTGCTTTGTTATCTCCATGAATGTTTGACAGAAGTTTTACATGTCTTTCTGTGGTTTTCACATTTGTCATTTGTGGTCATGTGCAATTTAATTTGCAATGGTGAGTCTGTTGGGGAGAAGAAACTGTTCTGAAAATATTATCTGCAACAAGAAGGTGGTTGCTGGTAGTGCTTCTGATGCATTCAACTCTTGGTGGTGGCAATTAGGGCACACGTGCAGCACCATCTCGAAACAGGGTGCCAAAGCTTGAAACACGCACTCAAAGCTCTATTGAGGAGAAGCCTGTTTTTCCCACAAGTTCCAAGGCACAAGCTGCACAACCAACAACACAAGTATCGATTGTAAACAAGTCACAGCTGCTCAATATGTTTAGTGCTCCTGCTCCCCCTTTGGCCTCTCTCCAGGGACCCATGCCAGGTGTGTTGAGTTGGTTCTGAATCTGCTATGGTGATCCTCTGTGCACCTCATTCATTCTTGTATTGCTGAAGCCAACAAGATTCTGTGTATGGATTGTTGTGCGCTTGCATGCTATAGGTCTGAAGTGGAGAGCTTGCTGCTTTTCTGTGCAGTGAGATATCCAGCGTCAGCAACACTTTCCAAGTCACAATCTCAGGTAAGGAAAATCTGTTGGTCACCTTTCTATAAATAATTATTTTCCTGAGACAGGTCAAAGGTTTTTATGTTCTTAGCAAAGGTGGCTATCCACATATCAGCTGACAAGCAGTTGCTGAATGTCAATTCTGAGGCTGTCTTTGCTAAGATCTTTGTGGAATGCAACTGTGCAGTTTTCCCCTACAGACATAGGTTTAGCAAGGCATCAAGGGACACCTATGCAAATTGATGCCAATTCTTTTGGAGGCCAGATGAATTCGTCTATGAACAAGCTACGTGAAGTTGCACCAGCTGCATCAACGCAAACTGTTATGCCTAGTTTTGGCCATCCTATCACACATGGTAGAAAGAGAGGCAGAAGCAGAGAAGCCATAACAGTCCCTTTCACGCATAGCAAGGTTGCTCCCCCTGTTGCACCCCGAGTACGTGCTATTGCCATGTCCTCAGGTACATTTATGTCTCTGCAACTTGTTTGCATTCTTTTGGTGAACTTGGACAGATACATGTCTGGTCTGGTATGAAGCAATAATTGTGTGGTGACCATGGATGACTTACAGTGTGTGTTTTAAATGCAATGTGAGCACTATGAACTTGATGATCCATGCATTAGGTTTTCTCGAAAGGTCATGTTCTTAAAGTTCTCTGTGTTGTCTTAACCTTCTCATGCTCCTTATTTGGTTTTTTTCGGTTTGGTCTTTGTTATGTTCCTCTTTCTTCTTGGTTTCTCTGGCTATCTCCTTCTCTTTTATGGTTGTTAAGCTAGCAGCATGATGGCAGAGTCTTACTGTTACCACCTGTCTTGTGATAGAAACTTGGTACATTGATTAATTTGACATTGACTTCCACCCAATGCTGGGAGTTGATGAAGTCTGTTGGGAGTTTCATGATAGCTGGTCACTACCATACATGTCTCTGTTCAAGGTAATTGGATGTGCATGTGGCTATTGCTGTTGTTTGGACCATGCCTCATTTTTCCGTGTATTTTTAGGGTTAATACTTTCTTTTTCTTTTTCTTTCATTCTTGTCAGCTGATATCTTGTTGCTTTTGAAATCTTTATAACTTATTATCAAGTCATTTCTGAATTCGATTCAGGTTGATCTAAATTGTGACTATGGAGAAGATCTCTTATGAAGATATATGTGTATATGCCAGTGTTCATGGAAGAGCAATCTTGAGGTCTGAAGTCTGAACTTGACTCTGGTTTATGTAGGCCTTCATTCACCACAGCCTGCATCTGCACCTGTGAGTGGGGTGCACAGGGAAGTTGAGGCTTTTCTTGCCAGTTTGCACCTTCCTGTAGTACCTACATCTTCCACCCCATTAAGTGAAGAGAATTTTGTAATAAAATTTGACAGTGACAGCGATAGTGAAGGGGAGCAGCAGCTGATTAGATCCAACCAGGGTCAATTTACCAGTGCTACCAGTGGACAGCAAAGCACAAGTCTCTCAAGCCAGAGTCCTGCAGACATGAGATCTGAAATTGATCGAATGAAGAAGCAGATAGCTGTTATGGAGCGAAGCAAGGCTAAAACCAACAGCAATAGCAATCTGACCTCTCAGTCTGTTACTCTATCCAAGAATATTGGCCCTCGCACTGGCACAGTGAATCTGGAGAATCTGCGCCAGCAAATAGCTGCCAAGGAGAATGAGTTGCTTGAGCGTCGCCAACGCCTGGCTGTCACATCACCTATGGAAAAGCCTCACTTACCAGTTGGAAAGGTTCTGGAACAACGAAATGCTACCAGAGTAGGAGATGAACAAACAAGAATAGGTAGTGCTGTCCAGTTGACTCTTGTGGAACAGGCTGTTCAAAACACTGGTGCAGAAGAAGGCAAGCTGGTACCCTGTGGTCCCAGAGCAAGTGTTTCTGGGTCTGCAATACTCTCTGATGCACGAGATGTTGAGGGTGATGTCGGGTTGATGTTCCAGAAGTCTGGGGCACCTCAGACCCTGAAGAGGGCAGCTTCAGAGGTGTATCTCTCTGGGGAACTGCACAAGCTTCGTAAAGTGGAGTTGCCATCAGTGAGCCAGCCACAGCACTTGGTGTCTGCAGCACAGAGTTCTACTGCACAACATGGTAAAGGCACACTTGGTGTAGAATCTATTTCATCTACTCAGGCAGATGGGTGTGCAATCTTCAAGACCAAGCTTGAAGATGGACATTTTCCAGTTCACGCTCATACATCAATCCCAGTAACGAAGAAATCTCAGACACTGTCCACGAGGACAAATCTATCAAATCCATCTGGAGAATCTGCTAGTGTGCCTGCTGAAGACATGACATTCCTAGTAGGTTCTCAGGGATCACAAGATACAAGCATAGTCATAAGCTCTACAGGCCAGGCTGTGTGCGCTTCTGTAGAGCAAGGCCCCATAACAGCGTTTGTTGTCAGTCGCCCAGATTCTGGTTTGAGTAGCAAGGATGGAGTTCTACGAAAGGATGCCCAAGGTGCGGGCTTGAGTTCTTCTGGGCCACAGGTTTTTGTGGATACCATTCCTGTGGAATCACCAGTGCCACAAGAATGTGGAAATGAACATGCCTTAGGTTTAGAAGCTGAAATTCTATCTTCAACTTCTCAGCAAATAAATGTGTTTGAACCAGATGCCCCACCACAGGCTACTGTCTCTTCAGTTGGCACCATGGTTGAGCTTTCTACTGCAAGTTCTGCTGGAACTCCCATTCATGTGGCAGAATCCACTCCAAGTCGTTCTATTCCAAGCACTGTGATGTTGAGCACACCAACTTCCTCCTTGCCAGCAGCAAGGGAGGAAGTAAGAAGGGTTGTACCTAGTTTCACTATCAAGAGTCCAATCTATTCACCTATTACTACAGCAACTGGTTATGATGCAGCAATTCCTTCATTACACCTGCCAGGGTATGCTCTGTGGCCACCTTTGCATCAACTTCAGGCTGCAACAAATCAATTAGAGCCATCAGGTATCCGTGGTCCCATTTGGAGTATAGATTCTGCAAGAGAGGGGGGGATGCAGTTGTTACAGCGGCTGCAAGAGGATGAAGATGCTGTGGATAAAGCCCTTGAAGAAGCACAGGAGCACAGACGAAAATGTGAAGTGAGTGAGCGAGAGGCACGGCGTCGATACCAGGATGCAAAGACTGCACTTGCCTCAGCTAATGCACTTTGTGATGCACTTCTGCATCAGCGCAAGCTGCTCTCTGCCCAGCTTCATGCTGCAGAACTTCGAATGCTACAGCTGCCTCCCTTTGCAGTGTCCACTGACAGGCAACTAACTTCTGATCATCATGCACAGCTCACTGAACTGCCTCTAGAATTTTCCTCAGCTGCATGGACAAATCAACAACAGTCGCCACCCAGAGTGCATGTGAAGGGCAATCTGAGGCAGGGAACACGTGTGGAGCAGGAGGGCCAACCAATTACCAATCCTCCTCCTGAGGATTGCCAAAGTATGGGGTCAGAGATGACTATTCCTGCTGCTGTTCTCAAGGAAAGCCCCATTTCAAAGCGTTCTTCAGACAATAGTTCTGGAGGGCATCTGTTGGGACTTCAGATGGTTGCTCCCACTGTTGGAAACCAGGAGGTCCATAGCTATCTGCACCTGTACCCAGCACAGTATGTTGCACAGGACAGGCTTAATGTGCAATCTCATGAAATACCTGATCTAAGTCTTGACCATTGGAGGGTATCAACAGTGGTCAATAAGAGTGATGGTGTTTCTCCTGTACATACAGTAGTGAAGGACAGTAAGGTTGTCAAGGTCAGAATGCCTGCTGCTGCAGCAGATTTGGAGGGGTTGTGTGAGGATTCTGGAACAAATGGTTCGGAATGTCAGCGTAGCAGTGAAGAGAAGAATCTCCAGCATCTCACTCAAAATGGTGTGGGTGTTAGCACACCTATTGAGAACTTGCCTGGTGATAGGAGTCAGAAGCCTGTTACACAGTTAGGGGACACAGAGAAAAAAGATTCAGATGAGAGAAACACTCCCCCTAACGAACAGGTGCAATCAGCAGACAGAGAGCAACCATTGGCAGGTTGGGGTATGGACAAGGATGTTCCTGGGTGTGTGGTTGTGCAGGGTGAAGGAAAAGAGTATCCTATGAGTGAGGATAAGTTGGGCACATCAGAGACTGCACACATAAGTTTGAAGGAAGAGGATGAGGAAAGGTGTGATGATGACAGAGTGCACCCATGTGCTACCAAGATTACAATCACACCACTGCAGAATGACATAATCAGTCTGACCCCAGATAGTCAGTTTGGCAATTCAGATGGTCCTGGTTTTGAAACGAAGGTGAAGCATGGAATTGCAGAAATTCCTGAAGGGGATGAAGGTTTGGCCTCTTCATTGAGGTTCACTACAGTTTGCCTCAGTGATGGAGGTCAGACAGATGTACTACCTAAAGGTGAGGTTCACCTTCCATTAGAACATCTAGGAATTGTGTTAGTTGGGCACAACACTGATCATAGTGAACAAAGTATTGTTGTGACAGGGGTTGCTTCTGGTGGTGACTGCACTACTTATGTTGAGGATGGACATGCAAATGAGAAAGGTATGTGCTTAAGTGTGCTTCTGCATCTTGGTCAATGAACTTGAGATGGCTATTCTCCTTGTTGAACTCATGTTTAATCTACGTTGGTAATTGCAGCACAAGAACTCCCTGTTCCTCTCATACTCAAGGATACAGCCATGATTGCAACACAGGACAGTCGAAGTGACAGTGAAGAGGACAGCCATGATGATGATATTTCAAATGAAGTTATCCCAATTTTGCTGAAGTGCAAACCTGAGATTACTGGCTTAAGAGCTTTAGCAGACAATGATGGAAATAATGGTCTCCTTTCAGAGCAAGATGTTCATGTGCAAGGAGAGTCTTTGGTGGATTCCACAAACACAGGTCTTTTGAAGTCCTCAGACTCCCTGACATGTGCAACTAAGGATGCCACTGTGCAACAACTAGAATATGAACTGGCACCTGGCAGCCTCAAAGCTTTCCAATTCCAGACTGACAAGGAGAAGATGGATTTGTTGAGCCAAAAGGTTGGTCATAGTCAAAAGGAAGCACAAGGATTTGGAAGAGAGCAACAATCTGGAGGAGATGAGCATTCACAGGTTCAAAAAGGATCAATAATAGAGCCTGTTAATGAAATCAGAGCCTTGTCACCATGTCAGACCAACTGTTTGGTTGCTGGCAGAGAGCCTAGTATTGAGGGAATGGAAGTTTCAACAAATGAGCAGCTCCCAAGCTCTGTGCTGTATGGAATGTCTTGCTTCTGTCTCAAAAAGCCACCTGAAGAATCTTTAGAAGTGGTGGAAACCAGCCTGACCACTTCTATGTCATTAAGAAAGTATGAGAGTCCGCTTAGAATGTTCCGATCTTACAGGTTAACTTCTCAATTTGGATCAGCATGGCACTTCAAGGTAGAGTCTAAAACATGGAGCCATGACATTGACATATGGAAACCTCTGTGTAAATTTGAACACCGTGGCAAGTGTAACAATGATGCATGCCTGGGGCAGCACGTGGCAGATTACACACTAGACCACACTGGCCTTCTGTCTCAGTTGCAGAGATATGTCAACCCTGAGAAACAGCTGGGAGATGATGGTATGTCTCCAAGAGCAATTGAGGCAGCAATTGCTGCAATTGTTGACGAAGCTCAGACCTCGGCTAACTTGACTCAGAATAAGGTTGCAAGTGGGAAGTTGTTTCTGGAGGATAAGTTGCAACGGAATATGGAATTATCAGTGCCCATATACCAGATTGGTCCATATATTGTGTTGCCAGATCAAACAAATCTCTGTAGCAGAGTGAGGTGTCTCCTGGGGTTCCAATCAAAAGTTGTTTCTTTCTCTTCCGCTTTACTGTCACCAGCTCTTTGCAGGTTGTTACCTCCAGATATGCCTTGCTTGCTTGCTGCAGCAGTAGAGGATAGCAGTATCACCTCTCCAGCAGAGGAGAGCAGTTGGCGTTACATAGAAGATGCTGGTGATTCACAAGAGGTTGCTGAGGTATGTGCACTAAATGGTTTCATATTTCTTATGCTTTGTATCCCCCTACATATGCAAGATCCAGGGCAACAAAGATGCCATGTTTGCAGGTTTAACTCCTGGATGGCTCTGGAATTTTTGTGACTTGATGGCAGGAGCATGTTTTGAAGCATCCTGGGGACATTGAAGCGTGGTTGGAGCTTGCACTGACAATTATTGACTATGACCTCACTTGTCAGGATGTTGATGCACAAAAAGAAGTGAGTTCAGAGGATGCAAGGCAATGACTTGTTTAAAGTTGTGGGGTGCATGATCACAATCGTGGAATATTGGATTGGGCATGGTCACTTGTAGAAGAAGGGAGTAATGTGGGTTGGTGGGAGGGTGGGGAGAACAGGCTCTTTATATTCTTTCACGAGCATTAGAGGCCAATCCTAGTGTTGTCGTGCTGTGGGTGGTGTACATCGGCTTATTCTACAACAGAGAAAGCAGCATTGGCATCGATGATATGTTTCATCATGCGGTAGTTGTCTCATGCTGTAGTCAAGGATAACATGTTGAAGATATCTGTCTTTTGCAGTGCATTTACACCTAGGGTTATTTTGTCTTTTGACACTTCTCCATTGTCCCTTTCATTCACTTGTGCTGAGTTTACTAGTGTAGTATGTAGATGGAGATCAGATTGTCACGATGTACTGGATTGCTTTGCTACTGTTGTATAGTAATTGCAGACTGTTGCTAGAAAGGAGAAGTTTTATTGTAGATTGCTAGTGTAGGGTGACTTCACAAAAGAGATGTCATTTCCTCTGCTGGTTTGCAGGTGGGTTTCAATCCAGCCTCTTATGAACTTTGGCTGTTACTAATCAATAGTAGGCTGAAGCTTGGAGATTGCCTGGATGCGTATAAGCTGGCATTGCAAGGTCTGTGCTCTCTGGAGGAGGAGGATCGAGAGGAGCAGAGTGCTTGCATACTGGACTTGACCCTACAGATGCTCAACTGCATGTGCATTGCATCACAAACACTTCTGCTGAATGGTTGGGTGGATGAACTTGTTAACCATGAAGGTAGTAATAGGAGACTACTTGCATTTCTCATTCCAAATGACTCCTGTATCCTGTGGGTTGGGTGTGCCTATGCTGTGGCATTTGGTGAGCTGCCACGTGAGTTTGTGCAACGGTTTGGATGCAATCAAGAGTTGCCATTTGATTTGAATTGGGATAGACGCTCAGAGGTTCAGCACAGTACTGGTGGTCCTGCCATCAAATTGCTGCACGCAGGCATGAACTGTCTGGAAGGGGTAGCAGAGCAGCGAAGCCAACATGCCTTGGCAGTGAATTATGTGCAGTGCCTGTCTTTGTACCGTGGGCTCAATCAAGCTCTGATGATGGCACACCAGCTGTGGGAAAGGCACCCTGGCTGCTTGGAATTGGTTCTGCTTGTGGCACGTCTGGAGGGGAACAAAGGTGGGGTAGCTGTGTTTGAACAAGCTGTACGCTGTTGGCCCCAACCACGGGTTGGCCTGCAGCGGCTGTGGAATCAGTATGCATTGCATGTCCTGCAATGGGAAGGCAAGAGTTCAGCCCTGCATGTACTGTACAGGTGTGCTTCTAGAGCAAGTGCACTTGATAGCTCTGCACTCAGGGAGCTGAAGGAAGACAGCAAGGTTAGGGACTCTTTAGAATCTATTGCAGAGAACGATAATAGTGATGGCAATTTTGGTTCAATAGGCGAGGATGCTGTGTTTGCATGGCTAAATTTGGCTCTTTTTGAGGTTCTTAGTGGGGAGAGGGGACATGCACAAGCTGCTGTGGAGAGAAGCCTGAAGGCCGCGGTCAGTAGGGAAGATGTAAGGCACTGCTGGAGAGAGATGGCTGCTTTGACCCTTCTTAGTGACGTTGGTGATCTGAGGCAACCAAGTCATGTCCTTGACCTTTTAGACAGATGCTGCATGGAGACTTCTACGCACTGGAAGTTAACACCTCTCTCAAGCCGATTGTCAAAAAATATCTCAAAGCGTCGCCTCCGCTCCTTTATTGATTTTCTCCTAGGTCCCTCACCTGTAGACTACTCAGTTGTAAACAGTTTTGTCCAACAATATATAGCAAAGGGGCTAAAGTTGGGAATGCATACCAGTAGACTAGTTGAGGGAGTACTTGCTGTGATGCCTGGCAATGTGGAGGTAGTGTTGCCTTTATGTAGGCTGCTGCTTGGACACAATCTGTCTAATACGCAGGAATTTGCTGCTGCGGTGTGGACAATCTCAATTGTCTTGAGCACCTTGTTACAAGCTTGCCCACAAGCCCCTGAACAAGACTGGGTGGAGGTTGGCAAGTTATTAGCCCATCTTGGGGACAGAAGTTCGCTTCAAGAGTTCTATCAACATGCTCTTGTTGTGTATCCATTCTCAGCTGTCCTCAGGCACAGCCTGTTGGAGGTGCAACAGTCACAAGAAGCCAGGTCTGGTGCTGGTGAGGAGGCATTGCTGCAAGGTTGAACAACAATCTGTTGAAAAACCTGCTTGTTTTTAAATTACTGGACAACTGGACCTCCTTCCTTCTTGTTGACCTATGATTGATACATATGGTAGCCCAAGGGGAGGATCATGGAGTAGTGAACAAACATTTTGGAGCAAGGAGCAATGAATGCAAGTCTGAAGATCTGCATTCAACCTGTCCTCAACAATTCTATTGGGAGTGACTTGGTGTCTGTATGGCAACTTTCCAGTGCTGCATCTGTTCATATTATGTGTTCTGTATTATTTGCATATGCACAGAGCCTGGATGTGTTCTAATTGTTGTGGTTTTGCTAATGGGTGCTGCTGGTTCAGTTGGATCCATGTATAATTTGTTGGAGGTTTGTCAGGCTTGCCACTAAAATGATGGAGGATTGTTGTGGTGAATGTTGTGTATATTCAGATTTCCACTACAAGGATCAAGTACGCAGTTCAGGTAGGCTGTGTAGTATGCCTTTGAGATTCACTAGGAGTGTTAAATGTGTTGTCTTTTCCAATGTCACTTCTCTGTGAGGTGGGTTCTGCAATGAGGTGTTCATATTTGTGAGTTATTGTTTTGTGCAGGTGAGTTTTGAGGGAGCTTTGAGTTTTCATAATTGCCTTCTCAAGCAATTGGTGCTGTCAACCCCCTCTGTGTTGCATTGACCTAAGTATCCTTTTAGCTGCTAGCTTTTGTATTTTGTGAAGGAACTTGTTGGTTGAGCCATGTGCATTGTCACTTGGTTCTGTGGTGACATGATGTAGGTTTTATCCAATCCTGTTTTGTTTGTGAGCACCTCTTGAAACATGCTTGTCTGTACTCCCCCAAGCTGCGACTTGGCAGTACCTAGCAGGTGTGGGGCGACCTATGAGAGGCATTTGGATTAGTCTAAGATGGCACAAAGGTTGAAGAAGGGTGAAAGGGGAAAAAATGCAGGCGATAAGACTACATTACACAGTGGGCTTTGACCTCCTGTGCTGTGTGTTGTCTGGCCCTTTCTTCTCTGTTTCAAACAAATGGGTGGTGGTGTCTGTCTTGCCTCCTGGGTGGTGGTGTCTGTCTTGCCTCCTGGGTGGTGGTTGTTGCTGCATATGGCTACCCTGCATTTTGTTATAGTCAGGTGAGCAAGTGTTATTGCATGATGTTCAGATGCCCAAGACCCATCACGGAGAGAAGAAGATTCAAGCAGTGTTGAGCGGTAGTTACAAGCAAGTCCAGATGTCTAGGTTTTGTCTGATTATGGCCTGATTTTGTTACAGGAACAACCCCCCTGAACATATAACTCTTGAAGCCAATGCTCTTATCTGCGGGCACAAGGGGAAGAATGAGGAAAAGGGGTGGGCCTGGTATGCATTTGCAGAGTTTGTTCAGAACTGATGCACACAAAGTGTATCTAACCAAAACAGTTCTACTATGGACTGTCTACTGGTGGCAATGTGGTTTCTCTCCATTATTGTTATCCTCTCCTCTGTATCAAGAATTCAGTTGTAGTAAAGCTATTCTTTTTGCACAAAATCATTCTTGTGGGTGCTTCTTGATGAGTACAACTTCCCTTTGCTGCTGGATTGTCTACCAAGTTGATCAACAATGAATGAAACAGGATCCTCTGTGGTAGTTAGTAGCTTCATTGTTGCTGAGATTTGGATTTTGAACGATGTAGTTTTGACCCCTCGCTCACTTTGCCCACCAAGTTGCAGTGATGAGGAACTAACCTGTGAGAATTTCGTGTGTTGAAATGAGTGCAGCTTTTACCTAAGTGAGGAGAATTGTTTTACTCACAATTCAGGATCTGTCTTCTTCTGGACTGGAAATTGTCTAAATTGAACTAAAAAGCTCTAGAATGCAGATGAGTTAGTGGACTGTTTCAAGAATAAGAGAAAAAATAACACCACGGATAAGCATATCAGCACGCCTACAAGCATAGTCTGTGCTGTTGGCGAGTGTGAACTGGGTACCCAACTGATTGACTTGTTGCAACTCTACTCACCGAGAGCTTTCCCATGGCACCAAGAGCACCACAAGAGGTGCCATGGTTTGAGAGATTTCACTGCAACAAACAAACAAATCTTCCTTCATAGATAGTAGTTACCCCAAGTACTAATATCTGCAATATTGCCACATTATGAGATGTACTAACCAGTGTTGGGCGGGTATCATAATTTTATGATACCCGTCTAGTCTGGTTTTCACAAAGTATGATGACTGCCGGATACAATTCTCCCCCCAAAATTTTCTAAATATTTTATGTCAGGTAAGGGTATCAACATTTTTAAAAAATTAAACCAATTCTTGCAATGCCAATTCTCAGAAATTTGAAAACAGCCAATTCTCCTTTGCCAACTCTCACAAACCAGGTATTACTTTTTTTAAAAATTATAAATTAATTTTTTTAAATTTAAATTAAGATTAAATAATTATTGATTTGATTTCTTTTTTAACAATGAAAACATTATAAGCAATGCTAGAAAAAAAATTCTAAGATAATCATCAATTTATTTCTTGAACTTTTACACTTTAACAACTTCATCCCTTTCAAATTCCCCCTTTAAACTTTTCTAACTCCTTTTATGAGTTTATCCATTTCAAAGAATTTTGATAAATTAGATGGAGATTTACATACTATTCTAAAATCATTAAGCCAATTTTTGTTGATAAAAATCAACTTCTCTAAATTTTCTATTTGCAAACAACATCTCCTAAGGTTGGTAAGAATTCCAACCAAATAAAAGATCGTTTCTATTTCTATTTGGGATCCAACAATCCCCAAAAACCCGTTGAACTAAAAATTTGTAGGAAACATTGTTTCATGATTCTGCCACCATTGAAGAGGACATTTAATTTCCTTAACATCCAATTGATACCTCTTGAAAATCAAAAGCTCCCTCTTGACTAATTCTTTTGCTAGTTCACTTGTGCTTATAGTCTATTCAAATATATCCAAACTACAATCCTAATTAAAAATATTCTAATTAACATAATTCCTCTATGATCTCACCAAAAGATGCAAATGTTCATGACATCTAACCAACATAGGATATGTAAGGATTTCCTATCATAGTCCTCAACAAGAGCAACACTTTGTTCCTTTCCAACAAAAGAGGATACTATATGAAGGTTCTTATACCTAAGGTCTAGCATAAAAGAAATCATATTATTGGTTTTTTCCTTATCATAAACATTTAAGAACGAAAGGAAAAAATCCAACACATTGATTACCTCCTTTTTAATGTTAGAAGCTAGCAAAGATAATTCATCACTAACAGCTGAATCATCATCCATTAAGCTTTCAAATGAAGGTACAACTTGATTTTCTTCCTTAAGTTTCAAACTCATGGAAATGGCAAAATGTAAAGCATCACTAAGAAGCCAATATGCATGTGACTAATTAAGAACATAGGTAGAAACAACTGGGGAAAGAGAATCAACAATAGTTTGAGAAATTTGTCATGTTAGAATTGGAGGCACTTAACTAGTGATTCACATAACAGTCTATTTGATGTAACAAAGCATAACGGCATATCGAAAATTGTGAAGCCTCTTGAAACATAATGATTTTATTAACAAACTTGCTAAAAAAATAAAAATTGATTAATTATCCTATCAAATTTTTAAGCACAAAGACTCTAAAAAGTTGAAATAATCATGAGTTTGAAAAAGCTACCTTGTTTTGATTGGAGTGTTCCATTTTTTGGGTCGAATTCCAGTTTTAGTACAAGCTTTATTTCCATTCATGTATGCCCTTCCCAAACTTCTTAGGCCAAGTGATGCATTTCTACAAATCTTCTTGGGTAGATTTGATAGAAACATATTTTAGATTTTTGCAGATGTTTTCCTTTACAGTGCCATACTAACATGCTTTTGAAAACAATGTCCAAAACAAGTACCTTGAAAGTTTTCTTCTAACCCAAAAGATTCACAATTTACAACAAACTTCAATGCACCATTCATTGCATTGAGATTAGGTCCTTCGTCTTTGACATAAACAATTTTTTTCCCCTTAAACCATATTTGTCCAACAATTCTATCAAACTTTTGGCCAAGGCTTGCCCTATTGTTTTTGTTGCTTCAAATAACCAATAATGACATGTTTGGGTTGCCCATCACTACTTAAAAAATTAATCACCAATGCAAACACATCACAAGCTCCTTTAAACATCCAAAGATCGAAACTAGTTGTTGCATAATGACATTTTGCCAAGGCATGAACAACATATAATTGATTTGTTTTCTTCACTAACCTTAGTAATATTTCTTGTAAAAATTGATTTTTGGAAAGGAAGTTTAATTTTGGACAAAGATGGAGAATCAAACGTTTGAGCCACATACTCTCCACAAATTGGATAAGTAAATTGTTTTTGACAATTAACAAACCAAGGTCCTCTAAAAAAAAATTATGTGACACATCCTCTTTTTTGAAGGTATCTTTGACATAAAAGAATTTAAAGATTGACCCTCTAGATGGATTTGTTCTTTTCTTTGAAGGTTGTATTTTAAAAATACTTTTCAATAGACTATTCACTTTTTCTTCAAACATTTTATGCAATAAAAGAATGATCTACATCCACATGTTTTCAAAAGAAGTTATTCCATTGGTTTTGTAATAAGAAATCAATCCTTTCCTCACTTGAATTCTTGGATTTATTCAAATTATTATATTTTGATAACATAGTATGTAACACATTATTTGTGTGTTTACCAAATCAACTTTTGCATTGTCATTTACACAATAAAAAATCTAACATAAAAAAGTTATACCATGTGGTTTCCAAATTTTCCTTTGAGCATGTAATTTTTTCAAATTTCCTTTCATTATTTCTTCATTACGATTTCTAGATTCCTATTTGTTTCTGTTTGGACATTTGGATTTTCCTTAGACCCATATTCCTAAACTACATCATTCATACATATTTCAATTTTTTCATTGTTCCCATTTATCATATTTTCATTTGCAAAAGATTGTTCCATTGGCAATTTTCACAAGACTATGTCCAAAGATAATGTAAAAACAACTATTTTTCAACAAGTTATGCATAAATTCTAATAAACGTTTTAATCAAAAGAAAGAAAAAAAAGAAAGGAAAAAAAAAAGCATTTACAAGAAAATGGGTTTAAAGGTTTAAAAAAAACATTTACAAATAGTGGGGTTTAGAAAAATTATCAAAAGATCATTCACTTTTATCTTTCATCTCATCATGGAAAAATAGGTTTAAAGGTTTTAGATTTAAATCAAAGGTTCAAATTTTAATCTTGCATAAACAAAAAAAATAACATATTAAAACTCACAAACTACATTAAGACAAAATGTATTCAACCCAAAAAAAAATGACAAACAAAAATAAAACAAACAAACAAAATACAAAACAAAGAAAAAAAACTCAAGACATTTAGGGAAAAAAAAACCTCTATTGTTGGATGAAACTTCTTGTTGTTGCTCAAAGCTCCTCCACCTACACAAGAGAGTGGGGAGGGAGTACCAATTGACAAGGTGAAGTAACACAACATGACAACGAACAATAAGGCAATGAAGCAACAAGGGGGATGTCGCAACCCTAGCTTTGGGCTCGCGACCAAGGCTAAGGGGTTGCAAGGTTGCGGGCCAAGATGAAGGAAGCCCGAGAGTCAAGGCAAATGCATTGCAAGGGTGCGGGCCAAGAAGAAGTCCGGGAGTCACATCACAAACTCCTGGGAGTGTTAGAAAGTGTGAGGGAGTGAACCCTCACACTCCCAAGGCAACTCCCACTTGGGAGATGGAGTCTCGGTGGACTCCCGAAACTTCAGAGAGCGATTGTAGGGGTCAAAACTCAATGGCTCGTGGCGTTTTTTATATCATTGAAAAGCTCTTGAAACGTAAATGTCTAAAATTGGTTCTCATTGCTCATTTGGACATCTGAAACACAAGTTATGGCCAAAAGAAGGGTCGAGAGTCGAACTGCCAGTTTGACTTCCAACCACAAAAAGTCGGGAATCGACCCGATTTACTTAGCTGCAGGGGGCGTGCCACATATCGTTGGAAAGCTCTCGACGAGAGCTACAACTTTGCTTTAGACTGCATTACGATCCGAGATCTGATTGCAAAGTTATGGGGCTCCAAAGTTGCGGGAGTCCCATTTGGCGCGATTTCGGGACTCCCATTTGGGAGTCCCGAAAAAAATAACCATTTGGATGTAGCCTCCGTGGAGAGCTGCAAAGTATACTATAAGGGGGAAGGTGGTGGCTTCCCCCAAGTCGGGGCCGTGGTGAGTCTTGTGTGTCCGTGTTGCCCATAACTCGTCCTAGCACCAAGAGTGCTCCAACTTTGCACTAACCACTTTGTGTGAGTTGTGTTCAGGCCCGTGTGAGTGAGTGAAGCTTGTCAACTCTTCCTAGTCCCATCCCGGAGCTCCAACATGCCCCTCTACCCCTCAAAGTGTTGTGAGCTAGGGAGCGTGCTCCGACTCCTTCCTTTTTCGCTCCTTTTTTACTTGGGCTCACATTTGAGCCCTTTAAGGAGTTGGGAGTGCGTCAGGGGATTGGGGGG